>Ga0222662_1000206_pt1 | contig 54266 bp, 48 predicted proteins | sample AntAcemetagen600_FD_179821 | JGI IMG/M metagenome (GOLD analysis project Ga0222662, IMG submission 179821) | Saline water microbial communities from Ace Lake, Antarctica - #600 | ecosystem: Environmental > Aquatic > Non-marine Saline and Alkaline > Saline | place: Antarctica: Ace Lake... | reverse complement strand
GAGGGCGGCCTGTTCATCGCGACCGAGGCCCCATTCTCCATGGGAGACGAGCTCGAAGTCCGGCTCTCGATGATGGGCGCGACCCCCCGGAACTACCAGATGGTGGTGCGGTGGATCCGCCCCACGGCTGCGTTGGGGGGACTTCCCTGTGGTATCGGGGTGCAGTTCACCGACCTGACCGAGGACGAGCGCCGCCGCCTCCAGGACTTCGTCGATTCGGGGGTCAAGGACACCCTGTTTGTGGACCTCGACTGACCGCCTGTGGCAAAACTGGATCCGTGGTCGTCTTGACACTCCCGCCCGCCTTTTTGACAATGAAGTCGGAGATGGGCATCGCCAGCATTTCACGGCGGGCCCGGATCGGAGTGGGAATCATGCGGAGCCGGTTTCTCCTGACTGCAACGATGGCGGCGCTCTGCGTCGGCACCTCGCCCAGCGCGTTCGCCCAGACGGCGATCGACCTCAACGCCATTGATGGCGGGGGCGGCGGCGACGTGTACGAAGTCGTGGACGGCGACACGCTGTGGGACCTGTGTCAGCAGTTCTTCAGCGACCCTCAGTACTGGCCGACCCTGTGGTCGATCAACAACGACGAGGTCACCAACCCCCACTACATCTACCCGGGGCAGCGCCTGCGCTTCCAGCCCGGCACCGACGTGCGCCCGCCCTCGATCATCGTGGACTCGGATCGCGGAGACGACCTCGCGTTCGATGACAGCTTCACCCCCCTGGTGAACTTCATCGCCACCGAGCGTGACTGCGAACTTTACGTCCCGTTCACGAACACCGGTGCGGAGGTGACCCTGCGCTCCCCGGGCATCATGACCCGCCAGGAGATCGAGCCCCTCGGCGTCGTCGACCAGGCGGTCTCTGCCAAGGAGAACCTCGGTCAGGCTGATCTGGTGTACATGCGCTTTCGCAACACCGGCGACGTCAACTGCGGCGATATCTACACCGTGTACCGGCACCAGAAGGAGGCCCGCCACCCCGAGGTGCGCAGCGCGCGACTGGGTCACATCTACCGCATCGGCGGAGAGGTGATGGTCAGCGATGTGGGTGACAAGTGGGTCACCGGCGTCATGGTGAAGTCCCACAGTGAGGTGAACCGCGGCGATCTCATCACCGACCGCCTCCCGGTCACCGGTCGGATTCGCACGAGCGAGCTGTCCTCGCTGGTCGATGGCTTCATCATCGACAAGGTGCATGACGAGAACCTCATGATTCAGAGCAATCAGGTGGTGTTCATCGATCGCGGCAAGAGCGATGGCGTGCAGAGCGGATCGACCTTCTACGTCGTCCGCCGCGGAGACGGGCTCTCCCGTCGCCCCCGCGACTTCGACAACTCATTGCCCGACCAGGTCGTGGGTCGCCTCGTGGTGTTCTCCGCCGACGAGAACGTCGCCATGGCCGTGCTGACCGACCAGTCCATCGACATCAAGATCGGCGACCGCATCACGTCCCGGGTGGACTGAGACGACCCTGCTCGCGGCAAACGCTGCTAGAGGCATCGGACCACCAGCCCGCTCCGCCCCCGGGCAAGCGCACCACTCGCGAGCAACCTGAGCAGCGCCTTGCGTGCGATCGGCTCGGGCAGTCCGCTCCCTCGTAGCCACCGCTCCGTCGGCGCTGAGGGTCCCGCGACCCCAGCGAGCATGGCGTGCTCGTGTTCGTCATAGTCGCGTTGGGTGGGCGCTCGAGCTTGAGACACCAAGGCGAGGGCGTCGTCCACAGATGTGATCATCGCTGCCCCCGCGCCCAGCAAGGCGTTCGCGCCCCGGCTCGCAGGCGCCAGGATGGACCCGGGCACTGCACCCACCGCCCTCTGCGCCGCAAGCGCGAGACGGACCGTCCCCAAGGTGCCGCTGGGCAAGCCTGCTTCGACGACGATCACCGCTGCGCTCAACGCGACGACCAGTCGGTTTCGCTTCGGGAACTCGCTGGCGCGCACCGCGGCGGCCGGCGGGCGCTCCGAGACCAGCCAGCCCTGGCCTACGATCTCGTCCGCGAGTCGTGCGTTGGTTCGGGGCGACGGATCGTCCACCGGCGAGGCCAGCACGGCGATGGTCTTGCCGCCCCCGTCGAGCGCGCCCTCATGGGCGGCGGCATCGATCCCGAGGGCGAGCCCCGAGACCACGGTGATCCCCGCTCTGGCGAGGCCCACCGCCAGCGAGCGGGCGATGGATCGGCCCTCCTCGGTGCAGCGCCGGGCGCCGATGAGGGCCACACACACCTCTGGCTCGGGCAAGCACCCAGCGCCCCGAACGAACAGCGCCGGAGGGTTCGGCCGGAGCGCGCTGCTGTGCAGTGCCCGGGGGTACTCGGGGTCCAGCGGCCCGATCGCGCGCACTGGCTCGACGCACCGAAAGGACACATCAGAAGGGGCGGCGCGCTCGGCGAGTCGGGCGCGACGCAACGCGAGAGAGAGATCCATGGGGACTCCTGGCGGGGGTTGGGTGCTCAGGAGGGGCTGCGGCGAAGAGGGGACAGACCGTGGGTCGATGTCTGGAGTGGCGCGCAGCCGCTCCGATGATGGAGCGTCTTGTCGACGCTCGCAAGCTCGCACTGGACGCGGCCCCCTACTTCGGCCAACGATGCTGGCCCGGCCCGGTCTGGGTGGAGCATCGAGCATGAGTCAGGAAGAGATCCTCGCGCACATTGGTCGCCTCGCCGTCGTCGGGGGCTGGCCCCCGGATGACGACGCGCGCCTCGCCTGTCTCGAGGCCGCCGGCTTCGATCCGGAGAGCTCAAGGGCCGCGCTCGGCCTCGCCCCGTCACTGAGCGGAGCCGTCCGCCGCAGCGAGGTCCCCGTTCTCAATCTCTCCGAGGCCGCCTCAGGCTTTCTGGTGGGTTTGCGGGACCTGGGCTACCTGACGGCGGACATGGAGGACCACGTGCTGGACCTGCTCCTCGATGAAGCGCCCGATGATGGCTCTGTCGGACTCGTCGAGCTGCGGCGGGTGGTGGCCTCGGTGCTGTTTGATCGGCAGGGTGAACTCGACCACGAGACCCTCAAGTTCCTAGACGAGGAGTGGCGCATTGCTTTCCACTGAACCTGTCCACGTCATCGGTGGCGGGCTCGCCGGCTCCGAGGCTGCCTGGCAGCTCGGATCCCGCGGGATCCCCGTCGTCCTTCACGAGATGCGCCCCGTGCGCAAGACCCCAGCCCACGAGACCGACCGGCTCGCGGAGCTGGTCTGCTCGAACACGCTGGGCAGCAAGATGCCGCACACGGCGCCCGGGATCTTCAAGCAAGAGCTGGCGCAGCTGGGAAGCCTCATCGTCGCCGCGGGTCAGGCCGCCTACGTGCCGGCCGGTGGCGCGTTGGCGGTAGACCGCGAGGTGTTTGCCGAGGTCATCACGAGCTCGCTGCTCGATCTCGGCTGTGTGGAGATTGTTCGTGAAGAGGTGACGAGCCTGCCGCCGGAGACTCAGCGGACCGTCATCGCGACGGGACCGCTCACCGCGCCAGATCTCGCCGCAGCGCTGGACGCCCTCACCGGCGGTGACGACCTGTACTTCTACGACGCGATCGCGCCCATCGTGAACGCCGAGACCGTGAACATGGACATCGCGTTCTGGGCCAACCGCTACGAGGACGTAGCGGACTCCGATGGGGACTATCTCAACCTGCCCATGAACAAAGAGGAGTACACCGCGTTCATCGACGCGCTGCTCGCCGCGGAGCAGGTTCCCAGCAAGGGGTTTGAGGAGGAGCGCTTCTTTCAGGGATGCCAGCCCATTGAAGCCATCGCCGGCAAGGGCCGCGAGAGCCTTCGGTTTGGGCCCATGAAGCCGGTCGGCTTGACGGATCCGCGCACCGACCGTCGGGCATGGGCGGTGGTCCAGCTTCGGCGCGAGACCGCCCACGGCGCCGCGATGAACATGGTGGGGTTTCAGACGAAGCTGCGCTACGGCGCGCAGACGGCGGTGTTTCGCCTCATCCCGGGGCTACAAGACGCCGAGTTCCTTCGCCTCGGCTCGGTGCATCGCAACACTTTCATCAACACCCCGAGGCTGCTCGACCGGGGTCTGCGACTCAAGGCGAGGCCTTCGATCTCGTTCGCAGGTCAGCTCATCGGCTGTGAGGGCTACACCGAGTCCTCGGCCATGGGCCTGTGGGCCGCGCTGAACATCATCGCCGAGCGCGAAGGGCGGGAGCTGAGCCCGCCGCCGATCGGCACGATGTTCGGGGGGCTGCTGGACTACCTCGCCAACGCCAGTCCGAAGGGCTTTCAGCCCATGAACGTGAACTTCGGCCTGTTGCCCGAGGACACCGAGCGGGTCAAGAAGAAGGACCGCAAGGCACGCCGGGTAGCCCGAGGCGAAGCAGCGGTCGCGCTGTTCGGGGAGTGGGCAGCGCAGCAAGGGGTGGCCCGGCGCGGCCCTGGGTTACCGGAGCCGGTGTCCGCGGTATGACCCGTGAGTTGGCTGAGTTCGTGCGGCACCTGGAGGTCGAGCGGAACCTGTCACCGAATACCGTTGCCGCATACCGCAAGGATCTCAGCCAGTTGATGAGCTTTCTTGAACAAAAGCTCGATACGGGCTTCTCGGCTGAGGATGTGTCTACCCGAGACCTTCGCTCGTTCCTGGGGACCCTCGCCACGACGGCCCCAGCGACGCGAGCGCGCAAACTCTCGGCCCTTCGGGTGTTCTTTTCGTGGGCCGCGGAGCGCCGTGGCGACGACCGAAACCCCGCCAGCGCACTCTCCGCGCCCCGAACCGGTCGCCGGCTGCCCCATGTGTTGAGCGCGGCGGAGGCTGACGTCCTCGCCGACGCGCCCAGCCGCAAGACCACCGTGCGACAAGAAGTCCTTGCTGCTCGCGACGCCGTCCTCGTCGAGCTCCTCTACGGCTCCGGATTGCGGGTGTCGGAGTGCACCGGCCTTGACATCAACCGTTTGGACCTCACAAGGGGGGAGGTGCGAGTCCTCGGAAAAGGCGACAAGGAACGGGTGGTGCCGATGGCGCAGGCTGCCGTGGACGCCGTGCGCTCCTACCTGTCCGTGCGTCCGTTGCTCAACCCCGGGCCCGCCGAGAAGGCGCTGGTGTTGAACGCGCGCGGCGGGCGACTGACCTCGCGTTCGGCGGGGCGGCTGCTCAAGGCGCGAGGGCTGCAGTCTGGCGTGATGAAGGACGTACACCCCCACGCGCTCCGTCACAGCTTCGCCACGCACCTCCTCGAAGGGGGCGCGGACTTGCGCAGCATCCAGGAGATGCTCGGCCACGCCTCGCTCTCCACCACCCAAAACTACACCCACCTCACGACCGATTCCCTGCTCTCGGTGCATCGCCGCTGCCACCCCCGTGGCGCTGCGGATCCCGGCGCGACTGAAGGAGATGAGCCATGACGACTGTGCTCTGTGTGCGAACAAACGGCGAGGTTGCCCTCGCGGCGGACGGCCAGGTGACCCTTGGCAACACCGTGATCAAGGGGACCGCGCGCAAGGTGCGAACGCTTGCGGACGGCTCGGTGCTGGCGGGCTTCGCCGGGTCCACCGCGGACGCGATCACCCTGTTCGAGAAGTTCGAGGGAAAGCTGGCGGCGTCGCCCGGGAACCTGCCGCGGGCGGCCGTGGAGCTGGCCAAGGAGTGGCGCACGGACAAGTACCTGCGCAACCTCGAGGCGCTGTTGGTCGTGGCGGACTCCGAACGCACCTTGATGATCACCGGCAGCGGGGATGTGCTCGACCCAGACGGGGGCGCGACGGCGATCGGGTCGGGCGGTTCGTTCGCGTTGGCCGCGGCCCGCGCAATGCTGGATACGACCCAGCTGTCGGCCGCCGAGATCGCGAAGCGGGCCCTGGGCATCGCCTCCGACATCTGCATCTACACCAACAACAACATCACGCTGCTCACCCTGCCTGAGGTGGACTGATGCAGGTGCACTCTCCGGACGACGCGCCCTCGGCAGTGAGCGATCCGAGCAGCCTCACCCCGAGGGAGGTGGTCGCTGAACTCGATCGCTTCATCATCGGGCAAGGCAAGGCGAAGCGCGCGGTGGCGATCGCGCTGCGGAATCGCTGGCGTCGCAAGCAGGTGACCGGGCCGCTCCGCGAGGAGATCGCGCCGAAGAACATCATCCTCATCGGCCCAACGGGCGTCGGCAAGACGGAGATCGCCCGCCGACTCGCCAAGCTCGTGTCCGCCCCGTTCATCAAGGTCGAGGCCACCAAGTTCACCGAGGTGGGCTATGTCGGCAAAGACGTCGAGTCGATGATCCGAGACCTCGTCGAAGCCAGCATCCACATGGTGCGGTCCGAGCTCGAAGGGGAGGTCGGGGCCGATGCGATGGAGCGCGCGGATCGCCGGGTGCTGGACGCCCTCTACCCCCCGCCCGGGCCCACCGCGACCGAGGACGAGAAGGAGCGAAACAGCCGCACGAGGGACAAGTTGCTGACCATGCTTCGGTCTGGCCACCTCGACGAGCGGCAGGTCGAGATCGACGTAGACAAGCGGGCGACTCCTCCGGGCGCTCAGGTGTTCGGCGCGGGGAACATGGACCAGCTCGGCGGCCTGCAGGACATGCTCAAGGGACTCGTGCCGACCAAGAAGACGCGCCGCAAGGTCCCGGTCGCGGAGGCGCGCACGCTGCTGCGGAACGAAGAGGCCGGCGGGCTCGTAGACGACGATCGGGTGCTGACCGAGGCGCTTCGGCGGGTGGAGCAGGAGGGCATCGTGTTCGTCGACGAGATCGACAAGATCGCCGTGGGCGGAGCCGGCTCCGGTGGAGGCCGCGGGCCGGACGTGTCCCGAGAAGGGGTCCAGCGGGACATCCTGCCCATCGTCGAGGGCACCACCGTAAACACGCGCCATGGCGCGGTGAAGACCGACCACATCCTGTTCGTCGCTGCCGGCGCGTTTCACCTGAGCAAGCCGTCTGATCTCATCCCCGAGCTGCAGGGTCGGTTCCCGATCCGGGTGGAGTTGGACGACCTCGGCGTCGACGAGCTCCGCCAGATCCTCGTCGACCCCGACAACGCGCTCACCAAGCAGTACATCGCGACCATGGCCACCGAAGGCGTGACGCTCAGCTTCGACGACGACGCGGTCCTCCGACTCGCGCAGATCGCAGCGGACGTGAACACCCGGCAGGAGAACATCGGCGCGCGGCGTTTGCATACGGTGCTCGAGGCGCTGCTCGACGAGCTGAGCTTCGATGCATCCGAGCGCGCAGGCGACGTGGTGACCATCGACCGGGCCGAGGTGGACGCGCGGCTCGGGCCGCTCCTGGGCGACGAAGACCTCTCCCGCTACATCCTGTAGCATTGAAGGTCCATGCCCAGATTTCCGTTCAACGACTCCCCAGAGCCGAAAGCCAGCCTCGCCTCCAGCGAAGCTGAGGAGACGTTCGAGGCGGCGATCGATATCGAGGATGAGGGCGCCGGTGGAGAGACCAGCTTCATCGACGACATGCTGGCCGCGGCGGGCGATGCCGCAGATCCGGATGCGGACGTCGATCTGAAGACCGACCAGCGCATGGCCATCGACCTCACGTACAAGGATATTGACGAGAAGAGCTTCTACGAGGTGCTTCTGCTGCCACGGTCTGCCGAGCAGAAGGCGATCAAGCGGGCGTACTACCGCCTCAGCAAGGAGTACCACCCGGACAAGTTCTATCGAAAGAATCTGGGGGGGTACAAGCTCAAGCTCGAAGTGATCTTCAACAAGATCACCGAGGCCTACCGCATCCTCAGCGACGTCGAGAGCCGCCACGACTACGACGACCTGGTGTTCGGCAAGCCGGACAAGCCCAAGGCCGAGGTCAAGCTCGCCGAGGCCAGCGCCACGGTGGACTTCGTGCCCCAGGCAGAGCTGCAGCGTCAGGCCCGGGAGGAAGCTCGCAGCAAGGCGCGGCGCGAGGTCCAGAAGAAGCGGTCCCGGCCAGTCTTCATGCAGAACTTCCAGAAGCAGCTCGCGCAGCGCATCGCCAAGGCGAGGGCGGCGATGACGGCGGGGCAGGCGGCGGCGGACGAGGGGAACTGGGAGGAGGCGGCGAGCCAGTTTCAGATGGCGATGACTCTCGACCCGCGGAACGCAAAAGCAAAGGTGCACTTCAAGCGGGCGCAGACGCAGCATCGCAACAACCGCGCCGAGGATTTCTACCGTCAGGCGAAGGAAGTGATGCTGGCCGAGGACACGAAGCGGGCGGCCGAGCTCTATCAGAAGGCCGTCGACTGCAAGCCCACCCGGGGCAAGTACTACTTCGACTTTGGTAAGCTCATTCTTGAGCACACGCTTCAGCAGAAGGTCGGGCTCGAATTGCTGCGAACAGCGGTCGAGCACGAACCGAGAAACACCGACTACAACCTAGAGTTGGCGCGGGTGTACGAGCAGATGGGAATGCCGAGCAACGCACTGCGCTCGTTTGAGCGGGTGCTGCAGCTGGAAAAGAAGAACTCTGAAGCGAGCAAAGCACTGAAGCGTCTCAAGTAGTCCGCTCGGCGTGTAACACGCCAGGCAGGCCTCGTAGAAGCGGAACTGAGGGTCGCGCGAATGGAGAAGGTCATCGGAATCGACCTCGGCACGACGAACTCGTGCGTGGCGATCTTCGAGAGTAAAGGTCCGGTCGTCATCCCCAATCGGGGCGGCTACCAGACCACGCCGTCGATCGTGGCATTTGCCGAGAACGGCAAGCGTCTCGTTGGGCACATCGCAAAGAGGCAGGCGGTCACGAACGCAGGCAACACCCTGTTCGGGGTGAAGCGCTTGATCGGCCGCCGCTTCTCGAGCCCCGAAGTGGCGCGGACCATCGAGCTCGCCCCCTACACCATCGAGGAGGGGGACGAGGGGGACTGCCGGCTGCGCGCTGGCGGCCGCGGCTTCACCGTGCAGGAGGTCTCCGCCTTCATCCTCATGGAGATGAAGAAGATCGCGGAGGACTACCTCGGCGAGGAGGTCGTCAAGGCCGTCATCACCGTGCCTGCGTACTTCAACGACGCCCAGCGCACCGCCACGAAGCAGGCGGGACAGGTCGCCGGCCTCGATGTCATCAGGATCATCAACGAGCCCACGGCCGCTGCCCTGGCCTACGGATACGACCGCGAGGGTGCCCGCAACCTCGTGGTGTTCGACCTGGGCGGCGGGACATTCGACGTCTCGGTGCTGTCGATCTCCGAGGACGTCTTCGAGGTGGTCTCCACCTCAGGGGACACATTCCTGGGCGGTCAGGACTTCGACAATCGGGTCATTGACTACCTCGCGGAGTCGTTCCTCGCCCAGCACGGCATCAACCTGCGCGCGGACAAGGTCGCCCTTCAGCGGCTGCGCGAGGCGGCGGAGAACGCGAAGTGCGAGCTGTCGTTCAAGCGCACCGTCGAGGTCACGCTGCCGTTCATCGCGACCAAGGACGGTCAGCCGATCCACTTGCAGCAGTCGCTGTCTCGCGCGCGATTCGAGGAGCTGGTCGGCGATCTCGTCGACCGCTGCGTCGAGATCTGTCGGGCGACGCTCGAGAACGCCGGCATGGGCAGCGCCGAGATCGACGAGATCGTGGTGGTGGGTGGGCAGACGCGGACTCCGCTCGTCCAAGAGAAGGTCGAGGAGTTCTTCGGTCGCCCGCTGAGCAAGGGCATCAACCCTGACGAGGTGGTTGCGCTGGGCGCAGCGGTGCAGGGCCAGGCGCTCATCGACGAGAACATGGAGATGCTGCTCCTCGACGTCACGCCGCTGTCGCTGGGGATCGCGACAGTGGGCGGTGCGGTGAGCACCCTCATCCCCAAGAACACGACCATCCCGACCCAAAAGAGCCACTCCTTCACCACGGTTCACGACAACCAGAACGCAGTGAAGATCGTCGTGTTGCAGGGCGAATCCCAGCGCGCGGCCGACAACCAGTTGCTCGGTGAGTTCCTCCTCTCGGGGATCCGCCCCGCGACCAAGGGGGTCCCCGACGTCGAGGTGACCTTCACCATCGACGCTGACGGCATCGTGTCGGTCACCGCGCGCGACCGGGACACCGGCAAGGAGCAGTCGATCACCGTGGCCATGAGTGGCGGGCTGTCCGACACGGACCTGCGCCGGATGATCGATGAGCGCGAGGACTTCCAGGTCGCCCAGCGGCAGGAGGAGTCGATGCAGGAGTTGGTCTACAAGGTGGAGACGCTGCATCAGCGAGTCCTGGACTTGCTCCCGGCGGCCGAGGCGGTCATCACCGGGGAGCAGCTGCACGCAATCATGGACGCCCTGTCCGAGGCGAAGGGGGCTATGAACTCCCGGGACATGGATGACCTGAGGGCTTGCCACGCGAGGCTCGAGGACGCACATCAATCCCTGAGTGCAGTGGAGGGTCTCTAAGTGTCTGGGCAAGTAGCACCGTCGGACGAGCTGTCGAGCCCCGAGGTAGAGCGCCTGCTCGATCAGGGCCTCATCCAGTACGCGCTCGGCAACGAGGACGCGGCGCAGAGCTACTGGCGGGAGGCAGCAGAGACTGATCCGTCGAGTGCGCGGGCCAAGGACTACCTGGTCACCCTGGGCGGCACGAAGGGGGTTCCCCAGAGCGACGGTGGGTTTGACGAAGAGCGCACCGAGGCGATGCCCGCAGTGTCGGAAGAGAACCTCGCGGCGGTGTCCGTCAGCGATGACGACAGCGGCTCGGATTCGTTGGCGCCGCCGTTTGGGCGAGAACTCACGTTCGATGATGAGTCGGTGCGGACCGATGACCTCGACGTAGAACCGGTCGTGCCCGATGTCGAGATCATGCTGCGCGACGCGAAGGCTGCGGAGGCGGCTGGTCGGTACCAAGAAGCGCTCAAGAGCGCCGAAGACGCGCTGAAGCGCGATCCCGAGCGCGCGGTCACGGTGGAGCTGGTCGCGTCCCTGCGGGAACGCCTCAAGGTGATGTTCCTCAAGGATCTGGAGCCGCTCGAGCGCGTCCCGGTGCTGCGCGCCACGGACGCCTCCATCCTGGAACTGAGCCTGGATCCCATCGGGGGTTTCCTCATCAGCCAGATCGACGGGGAGATCACCATCGAGGAGCTGCTGACGATCCTCGGCACGTTCGACGAGTTTCGCGTTCTGGGCTCGCTGCACTTCTTCTTGAAGTCCGGGATCATCGAGCTGCGTTGAGCGCTCGTATGGGCGGGCATCGACCGCGCTGACGGTCCTGGGGCGTGATATAGAACGCCCCGTGACGGCCCGCATCCTTGTCTGTGATGACATCTCCGAAGTCGGGCTGAACAAGCTCTTCTCCGAGGGTTTTGAGGTGCATCGGCGCCCGGGCATTCGCCCCGACGAGCTTGCCCGACGCGCCCCCGAATACGACGCCCTGCTGGTCCGGTCACGAACGCCCATCGACGGCGCGCTCTTGGCTGCGGCTCCGCGGGTTCGTTTGCTTGGGCGGGCGGGCTTCGGCCCGGGGCGTATCGATCTCGCGGCCGCAACCGAGGCTGGGGTCGTCGTGCTGCACAGCCCGGAGGGCAACGCAGTGACGGCGGCGGAGTACGCCATCGCGATGGTGTTCAACCTCGCGCGCCACATTCCTGCGGCGGACGCGTCCATGCGGGCAGGGCGCTGGGACAAGCGGCGTTACCGCGGGATCGAGCTGCGCGGAAAGCGCTTGGGCGTCATCGGGATGGGCCGCGTAGGTCGCTGTGTGGTCGAGCGGGCCCAGGCCTTGTCGATGGACGTGATCGTGCACGACCCGCTGGTGTCGGCCGGCGAGATCGAGGCGAGCGGCGGGGTGGCCGCGGGGTGGGACGAGCTCCTGTCGACGTCGGACTTCTTGACCGTGCATGTGTCGGCGAACTCCGCCACGCGAGGCCTGATCGGCGAAGACGCGTTTCATCGGATGAAGGACCGCGTGCGGATCGTCAACTGCTCGGTGCGCGGGGTCGTGGACGAGAAGGCGCTGTTGCTGGCGCTGCGCACAGGCAAGGTTGCTGGCGCCGCCATCGACGTGTTCGATGAGGAGCCTCCGCTGGGCAACCCGCTGCTGGAGATGCCCCAGGTCATCGTGACGCCCCACCTGCTGGCTTCGACGTTCGAGGCCCAGATCGAGGTGGCGCGAAGCCTGGCGAGCCAGGTGGTCGAGTTCTTTGACCAGGGCGTGGTGCGCGAGCCGGTGAACCCTGAGGTGTTGACCCAGTTGCGTGGCGCCGCTTCCTGAGCGGCAGAGGAGCAGAGATGGCGAACATCGTGGTTGTGGGTGCCCAATGGGGCGACGAGGGCAAGGGCAAGCTCGTGGACCTGCTCACTGAGCGGGCCGACATCGTCGTGCGGTACCAGGGCGGCAACAACGCGGGGCACACCCTGGTGGTGCACGGCGTCAAGACGGTGCTGCACCTCATCCCTTCGGGCGTGCTTCATCCTCGCAAGACCTGCGTGATCGGAAATGGCGTGGTCATCGATCCCGAGGTCCTCGTGGGAGAGATCGACGGCCTGAAGGAGCGGGGGTTTCTCCCCGAGGACGAACAGCTGAGGATCAGCGATCGGGCCCACGTCATCCTCCCTCACCACAAGGTGGTCGAAGGACTGCGTGAGGACGCGCTCGGGGCCCAGGCGATCGGGACGACGCGGCGCGGGATCGGGCCGGCCTACGAGGCTAAGGTCGCGCGCTCGGGCATGCGCATGGCGGACTTTGTGGCCGAAGAAGGATTCGAGGATCTCCTGACCGCTGATCTGGCAATCACCAACAAGGTGATCGCCGGGCTGGGCGGCAAGCCGCTCAAGGTAGCCCCCATCGTCAAGCAGCTCGCGGCGGTGGCGAAGCGGCTCCGCACGTACGTCACCGACACCGGCGTGCTGCTGGACACCGCCGCGCGCGGGCATCGGCGCATCCTGTTTGAGGGCGCCCAGGGCACGATGCTGGACGTGGACCACGGGACCTACCCGTTTGTCACTTCGAGCAACGCCGCCGCCGGCGGAGCGTGCACCGGCGCTGGTGTCGGGCCGACGCTCATCGACGCGGTGGTCGGGATCAGCAAGGCCTACACCACGCGCGTCGGCGCGGGGCCGTTCCCGACCGAGCTCGACGGGCCGATGGGCGAGGACCTGCGACAGAAGGGCGGCGAGTTTGGTGCCACCACTGGGCGCCCAAGGCGCTGCGGCTGGCTCGATATGGTCGTCTTGCGGCACGCGGTGCGGGTCAACGGGCTCACGTCCATCGCGCTGACCAAGCTCGACGTGCTGAGTGGGCTGCCAGAGATCAAGATCGCCACCGGCTACCGGCTGGGTGACGCGATCCTCGACCACGTGCCGGCTCGGCGGGGCGCGCTGAGCGCGGTGCAGCCGCTGTATGAGTCACTTCCCGGGTGGACCGAAGATCTGACCGCCGCACGGAGCTGGTGGGACTTGCCGGAGACCGCGCGAGCGTACGTGCGCCGGGTCGAGCAGCTCGCTGGCGTGCCCGTGAGCCTGGTCTCCGTGGGCCCGGGGCGCGAGCAAACCATCCAGCTTCGCGAGGTGGCCCCGGCGAAGCGGGAGCCCTTCACACCCGTGCATCAGGTGATCGAATAGGGCAGGGCAGGGGCCTGCCGTGGCGGCCGGCCATTGACAGGATCCGGGCGGCGGTTTATCACTTCGCTCGTTGCCAGCCTGCTGGTCGCATGGGCCGCTAGCTCAGCAGGAAGAGCACCGGACTTTTAATCCGTTGGTCCCGGGTTCGAGCCCCGGGCGGCTCACCAATAGTTTCGGTTCGGCAACCGGCAGTGGAAGACGACCCCATCGTCTAGTCAGGTCAGGACACCGGGTTTTCATCCCGGCAACACGGGTTCGAATCCCGTTGGGGTTACCACTGCCAATCACTAGTTACGCTGACTCGCACCGGACGGGCTAGGGAGCTTCCTCCGCAGGCACCGTTAGGCACATGCTAGGCACGAACGGCCGAAGGAATCAGTGCAGGAAGCAGTGAGAACTGCTCGGCTGGGAAGCGCGGTGACGGAATCGGTAGCGCCGCGTGGGTTCCCCGGTGGCAAAGTTGCCGAGGCTACCTCCGCCTCGCCCACCTCTTGGTACGCGTCGCGGACACTCTCTATCGACGGGTTCAGCTGAGCACAGAGCGCGGTGACCCGCCCGAGCCGTTCGCCGAGCACCATGTAGGACGGCGCGCGAGGATGCGGTCTGCCTGTGCCTAATCCCATGTGCCGCTGAGCCGCTCTAAAACGCCACCATCCAGCGGTGCAAGCCATCCTGCTTTCTCAGACCCTCGCGTAGCGCTGGGCGCGGCCGTAGGGGCGTGAAAACACGGGTTGGTGTATTCTCCCACTGAGATGGCCGCACGCACCAACACGGAACTCCTCGAGAGGATTGCCACCCTCAAGAAGGCGAACAGGAGCCTCGAGCGGTTCGCGCAGATTGTGGCGCACGACATGCGGGGCGCTGCGGGCTCTGTGAACGGATTTCTCTATCTGCTGGGACAAGCCCTCGATGCTGGAGACGTCGAGCAAGCCCGCGTGTATGCCCGCCGAGCCAAGGCCACGAGCGATCACCTCGCGGGATTCGTCGACGCGATTTTCGGGTTCCTCGGACTCTCGAAGCGCGAGATCGTCGTCGAGCCGGTTTTCTTGCCGACGGCCTTGGAGACCGCGCGAGGTCTCGTCGCGGACCTCCTGAGCGCCGGTACAGTCACGATTGACGTGAGCGCCACGCCGAACGTCCAAGCGCAGAAGACGCTACTCGTGACACTTCTGCAGAACCTCCTGGCCAACGCGGCGCAATACAGGCACCCCGATCGCCCGCTGCGGGTGTCCGTAGACTCTGCTGCCACGGCCACTGGCTGGGAGATCTCGGTCCGGGACAACGGGTTGGGGATCCCCGAGGAACACCTCGCCCTCATTTTCAAGCCGTTTCACCGAGTGGAGGGCCGAGTCCAGGGAGGAAACCTGGGACTCGGTCTGGCATTGTGCAGGCGGATCGCAGAGCTGCACGGGGGCGACATCGCGGTGAACTCAACCCTCGGTCAGGGGACGTCATTCACCGTCTCGCTGCGCGACGGCGACGCTCCCAGTAGACCCACTGGGCTCCCGCGGCTCTTGTGCGTAGAGGACGACCCGCTCCTCCGTGACAGCCTCGTCAGGCTTCTCAGCCGCACCTATTCGGTCACCGCAGTCGATTGCGCCGAACATGCGCTCGATCTGCTCGACTATCATGCCTTCGCCGGGGTTCTCACCGATCAGGACCTGCCGGGCAAGACTGGGCTTGAGCTTTGCGAGATCGTCCGGGAGAAGCACCCCGGTGCATGGTGCGCTGTCCTCACCGGGGCGACGCAGAGGCTCGATGCGCCAGACACCCTCATGGTGATGTACAAACCGGTTTCTGCGGAGACGTTGCTCAGCCGACTTGCGGTGCTTGCAGAGGGCCACGCAACCAAAACCGATGGGGACCCCGCCGAGTAGGCGTTGGCACCTAGCTTCCCAGGTACGTCAGCGGGATCCGCTCCAGGCCGAGCTGCTGCAGCAGGCGCCGGATGGCCGCCACGACCCTCGGCACGTCCTCGGCCGAGAGGGTGTCGGACAGCTCCAGGGAGACTGGACGCCCCACGGTGGAATCCGTGGGGCGGTACTGGTTCGAGAACGCCTCCACGCGCGCCTCAGAGCCCGTGACGACGCGCACGCCAAGGCGCCGGCCGTGGGGGACCAGCGCACCCGAGCCAAACGGGGACTTGTCGGTCTCTCCGGTCTTGTACGTCAGCATGTAGCCAGCGGTGCCTCGGCCAGGCGTCCGCACCACGCGGACCGACGGGGACAGCGCCTTCTTCGCGTTCGCGGGCGTGAGCTTGAACTGCGCCCGGCGCTTCATGGCTACGGCGAGGACCTCGGCGAATGTTCCCTCGCCGGCGCGAGCTGCAGCCTTCTTTGCCTTGCGGGTGGCCTGCACGGCCGCGGCCGCCTCGTCACTGGCCTGGCGCACCTCTTCGAACCGCTCGGCGAGGCTGGGGAGCTTGAGCCCCGTGATCCGCTCGGCCGACTGCAGCGCGCTCGGAGTGATCTGCCGCTGCGCCGCCTCGTGTTTCCGTGACCACTTCCAGCCGTAGCCCTTGATCAGCAGCCGGTAGGGCTCCTTGCCGAGGCGCTCGTCAAAGTGAAGCCGGGCTCGATCGTCGTCGAAGTCGAGGACCAGGCGCCCGGCCGGCCGGTGCAACTGCCCCTGGTAGTGCGCGACGTCGCCGGCGGCGAATGCGAACGTTTGGCTGCCGGTCGTCTTCAGGCGCGCCTGCAGCTCAGCGTCGCGTTCTGCAGCTGCTCGAGCAGAGCGGCTCGACGTGCCAGCGCGCACTGCGGTCGCCGCCCTGGATCTGGCGCTTTGAGCCTGGCCTGCAGCGAGCAACTTCGCGCGGGAGAGCTTGTCGACGTCGAGGCCGGCGGCCGCGGCCGCGCGTCGGCCGGCACGGACCTTCAGCTCCTTGCGGATCTGCGCGGCCGAGCTCGTCAAGACGGCCTCCGCGTCCGCTCGCCGGCGGTCGGCCGTATCGTGCTTTTTGTCCTCCCGGCGGTTGTTTCGACCGGCGGGCCCGGTCACCAACCACGACGTCGTGCCGGCCTTCGAGCTGAGGTAGGCGAGGAAGGCGTGGCGGAACCGCTGCTGCGCATTGTGCAGCCGCTCCTGCAACCAATCAGCGTCCTCGGCGGTCCCAAGCCGTCGTTGCTTCTTCGCCCACGTGTTGAACCCACGGGCGTACTCCCTCCGTGAGTTCCGACCGCGGCGCTCGGGCGAGTGGGAGACCCCCATGAACGCGCGCACCGCCACGTCGACGGGGATGTCGAATGGCGACGCGAGACTGTCAGGGTCCCGCGGCTCGAGCAGCTCTCGCAGATCGGCATGGCTCGCCGGCGTCCCCACGACCTTTCCTTCTCGATGCGGCCACTGCGGGCTGGAGGCGGAGTACTCGGACGGGGAGCAGCGGGTCTGCGGGGGCTGCGGCAGAGGAGTCTGGCCCATCGCCACCTGCGGTGACTGCGACGAGCCAGTCACGTGCTGCGAGTGCCAGTGCGAGGTGTGCTGGGAGCTCACCTGCAACTGCGAGTGCGATGTCGAAGAGAGCAGTTCCGTTCTTGGACCGCGCACATGACCTCAACAACGACAACGTCGTCGGCTCCCCGGCGAGGAGACAGATATGCACCCGTCCGTTCGGCACGTCCTCAACTACTTCGCTCACGACCACCTTCCCCCCCAGTTGCAGGAGATCGTGAAGCCCTACGCGGCCCTCGCCGAGGGCATCGCGGCGAGAGCTCGTACGCCGGAGGCGACGGTGGCGCTTCGGAAGCTCCTCGAGTCGAAGGACGCGGCGGTCAGGGATCACCTCTGAGATGAGCATCTGCGGCCAGCTCTCGCTCGCTCCGGGCCTGTCGCCCTGCAGCAAGCCCGTGAACAGCAAGGGCGTCCACTCGGGCGCCTGCGACCACCTGCCCATCCCGGAGGCCCCCATGACGAACGGAAACGTTGCCAGTCTGACTCTCGGCTCACTTGTCCTTGACCCGGCGCTCCAGTGCAGAGCGGGGATCGACCACGACACCGTGTCCGAGTACTGCGACCTCATGAGAGCGGGCAAGACCTTCCCTCCCATCGAGGTCATTCAGTGTGCGAGCCAGGGCAACCTGGTCGTCGACGGGTGGCATCGAGTCCAGGCGGCGAAGGAGGCGGCGTACGCGAAGAACCTCGGCCTCTCGGACGTCACGATCGACGCCAAGGTCGCTGAGGGCACATTCAGGGACGCATTGCTCATCGCCGTGCAGGCGAATGGGGACCACGGGCTGCGCCGCACCAACGCGGACCGCCGAAAGGCCGTGCGGGCGCTGCTCCGGGACGCGGAGTGGTGTGCGCTGAGTAGTCGGGACCTGGCTGCGCTCGCCAAGGTGAGCCACACCTTCGTCGGGAACGTCCGCAAGGAGTACGGGCTCAAGAAGGGGGCCGTGCTCACTGACGAGGTCATCGAGAAGGTCGACGGCGACCTGCCCCCGCAGTGGGCGAAGCTGGCGACGAACCACTGGCAGGAGGAGACGATCCGTAAGATCCGCGTGTCGACGCTCGATGGCCTGCGGAAGTTCGGGCAGCACGCGGACGCGGTGAGGCTGCGTCTGGCGGAGCTCGCGGTCCACCCGTGGCCCTGGCCGGAGGACACGTCTAAGAAGTCCCGGACCGAGCGCGCGAACGGGCTCGACGTCGTGAAGGACATCAAGGCCGCAGTGATCGCGAGCACCTGCCCCGACCAGGCGAAGCTCTGGACCGTCTTCAAAGCGGCGGAGTCGATGAGGCGCGCGAAGCTGAGCTACGAGCTGCCGTCGGACGCAGCGACGTTCAAGGGCCGTCCGGCGCTGCTCGATGCGTTGAAGAAGAAGCGTACGGAGCTGGGAGGGAACACTCCGACGAAGTCGTTCCCAACGAAGGCTGTCGACGCGTTCGCCACCGACGACTTCGATGGATTCATCGCCGGGGTCTCCCGAGCTGACCTCGACTCGATCGGCTACATCGGCTGGCAGTTGGAGGGGCACCCGCTGGTGCGGGAGCGGCTCGCCCAGCGCGCTGAGGAGTTGGAGTGCGACCGCTGCCCCGACCCGCGTTGCGGGCGGCGGGCGCTGGTCGCCCACGGCGCGGGACGGGATCTCCTCAACTGCCTGGCCTGCGACAAGACCCCGGCTGTGGTTCAGCGGTGGCTCGATCAGACCCGGCGCGGCGCGGCCGAGCTCATAGTCGCCGGTGGTGAGCTGGTGATCGATGGCGTTCAGGTTCGGGCGATGGACGTCGACCTCTTAGCCATCCTGCAGGCCGATCCCACCCTCGTCGAGCAGCTCCGGGCCGCGGCTGGAGACTCTCGGGCGGATGCGCTTGACCGGTGGGCGCCGCCGGCGGGCTCCGAGGCGCCCGCAGAGCCCGAGGCGGCAGCATGAAGTACTCGACGGAGGACCTCGCGACGATCGCTGGAGTAGCGGCCGCCGCCGCGGCAGAGGCCGCGGTGCGGGCGGTAATGGGGAACGCCTCGCCATCGAGGCTGGAGCCCGATGTGGCAAAGCCGGCGGTGCCGGCGCCTGTAAAGCGCCGGGACCCTCGCATCGGCGGTCGAGCTGCCGCAAAGCACCTCAAGGTGCGTCTCCAGACTCTCTACGGGGCCTTGAGCCGCGAGTACCGGGCCGGTCGGCCTGTGCCCGGTGAGAACGTCAGTAGCTCACCTGACAAGCTGTACTGGAGGCTGCACCAAGACCGGCTGGCGGCTTGGTGGGCCACCCAGCCAGAGGGCCTCTAGATGGCAAGCGTTTCGACTCAGGGGAAGAAGTTCACCATCCGCTACCGGAACAAGGGCGACAAGAACGCCCGGCGCTACACGATGCCGGAGGGATCAACAAAGGCTGAGGCGGAGAAGAAGAAGACGGCCATCCAGGCCGACATTGACAGATTGGGGTCGTGGACTCCGGGTGCAGCTGCAGGCGGCGCGCGAGCGCGGGGCGCTGCAGCCCGAAGTGCCGGACCAAAGAACCTCACCGAGCTCGTCGAGGCGCACATCACCGGATCAACTGATCTGGCCGAGAGCACGCTCCGTTTGAAGCGTGCGGTGCTGCGGCCTTTCGCTGCTCACGCCGCGGGCTCCGACCGCCGGCGAAGCGCCGCGCCGATCACGAGCCTCTCGATCCAGCTCGTCCGGAGCTACCTCGATGTCGTGGAGAAGCGGACCACGAAGGCCACCGCCACTGGGTACGGGCGCCAGGTCTCAGCCTTCTGGCGGTGGGCACACCGCAACCACAAGTCGCTCGGCGTGCCCACGCCCAACATGCCCAAGCTCTCGTCGCCTGGCGCTCCCCAGGTGCTCGCGCCGACCTTTGATGAGATCGACCGGATGATCGCTCAGTTCCTGCCCCGGGGAGAGGCGGTGCGCCGGCTCATGCTGATTCAGCGCTGGCAGGGACTCCGTGTCGGCCAGGCCGCGGCGCTGCAGTGTGTGGACTTCGTGCCTGACTGGCGTGGCCTCGGGCCCGCCCTGCAGGTGCGGACCGGGAAGTCCGCGCGGGAGTCAGCTCAGCAGCGCTGGGAGCCTGTTGCACCGGACCTCGCGAAGCGGATCAGCTCGTGGACCGCTGGTCGGCCGAGCTCGTCGCTCATCGTCGGGAAGCCACCGCGCGATCCGGCGGACACGGTTCGGGGCGCATGGGTCCGCTCGGGGCAGGAGTCGCCCAAGCAGCCCACGCACGCGCTCCGTAAGCGATTCATCTCGCACATGGTGGAGCAGGGCGTCAGCGACGCGGCGATCGACTACCTCGTCGGCCATGCGCCCAAGGGCGTCCGCTCGAGGCACTACGTGGACCCGCGGGCGTTCTGGCCAAAGCTGACCGAGGCGTTGGCAACGATTCCACCGCTGGCGAAGCACGAGCGGAGGAGCAGCAGGGGGCGAGCATGAGGCTCAACCTCCGGAGAACGAGCAGCAGAGGTGGCGTGCCGTGGTCGGGTTCACGGCCGAGGTCGCGGTCGCGCCGTGAATGTGTGCTTGGTCGTGGTGGATGTGGTCGCGGGGATCTCAGCCCCCTGACTCTGGCGCTTGGCGCCGAGATCGATCGGGCTCGCAGAAAACCCGGGGTGGTCGTATCATTCCCGCATGGGAGCGCCGAACATCAACGACGAGGACCTGAGCGAGGTCGCTGTCAGAGCCGACGAGGAGGGGACTGTCTTTGTCCCGGCCGGGGCCGTCGCGGTCCTCGGTGCGCGGCCTGGCCGTCGGGTCCGGTTTCTCCTTCGCGGCCGCGACCGAGCCTCGGGACGGGCGGAGTTGGACGCGATGTTCGCGCGGCTCGCCGACCACCAAGCGGACCGCCACCTGACCGACGAGGAGATAGACGCGGCCTCGGGCGGCGTCTGGCTTTCAACGAAGTGATCGCGTTGGATACGAACGTCCTGGTGCGGCTGATCGCCCGAGACGACGCGGCAGCCGCGGACGCGGCGACTGCCCTAGTCACAGAGTGCTATGAGCGCCTCGACCCAATCCTCGTGTCTCCGGTGGCCGTCGTCGAAGCATGCTGGGTGCTTACACAGTCGTATGGCATGAGCCGGGCGGATGTCGCCGAGCGTCTGTCGTGGCTTCTTTGCTCCCTTCCGTTCCAGCTTTGGGCCCCGGACGCAACGGACGCGCTTGACGCATGGGGTGCCGGCGGCGTCGAGATCGCTGACCGGATTCTCTTGTGTCACGCGTCAGGGCAAGGGGCGACCTTGATGACCTTCGACAAGCGCCTTGCCAAGCTGGAAGGCGCGCAGCTGGTAGAGCGCTCGGTGACCGGATTAGGCACAGGTTAGGCACAGCCGTGTCGATTCCCTGGCTACGACGGGACGCAGAAGGCTGGCTGGGATGAAGTAGAAACGGGCATCCCTAGCGATTCCCGAGCGAGTGCCTGCGCCGGTGAATTAGTCATCCCGGCAACACGGGTTCGAATCCCGTTGGGGTTACCACTCGCGACACCCCCCCCGATGAGCCTGGCTCCGGGGAGGGTGTCTCCCGAGCCTCCTTAGCCATTTCCTCAATGATGTCAAATGGCTGGCGCCACTCAGTGCTCAGCTCGCCGTGGGCCCACGTCGAGTTCGAAAGTAGGTAATTCAGCAGTCGGCGGCGCTGCTCCGCGGGCTGATCCTCGAACAGGACGTGGGCCTCGCTCGCGAGATCCAGCAGCAGGATCCCCTCCTCGATGTAGCTCTGGTTCGCGTCCTCGTGGCGCAGGATGGTCTTGCGTAGCCGCCGCTGCTCGTCCCGCCACCCTCCGGCGTGCCGCTCGAAGAAGTCGGCTTCGATCACCCCGTCGAGCTTGTCCAAATACGCCTGGTCGATCCGGCGCTGGAGCTTCGCGCACTCCTTCTCCAGCCGGAGGACCGTCTGCTCGTGGAAGGCCCGCTCGTCGGCGTGGCTCCGGCGGAGCGCCTCGCGCAGGTACTCCATGAAGGTGGGGGGGATGCTCAGCTTCGCGAGCACGGCGCTGAACGCCTCGCCCAGCTTCTCCTCTCGGACGTAGGGCTCGCCACAGTTCCCGCGAAACCCGGTGCAGTGATAGTAGACGTACCGCTCTTTCTGGATCTGCGCGGACATCGCACAGCCGCAGTGGCCGCAGGTCAGCAGACCCGCGTAGGCGAACTGGCGGTGCCGGTCCTGGCCGTGGCGCTGGTGCTGGTATCTGCTGTCCAGCGTCTCTTGGACCCGGTCCCACAGCTCTGGAGTGACCAGCGGTGCGTGGATGCCGGGGAAGCACTCGCCGTCCCACTCCACGTCGCCCTTGTAGAGCGGGTTATGGAGGACGCGGTGTAGCGTCGCGCGCTGGATGGGCTTCCCAGACTTCTTCATGGTCAGCCCGGCTTCCCGCGCGAGCTTCGCGAGCCCTGACAGCGACTGTTCGCCCGTCGCGGCCCACTCGAAGACCTTGCTCACCAGCGGAGCGCGGTCGGGGTCGGGCTCGATGACCTTCTTGCCATCGTCGCGCTGGATGTTCCGGTAGCCGATGGGCGCGCGGCTCGGCCAGATGCCCTGCCGCGCCTTCTCGCGCATCCCTTTGCTGGCCTCCTCGCTGAGGTTGTCGATGTAGTTCTTCGCCATCAGCACGCGGATGCCGTGCATGAACTTCTCGGCCGATCGCGAGTCGTCTGAGAGGATGATCCCCTCCTTGACCAGGTGGATCTCCAGGTCCAGCCCGTCGAGCGTCACCCAGTCCTTGAGGTTCCGGTACAGGCGGTCGGTCTTCTCGACGAGGACGACCTTGCATGTCTCCTTGTTCTTCTTGAGCCAGCTCATCATGTTTACGAAGTTCGTCCGGCCGGCCCGCTTCGCGGTCTCGACGTCGACGAACTCCTTGGCTATCACGATGCCGTGCGTGGCTGCGTACTCGCGAAGCAGACGCTCCTGGGCAGGGACCGAGAAGCCCTCGCGCTCCTGGTCCTTTGTGGACACCCGGGCGTAGAGCACCGCCCGGGTGGTGGGCGTCGCGTTTGTCGCCCGCTTGCCGTTCCGCTTGCTGCTTCCTCGTGCCATCGCCGCCTCCGGGTCTGCGGACCCAGATTGACATAATCAATGGGCGGAAGCCTGAACCGATCAAGACCGACCTGGGACGATCCAGGACGAGCCAGCCACTATCGAGCGGCGTGTGCTGTGATAGCGTTGACGGCTCCTGGATATGGGCGGGGAAGCCGGAGACCTTCTTGATCGAACCCTGGGCCTCGGTAGACGACGTCGCCAGTCACCTTGGCATCGTGAGGGACACCGTCTACCGGTGGATCGAGGCCAAGGGACTGCCAGCCCACCGGGTGGGCAGGCTCTGGAAGTTCAAGCTCCGCGAGGTGGACGACTGGGTGCGTGGCGGGGGCGCCAGGCCCGATGAGGTTGAGACAGGGGGGGGGGAATGACCGCGACACCGACAATCGACTTCGACCGACTCCTCAAGCTCCGCCTTGTCGTCGCTCGCTTCGGCGAGATGGACGGCGCGCGCTGGTGGAACACCAGGGGTCTCCTGGGCAGGCAGGGCGCCCTGCTCATGAGCCGCGGGTTCGCCAAGACCCATTACTTCGCCCAGGCCCGCGTTGTCTTCACCGTCGCGACCGCCCGGTGCAAGGAGGTCTTCGACCCGCCGCTGAGCATGACTCTCTGGAACCTCCCCGCAGCGCTTGAGGACCAGTTCGACGCCCGGTGGCATCACTGGCTCGCCGAGCGCGATAAGTGGGCCTCGTTCTTCGAGGAGCTCCAGGCGCTTCCCGATGGCCCTCTCGTCGAGACGCTCCAACTCCTCGATTTGATCGATGCCTCTGCCGCCGAGGCGGTCAGCCGCCTGCGGCGATCTGCAGAGGGCCGCGCCGTCCCGGTCCCTGGAGCTCACGCTCCCGACGATGAGGTCCTCACGCTCCTCGCGGCGGCGTTCACCAAGGGCGAGGCGGGAAGCCCTGCCATCCCCTACGCGAGGCTGGACGCCTGATGGCAGAGGCGTCCCGAGCGTCGGTCGTCTCTTCGTTCACGATCATCAAGGGGTCGATGATCGAGGAGACCTACGCCGTGCTCCGCGATTGGGACTTCTCGGTCACGCGCGAGGAGAACCTGACCCGGATGAAGGAGACCAACTCCGTCGGAGCGAAGAGCGCCAACTGGCTCCGCGATGTCTACAAGGTGCTGCACCGCCGCTTCGAGCCCGCCGGTCGGGACCGTGCCCTCGTGGACCTGGCCAAGGGCGGTGTCGACTACGACGTCTTCAAGCCCATCTTGCTTTGGCACATGACCCGCGACGAGTACCTCGTTCGAGACTTCCTCATCAACTGGCTCTTCCCGCAGTTCCAGGACGGCGCTCTCCGGGTGCGCGTCGAGGAGCTCCTCCCCTATCTCCGTGCTCTTCACGCCCAGGGCCTGACCGAGGCGCCGTGGACGGACAGCACGCTCAAGCGCGTGGCGTCGGGCCTGCTGCGGATGGCGGTGGACTTCGACCTGATGGGCGGGACCATCGTCCGCGAGTTCGCCTCCTACCACCTGCCCGAGGACGCCTTCCTCTACCTCCTGCACGCCATGACGGAGAGCCAGCCGAATGCCCACAACGTCGTGCACTCGCAGGACTGGCGGATGTTCTTGATGGACACCGGCGATGTCGAACGGGAGCTGTTGCGCCTTCACCAGTACCGACGCGTCCACTACGAGGTTGCCGGGACGCTCGCCCAGCTCGATCTGCCGTGCTCGTCTTCGTCGGCCTTCGTCGCGGAGATGGCATCGTGAGCGACTGGCAACACCGCCTCGCGCGGGACCTTGAGCCCATCCTCATGGACGAGGACCCCCGACCCCGCATCAGCGCTTACCACGACATGCCTTACGCCATCTTCCGCTACCTGCCGGAGCATGAGTTCAGCGTCCGTCGGGAGGTGGCCCTGCTGAGGACCCGGATCGAGCAGGCCGGGAAGCGGGTCACAGTCATCTCGCTCGCCCAGTGCCTGCAAGACGCGTTCGACAGAGAAGGGCTCAGCCTCAGCCGCATCAAGCAGGCGGAGAAGCGCACCGGCACCGAGAAGATGGTCGCGACCGTGCATGGGATTTTGAGCAAGCGGCAGAAGCTGGACGACCTGGTCGCGGCGCGCATGCCAGACGACGCCGATCCCGAGCGCGACATCGTCTTTATCACCCGCGCTGGCGCTCTCTTTCCCTTCTACCGGACCTCATCGCTCCTCGAACAGCTGAAGGGCAAGGTCCACGTCCCGAGCGTCCTCTTCTATCCCGGTGAGCTCGACGGCGCGGCCGGTCTGCGGTTCATGGGCGTGCTGGACGCCGAGCACAACTACCGACCGAAGATCTTCTAGGGGGCTGCGCGCGATGTCAGACACATTGATCAAGGAGCTCTTCTCGCGGCAGATCGACCGCCGGATCGAGGAGGTCATCAAGGTCGACCAGACGGACGAGCAGGTCGTCCACGACGAGCTGTCCGAGTACGTCGTCACGGACGCGATCGGGCGGTACTACGCCGAGATCCTGGAGAGCTACAGCGAGACTCCAAACAAGCCCCACGAAGCGATCGGCGTCTGGGTCTCCGGCTTCTTCGGCTCGGGCAAGTCCAGCTTCGCGAAGATGCTCGGCCTGGCGCTCGAGAACCGCCTGGTCCTGGGTGCGCCGTCCGCGAAGCTCTTCGCGTCGAGGGCATCCAACAACAAGATCTCCGCCCTCCTCTCGGGAATCACCGAGCGCATCCCCACCGACGCAGTGATCTTCGACGTCTCCACGGATCGGGGGATCCGCAGCGGCAACCAGACCCTGACCGAGATCTCGTACCGCCTCTTCCTGAAGAGCCTGGGATACGCGGAGGACCTCGACCTTGCGGAGCTGGAGATCACGCTGGAGCACAAGGGGGAGCTCGACGCCTTCCAGGTCGCCTACGCGGACAAGTTCGAGCAGTCCTGGGACGACAACAAGGACCTGATCTCGTTCTCTCTCGGCGAAGCGAGCGTCGTGATGCACGAGCTCTACCCCGAGCGGTACGCCACCGAGGACAGCTGGGTCCAGGCGGCGCAGAACCGCGCCGACATCACCCCCGGCAAGCTCGCGGAGCGCGCGGCAAACCTGATGGAGCGGCGTCGTCCGGGGCGCAATCTGGTCTTCGTGATCGACGAGGTCGGCCAGTTCGTCGCCCGCGACGTGCAGAAGATGCTCGACCTTCAGGCGGTCGTGCAGAACCTCGGGCGCATCGGGCGCGGCAAGATCTGGATCGTGGTCACCTCGCAGGAGAAGCTGACCGAGCTCGTCGGCGGCCTCGACGACAAGCGGGTCGAGCTGGCCCGATTGATGGACCGCTTCCCCCTCCAGGTGCACCTCGAGCCCTCGGACATCGCAGAGGTGACGAGCAAGCGCGTCCTGTCCAAGAGCGCGGACGGAGAGCGCACCCTCCGAGGGCTCTACACGGCCCACAGCGGTCGGCTGCTGGCGAACACGAAGCTCAGCGCGGACATCAAGCTGCCAGGCCTGACCGACACCAGCTTCATGGACCTCTACCCCCTGCTGCCGTACCAGATCGACCTGATCATCCAGGTGGTCTCGGGGCTGCGGACCCAAGGGGGAGCGAGCAAGCACGTCGGCGGCGCGAACCGCACGATCATCAAGCTGGCCCAGCAGCTGCTCATCCATGACGCCGTCGGCCTCGCCGATCAGCCGGTCGGAAAGCTCGCCCGGATCGACCACATCTACGACCTAGTCTCCGGGAACATCGCCAGCGAGATCCGCGGGAAGATCGCCGACGTCCCCCAGAAGGTGACCCACCCGTTCGCCCAGCCGGCGGCGAAGGCGATCTGCCTTCTCCAGTACGTCAAGAGCGTGCACCGAACGGCCGAGAACATCGCGGCGGGGCTGCACCCCGGCGTGGCCGACGACTCCGTACTGACGGAGGTGAAGGCGGCGCTGCAGGAGCTGGTCGACAGCCACATGGTTCGTCTGGCTGATGGGCAGTACCGGATCCCGACGCCGGCCGAGGACGACTGGGAGACCACGCGCGCCAGCTTCAGCCCCAAGCCCGGAGACACGAACCGGATCTTCACCGACATCGTCACCGGCCTGTGGGAGCCGAAACCATCGCACAACCTGTTGGCCGCCAAGACCTTCAAGGCCGGGCTCGTCTTCAACGGTCGATCGGTCGCGGAAGAGGACATCGCCTTCCACGTGCAGCTCGCCCCTGCGGGCACCGAGTTCGATGAGCAGGCGACGCTGGCGCGGTCGCGTAGCCAGTCCGAGCGGAAGAACGTCTTCTGGGTGGCTGCCTTGGACGACCGGATCGACCGCGAGACCGTCCAGGTGTTCCGCTCGCGGGAGATCCTGTCCCGCAAGTCCCGCAGCGCGAAGACGAAGGACGAGACCGCCTTGGTCTCGGAGGAGAAGCTCCGCCTCCGAGGTCACGAGTCCGAGTTGAAGCGGCTGATCAAGGAGTCGCTGCTGGGCGGCACGATCACCTTCCGCGGCAACGACCGAAGCCCGGATGAGAGCATCAGTTCGGTCAGTCAGGCCGCGTCTAGAGTGCTCTTTCAGGTGCTTCCCGACGTCTTCGATCGCTTCGGAGAAGGAGCGGCGCGCGTGACTGACAAGGACATGAGCGCGCTCACTCAGAGCGAGAATCTCCGCGGCCTGACCCCCGTCTTCACCAAGCTGGACCTGGTCCGGGACGAGAAGGGGCAGACCGTCTTCAATACCGACACCGGTGCGCTCAAGGAGGTGATGGACCGCATCGAGAACCGAACCAGCTACGGAGAGACGGCGACGGGGCGGTACCTGACCGACGAGCTGTCGAAGGAGCCTTTCGGGTGGACGCTCGATGTGACCCGCCTGTTCGTGGTGACCCTGCTGCGGGCCGGGCGGATCAAGGCGAAGAGCAAGGGCACGACGATCGAGTCCGCGCTGTCGGTCGCGGCCCGCGACACCTTCATCGGGAGCAACAACCCGTTCAAGGCATGCTCCTTCCAGAAGAAGGTCACGGGGACGACGATCGAGGACTGGCTCGAGGCCGAGGCTGCGTTCCGTCATGTCTTCGGGAAGAAGTTGCCGGAGCTCCAGGCGGCAGTCATCGCGGAGGCGATCCGGAAAGAGATCGGGCTCAGCGAGGATCTGCTCACGGACACCCTGTCGACGCTACGCACGCATCAACTCCCAGGGACCACGATCCTGCAGGAAGCCGTCGACGAGATGCGGGCGATCCGGGGCGGCGCCGAGGACGACGCGATTCTCACCTTCAACGCGACCCACAAGGCCCTCAAGGACGCCATTCGTCGCGGCAACGAACTGAAGGCCGCGCTGACCGGGCCGGCGCTGAAGGACCTGGGGCGGGCCAGGGACGCGCTGACCCGCTTGTGGCCGTTTCTCGGGCAGGAGCAGGACCTGGCAGAGGCGCTGCGCGCGAAGGCCGCGGAGCTCGAGGACCTTCTCGGCAAAGAGACGTTCTTCCGAGAGCTGGCCACGATCGAGCAGCACGCCACGGCGATAGCGAACGCATACCAGCAGTGTTTCCGGGACGCGGTGACCGCGCGCGCGACGGCCTACGAGGCCGCACTGGACGCGCTGCGCAACACCGACGGATGGTCCGAGCTCAACGGAGAGCAGCAGGAACGGGTTGGCGAGCCCTTGCGAAGCCGGACGACAGGGGAGGTGCCAGCCACCACGAGCATCCCGTTCCTTCGCTCCGAGCTGAGCGCCTGTCCGCAGCACTTGAAGACAGCCATCCAGCGGATGATGGAGCTCTTAGAAGGGGCCAGACTTGTCACGCTGCCGATCGGTACTTTCTTCGGGAGTCGAGTCGAGACTGAAGAACAGCTCGACGCGGCCCTCGATGCTCTGAAGCGCGAGTGCATCAAGCTGCTCGCGGCCGACAAGAAGATCTTGGTTCACTGAGGGGGTCTGGTGGACAAGGCAACACGGAACGGAATCGAGCGTCTCACCCAGGTGGCGAGGCGCCTGCTTGAGCAGGAGTTCCGACAGCAGCTCGAAGGCGAGTACGACATCTTGCTCGACGGGTCGGTTGGCGAGGCTCCGGGCGATCACCTGTCCGAGCACCAGCGGGACGTCGTCTGGAACAACCTCGTCTCTGCCGTCGAGCACAAGCGTTCGGGTGGCCGGAGGCCCGCGGAGGCCGTAGCCGCGTACCTGCGCGAGGCGGCCTTCCACACCTTGAACCGGTTCGTGGCCTTGAAAATGCTCGAGGCGCGGGAGCTGGTGAAGGAGTGCGTGTCCAAGGGGCCCGAGTCCGGCGGGTTTGCGGAGTTCACGCTGCTCGCGCCGGGCCTCGTCACGCTGCCGGACCGGGGGTATCGGCTCTACATCGAGAACATCTTCGACGAGGTCGGGCAGGAGGTGGGATCGCTCTTCGACCGGCGAGACGTCGCGACCTTGCTCTGGCCCCGGCGACAGGCGCTGCACGAACTGCTGGACGTGCTCAACGACCCGGAACTCGCCGGAGTCTGGGGCGAGGACGAAACGATCGGTTGGGTGTACCAGTACTTCAACGGGGACGACGAACGCAGCCAGATGAGGGCCGAGAGCCAAGCGCCGCGGAACAGCCGCGAGCTGGCCGTGCGCAATCAGTTCTTCACGCCGCGCTACGTCGTGCAGTTCCTGACGGACAACACGCTGGGGCGGACGTGGTTCGAGATGACCGGGGGCGAGACGGAGCTCGCGCACCTGGACTACCTCGTCTTCCCCTCAGATGAAGACGGCTCGTGCCTGCAGGCGATCGAACGGCCGAGGAAAGACCCACGGGATCTTCGCATCCTCGACCCGGCCTGTGGCTCCGGGCATTTCCTGCTCTACGCGTTCGACCTGTTGCTGACCATCTACCGCGAGGCGTGGAGCGCGGGGCTGGTTCTCTCCGAGGCGACCGGCCGTTCGCTGCTGGAGGACTACCAAAGCGAGGAAGCGCTAAATCAGGCGATTCCGAAGCTAATCGTGGAGCACAACCTGCATGGTGTGGACATTGATCCACGCGCTGCTCAGATCGCAGCTCTCGCGTTGTGGCTCCGGGCGCAGAGGGCTTATCAAGATCTTGCGATCGCGTCGGCCGTGCGGCCGGCGATCATGCGAACCGGCGTAGTCGTCGCCGAGCCGATGCTGGGCAACTCCGCCTTGGTCGAGGACTTCGCGGAGACGCTGAGGCCTCGCCCACTGGCCCAGTTGTTCGTCCCGATGGTGCGGGAGATGCGGCTTGCCGGGGAACTCGGGTCGCTGCTGAAGATCGAGCAGTCGCTTGCGACGGCGGTGGAGGAGACGGCCTCAGCACATCGCCAGGGGCAACTGTTTGCTGGTCGGGCCGAGAGTCAGGAGTTCTGGAGCACCGCGGACGACCAGATCGTAGATGCGTTGAATCGGTTTGCGGAGTCGGTGGCAGGTAGGGCCGGTGTTGAACGACGCTTGTTCGCCGAAGACGCCGCGCAGGGGGTGGCCTTCATCGAGTTGCTAAGACAGCGGTTCGACGTTGTTCTCATGAACCCGCCCTTCGGCGCTGGAAGCCTCGCTGCAAAGAAGGAGCTGGACCGGAGTTACCCGCGGACGAAGAACGATATCTACGCGGCCTTTGTGGAGCGGGGCATCGAGCTCCTTCATCCAAGGGGGATGCTCGGCGCGATTACCTCGCGAACGGGCTTCTTTCTCTCTAGCTTTCAGAGTTGGCGGGAGGAGATTCTGTTGAAGGAGGCGCCGCCGGTGGTGTTCGCGGACCTCGGGCATGGCGTGCTAGATGGCGCGATGGTCGAGGTGGCGGCCTACTGCCTGGAAAGGCGGAGGGGCGGCGTGAAGACGGTCTTTCTGAGAGCTCTCGACGCCGATGTCGAGGAGAAGGCCGCTGCGGTTCTGGAGGCTGTTCAGAATCCCGCCGCGACACCGGGGACAAGATTCGAGGTTGCCCCGGAGGACTTTGCCGCGGTTCCAAAGTCGCCCTTTGCCTACTGGGTGAGTGACAACCTTCGGGCTGTCTTCCGGGCGCTTGCTCCGTTCGAGAGCGAGGACCGGACCGTGAAGCAGGGCCTCGCTACGGCGGATGACTTCCGATTCGTTCGCCAGTGGACCGAAGCCTCAGTCACTTCGCTCGGCCACCGTTGGCTTCCGATCGCCAAGGGGGGGAGGTTCTCAGCGCACTATCGCGACCTCAATGCCGTTGTCGATTGGGGGGATGATGGCTACGGGCTGCGCAACTTCGTCAACCCAAGGACCGGCAAGACATACTCCCGGCCGCAGAATACCGAGTACTACTCGAGAGCTGGTCTCACTTGGCCATTGCGCGGTATCCGATTCTCTGCCCAGGTTGTTCCTGCCGGAGCGGTGTTTAGTATCGCTGGCAAGATGGCCTTCGCGAGTCTCGCGGATCTTGGTTGGCTCTCAGCGGTGTTCAACTCGCTCGCCTTTGATGGATTCATCGCCTTCTTCGCTGGGAAGGTCGGAGGAGTGCAGTACGAGGTCGGTCTCATACAGAACGTCCCAGTTCCAGCGATGTCACTGGACGCCAAATCGTCGCTCGACGAGCTTGCTCGACGGGCGTGGTCCCTCAAGCGAGACACAGACACCAGCGCAGAAGTCTCCCACGCCCTGGTGCTCCCGGCTCTCGTGAGGGTGGGCGGTGCCGATCTCTCTGCCGGGGCCAATGAATACCTCGCTAGTGTTGTCACGACCCTCGCTGAGCTGAACCGCATCCAGACCAAGATCGATGACATCTGTTTCACACAATACCGAATCACTGACGCGGACCGGCGCAGCATCGAGCGTGGCTTTGGTGTTGACACGGAGTCGGCCCAGGCGCCCGAGGACGCTCGCCCGACGGGTTCCAGACCTCTCGTGGCCCAACTGCTCTCGTGGTCTCTCGGGGTAGCTTTCGGGCGCTTCGACCTCCGCCTTGCTACGGGTAAGTGCGCGGAGCCGCCGGAGCCCGATCCTTTCGACCCACTCCCCGTCTGTTCCCCCGGCATGCTTACCGGCCCCGACGGTCTCCCTCTGGCCACTCCGCCTCATGGCTACCCCGTCACGTTCCCCGTCGATGGCATTCTGGTTGATGACGCTGGCCACGGTCGTGACCTTGCAGTTGCTGCATGCAGAGTCTTCGACATTGTGTTCGAGGACGGCAACGCCCGCTGGCACGAGGCTGCGGAAATGGTTGGTGCGAGGGGTCGCGATCTGCGCGCTTGGTTCGCTCGCGACTTCTTCCCTGCACACATCAAGACATATTCCAGGAGTCGCCGAAAGGCCCCGATCTACTGGCAGCTCGCCACGCCCTCGGCTTCGTACTCCGTCTGGCTTTACATCCATCGTTTCACCAGAAACACCCTGTACTTGGTCCTCAACGACTTCGCCCTGCCGAAGTTCGAGCACGAGGAGTCCAAGCTTGCCGCTCTCGTCAAGGAAGCCGGCCTTGAGCGTTCCGCAAGTCAGCGCACGGAGATCGATGCCCAGGGTTCCTTGGTCGCCGAACTCAGCACATTCAAGGCCGAGGTCGCCCGCGTCGCCCCCCTGTGGAACCCCGACGTCAACGACGGCGTGATCATCAATTTCGCTCCCCTCTGGCGGCTCGTGCCCCAGAACAAGGCCTGGCAGAAGGAGTGCAAGAAGGTGTGGGACGCGCTGGTCAATGCGGACTACGACTGGGCACATCTCGCCATGCATCTCTGGCCCGAGCGTGTGGTGCCGAAGTGCCAGGTTGACCGCAGCCTTGCCATCGCCCACGGGCTTGAAGACGAGTTCTGGTACGAGGACGACGACGGCAAGAAGATGGCATGGAAGAAGCGACAGGTCGGCGCGGCCAGGGTCGCCGAGCTTGTTAAAGACCGGTCGTCATCTGACGTGAAGGCCGCGCTCGATGACCTCCTCTCGGCGCCTGCCCCCGCCGGCGCAGGCCGCTCCACCAGGCGGAGCAGGTCGGGCCGCAAGGGAGCTACCGCGTGACCGCCCCCGTCCACTACCAGCCGGGCAGCTTCCCACCAGCCACGCTGGACTGGCCGAAGCTGATCCCGATGCTCGGCCCCGCGTCGGCGGCGGTGGCCCGCTACGACGGCGTGCTTGCAGCAATCCCGAACCCTGACGTCCTCCTCAGTCCGCTGGTCACCCAGGAAGCGGTCTTGTCGTCTCGCATCGAGGGGACGCAGGCCACGATGGGCGAGGTCCTGGAGTTGGAGGCCAACGCCTCGTCGCCCGATCTCTCCGATGCGCGCCGCGAGGACATTCACGAGATCCTGAACTACCGGCGGGCGATGCGCGTCGCAGAAGAGATGCTGACCGAGCTCCCGCTCTCTCTCCGTGTCTTCCGCCGTGTTCACAAGGAACTGCTCGCGGGCGTCCGGGGTCAGTCCAAGGCCCCAGGGGAACTCCGACGCATCCCCAACTGGATCGGCTCTCCGGGTTGCTCCATCGAGGAGGCGCGCTTCGTCCCGATCGCCGCGAACGAGCTTCCCGATGCCCTTGGGCGGTGGGAGCGTCACATTCATGAGGACGCCGCCGACCGGCTCGTGCAACTCGCGATCCTCCACGCGGAGTTCGAGGCGCTTCACCCGTTCCTGGACGGCAATGGCCGGCTGGGGCGAATGCTGATCCCCCTGTTCCTTTGGCGGAGCGGGCTGATCCGGCAGCCGATGTTCTATATGAGCGCCTACCTCGAGGCGAACCGCGATGCCTACTACGAGCGCCTGCTCGCAGTGTCCCGCGATGGAGACTGGACCGGTTGGTGCGCGTTCTTCCTCGCCGGCGTTCAGCAGCAGGCGCGGGAGAATCTGGAGAAGGCCCAGGCCATCGTTGACCTCTACGAAGGGCTGAAGCCTCTGGTGGTCGATTGGACCCACTCCCAGTACGCGATTCACGCGCTCGACTGGCTGTTCAGCCGCCCGATCTTCAAGAGCACCGACTTCGTCAGCAGCGCCCTGATTCCGGACCCAACGGCCCGCAGGCTCCTGAGGGCATTCAAGAAGAACAAGCTGGTGCGGGAGATCACGGAAGGTCGTGGGCGGCGGGCCGCGGTGCTGAGCTTTCCGAGGCTGCTGAACATCGCCGAGGGGAGGGAGATCTTTTGACGTTCACGGAATCACCACAACGCCGGTTGTCGGTCACAGATCATCACTTCGTGATCAACAACAAGGTTTCCCGTTCATCGGTGAACGAGAACGCACGATGAACGCCTTCCACAAGTACGTGGCATCCCAGCTGCTCAAGGACATCCAGAAGCGCAAGGTCGTGGTCTTCTACGATCCACGCCGCGAGTTCGAGGGGTTCATCGACGAGCTGCCCCCGCTGGAGCCGCCCGAGGGGCGCGGAGGGATCCCGCGAGTCTGGGTCGAGGACAAGCAGACCCACCTGGTCCGATTCGACGGTTCCTACTTCGCGGTCAAGGCGGCCGTTGAGCCCATCCTGGAGCTGGACAAGCCGGAGCCCCTGCTGGTCTACGTGCCGGGGGAGGAGAGAGACCGTCGCGGCTCCGTCCTCATGGAGCTGGAGAAGGGGGGGACGACGTACGAGCCCCAGCTTCGCCGCCTCGCCCGCAACGTCCTCCGAAGGAAGTTCACGGACGGCGACATCGACCAGATGCTCGCGGCGGAGAGCCTGACGTACAGCGACGTGGCCGCCGTCCTCGCCCAGGAAGGCGGCGCCCAGGCCTCCCTCGTCCAGCTGGTCATCAAGGAGACCGACAGCGAGAAGATCCTCTGTCGGTGGCTCGCCAGCACCGAGTTCGATGACGAGCTCGAGTCGAAGCAGGCCTTCCCCGAGCTCTGCCGGTTGGTTCAGTCGCGCCTGGGGTTCCTCATCGACCCATCGACTCCGCTTGCGAAGGCGCGACACCAGACCTTGCGATTCCTGCTGGTCAACGAGTTCCGGCAAGACCTGGACTGCGCGCCGCCATCCAGCCTCGATCTGGTCCCGTCGCCGGCGCTCAAGGAGGAACGCGAACGAGTCGTGTTCGTCGCCGGTGCCCTGCGTGCAGACCACGCGGACGACTACGTGCGCATCGCGGACGACCTGGAGGCCGAGCTCCAGTTGGCGCAGGCCGCTCTCGATCCCGGCGCACTGGGCAGCATCGACACCTTCCGCTTCGAGGAGCGGGTCCTGCTCGCTCATGCGGGCGGGCTCATCACGGACGCGCACTACGGAAAGGCGCTCAAGATCGCGGCGGCGAGGGGGCACAGCTTCTGGGTCGATCGGGACCTCGGTCGGTTCGCCCAGTGGGAGGCCGCTCGACTGATCGCGGAGCTGGGGCAACAGGTCACGCGCGTGCGCCCGCTGCTGAAGGGTGCCGGCGGCTCGCCGAAGCGCTGGGTCGAGTCCTATGCCGCAGACTGGTTCGAGGTGGACCGGAGCCAGCGTGCGCTGGAGGCGTTCGTCGCGAAGATGGAGGACGAGCCCGAGGCCGCCCTCGAGCAAGCCCTTGGGCAGGTTCGGCGTCACCACGAGACTCTGATCGGCGAGATGGCGCGGGGATACTCCAGCGCTCTGGAGGCGAGCGGGTGGAGCATCCCGGGCGTGCTTCATCAGACGCAGATCTTCCCCGAAGTCGTCAACGTCACGGGCGATCGGACGGCCTACTTCTTCGTGGATGCCATGCGCTACGAGATGGGGGCTGACCTGGTCGAGCAGCTCAGGGAAGGCGAGGGAGTCACCCTGGCGCCGGCGGTCGGCACCCTCCCCTCGATCACGGTGCTGGGAATGGCCGCTCTCCTTCCAGGGGCTTCGGCCAGCTACTCAGTCGTGGAGCACAATGGCAAGCTCGCGGCCCGCATCGACGATCGGGTCATGACTGGGCTCGGCGGCCGTCAGAGTTACCTCAAGGCCCGGTACCCCGGCGCCCACGACCACGACCTCGGCACCCTCCTTCAGCGCTCCGTGCGGCGTCTCGAGAAGGAACTCGCGGGGAACAAGCTCCTGATCGTTCGCTCCCAGTCCATCGACGGACTCGGAGAGATGGACGGTGGCCTGCTGGCCCGACAGATCATGGACACGATCATCGGGAACATCGCGAGGGCGGTGCGGAAGCTCGCCCGCGTGGGCTACGAGCACTTCGTCATCACGGCCGACCACGGCCACCAGTTCTCCGTCCGCAAGGCCGAGGACATGCGCATGGAGAAGCCGGGAGGCGACACCGTCGATCAACACCGCCGCTGCTGGGCGGGACGCGGCGGACAGACGGGCACTGCCTGTGTCCGCGTGAGCGGTGCCGAGCTGGGCTACGACACCGACCTCGACTTCATCTTCCCGCGTGGGTTGGCCGTGTTTCGCACCGGGGGGGACCTGGCGTTCCATCACGGTGGAATCAGCCTGCAGGAGATGGTCGTGCCAGTCGTGAGCCTGCGGATGCCCAGCAAGGAGTCAGTGCCTGCGACCTCAGGCTCCAAGGTCACGCTAGAGAACCTGCCGACCGTGCTCTCGAATCGGACGTTTGGGATGCGTGTCCATGTGGCGGCAGATCTGTTCACCCGCGAGCCTGTCCGAATCCGACTGGTGCTGCTGGCCGACGGCCAGGAGGTTGGTCAGGCGGGTATGGCGATGGACGCAGAGCTGGACCGCGCTTCGGGGACCGTGACCATCGAGCCAGGCCACGAGGCGAACGTCGCGATGATGTTGATGCGCGATGACGTAAAGAAGCTCCGCGTCGTGGCGCAGGAGCCGGACACTGACGCCGTGCTGGCTCAGTCCGACGAGATCACGGTGAAGCTGGGGATGTGAGCATGAGGACGCCGGAACGAGACGAGCTCGACGACAAGGTGAACCGTGTGTTCGCCGGCAAGGTGGTCCGCAAGGACCTGGTCCGCAAGGTCAAGGTCGGTACGAACGTACCGGTCTTCGTGCTGGAGTACCTGCTCGGCAAGTACTGCGCCTCGTCGGACGAGATGGCGATCCAGATGGGCCTGCAGGTCGTCAATGACACGCTCGCCGATGGCTACATCCGGCCGGACGAGTCGATGAAGGCGCAAAGCCTCGTCAAAGAGCAGGGGCAGCACAGCTTCATCGACAAGGTGAGGGTCCGGCTCGTGGACTCCAGCTACTGGGCTGAGGTGGCGAACTTCGGGCACAAGTACGTGCACATCCCCGATCGCTACGTCCGAGACTACGACCGGATCGTGATGGGCGGGATCTGGGCCCAGATCGAGATGACCTGGGACGAGACGGACGAGAAGGCGCCGTTCCGCATCTCGAAGCTCACGCCCATCCAACTCGCGACCTTCGACCTGGCCGAGTACCGGAAGCTGCGCGCCGAGTTCACCACGGACGAGTGGATCGACTTCATGCTGCGCAGCATGGGGTACGAGCCCACGGTCATGGAGCGGCGGCTCAAGCTGCTGTTCCTCACGCGGCTCATCCCGCTCTGTGAGCGCAACTACAACATGGTCGAGCTGGGCCCCCGCGGCACTGGCAAGAGCTACGCGATCCAGGAGCTCTCGCCGTACTCAGCCCTGCTGACCGGGCCGACGACCGTGGCCAACCTCTTCGGCCACATGAGCGGGCGCCAGAAGGGGATGGTGCAGATCTGGGACGTCGTGGGCTTCGACGAGGTGGCCGACCTCCAGAAGATGCCCAAAGAGGTCATCACGACAATGAAGACCTACTGCGAGTCGGGCCAGTTCCAGCGTGGGCCTGAGTCAATGGCGGGCTACGCCAGCATCGCGATGTTCGGCAACACGCAGCAGCCGATCGACGTGATGGTCCAGACCGGCCACCTCTTCGCGCCGATGCCCGACGTCATTCGGGACGACATGGCCTTCATCGACCGCCTGCACTTCTACCTGCCGGGGTGGGAGATGCCGAAGATGCGGAACGAGCACTTCACGGACGGCTACGGCTTCGTGGTCGACTATCTGGCGGAAGCGCTGCGGGACCTGCGGAAGCACAACTTCACGGAAATCATCGACCACCACTTCGCGCTCGGAACGCACCTCAACGCGCGCGACCGGAAGGCGGTTCGGCGGACGGTCTCGGGCATGGTCAAGGTGCTGCATCCGCACGGTGAGGTCAGCAAGGAGGACCTCGAAGAGATCCTCGGCCTGGCGATCGAGGGCCGGCGACGCGTGAAGGAGCAGCTTAAGAAGATGGGCTCCTTCGAGTACTACCACACGTCTTTCAGCTACCAGGACACAGAGTCGGGCGAGGAGCGCTTCGTCGGCGTCCCCGAGCAGGGGGGACGTGATCTGATCGCCGCCGACCCCCTGCCGCCGGGCACGGTCTACACCGCGTCCGTCAGCGGGGAAGGCACGGTCGGGTTGTATCGCCTGGAGGTCAGCATCTCGTCCGGCACTGGGAAGCTGAAGCCCGCGGGTGGCGTGAGCGGGATGCTCAAGGAGTCGGTGCAGCGGGCGTTCAGCTACTTCAAGGCCAACAAGCACGCGTTCGGCGTGGCTCGCGAGCTCGACACGTCGGACTTCCACGTCGAGGCGATCGACCTGCTCGGGAACAAGGTCGACGCCGAGGTCGGGATCGCCTTCTTCGTCGCGACGTTCTCGGCGCTGCGGAAGGCGTCGCCGCTGCCGGGGCTGCTCGTCCTCGGGGACATGAGCATCCAGGGGAACATCAAGCCGGTGCGGTCGCTGATGGAGCCCCTGCAGATCGCGATGGACAACGGCGCGAAGAAGGCGCTGATCCCAAGCGCGAACCGGCGGAGCTTCTTCGAGGTCAGCGAAGAGGTGCTGGAGAACGTGGACCCGATCTTCTACGGGGAGGTCCGGGTCGCGGCGTTCAAGGCGATCGGGTTGAATTGAGCTGACGTTGGGGAGGGGAGATCTTGGGCCACAACCGTCTCGGCGCGCTTCCGCGGACCCACAAGTGGCTCGACGTCGTCGAGCTCGTCGATTGTGGCGGGAGTTCCGCGGCGGTCGCCGATGCGACCCTGGATGCCGCCTACGACAACTTCGCTGAGGGGGCCGCGGACCCCACGCTGGTCCACACCGTCTGGCTGCTCACGCAGATTCCAGACGCTGCGCGAAGTGGCGACTTCATCGACGCGATGCGACGGCTCGGCCTCGAGGTTCCTACCGGCGCCAGCCCGACGGATATCGCAACCGCGCTGGGCGCCGCCGTTGACAGTGCGGCCCGCGACCGAGCGCGACCCAGGTCTGACCTTGGCGAGATGGCTCGTCTCGCGGCCGTGGAGACTCTCGTCGGGGTGCTGCGCGACCGAACGCCGAGTCTGTTCGGCCCGGACCCGGACGCCGGGCAGCGCGCGCTGGCTCGACTGGCGACTGAGCGGCAGTTCGGCGGACTGGCACAGAGCTTCTTTGCCCGCCTGACGGAGCGGGTGCTCACGCACTTCGTCAGCAAGGAACTACCCCAGCATGTGGGGGTTGGCCGGCGGTTCGAAACGCTGGCTGACCAGCGCGCGTTCAAGGAGGCCGTTGGCCTTCATGCGCATCAGGCCGCGAAGATCGTCGAGGTCTTCGCAGGCACCTGGTGGTCGAAGGCCAAGTTCGACCGCGATCTGACCCCAGCACGGACGGAGCGCTTCGTCGCCTACGCGATGAAGAAGATGCGGGATGAAATCCGGCGGGGGGCAGCGTGAGGCCCGCCGCCGATCCTGTCTGGGTGCTCTGCGGGGGAGCGACCTGGGAGGCCGCGTCCGAGGACGCCCTGCGCATCAACATCGGGCCCGGCGCTGGCCTTGAGATCGGAGTCAAGCTCGACGGGCTTGAGGAGAAGATGCTCGGCCGACTGCCGGATCAGCTCCGCGACCTGATCTGCATCGCCGCCTTCGTTCTTGCTGCGGACTGCGGCACCCGTCGAGGCACCGAGAAGACCGTCGACGACGGCCGGAGCTGGCGGCGCGACTTCCGCTTCGTCATCCCAGTCTCCGACGTCCAGTTCTGGGAGGGTGAGGAGGTGCTGTCGTCCCTCCGCCACACGCTGGGCTTCTTGTCCGACGACCACTACGAGTTCCACTTCGTGGCAGGGGCTCGAGACTGGGGTGGTCGTCAGCTCAGCTTCCGCCCGACAACCGGCCGCACGTTCGCGCCGTGGGACCACATCGAGGAGGTGGTCCTCTTCTCCGGCGGGATGGACAGCTTCGCAGGTGCCGTCAAGGAGGTGCTGGTCGACGGTCGGGATGTGCTGCTGGTCAGTCACCGATCTTCGACGCGGATGCACGGGCGCCAGAAGGGCCTCGTCGACGACCTGAGGAAGCGGAGCCGCAATGCCGGCCCGTGGCACCTGGGCGTGACCGTCGAGAAAAGGTCGGAGGCGCTCCGGGTCGAGAATAGTCAGCGGTCTCGCTCGCTGCTCTTCGCCTCGATCGCCGGAGCCGTCGCCTGGCTGTGCAATCGGCGCCGGGTGCGCTTCTACGAGAACGGCGTCATTGCGATCAACCTGCCGATCTCAGACCAGTTGTTGGGCGCTTTGGGCACACGGACCGTTCATCCGGTTGTCGTCGAAGGGTTCGCGAAGCTGCTCACCTTGGTCACGGCAGAGCCGTTCGAGGTGGACAACCCGTTCCAGGAGTCAACGCGGGCAGACGTCGCCGCGTTGATCCGAGATGCCGGGGCCGCGGACCTCATGAGATACACGTGGAGCTGCGCCAGGGTGCGGCACGCGAAGAAGCACCAGCCATTCTGCGGAGTCTGCAGCCAATGCGTTGACCGGCAGTTCGCCGTGCGGACGGCAGGGGTGCTGGACCAGGAGCCGGAGACCCTCTACGAGGTGGACCTGTTCCGGGATCCACTCAAGGAGCGGTACGCGATCCAGATGGCTCTCGGCTATGTCGATACGGCGAGGCAGCTTCGTGCCCTGAAGACACCGGAGGAACTGTTGGCTCGATTCGGAGCCGCTGGCGATGCCATCCCCGCCCTGGCTCGGCGTTGGGACTGCAGCCGGGACGAGGCGAACGCACGCCTCCTCGCTCTGCATCGACGTCACGGCCAGGACGTCATCGACGTGCTGGGGACTGAGTTGCGTGCGCGCACGCCCGACCTCGGTCAGGTCCACCCAGAGTCCATGCTGGGGCGCTACGTGGGGGCGGGCCTGGATGCTGGCCGTCGACTTCACGGTATTGAGCCTGACGGTCCCCAAGATGCCGGCGAGGCTGGTTCGGACCACCGAACTTCGCTCTCAGCTCCGATGGACCCACTGGAAATGTTGCATCCAGGTCAAGTGCTCGCCGGTGACACGTTCATCGAAGCCGGGGACTTCTGGCTGATTGGTCTCGGTGGAACACGGGGTGTCGCAGTGAAGGACCAGCGCGGAGTCCGATTGATTTCCTTGCTCCTCCGACATGCTGGACACGCCTTCGGGGCAGCGGAGTTGCAGGCGGTCCTTGATGGAGTCGAGGCGCCCCCCGGCTCCGGCACTATCCCTGCGACCGACCGGGCGTCGATCGCAGGGCTCCGTGCGCGGCTGGCCGAGGTCTCAGAAGCGGAAGAGGAAGATCTCCGGGGGATCGGCCTGGTGGAGCAGGCAGCCCGCATGCGTGAAGAGCGTGAGGAGATCCAGGACCAGTTGGTCCGGGACGTCGGTCTAGGAGGCCGAATTCGTGATCTGGCTCCCGAGCCGGAGAAGGCGCGGAGCCGCACCCAGAAATCGATCGGGAGGGCGATCAAGGCGATCAAGGGAACGAAGGGCGGCATGGCGGTCGGTCGCCACCTCGCGAACGCCATCAAGTCAGGCTCCATCGTCGTCTACGCCACCGCTGCCCGAGGGAGGGATTGGCAACTCGACGCTTGATGCGATTTGGGACCCGGAACGTCGGCGTGGGACACGAAATGTCCCGCCTCCCATGTGAACCCAGGAGGTCCACATGGCACACAGCGGCGCAGGCACCGGGCCCGACAAGCCCATCGACGACGACTTCCTCGACTACACGGTCGAGGTTTTCCAGCCCCACACCCAAAGGCGGATCACGCGTGAGGACGCGCGGGAGATTCACCATAACCTGACGGGGTTCTTCGGGATTCTTCTGGAGTGGCGACGTGCGCGCGATGCCCAGGCAGAGTCCCAGGCCGGAGCGGGAACGTGAGCGGCCCACGAGAAATCATTCGCGCCGGCGAAGTGATCGTGGCCGGGGTCAGGTTCGCCAACGAGCGTTCGCGGAATCCTGTGCCGGTGGAGGCATCCGTATGTGATCTCGTCGGCGGCCACCACCACGTACGGGCCGCGAAGGCGGGTACGACGGCGGTCTCGTTCGCTCGCTACCTGCCGGGCAAGTCGCGCGGCAAGCGGAACGTTGTCGAGAACACCGCGCTCGTCTTCGACTTCGACCACCTCTCGGGCGAGACCGCCGAGGCGGTGTGGCGCCGGCTCAAGGGGCGAGGCTGGGCATTCGTCGCCTACAGCTCCTTCAGCCACCTCGCGGATGGGGCGGACGATGTCTGCTTCCGACTCGTCCTTTTCCTCACCCGGCCGGTCCGGCCAAAGGAGTTCGAGCACCTCTGGCAGACCGTCAACGCTGCTCTCGGAGGATACGGGGACAACCAGGCTCGGGACATCTCGAGGATCTGGTACGTCGCTGCCTGCCCTGCGGAGCGGGTTGAGTCGGCCTGGTTCCGCGTCGTCGATGGCCTCCGAATCGACATCGACGAGGTGCTCCTGGACTCCCAGCCGCCTCCACGCCGGGGGCGACGGCGGTCGCCTGCCCCTCGCCCCACGCCGGACGCTGGCGGCCCTATTCCGGAGGGCGGTCGAAACGCGCGACTGGTCAGCCTCGCGGGGGGACTGCGGCGGACGGGTGCCGGTCAGGCCGCAATCCGGGAGTTTCTCCTCGCGACGAACCGCGACCGCTGCGCACCCCCTCTGGAGGATTCCGAGATCGAGGTGATCGCCGGGTCGGTGTGCCGGTACGACCCGACGTCGCCGCTGCTGGCGGCCAACCGCACTGATCTCGGAAACGCGGAGCGCTTCGTAGACTTCGTTGGCGACCGCTTCCGGTTCTGCCACATCTGGGGCTGCTGGCTGGCTTACGACGGCCGCTGTTGGCGGCGCGATTCGGATGGCGCCGTTGTCCGGGCGGCCCGCGACACACTCCGCGCGATCGCTGCGCACGCCCAGAGCATCAGAGACGAGGACCACCGCTCCGAAGTCGTGAAGCACGCGCTGGACTCCGAGTCGTCAGCCCGCGTCTCGGCGATGCACACCCTGGCGCAGAGCCTGCTTGGGGTCTCACCCAAGCTGCTCGACGCCGACCCGGAACTCTTCAACGTCGCCAACGGCACGATCGACCTGCGCACTGGCGAACTACGGCCCCACGACCGCGACCAGTACCTCACGAAAATCTCGCCGGTGGAGTACGACCCGGCCGCTCTATGCCCCAGATGGGAGGCGTTCCTCCTCCAGGTTCTGGGCGGCAGCGTGACGTTGGTGCGGTTCGTCCAGCGGGCAATCGGGTACTCCCTGACGGGCCTCACGACCGAGCAGGTCCTGTTCCTGCTCTACGGAACGGGAGCGAACGGAAAGTCGACTCTGCTCGAGACCCTGCGCCTCATGCTCGGCGACTACGCCACCATCGCTGACTTCACGACCTTCCTGAAGCGGGACACCGACGGCGCACGGAACGACCTGGCCCGGCTGGTCGGAACGCGATTCGTGTCGGCTGTCGAGGCTGAGGCCGGACGGCGGCTCGACGAGGCCCTGGTCAAGCAACTGACGGGCGGCGACACGATCACCGCCCGTTTCTTGTTCAAGGAGTTCTTCGACTACAAGCCGAACTTCAAGATCTGGCTGGCCGCGAACCACAAGCCCACAATCGGGAACACCGACCACGGCATCTGGCGCCGGATCCGACTTGTGCCGTTCACGGTCACGATCCCCGACCATCAACAGGACAAGCACCTCCCGGAGGTGCTCGCAGCCGAGTTGACGGGGATCCTCGCGTGGGCGGTGCGGGGATGTCTGGACTGGCGGCGCGACGGCCTTGGCATGACCGACGAGGTGCGCGACGCGATCGAGTCCTACAAGGACGAGATGGATGTGTTCGGTCCGTTCATAGACGAGTGCTGCTTCGCGGCGTCCGGGGCCCAGGTCAAGACGCGGGAGTTGAACGGCGCCTACTCGGAGTGGTGCGAGCAGAACGGCGAACGGAAGCGGTCTGCAAAGGCCCTGGGCGGCGCCCTCCGTGAGCGCGGTTTCGTAAGCGGCCGTCTCTCGAAGGGAGTGCGCTGCTGGAAGGGCCTTCGACTACGGCGTGAGTCGGACATCCTCGACGAGGGTGACGGGTGCCACGTGAGTGGCGTGAGTTCCGGGATCTCGCCCCAAGTGCTCCCTCAACCTCTCCTCCAGGGAAGGGGAGATTCCCCTGGTCGTGGGGACTACCCGGAACAAGCGTCACAACCCGACACCCGCCACCCCGAGGGATCCGCCACCCGTCACCCCGATGTCACCCGTCACCCGGAAGTCGAAGAGGGGGAGCTGTGAACTGCGCAATGCCGGTGATCGAGCAGCTTCCAGAGTTGGGGGTGTTGCTGTGGGTGGACGGGGGACGCCTCAGATACCGAGGCTCGGCAGGTGCCCTGCACGACGACCTCCGAATGAGCGTCACTCGTCAGCGTGAATACCTGGTGGCCCTGCTGGTGCGCGTCAGCCAGCCGATGGACCGTGAGTGCTGGACTGATGGCCTTCGTGAGTCGTTCGAAGAGCGCGCTGGCGTGATCGAGTTCGACGGAGGACTGGAACGGGTCGAAGCCGAGCTACGCGCGGAGGCCTGTGTTCGGCGCGGAGGCCTCCTAGCTCTGGTCCCGCCCGGGTGAACCTGTCCCAAGCTCGCGTTCGTCACGCTGTCGCAAGTTCGACGGACGCAGCGGGCCCGTCTCGTCGGTCTTGCCGACGGGAACCTCTGGGGGCGCGTGCCCCCTGGGGTTGGGGCTCGGGGGCGGGGCGGCCTCCGAAAGGGGTCTGTGGGGTCTACGATGCCTCCACGCCGATCTCCCCGAACGCCCCCAGCGGCAATGCCGCCCGCATCCCCGCCCCCAGTCGCGCCCAACACGTTACGACCTCCGCCGCCCGGTCCAGGCTCAGCCCCCGCTCCGGCCCGCGCACCAGCGCTGTCCCAAGCCTCTCGGCCAGCCGAGCCCCCCACGCCGCCGGCACCGTCAACGCCAGCAGCCCGCGGTCGTTCTTCAGTCCGACCTCGCCAAACTGCCCCAGCGGGATCGCCAGCCCCTCTCCCTCGGGCAGCGCCAGGAGATGCACCTCGACCGCGGTCCCAGAGCTCGATGGACGCCGCTCGACCGGCCCGATCCGCAACGGCTCCAGCAGGTCGCCGATCGACGCACCGATCAGCTTCTCCACCGGGTCGAACGAGAAGATCCCAACACCGACCCGCGTGATCGGCACCGACACCCGGACGAGGATCGACTCGTCTGCCGGAGCGACAAAGCCCTGGCCAGCCATCACGCAGGCTCCGGCTCAAGTTCGGCATCAAGCACCTCGGGAATCAGCCCGACGAGACCGGGCTCGCGCTCCTCGGCAGTGTCCCGCACCAGTTCCGGCGTTCCTGCCTCGACCGGCATCACCCTCGGCTCTGGTTCGTATTCTGGGACCGGCGTGTCCTCGACCAGCTCGAGGTGTCGGCCCGGGCCCTCCGGCTCCTCGCCGTCGACCACGTCGCCCTCCACCCCGTCCTCAATCTCAATCTCGCCGTCGCCGTCGGGCTCGACCGCATCGGCCACCCCCTCCAGCGCGTCGATCATCTCGTCGCCGACCTCCTCGAACAGCGCCCGCAACTCGCGCAGCAGCTTCTGCGTCCCGAGCTGGGCCTCGAGCCCGAGGTATTGAAGGTGCGCTGCGACGAAGCTGCGCTCCTCCTCGGACATCTCCGCCCAGTCGGCCATCGACTCGGCGAGCTCGCTCTTCTTCTTCGGCTCGAACGCGGCGCCGTACAGCGCGCGCCCACGGCGCATCCATGCAGGGGTGAAGGGCTTCGATTCTCTTGCGGTGGGAAACTTTGACATCGCGATCTCCAGTGCCCCGGCCTACGCCGAAGCCTCGTCGGGGGTGGTGGGAGGCGTGGGCTGCTCCGGCCTGATCTCTGCCTGGGCGCCGATCTGGCGCAGCATCTCGGCCAGGTCCTTGAGGTTGTTCGGGTCCTGGATGAGGGCCCGAACAGACGGCTCCTTAAGCGTGGCCATGAGCTCAGGGCTGCCGCCGAGCTGCGTGAAGACGTCCAGCGTCTCCGGCGTCATGCCGCGGCTCGATAGGAAGGTGTTGGCCGCTGCGCCGAGTTGGCCCAGGGCCTCGCGGGCAAGCGCCGTGCGCGCGTCTCCGTCGCGCTCGTTCGCGGCGCGGTCCTCCTGAACTTCGAGCTCTTTCACCCGATACTCGAGGATGGACGCGACGAGCTGGTCGACCTGGTCGCGGCTCTCCTGGAGCTGGCGGTGCAGCCGGGCGAGCATCGCGTTGTTCACACCTTGAAGCTGCCCGACTGAGCCGAGCACGATGGAGCCCCACTGGGCGTAGTAGTCGCCCAGCGCCTGGAGCCCCTTGACCGCGCCCTTTTGCGCCGCCTCCTCGAAGGTCGGGACGGGGATCGGCGGCGGGGGAGCCGTGGAGTACTCAGTGAGGTCGAAGCGGTCGTTGCGGCAGACGAACTGGCCGCTGGCGAGCACGTCCATAGCCTTGAGGCTGTAGAGCTTGACCCGGAACCGACGGTACTCCTCACCCGTGGTGTTGCGGATGGCTACCTCGCGCACCCAGCGCATCGCCGCCTTCATCGTCTCGATGGGGCTGGGGGGCTCGCTGGAGGTGGTAGCGGGCTCCCACGCGTCGGCGGGGCCGTCCTCGTCCCACTCCTCACCGGTTAGCGCGGAGGCGAGTTGCGCGTCGGGCAGGTAGGGCGCGACCTGCTCGGGGGTCAGGTCCAGGCGGCCGAGGGATTCCTCGCGCTCGCTGACGGTGCGGTCCTTGATGACCAGGTAGGCAGCGCCCTCCACTCGGGCCAGAAAACGCTCTTGGATCGGGCCGAAGCCCTCGAAGTTGAACTGATCGCCGTAGGTCACACACCGCCTTCCGCTGTCGCTTCACGATCATCGCAATCCGGACCTAACTGAACAAGCGTTCCCTCTCCAGAATCGGTATCCGTCCAGCGATCGGTCGGATAGTGGAGTTGTCCGTGGCAGATATCCGGGCTGTCCGGTGGAGCTGTCCGGCTGTCCGAGGAACGGGACAAGCCGCCCGTGGACAGCCCGGACAGCGGCGCTGTCGGCCACTCACGCGCCCCCGCTGAGCCCGGGTCTCCCGAAACCAGCCAAGCCCTCGCCTTGAGGGGGGCGAACCACCGGTTTTGGTGCCCGCTCGACGATGCGCCACCCGCCCCGCTGTCCGGGGTCTCGGGCCCCTGTGGAATCCCACTATCCGGGCATGGCGGACACCGTAAACGCTGGATGTAGCCCCACTTCCGCCTCTAGGTTTCTTGGCAACGGAGCGGGGCGACCGCCCCTCTACGAACTGAACCCAGGAGCTATCTCGATGGCCGCATCCGCACTCCAGACCGCGATGAAGAAGGGCGCCGACAAGGTCCCCGAGAGGCAGACCAAGGGCGCCTTGGGGCAGGCGGTCGACAAGATCGCCAACCTCACCCGTCGCGCCGACAAGACCAAGGCCGTAGTCGCCGAGACCGGCGCCAAGGTCGTGCACACCGCCGAGACCCAGGGCTCGCTGTTCCTGGCGTCGATGGCCGAGGGCTACTTCGGCGGCGACAAGCTCAAGCTCGGGGGCGTGGACCTTCGGGCCCCCGTCGCCCTCGCGGCCCAGGGCTACGGACTCTACGAGTCGATGGCGGGCAAGGGTGGCGGGCACAGCCTCGCCATCGGCAACGGGCTCATGGGCTCGTGGCTCGCGTCCGTCGCCGTGAAGGCCGGGCTGAAGCTGCGCGACAAGAGCGGCACGCCGACGCCCCCAATCGGGATGCAGGGCGAGCTCCCCGACAGCACCCCGTCCATGCAGGGGGCCCTCCCCGGTGTCACCCCCACCGGCGTCCTCCCGGCGCCTCCCGAGGTGATCGCCGACCTGGCCGGACCTGTCCGCGAGGTGACGCTCACCCCCGAGCCCGCCGCCCCTTCCCGAACTTCCAAGCGTGACGGTCGCTTCGTCCGCGCACGCACCGACTGATTCACAGACCCGAAGCAGGCACGAGAGAGAGCAGATGAGCACCAACCAACTGGTTCCCCTGGGCTACGGCCGAGTTTTCCGTCACCGACGCACCGGAGAGGTCGTCGTGGACACCGACACGCTGCGGCGCCGGGGCTTCGGAGACGACGCCGCGGACTTCGGCAACGACTACGACGACGACTTCGAAGGCGACGACGACTTCGGTGAGGACGACGACGACTTCGAGGGCGACGACGATGACGACTTCGGTGAGGACGATGACGACTTCGAGGGCGACGACGACGACGACGACGACTTCGAGGGCGACGACGACGACGGCATCGAGGGCGAGGACGACTTCGGTCGCCGCAAGCGCAGGCGCCGCCGCCGCCGAGGTCGCGGTCCGCGAGGTCGCGGTCGTGGCCGAGGTCGCGGACCCAGGCGCCGCCCGGCCAAGCGCAGCCGCCCGTCTAAGCGGCGCCCCACGGCCCGTCCCTCGAAGAGGAGCGCAGCCGTGAAGTGGGGCAAGACCGTCGTGTCGGGCTCCGACACGCTGGCCGGGGCCGGACAGGCATCCATCCAGATCCGCCTGCAGCACAAGTTCAAGGCGGACGACGTGACCTTCGAGGGCTCGGCGGCGGGCGCACTGGTCAACACCATCTTCTTCGGCGACAAGCTGGTCTTCCAGTCCAGCGCCGGGGTCCCGGTGTCGGTCTTCGCGTCCACGGGCTTCCTGCGAAAGCTGGTGTCGGGTCACGATCTGCTCGCTGGCCTCGACATCAACATCACCGGCACGCTCGCCGGTGCCGGAACGCTCCAAGCGACCGTCGTGGGCCTCAAGCCCGTGATGGCCTGCTGAGCCGCTGAATCGGGTTGGAGGCGAGATCCGTGGTCGATCCCTGCGAGCTAAGCCTGCGCTTCGCCAGGGAGAGACTGCGTCTCGCCTCCTCTCCGGGCGGCAAGCTGGTCGAGATCCTGGCCGCCGAGGCCGGGCGTCCCGCCCACCGAATCATCGAGTTGTGGGGCGACGCCCCTTTCGATGCGACGGTGGCGTGGAGCGCTGGCGCCTCGCGGCCGAAGGAGGCCGAGCTGTCCGTCTCTCGGGGCACCCGCATCGGGGTGTTCGCTCGGACCCTCGTCATCAAGGTCCGCAACACCAGCAAGCTCGAGAACGCGGTCGGACTGGCCGTCTCCGACGGCTTCCTGAATAGCCGCAACATCCGGCAACTGACGGGCACCGGCGACGGCACGCCGCAAGAACTCGTCATCCCGGCCTACGCCGAGACGCTGAGCCTGGAGCTGTCGGACCACTCTCAGCTGCCCAGCGCCTCGATCGTCTTCGAAGACGGCTTCGATACCTCGAACGCCGTCACCCCCGGCGACAAGCAGGGGAACGGAGTCTTCGTGGGCGCCGCAGGCAAGGCGCAGATCCTCGTCCCCAACGGCGTCGCCTGGCGTGCGCTGTTCCACCTCGGCCTCTGAAACGGAGCCCCGATGCCCTACCTGCGCCACTTCGGCAAGTTTCTCTCCGACGACACCCCCAACGACGGCGACGTCACCAGCAACCAGCACACTCTCGTGCCGTCCGACGCGGACCAGATCACGGACGGTGACCAGAAGTGGCACGCCTTCGTGGTCGCCACACAGAGCGGCGGGGTAACCGCCCCGACCACCGACGTGTTGATCGAGACGTCGTTCGACGGCGGGACCAGTTGGGCGCAGATCGCCAAGGCTACGCAGCTGACCGGCGACGGCAACGTCTCTGAGCTCATCGAACTGAACGTGCTCGGCCCTCGGCTCCGCGCGCGCAAGGTGCTTGCGGGGGCGACGAAGCCCAACTCCACCGCCGTCGTGTACCTCGCCAGCAACGGTCTACACGCCCTGACCGACACCGGCGCCTGAGCCGCAGAGATGAAGATCGCCGTCAAGCTGGCTTTCGACGAGCGAGGTGCGCTGCGCCTCCTCAACTGGTTGGCCCGAGAGAACGCCCGGATCCTGCGCGAGCGGCCCGAGCTGCCGGGTCTGTACGACTCCGGCGTGGTGTATCGACGCGAGGTCGACGAGACCTGGTGCGACTACATCAACCTGCTCGCCCAGGGCTGGGAGGACTGCGACGGGCTGGCTGCGGCCCGCGCTGGAGAGCTGCTCGCGCGCGGGGTCCAGGCTCTGAGGCCGCGTGATCCGGGCTTCCGGGCGGCGAAGCGGCTTCGGCTCACGACTGTCCAAGCGGAGGTGATGCTGCGGACCCGCGCGCGCCCCGACGAGATCGGGCTGTACCACTGCATCGTTCGTTACCGAGTCGGCCGCCGCTGGTACCGGGACGACCCGAGCGCCCGCCTGGGCATGTACGACCGGAAGCCACCTGTCAGAGACCGCGGGGACTACCCCGAACTGGTCTCGGGCCGGCTGCTCCAGGTCGCCGGGGAGATCCCGGCATGAGACTCAAGCGCGCAACTTCTCTGAAGAGGTACCGACGGCGACGCCGCAAGGCCGATCTCGGTGCCGACATCGGGGCTCGGCCTCGTCGTCGCGGCCGTCCTCGTCCCTCGTCGGGTCGGACCCGTCCGAAGCAGCGCCCTCAGGGCCGCGAGCAGCGACGGACGAAGCGAGCCGAGCGTGTTCGCGAGCGGTTGTGGGGCGAGGCCGTCCCGCTTGGCGAGAACATCCGGATCCAGGCGGCCGAGGGTTACCGAGGCGCGTTCTTGGAGTTGCGCCCCGGGCTGTATCTGGTGGCCGAACTCCGCACCCAAGGCATGGACGGTGAGTTCGGTCGTAAGGTGCAGGTCAAAGACGTCACCGACGAGATCGTCCGAGTCACCGACCAGGCCCTCGACGCGATCTTCCCCCGCCGCCGGGCACAGAAGCAGGCCGAGCGGGACGAGCGGAAGCGTCGGAAGGCTATGGCCCTCCGTGAGCGTGAGCAGGCCCGCCGTGAGCGTGAGCAACGTGAGGCCGCCACGCGAACTCCTGCGTTGCCCGCTCCCCAGGCTCAGCGGGCGCTCCCGGCGCCGCAGGCACAGCGGGCGCTCCCCGCTCCGAGCCAGTCGTCGCTGACCCGAGGCACCGCACGTTGGCTGGACGAGGAGTTCGACGACTACGACACCTACCGGATCCTCGAAGAGGAGAGGCGATGACCTCTTGGAGCGACGTCAAGGCGAACTGGTCCTCGGGCTGGACTGCCCTGCAGCAGTCCGCGCTGGACCAGTGGGGCGCGGCCATCCGCCGCAGGCCTGAGGAGTTCGCACCGCAGGTCCACGCGACCATGCAGGAGCTGGCGGCGGCTCGAGCGCACCTCGATCACATGAAGCCGCTGTTGCCCAAGCGCATCGAAACCGCCGAGGACCAGCGGGCGGTCAGCAGCTTCAGTCGCATGTCGGCCCGCTACTACCAGCTGGCCTCAGGGATCTACGCCGACGCGCGCCCAGCGACTGCGGAGGTCGGGTTCGCGCCCCTGCTGGTCGTCGCTGGCGTCGCGCTCGGAGTCGCGGCCATCGCCTGGGCCGTCGCGGCTAACCAGTACGCGAAGAACCTCCGGGAGCAGACGGCGCTGGCCGACCGTGAGCTGAGCGCTCGTGTGGAGGCGAGCCGCGAGGGGCGGACGCTGCCGCCCTCAACGTTGCCGGAAGCCCCCAAGAAGAAGAACGGCGTCGGCTGGCTGCTGGTCGGGGGCCTGGTCGTGGCTGCGGGCGCCGTGGCTGTTCCGGTGCTGATGAAGAGCAAAAGGAGCTGAGTGATGCCGAAACGAAGTCGGAACAAGAACAAGCTGAAGATTGCGGACCAGCAGGTGATCGGCGAGGCCATCGCCCGCGCCGTCGAGGCTGCGGAGATCCGAAACCCCGGCGCAGGGTTAGGTCCCCAGAAGCGCGGCGAGGTGATCCGCGAGATCGTGAACTCGCTGCCCATCAAGGGCCCGTGCGCCCCGTTCCTGAAGGCGCTGGCCCGGATGGTGGTGGGGATGCTCGTGGAGATCGCGGTCGCTGCGTTCCAGCGCAAGTGGAAGCGGGCGTAAGGGCGCGATGGACTTCTCCAACCTCCCGCCCGAGCTCGTCAGCCAGATGCCCATTGTGGCGGTCCTGTTGTGGATCGGCGTGCAGTCGCGCAAGGAGCTGCTTGCGGCCCTGGACCGGCTGAGCGACCGCATCGATGACGTGCGCCTCGAGGTGCGGGCCCTGCGCGTGGACCTCGGACGGCGCGACGACTTCGACGACGAAGCACCCCCGGCTGCCCCCGCGCCTCCGCCCCTGGCGCCCGTGGCCCTCGCCCGAAGGGAGCTCCGCCAGTGAACAAGCCGGTCCGACCGGAGCTCGTCCCTCCCGCCGAGGGGCAGCGTCACAAGCGCTTCCGCCTGTCCATCGTCGGTGCCGACGAGGACATGCCGAGGCTCGCGCGCGCCTACGGTCGGGCCTGTCAGGGCGAGTTCGGGCTGGTCCTGCGTCCGCCCGAGCACAGCGGCGTGCTCGTCTTGGTGACGAAGAAGGACGGGGCCTTCCGGTGGGAGAGCGGGGACAAGGACGACTCGCCCCACACGCCGAGCCTGACTGCGACCGCGGCGGCCGCAGTCGCGCTGGTGAAGGATGCCCAGAAGAGCCCACCGAATGTCGGCCCCGTGACGCTGCGTGGCCGCTGGACGGGCTACCTGTACTGCGAGGGCGGGTTGCCCCGCGTGGAGCTGAAGCGTCGGTTGGCGACCTACGGCACCCTGTGGGTCTTCAGCAACGGTGCCGATGGCTGGGCCTGGACCTTCGAGCGCGACAGCAAGTGGTTCGGCAGCTCCGGTGACACCTACGGGCAGGGTCTGCCGACACTACAGGGCGCCGTCCACATCGCCGTGCTGGGCGCGATGACCCTGGTGAAGGACGCCTGCTCGTTCCGGGACACGCATCGGCGTGCTGCCCACGACGACGACTACGCCACGAAGCATCCGATCAAGAAGCGGGAGCCGAAGCGAAACCCGACCGACCGGCTCAAGGAGCCCGCCCCGAAGAAGACACCCACGCGGAAGGGGAGGGCCGATCAGCCCGCCGTTCCTGCGAAGCCTGCGTCGACGAGGCGACGACCTGCGGCCCCGGCGCCGGCCCCCCGCGCGATACCCGCGCCCCCGAAGAAGCGGCGCGTACGGAAGGCCCCGGCAACGAAGAACCCCGCGGCCTCGACCGGCCCCGTGGACGCCGACAAAGACAAGGCGCTCATCGACGCCTTCAGCCAGGCCTTCGCTGAGGTGCTCGGCGAGGGGGCGGCGTGATGTCGGCGCCCGCCGAGGTCCTCCTCGACCGCGTCTCCAGCGTGGTCCGCGACCACCTCCCTGCGGGGGTGACGCCTTCGTACTTCGACGCCTTCATGGCCCGGCAGCGCCCGGTGCTCGTCTCGATCCTCTCGCGTCACCTGGCCGGACGGACCACGAGCTCGCCCCCGGCACCCTTCCACGACGCTCAGGAGCTACCGCCGGAGGAATGGACGGCAAGCCGACGTACTCGCGCCAACCTCGCCGCGATGGAGCTCGCTGCGAGCAAGCCCCCGAAGGCGATGACCCCCGCCGACCGGCTCGTTCTCGCGGGCTACTCCGGCTGGGGCGGGCTCTCCATCGACAAGGTCCGCGGCAAGTTCCCCGGCGGCTTCCCCGTCCCCGAGGCTCGCGGCCTCATCCACGAGTACTACACGCCCACCCGCGTCGTCCTCGAGGTCGCCCGCGTCATCAAGCCGCTCATCCCGGGCCTCAAGGACGAGTCCGGCGTCGTGCACGCCCTGGAGCCAAGTGCCGGGATTGGACGGTTCCTGCGCGCGACCGCCACCCCGTCCTTCAAGTGCGTGCGCTGGACGGCCGTGGAGTGGTCCGAGCTGTCGTCGCGGATGCTGCGGGCCTCGATGCCGCACATCGACGTCTTCGAGGGCCCTTTCGAGCGGTGGATCCGCGAGCACGGCACCGACCACGAAGGACGGCTCCGCCTCATCCTCGCCAACCCTCCCTATGGCGCGCGGGGCGCGGCCGTCACCGAAGACCCGGACCGCAAGTACCGAGAGAAGGCCGCCTACGCCTACTTTCTGCGCCGCGGTCTCGACCTGCTCGCTCCTGGTGGGCTCGGCGTCTACCTCGTGCCCTCGGGGTTCCTGACCGGCCGCGCCGTCAAGAACCAGCGTCTGCGCGACAAGATCCTGCGCCGTCACCACCTCGCCGCCGCGTACCGGCTCCCGAGCAAGCTCTTCCCCGGCGCGATGCTCGTCACCGATCTGCTCTTCTTCCGAGCGCGTGGAGGAGAGCTCGCCGAGGTCCTCGAGGACGACGGCTTCATCACCGAGGGTCGCTACTTCGAGAAGTATCCCGAGCACATCCTGGGCACCGAGATCGGCAAGGACGCTGGCTCCGACGACCAGACCAAGAAGGCCCGCT
>Ga0222662_1000205_pt1 | contig 54394 bp, 56 predicted proteins | sample AntAcemetagen600_FD_179821 | JGI IMG/M metagenome (GOLD analysis project Ga0222662, IMG submission 179821) | Saline water microbial communities from Ace Lake, Antarctica - #600 | ecosystem: Environmental > Aquatic > Non-marine Saline and Alkaline > Saline | place: Antarctica: Ace Lake... | reverse complement strand
CTGTGGTTAAAACTCAGAGCACTGACCTCCTCTATCCACTAAAATAGCGAAGAATCCTTAAAATCCCACTAAGTACTATAGATCAGAGGCTTAGGTAGTGCCCTAAACGCACTTCCGTGAAGAGCCATTTTTGCGGCCATTAACTCTTTCTAGGGTAATACGGTTACGGTCTTAGCAAATGCCATTGCGTATTAAAAGGTAGCATGACCTCCATTTCATCCATCTTCCAATTTAATATGTAAAGGCATTGCGACTTACCGCGTCCTTACAAAAAAACGCGCCCCCTGTTGAGAGACGCGTTTTGGAAATTTGTTTGGCGGCGGATTAGCGACGGCGGCCTTTGGCCAGCTTTTGGGCGATGAGGAATTGCACGCTGGATTGGAGACGGTCGATCTCGGCGGGGTCGTTGCCTTCGGCAGCGGCGACTTTCAAAGCTTCTTCAGCGCTGGCTTGGGCAGCTTCGACGGCGGAGAGATCTATCTCGGCTACGTCAATGGCAGCTTCGGTCAGCACAGAGATTGTGTTGCCGAGTACCTTGGCGAAGCCGTGGTCGACTGCGATGAACTCGGTGCCGCCTTCTTTGATCACCTTCAACTCACCGGCGACAATCTTCGTCACCAATGGGATGTGGCCGGTCAAAATACCAGTCTCTCCCGACTCGGTCGGCAATACGACCTGTATGGCCTCAGTGCTGAGGACCTTTGCGTCAGGTGTAATGATTTCGAGTGTGATAGACATCAGAATTAATCCTTCTTGTTAGCTTCGATCGCCATGTCGATATTGCCCTTCATATAAAGGTCGTTCTCGGCTAGGTCGTCGCACTCGCCATTAAGGATCATTTGGAAACCCTTGATGGTGTCGGCTGTGGAAACGTATTCACCAGGTGTGCCGGTGAAGATTTCCGCAACGTGGAATGGCTGTGAAAGGAATTTTTGAACCTTACGTGCACGGTAAACGGTTTGCTTGTCGTCAGGGGAAAGCTCGTCGAGTCCAAGAATCGCGATGATGTCTTGCAGATCCTTGTAGCGTTGAAGCACGTTTTGCACCCCGCGAGCACACTGGTAGTGCTCTTCGCCGACGATGGCTGGATCGAGCGCATTGGAGATCGAAGAGAGGGGATCGACCGCAGGGTAGATACCAAGCTCAGCGATCGAACGCTCAAGAACGATAGTGGAGTCCAAGTGAGCGAAGGTGTTGGCTGGCGCAGGGTCAGTCAAATCATCGGCTGGAACGTAAACCGCTTGGAAGGAAGTAATCGAACCCTTCTTAGTGGAGGTAATACGCTCCTGCAGGTTACCCATCTCTTGGGAAAGTGTGGGTTGGTAACCCACCGCTGAGGGCGAGCGACCGAGCAGCGCAGACACTTCGGCACCGGCTTGAGAGAAACGGAAAATGTTATCCACAAAGAGAAGAACGTCTTGGTTCTTTTCGTCGCGGAAGTATTCAGCCATAGTCAGACCGGAAAGCGCGACACGCATACGAGCACCGGGGGGCTCGTTCATCTGACCGTAGACTAGAGCCACCTTGGACTTGCTGATGTCATCTTGATTGATCACGCCTGCGTCCGACATTTCGTGGTAAAGGTCATTACCCTCACGAGAGCGTTCACCCACACCAGCGAATACGGAGTAACCACCGTGCGCTTTAGCGATGTTGTTGATCAACTCCATGATGACAACTGTCTTGCCGACACCGGCACCACCGAAGGCGCCAACTTTGCCACCCTTAGTGAAGGGGCAAATGAGGTCGATGACCTTGATACCGGTCTCGAGGATCTCGGCGTCGGTTGCTTGGTCGACTAGTTCTGGAGGCAGGCGGTGAATCGAGCGACGCTCGTCAGTTGCGACCGGGCCCTTTTCGTCAACCGTATCACCAGTGACGTTGAAGATGCGGCCGAGAACGGCTTCACCCACAGGGACAGAGATTGAGGAACCTGTGCCGACGACTTCCATGCCGCGGACAAGGCCGTCAGTGGATGTCATCGCAACTGCGCGGACAAGGCCTCCACCGAGGTGCTGTTGCACTTCGAGGGTGAGGCTCTTCTCAGTGCCGCCGATAGCGAAGGCGATTGTGATGGCGTCGTAAATTTCGGGCACGCTATCTTGTGGGAAGGCGGCGTCGACGACGGCGCCGATGACTTGGACAATTTTACCGTTTTTGCTCATGATGATTTAAAAGGTGGGAAGGTTTGAAAGTGGGAAGGTAACAGGTGGAAAAGTGATTTGTCTCCTAACCGTAGCCGAAATCGTGAGATTTTGGAGGTTCGGAGCGGTTGGAAGCGTCGACCAAAATCTTACGATTTCGGCTACAGGCTCGATGACTTGATAAATTTAAATATGTGAAAGATTATTGGGCGGATGCGGATGCGGCGATCTCAAGAATTTCCTGGGTAATCGCGGCTTGGCGTGCCTTGTTGTAGTCGAGAGTGAGATCGTCAACGAGTGTCGACGCGTTATCTGTAGCAGCCTTCATCGCGACCATACGAGCAGAGTATTCTGCGGCGCGGCTTTCGAGAAGGAGTTGGTGGATGATGACCTTTGCGTAAAGCTCAGGGAGTGCATCGAGAACGGCTTCCGGAGTTGGTTCGAAAACCATTTCGCGGGTATCGCTACGTGCTTCAAGTGAAGGGAGATCGGCTACACGCTTTTTGAGCTGGACCAAGACTTCGCGTAAATCAACGATCGGCAAGAGTGACTGAATCACTGGCTCTTGCACGAGCACGTTGACGAAGCTCGGGTATACAATTTCGATGGTATCGACTTGGCCGCTCTTATATGAATCGATCAAGAGCTTCAGCATGGGGCGAAGCTCCGAAAAAACGGCTTTATCAGAGATGGTGAAGTCTGCAATGAGATCGCGACCGGAACGTGAGATGAACTGCGTTGCCTTGCGCCCGACAGCGATGAACTTTGCATCGCCTTTGACCTCTTCAACAATCTTACGGAAAAGATTGGTGTTGAGTGCGCCACAGAGGCCCTTGTCAGTGGAGAGGACAAGGATGCCGCGTGTCTTGACTTCGCGCTTCTCAAAGAAGGGATGCGAAATCGTAGCACCGGTCAAATCGAGCTTTTCACCGACCACGTCAAGGAGGTCAGCAAGGAGCAGCGCGTAAGGACGGCCCGCTACAGCGGCGTCCTGAGCTCGTTTCATCTTGGAGGATGAAACCAACTGCATCGCACGCGTGATCTGCCGGGTGTTTTTAACCGACTTAATGCGGCGGCGGATGTCGCGAAGATTGGCCATTATTTCAGAAGGTCAGAGTTCAGGAGTCAAAAAAGACTAAGCGGAGAAGCCGGCTTTCCACTCTTCGAGGGAAGTCTTAAGTGCTGTTTCGGAATCGTCGCTAATCGCTTTCTCGGAACGGATGGTGTCCATGATCTTGGAGCCACGTGTTTCGAGGAAGTCGCGAAGTGCGGAAGTGGCTTCTACAATCTTAGCGACGGGAATCGCATCGAAGTAACCATTTTGAACGGCATAAATAAGTGATGACTGAACTTCGACAGGAATGGGGTTGAAAGCCTTTTGCTTGAAGAGCTCAACAACACGTGCACCACGCTCAAGCTGAGCCTTGGTCTTCGCATCGAGGTCGGAACCGAACTGAGCGAAAGCAGCGAGCTCGCGGAACTGAGCGAGTTGCAGCTTCACCTTACCGGCCACCTTCTTGATCGCTTTGATCTGTGCGGCCGAACCGACACGAGAAACGGAGAGACCCACAGAAACCGCTGGGCGGATACCTTGATTGAACAAATCAGTTTCGAGGAAGACCTGACCGTCCGTAATCGAAATCACGTTGGTAGGAATGTAAGCCGAAACGTCACCCGCTTGAGTTTCAATGATCGGAAGTGCTGTCAGCGAACCGTTGCCATTGTCCTCATTGACACGAGCGGAACGCTCGAGGAGGCGAGAGTGGAGGTAGAAAACGTCACCAGGATAGGCTTCACGCCCGGATGGGCGCTTAAGAATCAAGGAGATTTGACGGTAGGCCACCGCTTGCTTGGAAAGGTCATCATAGACGATGAGTGCGTCCATACCGTTGTTCATAAAGAACTCACCCATCGACGCACCAGAGAAGGGTGCGATGTATTGATTGGCAGGATTGTCGCCAGCAGATGCAGCCACGATAATGGTGTATTCCATCGCGCCGGCCTTTTCGAGGACGGCAATGGTGCGAGCAATGTTTGAATTCTTCTGACCGATCGCAACGTAGATGGAGTAAACCGGGCGAAAGCCCTCTGGGAAGGTGCCGTCTTCGCTGCGGTGCTGGTTGTTGATCTTCGCTTGATTGATGATGGTATCAATCGCGATGGTTGTCTTACCAGTAGAGCGGTCACCAATGATGAGCTCACGTTGGCCACGACCGATGGGGATCATCGAGTCGATTGACATGATACCAGTCTGCATTGGCTGATCAACCGACTTACGTGGGATGATACCTGGTGCGATCTGGTCGACAGGATATGTCTCTGTTGAAGCGATCGGGCCTTTGCCGTCGATGGGATTACCGATCGCGTCAACAACACGACCAAGGAGGCCCATGCCGACAGGAACGGAAAGTAGTTTACCCGTGGTGGAGGCTTCGTCGCCCTCCTTCAACTTGGAGTAGTCACCAAGGATAACGCAACCGACTTCATCTTCTTCAAGATTCAAGGCGATTCCGTAAACGCCCTGACCGAAATCGATCATTTCGTTATACATAGCACCGGACAAGCCTTCGAGCTTGGCGACACCATCAGCGATGGCGACGATTTTACCAGTGTTGGATTTGACAGCGCCGGCCTGGAAGCCAGCGATTTCGTTTTCGATTTGTTCAACTATGGAGCTCATTGTAAAATTGTATGAAGGTAAAAGGTAAGCGATTATTGGACGTTTTCGGCGAGGCGTTGGAGGCGACCAGCTACGGACGCATCATACACATCGTCGCCGACGCGCACACGCACACCAGCAATTAGAGAAGTATCTTGAGTGGTGACCGCAGTAATTGGGCGACCATAAAGTTTAGAATAGTTCGTTTCAATTTCTTTCAGTACGGCGTCACTCAAAGCACCTGGCGTGGACACCACTGCAGTTTGGAGTGCCACTTCGCGGCGAAGAAAACCGAGGAAAGACTTCAGCACATTCAGATGCTGACGGTGTTGGACTTGTTTGAGCCCAGCGAGCACTTCGCCGACTTTAGCTTCCGTCACAACACCATTGTCGTCCTTCGAAAGCTGGACGAGCTTCTTGGCCAGCTGGATAATCTTTTTGTCGCGTTTCATCAGGTCAAAAGTCTAGGGCTTAGCCAGCGCTGGCCAATTCTTTGGCAGCAGATTCGGAAAAGGTTGATTTCTCAGCATCCGATAGATCACGGGAAAGCACTTTAGAGGAAGTGGCTACAACCAGACGTGCCACTTCTTGGCGAACGTCGGAAAGCATCTTTTGGCGCTCGAGCTCAGTTGCTTCGCTCGCCTTGCGAATGATCGCTTCAGCTTGAGCCGAAGCCTCTTGAGTCTTTTGCTCAATCATCTCCTTGGATTGCTCGCGAGATTCTGCTAGGATGGCTTGCGCATCGATAGCAGCTTGCTTGATCTTTTCGGCGCGCTCGCGCTCGGCTTCGACCAGCTGGGTCTTCATTTCTTCAGCATACTGAAGGCCGTCGGCAATCTTCTGCTGGCGCTCGTCGAGAGTCGCCGCGATGGGCTTGACGGCAAGATAGTAAAGGACGAGTGCAACGATGCAAAAATTCACCATCTGCGCGATCAAAGTCGGCCAAGTAATACCAAAATTACCAGCGAGCTCGGAGATCACTCCCTCATCTTCTGCAAGTACACCGCTTGCGGCATGCTCAACTACTGCGCTAGCAGCATCGTGCGAATCAACGTGAAGGTCTTCCGCTGAAAAGAGTCCAAGCGGAAGGGATAATGCGAAAAGCAAAGTGATGAAAATGGCCTTCATGATAAGGAGAGTTAGTAAAAAATCTTAAAAGTGCCGACGACCCATGGAGGATCGCCGGCAAGACTCTTAAAGGGTGGATTAGCCAGCCATCTTACCAAGGAAGATAGCGAAGAAGACGATCGCTTCAGCGAAAGCCATGGCGATAATTGACTGAACCAGCACCTTAGTGGCTGCTTCTGGGTTACGGCCTACAGCCTCACAAGCTTTGAAGCCAATAAGGCCAATGCCGAGAGGGACGCCGATGGCTGCTGCTGCGACGTTGATATTTCCAGAGATTTCTGCGATGATATTGAACATAATATTTAGCTTTGAGTTTTGTATTTAGTGATTTCTGTGCCGTCCACGACTTGCTACATGGTCCCGAACACGGAAAGGATATGAAAGTTTAGTGTGCTTCTTCGTCGTGATTTGTCATCAAGCCGATGTAAATCGCAATAAGAAGTGTAAAGATAAGTGCTTGCACGACACCGACGAGCACTTCGTAAAGATAGAACGGAATCGGAACGATGTAAGGTGCCATACCAGTCATACTGGTCAGAAGATTCTCACCCCCGAAGACGTTACCAAACAAGCGGAAGGAAAGTGAAATCGGACGGAAAGCAATCGATACGAGTTCAATCACACCCACCATTAGGAAAATCGGTGCCAAGATTAAGTAGATCACTTTGGGCGTTTCTTTTTTGTCCGCTTTGTTACCGAAGAGCTCCCAGACAAAGAACTTCGGGCCAGCCACCTTGAGGCTAATGAAGAGCCACGCGATCATCGAGACAAGCGCCATGCCAAAAGTCGCATTCAAATCGGCACTCGCAGGGCGCATCCAATATTTCAGATGACCATGATCATCATAAATCCCGAAGACCCCAACTCCTGGAATCAAAGCACTCCAGTTATGAATCATAATGAATAGGAACAAGCCAATCAGCAAAGGAAAGGCCATTGGAAAGGCTTTCTTACCTACGATGGGTAGGAGTAGATCACGCAATCCGCTAATCAGGTTTTCAAATACAGCCTGCCCTTTACTTGGGATCAATTTCGGAGCACCCACTGAAAGACGAACCACTAGTATAAATAGGATCGAAATCACCCAAGTAGTTAGAATAGAGTTCGTTACCGGCAGGCCAAAAACCTCAGTCAGCGTGTATGGGGACGGACTTACGCCGTCCGCAGCATTTAGAGCTGAGGCCGAACCGGCGAGAAGGAAAACTGTTGGGAGAAGTTTGTTCACGAAGAACTAGATTGGGAGAAATAAAAAACCGTGGGCGAATCCACGGAAGATCGAATGTGATGGAGACCCATTCTCAGCTCGTCAACCCCTGAGTTGCACCCCAAGGCTCGAGATTAGCAAAACTTATACCCCCTATAAATCTAATCGATTCTTCTAACCTTGCCAGCGGGCAAATATTCGCAAAATTCTATCGCATGTCAGAACTCACCAATCTTACCGACCGCATCTCGCATCTGCGTGGCCGGAAGGGCAGTTCTCCTGTCTTGCAAGGGGGCGGACTTGAGCCTCGACCGAGTAAAACCGCGCGCGCTCGTTCGCCGGAACGTCGTTTCGCGACTGACTATTTCATGGTCTTCGTCTATGCACTCCTAGGCGTGGCCGTGCTCACGCAATTTGTGCTAATTGTGTGCTTTGATATACTATAGAGCCGCACGAGGCGATCTTCTAAAAGTAGTCGGGCTGCTTTAGCGCCCGAATTGATCGCAGTCAACGGTGCCAACGGACTGGGCGCTAAAGCAACCCAGCTACGTAATTACCCGCTTCGCCACGACAGAGAAATACTCGTCCATGAGGCTTTGGAAGTAGGTCTCACTTTCGTAGGGCCACTGCACGGAATCATCGATCGTCCATTCGGGATGCTCGGTCAGGTGCTCTAGAGTCCAATCGAAATAGGGGCGATCGTCTGAGCGGAAGCAGAACTCCCCTCCTCGATCCGTGCGGCGAGCCACCTCATCGAGGAAAGCAGGCTGCACCATACGGCGGCGATGATGCTTCGCCTTCGGCCAAGGATCGGGAAAAAGCAGGACGGTGCGCTCAAAACGAATCGACTCGGGCAAGGCTTCGAGAAATTCGCCAAGCTCGGCTTTATAGAAGTGGAGGTTCTTGATGCCTCGCTTGGCCTTCTTGTCGTTCCCCTTGCGAATACGCCATGTAATGAGGTCGATCCCGACGCAAATCGTATCCGGATTCGCTTCGGCATAATCTGAAAGCCAGTGCCCGTGTCCGCAGCCGGCCTCGAAGAGTATGCGATCAATGCCCGCCAAGTCTGTGCGGCAAGTTTCGACCAGCTCCGCCTTGCGGACGGCCTGTTTAGCGAGTTCGCGGGCGTGGGCTTCAGTGATTTCGGTCATGTTTAGCGATATGTTAGGCAGGATTGTGTCAGGTCAAGATTGTAGGAGAGGGTTGATCCCTCGACCCGACCGAGTCAGACTTGAAAACCGGTCGGGGGGTCAACCCTCTCCTACGGCTTAAAATAAAAAACCCGCCGATCTGGCGGGCTTTGAAAAATCTATCGGTTCAAACGGGTTATCCTTCTTCGCCGTTCTCACCAATCGCTTCGACGGGGCAGCCTTCGAGAGCTTCCATACATAGATCCGTCTCTTCTTGCGAAGTCGGCTGCTTGTAAACGAAGGAGTAACCTCCGTCTTCGTTACGAGTAAAGTTTTCCGGAGCAGTTTCGCGGCAAAGGTCGCAGTCGATACATTGTTCATCGACGTAGAACTTACCCTTCACGTTTTCCGGCCATTTTTCATCTAGTTCTGCCATGCCCGAAAAAATCCTTCTTTTCTTTGGCGAGTCAAGCGGGAAGCAGTCATTAAACCGAGGTTTCAATACTCTGACTGAGTTCTTGAATTCTGATAATTTATCCTCACACTGCCGCGCTCACTTTAAAACTGACCACACACATTGCTGTCCACAAAGACTTAAATTTATACAACCATGACAAAACAGAACGAAGAAATCTCTGAAGAAATCGAAGAGCCCACCGTCGAAGCGACTGAGGCCACAGATTCCGCAGCCGAAGAAGCAACGGATACCAACGAACCCGTGCTGACCGATCTTGAAGAGGCTCAAGCTGAAGCGGCAGACATGAAGAGTCGCTACTTACGCTCGGTCGCCGATATGGAAAACTACCGTAAGCGCATCGCCCGCGAGAAGCAGGACATCATCCGCAGCGCGGCGGCCAACGTGGTGGAATCCCTACTCCCCGTCCTCGATAATATGAAGCTCGGCCTCCAAGCCGCCGAAAATCATCCTGAGGCTAAGGATGTGACCTTCGGGTTCAAGATGGTCGACGACCAGCTCAAGAAGTCGCTCTCCGAGCAAGGTCTCCAAGAACTGATCCCCGATGGCGAAACCTTTGACCCTAATCTCCATGAGTGCATCGCCCACCAACCCTCCGACGAAGTCAAAGAAGACCACGTCATCCAAACTGTGCGTGCGGGCTATCGTCTCAATGATCGTCTGATCCGTGCAGCCAATGTGATCGTATCAAGTGGTCCCGCAAAAGAAGAGAGCTAAACAAATATGGCGAACGACTATTACGAACTTCTCGGCGTCTCGCGCGACGTTTCTGAATCCGACTTAAAAAAGGCCTACCGCAAGCAAGCGGTGAAATACCATCCGGACAAAAACCCGGACGATGCGGCAGCCGAGGCCAAGTTTAAGGAAATCTCCGAAGCTTACGACATCCTAAAAGACGCCGACAAGCGTGCCGCCTACGACCGCTATGGACACGCCGCGTTTAAGCAAGGCGGCATGGGCAACCCCGGAGGCGGAGGAGGCGGCATGGGCGGACACGATCCCTTCGACATCTTCCGCGAAGCCTTCGGCGGCGGAGGTGGCGGAGGCGGAGGCATCTTCGAAGAATTCTTCGGCGGTGGCGGCGGTGGCCAATCATCTGGCGGCGCACAGCATGGCTCCGACCTGCGTTACGACTTAGAAATTTCGCTCGAAGAAGCAGCCAAAGGTACCGAAAAAGAAATCAAGTATCGCCGTCCCGTTTCCTGCAAAAAGTGCAGCGGCTCGGGCGCAGAACCTGGCTCCAGCAAAGTCACTTGCCCAACTTGCGGCGGCGCAGGCCAAGTCACCTCAAACCGTGGCTTCATTAGCTTTCGTCAAGTCTGCCCTGGCTGCCAAGGCGCGGGACAAACGATCGAGAAGCCCTGCGGCGACTGCCGCGGCGAAGGCCGCGTGATGGATAGTAGCACGGTGAAGGTGCGCATCCCCGCTGGGGTGACCACCGGCTCGAAGCTCCGCTCTGCGGGCAAAGGCGAAGCCGGCCACATGGGCGGCCAAGCGGGCGATCTCTACATCATCATCCACGTCAAAGAGCACGAGCTCTTCGAGCGTCACGATAACGATCTCTTCTGCGAAGTGCCGATTAAGTTCACTCTCGCGGCACTGGGCGGCTCGATCAGCGTGCCAACCCTCTTTGGCAAAGGTTCGCTCAAGATCCCCGCAGGCACACAGACCGGAACCACCTTCCGTCTGCGCGAGCAAGGCATCCCCGCACTTCGCGGCGGACGCAAGGGCGACCTCCTCATCCGCGTGCAAGTGGAAGTGCCGACCAAGCTCAACAGTGATCAGAGAGCCAAGCTCGAAGACTACGCCGAAGCCTGCGGCGACCCCGCCAATCCCGTCAGTGAATCTTTCGTCGAAAAAACTAAAAAGTTCTTTAGGTAATGAGCCAAAAATAATCTTTCTCGTAGCCGAAGTCGTGAGACTTTGGACGATCCTGCCAAGCGGTGACGAGCGTCCAAATTCTTACGAATTCGGCTACGTCTAAGAGCATTCCATCAATCCTAATTCCTCATCCTTCAAGCAACATGTCCTATCCAATCGTTATACTCGGCTCCGGCCGCGGCACCAACGCAGAGGCGCTCCTCAAGTCCGAGTCCAAAAAGAAATTGGGCGCGGCTAAGGTCGCAGCTGTCATCAGCGACCATGAGGACGCCGGCATCCTCACGCTCGGGCAGAAGTATAAGGTGCCGGCAATTTATATTGACCCCGGTCGCGCAGGCGCTCGCCTAACCGACGAAGCGGAACAAGCCTACATCGAACGCATCCAGAGCTTCTCCCCAAAGCTGATTGTGCTGGCGGGATTCATGCGTATCATCACACGCCCCTTTATCGAAGCCTTTGAAGGCCGCGTGATCAATCTGCACCCCAGCCTACTGCCCAGCTTCCCCGGCATGGGCGGCATCCAACAAGCCTACGAGCACGGCGTCAAAATCACCGGCTGCACGGTGCACTGGGTCACACCCGAACTCGATGCAGGGCCCATCATCGACCAAAAAGATGTGCGTATCGAAGAATCGGATACGCTCGAAGTCTTAACAAAGAAAGTGCACATCGCCGAGCACCAGCTCCTGCCTGATGTTGTCGCAGCTCTAAGCAAAGGTAAAATCAAGACGCCTGCTTAGAGCATTCGTAGGCTTTGGACCTTGTCAAAGAAAGGCTCCCATTTAGCCAAAAGCGCCGCTTGCACTCAAAAAAATCTCTTTTATTACTCTGCCGCATTATGAGCAACCAAGTCGAACTTCGCGCCCGCATTCCTGATGATCTTGTCGAAATTCTCGACGGCTATTTCTTCGAGACTGAATCGTCCTACTGGGGCATCATGCAGAAGGAGATCACCGATCCTTTCGAGGTTTTTGGGATTTTCCCCGATGAGGCCACGGCCGAAAGCGAGCTAGCCGCATTGCGCGAAGAATTCAAGAATCTCCCCGAGGACTTCGAGCTGACCGAAATCATCGACGCCGACTGGCAAAACGCCTACAAAGAATTCGTCAAACCCTGGAGCGACCGCCAGCTGCACTGGATCCCACTCTGGGAGCGCGAAAACCTGACCGCTCCCGAAGGCAGCGCAGTCGTCTATCTTGATGCGGGCATGGCCTTCGGCACGGGTGCGCACGAGACGACACGCCTTTGCGCTCGCCGCCTACTCGACTATCTCGAAGCCCACCCTGACGCACTCGATGCCCACGACTTGATCGATGCCGGTTGCGGCTCTGGCGTGCTCGCACTCTCCGCCTCCGCGCTCGGTTTTAAGAAAATCTTCGGTTTCGACTTCGACCCTGAAGCGATCACCGTTTGCCACAGCAACTCCGAAGAAAACACGCATCTCGCCAAGCCCGACTTTGCCGTGGCTGATTTGGAAAAAGGCTTCGCCGATGGTCTTCAGGGCGACCTCGTATTGGCCAACATCCAGACCGACGTGCTCATCCCCCACTGCGATCCACTCGTCAACGGGGTCAAAGCCGGCGGCACGCTCGCCCTAAGTGGCATCCTGACCAAAGAGCTCGAACAAGTGCGCAACCACTTCGCAGAACAGTTTGCTGCGCAGCGACCGGAGGTGAAGATCGCCATCGACAGCCGCGAAGACGGCGAATGGGGCGATCTGCGGTTTAGCCTGTCTTAATCTTACTCCTAATCTTAATTATAATCTCTGCCCCGAGGTGGAGATTAGGAGTAAGGTTACGATTAAGATTAGGAGATTTACTTTTGAATCAGAATACACCCACAACTCGATTCCGTGCTTGCGGAACAAAAGAAGACCCTCTCATAATGCGATCCAATGCAAAGTATAGGGGAACGACTAGAAGAAGCACGTAAGCGCAAGGGCGTTTCGCTGCGCGAAGCCGCTGAGGCGACTAAGATCCGCAGTGACTTCCTCGGCTACATCGAGCAAAACAAAATGGATTTCGATTTGCCCGAGATCTACAAGCGCGGATTCCTCAAAAACTATGCCCGCTTCTTGAAGTTGGATCATGACAAGATCATGACCGACTACAATGCGCAGCAGCTGAGCAACTCCCGCCTTGGCAAAAAAGGCGGCGCTGAGTGGTTCGGTCAGATGGAAATCAAAAAAGGCGAAGGCGAAGAATCCATCGATCACGCTGAATCCGCAGAGCCCGCACCTTATGGTCGTATTGCGGCCAAACCTACGCCCAACGAGGATGACGACGCCCCCGAAGAGGAGGAAGCTGATAAAACTTTTTACATGAAGATCGGCCTGATCTTCGTCGGCACCCTCGCACTGGTCTTTGTTGTATTTGGCCTAATCTGGGCGATCCTCGGCAGTGGCGACCCTGAAGATGCGGCTGATCGACCCGACCTACGCGACTCAACTGAGATTACGCAGCCCGCCGAGACGACTAATCCCGCAGCCGTCGATGCGAACAGCGTCACATTGCTCGCGAATGGCGGCAGCGTCTATGTTGCGGTGACCCAGAAGTCTGACGGACAACGTATCTACCGGGGTTCGGTCGAAATCGACAATCCCCTGACTCTCGAGAAAAGTGGCCCTGTGGAAATCAGATTTACCCGTGGCGAGCACTTGGTCATCGAGTCGGGCGGCGAGCGTTTTCGGCCTAGCGCCTCGGGTGCTGCCAAGATTACGATCGACTAGACGTATTCACTGAATTCACTGGTAGTAAGGAGAGAGTTGACCTCTCGACCCTCAGTGGAACTCTGACTCAACGAGGGATACACCCTCTACTGCCAATAATACGGCTACCGGATCAAAGACTTAAAGTCTTCGAAGTGCCCAGTGAAACCTCCGGGCACGCCTTTGTTGATCACAGCCACCGCGTCATGCGAATGCAGCGACTCGAGGTGGGCGCAGGCGACTTGGAAGTCGACAATCTTCGGCTCGCTGTCGAGCTGCTCGTAGAGCAGACGCGCGGCGTCTTCGACAAATTTCGTAAAGGCTCCGTTCATTTCGGCGAAGGCTTGCTCGTCCTCGCGCTTGACCATGACTTGCGTCTCGGTCTGCAGAGCCTCAAGGCACAGCTCTTGGATACGTTCGATACTTAGGTGCTGGCCTTCGGCCACTTCCACGCTAACACGGGCGGTGCTGCGCTGCGAGTGCGGGATACCATAAACCTCGCGACTCGCGCGGGCGTGCTCCGAAAGCTCCGAAGAGCAAGGGCAGGCGGAAGAGTAGATGAAGTCGAAATGGATGTATTTACGAAAGCGGTTAAGCTCATCGACGCGACCTTCGAGCGCAGCGCGATAATATTGCCAGCCCTCTAAACCGCTGCGTAGGCTAGGCTTAAGGATCGGGTACTCAAACGAAAGCTTCAGTTGGGCACGGTGCGCGTTGATCTCCTCTTTATATTGCAGGAGAATTTCGTTGAGCAGATCTGGCGTAAAGATGCGATCTTGAAAGGTATAAAAAATCCGCATGATGCGGGACATGTTGATCCCCTTCTGGTTCGCTTCGAGCGAGACCGTGCCGGTGACCGAGGTTTCCAGCAGCAGAGTATCCGAGCTCGGCGTAATAAAGCTGAGCGGAATGCGAAAGTTGGAAATGCCAACCTTAAGGATGGGCACATTCGCCCCGAAAATCTGCTGTGAATCCGCATTCTGCATATCGGGCAACGCTGCACGATACTCGTCAGTGAGGACGAAGTCGCGGTCGTAGACCTTGCTCAGCTTGGACGCGGAGGCGCTCAACTGGTCGGACGATGTAGGACTGGATTCGGATTTCATATGACTAATATCGTGTCAATTGTGTATACATTACTATTCTAGAATGTCGTAGAACGGCTAAAGCGCAAGCACACGTCGGCATTCAAACGAGCGGAGGAGACAAAGTACTGATCCGCCCGGAGGCAAGCGCGTAAAAAGGCTTTGCCGAGGTGGCTCGAATCGCTCAACTTGCCCGCAATGTCCGTCGAATTCCAGATCCTAGGCTCCAGCAGTGGGGGTAATTGTGCGCTTTTATGGACAGGGCAGACCAAAGTGTTGGTCGATGTCGGCTTCTCCGCCAAGCGGATTGGCTGCCTGCTCGAAGCCGTCGGCGAGTCGCTTGACGCCATCGACGCAGTCTTTCTCACTCACGAACACAGTGACCATGCCCAAGGCATCCGCGGCCTCGCCAAGCGAGCGGATCTTCCGGTATTCGCTAACCGAGACACCGCCGACGCCGTGCAGGCAAAGGCCACTAAACCTGTCAACTGGCAGGTTTTTCAAACCGGCACCGACTTTTCGTTTCGCGATCTCAAGGTGCGCTCCTTCTCCCTCCCCCACGACGCCTACGATCCAGTCGGCTTCACCTTCAACTGGGGCGAAGAAGGCGATCTTTTCTCCCCACCCCGTAGTTTAGCCTGGGTCACCGACCTCGGCTACGTGCCCGAGCACGTCAAAGAGCACATGCGCAAGGTGCACACGCTCATCATCGAGGCTAACTACGACGAAGACCTGCTCGAACGTGACGAGCGACGCCCTTGGTCAACGAAACAACGAATCCGCGGTCGGCATGGGCATCTATCCAATCACGCTACCTTTGAATTAATCAAAGAACTCTCACAGCAAAGTATCCTCGAAAAAGTCTATCTAGCTCACCTCAGTAAGGATTGTAATAATGTCCGCCTCGTTCGCGATAAATTTGCCTCGCTTGAGCAGAGCCTATCAATAGAGATCGTCGATCCAGAAAGCGGCACAATTCCTGCCAAGAGTAAACTAATTTCCTGAATTTTCCTATGAAACGACATATCCAAAAGACTAAAATCATCTTCACAGTCGGGCCTGCCACGCAGGACGAGGCGACTCTCGAAAGGCTAATCAAAGCAGGAGTCGATATCTGCCGCATCAACATGGCACACGCCGACCACGACTGGTCGCGCGAGATTATCGGCCGCGTGCGCAAAGTCTGCGATAAAGTCGGCCGTCACATCGCCATTATGATGGATGTGAAGGGACCCGAGATCCGCACGGGAGACGTGCCCGAAACCTTTGAGTTGAAAAAAGACGAAGTCTTCGAATTCACCTACGGCGAGGGCATCGGCGGCATGACAGAATCCGGCATGCGCCGCGTAGACGTCAACTACCCAGGCTTCGCCAAAGACATCAAAGAAGGCGACACTGTGCTCGTCGATAGTGGACTGATTCGCCTCAAGGTGATGAAAATCGAAGGCACTAATGTACTCTGCAAAGTTCTTATCCCTGGGCCGATGGGCAACCGCCGCCACATCAATCTACCAGGCGTACGCGTCAACCTGCCAGCATTGACCAAAAAAGACCAAGGTGATGTCGATGTCGGCATCGCGGAAGGGATCGAGTTTTTCGCCCTCTCCTTTGTGCGAGAGCCCAAGGATCTCGAAGAGTTTCACGCTTACCTCGAAGACCACGGATCGACCGCAAAAATCATCGCGAAAATTGAGGATCAACAAGCCATTTCCAATCTCGACGGCATTATCACAGCATCCGATGGCCTCATGGTCGCCCGTGGTGACCTCGGCATCGAGTGCCCCTTTGAGGATTTGCCAATCATCCAAACCCGCGCCGTCAACAGCTGCATCCAAGGCACCAAGCCCGTCATCGTGGCCACCCACATGCTGGAATCGATGATCGAGTCACCCATCCCGACACGCGCCGAAGTGACCGACATCGCCAACGCCATCCGCGAACAGGCAGACTGCGTGATGCTCTCTGGTGAGACTACGGTCGGCAAATATCCCGTCGAGTGCGTCGAGACGATCCAACGTATCGCCAGCCGGATGGAAGAAGAAGATAAGCAAGTCCTACGCAAAGACCTGCTGCTGCGTTTGCCACGTTCGAAGATGTTGCGCGCGGCCGCTTATTTAGCCTCTGACCTAGAGGGCTCACTCGTCGTCTTCACTCGGCGCGGGATATTCGCCCAAAAGCTCTCCTCGCTACGCCCGAATGTGCCGATTTACGCCTTTACGGACAATTCCGTGCTCTTCAAGCAGCTCCTGATCATGCGGGGCGTCGAGCCATTCTTGATGGAATTCGACCACGATCACGAAACGACCATTCAGCGCGCTTTTGGCCGCCTAAAACGCCAAGGCTGGCGCAAGGAAGGCGACCCGATCGTGGTCATTACCAAGATGTATGCAGGCGAGAAGTTGATCGACAGCACCCAGATTCGTGCGATTGACTAGATAAGCCCCCCCTAGGGTGAACCTAGCAGTCAACCCCTCCACATCATGGATAAGATCAAATCCTTACTTCTACCGCTCGCTCTCGTCTTTGCAGCTATCGCGGTCTTCGAATTCGGTGCCCGCTATGGCGCCACGAATATGCGGGCTTATGCCATCGCGAGTGAGTTACAGTTCCCGCTGAATATCTATGCCCAAGCGGGGTCCAACATGGACGAAGGCTCGAAAGCGATCTTCACCCGACAAATCGATGACTACATCGCTGCGGGCTCCATGCATCGCAAAATTTGGTATCTCGATAAAGACGCCCAAGCGGCACTGGATAAAGTTTTAGCCTACGCCCTCTCCCTCCGTGGCGATGCAGTGGCCGAGCGCTTCGCCTCCATGGAAGCGAGCGAAGACTTGCCTGCCCTCAATAAGGCCAAACTCTCTGAGATCCGCGAAGCGGTCGCTGAGGCAAAGGTTGAGCTGGTCGATAACGCGCCTAGCGTCGAAGAAACTGAAGCAGTCGATACTGCTGAAAGCGCTGAGTAGTTTGTATTATTCCGAGGTTTCAAACTTGGCCTCGGCCGCTTTGAGCTCTTGGCTAAGCTGGAAATACCCACCCCGCTCTGCAATCATCGCTGCGGTTCGCCCAGGTAGATTCTTGATTCGCGGATCAGCTCCAGCGGCGAGCAGACGTTGGCAGCGTTTTACATTACCCGCATCCGCGGCACTCATGAGAGGCGTCGAGTAGGGCTGCTTTTTCTTGAGCTCCTCCACCGTGGCATAGTTGGGGTCGAGCCCCTCCTCCAAAAGATACTCAACGATCGCTTCGCGTGCCTCGAAATAGGACGCATTGACATGCCCGGCGACAGATTAAATGCAGACTGCTCTAGCACTCCATCATCCAAAAGCGTCTTGATCATACCACTGCTTATGCGGTATTGAGCGACCATCATCGGGGTGAAACCGCTGTTGTTTTTTAACTCTGTATTAGGCTGATAGGCCATCAGCTGCTTGAGCGTGGCAGAGCGACCGTATTTGACGACTTCATGCAGTATCGTATCGGCCACGTTCATTGGCGATGTCCGGATTCGCACCCTGCTCAAGTAAGAAGATCAAAAGCTCATCAGCTTTAATGTAGTTCTGCGGCCGCCCTTGATGCACCTTGTGCAGCGGCGCATTCGAAGGTTCTAGGGTGCAATTATTTCAGCGAGGTAGCAAGTGGTAGCGCGGCATGGCCTCCGGGTTCCTCGAAAGACTAATGGTGAACTAACGAGAATCCGGTTCCCTAAGTGCAATGTGAATTTCAAAACCCCAAGACTTTCAAGCTGGGCACACGGATGAATTCTGAAGTATTGCGAGTGACCACAGGATGGTCGTATGCCAAGCCTGTTGCAGCAATCCAGAGGTCGTTTTGCCTAATCATTTGGCCATTCTTTTTTAGATAGCGAAAGACCGAGCTATAGTGCCAACTCACCTCGGGTGTGACCTCTAGGCATCGAAAAAATCCCACAAATTTCGCCCACGATTCTCGGTCTCGCATACTCTCACCGCAGGCAATCTCACCTGCAATGGTCGGAGTGATGAACAAAGGCGATCCTGCATGAGAAAGCAGGAACTCACTCGCGGGGCCTTCCAACTTTCGCCGACGCTCCCTTTTTAGATGAATCAGGAAATTGCTGTCGAGAATCATCGCTTCTCCCCCATTTCCTCTTCGACCTCGTCCCAAGGGCTCGCCATGACGGGTGGGTCTTCAGGGAGTGCGGCCAAGGCGTCTTCAAGGGATATACCATCGTCTGGGAGGTGCGTAAAGAGCTTATCCAAATGCTCTAATAACTCCGAGCCAGTTGGAGTCGGCAGCTCAAAGTGAGTGCGCCGAATCACCTTAGAAAAAGAATCTCGCGAGCCTGTCTTCGCCGCCGCCAGCTTTTCATAGGCATCGAGCTCGATAGAAATAGTTTTTGTAGCCATACACAGACCATGCATGGATAAGTGGATTAGTCAAGGAGTCACTTGAATGAACCCCATCAGTGGATGTGATTGTAAAGTAGCATAGGCATCCTGCCTGTGAGCCGACCTTAAGATACAGGCAAGATGCCTGCGCTACCTGGTCGTCGCCCTAAACTTGACGTCTCCGAAGACCGAGAACTAGCGCCATCGCAGCGAATCCGCCCGACAAGCCCACGAACCAATCACCGTGACGAGTGTAGTAGCTTTGTTGGCGCGACCACTCTTCGAACTGAAAGACACCGTAAGCACCACCTCCGCGGAAGTAGATGCTGCCCTCGGCATCGACGAGCACATTACGCACGGTGCCGTAGCTATCGATCCAGCCACTCCAGCCGCCGTTGCCCACGCGCATGACGGGACGACGATTCTCGACTGCGCGTAGCACGGAGTGCGCCGCATGTTGCTCGGCGGCGCCCTCTTCGCCGTACCATGCATTGTTCGTCGCCACGAAAAAGACGTCGGCACCGGCGCGAGCACTCTCGCGTGCCAATCTAGGAAAAGCATCTTCGTAGCAGATTAAAGAGCCGACGCGATAGGTCGTTTCGCCCAAACGAAGATCAATCAAACCAACCGTCTCGCCATGAATAAAGTTACCGCCTACTGGCACAACTTTATCGATAAAACTAAGTGTCGGCGGAACATACTCTCCGAAGGGCACGAGCTCCCGTTTGGTATAAAATTGCTCCGAGAGTCCGCTCACGGGTTCGACGAGGAAGGCACCATTACTCCATTCTTCGGTCTCAGTGTCTTCGGCCAGATTCCCCATCAGAATGGGCTTACCCAGCTCATTGACTAGGCGCTCGACCCGTGCCTGCATTTGCGGAGTTCCCATGACTGGCCAGGGCGTGGCGGCTTCTGGCCACAGGATCACATCGCTCTCCAGACTGGCGACGAAACGCGTCTGGCGTTCGAGAATCTCGAGGTTCTCAAGTTCACGCTCGGAATCCCACTTAAGTTCCGGCGCGATGTAGGGCTGCACCACTGCAGCAGTGAACATCGGCAGAGCCGAATCAGGGTGCGGCAGCACCGAAAAGAAAACGTAAATACAAAAGCCGAGCGCGCCCATCCCCACATAGAGGTCGGGGCTGAACCAACCCATCCACGCCTTACGCTCTTTGCGCACGAAGCGATGCCGCAAGGTTTGCGCCACACAGAGGTTGAAAAAGATGAGCAAAAAAGAAACCCCGTAGGCACCCGACCACGCCGCGATTTGCAAAACCACTGGCCGCTCCCATTGGCTCAGCGAAAGCGGTGCCCACGGAAAGCCCCACAGAAACCATGTGCGCGACCATTCAAACACGACCCACGCACCCGCAAGCCCCGCGAAGCAGACCATCCTCATGAGCACATTCTTCTCTAAAAAACGCGGTAGTAAACAGCGAGCCAGGTAGAGCCACGCCGCAAAGATCACCCCCAAAAGACCACTCAATGCAATCGTACCAAACCATGTAACGTGGCGCAGCCAAATCAGAATGACAAACCAACTCACCCACCCCGTGCCAATCGCCACTAGCCAAAATAGACGCCGAGTCGGCTGCGTGTAGAGCCAGAGCAAAAGTGGCACAAAAGCAATGTAGGCAGCCTCGGCGAATTCAAAGGGAGGAATTGACAGCACCCAGAAAAGCGCCGAAAGGACGCCTGCAAGGAGTCCCCAGTATTTAGAATAGGTTGGAGTCCCGCCTTCAGGCGGGACTCCAACCTCATCTGTCGGTGCTTGCTTCAAATTCGATGTATTCAACATATCTGCTCAAGTCTTACGCGCTACCGCGCTGCGGGAAAGCCGGCACGCTCAGGGTAGTGTTCGATAAATTCTAGAAAGATGTCTTTGGCTACGGGACCTGCCGTGGATCCGCCGTGGAAGCTGTCGCTGGAACTGGTGCCCTCGACCATGACGGCGATCGCGATCTGTGGGTTCTCAACGGGAGCGAAACCGACGAACCAGGCTAGGTTGACCTCCTTGCCGTGGGCGCGAAAGTCGGCTGTGCCCGTCTTTCCTGCAATGCGTAAGCCCTCGATCTGCACGAGGCGCCCCGTGCCGTCTTGACCGACGACACGTTCCATGCCCTCCCAGAGTTCGTCTCGTTGCGCGCGTGTTAGGCCGATCGGCTCACCGCCATGATCGACCTGTTTAGCCTCCTCGTCGGTCAAGGCACGTAGCGTAGGTTGCGTGCGGGTCTCGCCACGCGCGATCGATGCGATGACGGTCGCCATCTGTAGTGGAGTCACGAGGAGAAAGCCTTGCCCGATGGCGGTATTCACTGTGTCGCCTGGCACCCAACCCGCACTGACGTGCTCGCGCTTCCACTCCTTGCTCGGCACGACGAGGCGACCTGTTTCGAAGGGCACTTCGATGCCTGTCTTTTGATCTAGGCCGAAACGCTTGGCCTCGGCGCTAAGTACGTCGATCCCCATGCGGAGACCTTCGGCATAGTAAAACACATTACAACTAGCCTCAATCGCAGCGGCCTCATCGACGACTCCGTGCCCATAGCGAGCATGGCAGCGGAAGATACGATAGCCCAAACGGAAGACGCCTTGGCAATCGTGTTCGGTCTCCAATGTGATCGTGCCGTTACGCATACCAGCGATGGAGGTGAGCAGCTTAAAGGTCGAGCCGGGCGGATAGGAGAGCTGCACTGCGCGGTTCAACCACGCGCCACGCTCGTTAATTGCATTGAAGGTCTTGCGCGGGATAAACGGGCTGAGGTCGTTGAGATCATAACTCGGGTGACTCGCGATGGCGAGCACCTCGCCCGTGCGCACATCTAGGGCAATGGCGGCACCGGTGCGCTCGCCCAAGGCAGTTTCGGCGGTCATCTGCAAATCGATATCGATACTGGTGATTAGATTCTCTCCCTGCTTTGGCCTTTCGATCGAGAGCAGGCTATCTTGGAAGCCGAGTGGATCGACGCGCCACATTTCGGTGCCAGTCTCCCCTGATAGAAGATCATCAAACGAACGCTCAAGTCCAGTTTTTCCCCGCTTGGTTTTGAAGGTAAACGATTTGATCCCATCGTCGGGGATTTCTTCGGGATCAGGGTTAACGTTTTGCACGTAGCCGAGGGTATGCGCAGCAGCGACACCGTAAGGATAGTAGCGGGCTGTATCGGTATGGATATCGATGGGCGACTGCACGGGGACTTGCTCAATGAGCCGAGCGTATTGATCAGCGCTGAGGTCTTCGACCAGCGGCAGCGGGAGGAGAAGTTGTTCGTTAAAGTGACGAATGATCTTGCGGGTAGAGAGGGTATCGTCGCGCCCGGTGATCGAATTGATGCGATCGATATAGCGTTGAATCACGTTTTGGCGCGCGACCCATTGGAGCTCGCTGTACTTGGGCGTGAGCTGTGCGTCTTCACGCTCAGACTCGGGCGTCAATTCGTAGGCTTGCTTCAATTCCTCACGTTCGGCGCGAATGATCTGCGAATACTCCGCACGAAACTCGCGTCGAAGGTCGTCTAAATAAACGACTGCGGAATAATGCGGCCGATTCCCCACCAGCAGGTTGCCCTTGCGATCGTAAATATCGCCGCGCGGCCCCGGCTTGAGAACCCGGCGTTCGGTTTGGCGTTTCTCGATCTCTTCGTATTTCTTATTGGCGATAAGCTGCCGCCAACCGAGGCCAAGCACGAGCGTGACGGTGGCCGCCATCACGATCCAAAAGAAAAAAAGGATACGCGGATTCTCGCCGCGATGGACGTCGTATCCGCTCATAGAATCGGAAAATCTTCTGGTTCCGTATCCATATTGAACAAGGCAAAAAGCATACGTTCAAAGTTGAAAAACCACGGTGCTACCACGAGCAATACGAGGTGTGAAGCAAGGGTGGTGGCAACGACTTGCAGCCAGAAACCACCGCTGGAAAAATACGGCACCCCCATCGCCAATGTGACCAGCACGATAGAGGCAAAGTTCAAGCCATGCGCTAGCATGATAGAATGGTAATTGTTCTCAGCGCGAAAGCGAATGCGCATCTGGAAGATGAAGGCACCGGCAATCAGGAAGCCGACGGTAAACAGCCCGAATGCTGAAGGCAGTGCGGCATCGACCCAGAGCCCAGTCAACAAGGTGCAGATAAAATACGATTGGTGGCGCAAATAGAGTGCCGGGAAGACCAGCATGGGGCCCAAGAGCAAGAGGTAGACCGAGCAGCCTGCGAGCGCGGAATTAACCAGCAGTGTCAAATAGAGCAGGAGCGCGTTGGCTCCGAAAAGGAGGATGGCGCGCGGATCAAAGAGCATCGTTTTCGAGATCGATGGGATAGAGCGGAATGAGCACGGCGACTTCGTGCAGGCTGAGCAAGCGGGGGTCGAGCTCGACCTCGCCGGCTTGGAAGATGCCTGTGCTACCGGGTTCGAGCCAAGTGACTCGCCCGATCACAAGACCTGGAGGAAAGGTGCCGCCGAGGCGTGTAGAGACAAGCTTGAGCGGCATCTGCGTGCTGGCGACGACATCTTGCGGGGCATCACGCACAGTGCCTAAGGGATTGCCGAAGCCGCCCTGCGCGAGACCTTGGTAAACGACGGGGCGCTCGTCGCCCTCGAAGTTGGCCGCCATGCGGAAGTTCGGACTAGAGATCAACTCGACACGGCTAGTGAAGGCGCTGACCTCGACCACGCGCCCGACCACGCCTCCAGAAAAGACGACGGCCGCACCGACGGGAATATCGAAGTCCTTACCCTTGCGGATGACGATCTGCTGCCACCATGCATTGAGATCGCGGCGCACGACGCGGGCGACTTCGTAACGAAACTCGCGACGGCTGGGCAGGTTGAGAATCGCTTCAAGGCGTTGGATCTCGTTTTCGAGGGTTTCTTTACGCTGCGCGTTAAACTGGTAGAGCGACTTAGCACGCGCCACTTCCCTACCCGCTTCGATTAACTCGACCTTGGAGTGGCTGCGTCGCGACCAAAAACCCTCGAGATCGTCGAGGTAGGATGTGGCCACCCAAGCAGGCGCTTGAAACTCGGAGAAGCTAACCTGAAGAAAGGATTTAACGGTCGTCGGGATGAGCCACCAAGCAACAAGAAAGACGCCTAAGGCGACCAACGGCTTGATCCTATCGAGGCGGAGCTTCGCCACGGTGCTGCGTTAGCTTTTGGGGTTACCCGTGAGGTCTTTCAGCAGAAAGGCCAGTTCGTGCAAGACCATGCCAGTGCCATTAGCCACGGCACTGAGCGGGTCGTCGGCAATGACAACGGGCAAGCCAGTCGCATCGCTGAGCTGCTGGTCGAGTCCCTTGATCAGGGCACCGCCGCCTGCGAGAAAGAAGCCGCGATCCACAAGGTCAGCCGAAAGCTCGGGTGGGCAACGCTCAAGGGCGTTACGCACGAGATCGACGATCGATGCGATGGTGTCGGAAAGTGCGTCGCGGATTTCTTGCGAAGTGATCGTAATCGTCTTAGGCAGACCAGCGACGGAGTCGCGTCCGCGCACTTCCATCGAAATCTCTTCTTCGAGCGGGAAGGCTGAGCCGACCTTAATCTTAATCTCTTCTGCGGTGCGCTCACCGATCATCAAATTATAGGCGCGCTTCATGTAGTTAACAATCGCGCTATCGATCTCGTCGCCGCCGACGCGGATACTCTTTGTAAATACGACACCTGCGAGCGAAATAATGGCGACTTCTGTCGTGCCCCCGCCGATATCGACGATCATATTAGCCGCCGGCTCGTCGATCGGTAGGCCGACGCCGATGGCTGCGGCCATGGGCTCTTCGAGTAGGACGACGTCCCGAGCACCTGCACGGATCGCAGAGTCTTTGACTGCGCGACGCTCCACCTCGGTAATGCCTGAGGGCACCGCCACGATGATGCGGGGTGCGATAAAAGTCTTTTTTCGATTCACCTTGTTGATGAAGTAGCGGAGCATGGCCTCAGTGATCTCGAAATCGGCGATGACACCGTCTTTCATCGGGCGGATGGCGGTGATGTTCCCAGGCGTGCGTCCGAGCATTTTCTTGGCCTCGGAACCAACCGCGCAGACCTTCTTGGTCGACGTGTAGATGGCTACCACACTGGGTTCGCGGAGAACGATGCCTTTTTCTTTAGCGAAAACTAAAGTGTTGGCGGTGCCAAGGTCGATGCCGATATCGTTTGAGAGAAGTCCGAACACAATGAGATGGATGTTATACAGCGCTACGCTGACTGATCAGAGAATAAACCCTTTTTCTATGAAAGCGTTTGAATGTCAAACGATTACCTTCGAAGTTGAGTATCTTTCGAGATAGATAGAGGAATACACCCTACTGGCCGACGAGCTTAAAGAATACACGCTTGCCCGCTTGGAATATCTGCTCCCCTGCGGGCGGAGAGATTTCGCGATTGGGATCGGTCTGCTTTTCGCCGTCGATTTTGACGCCGCCCTGCTGGACGAGACGGCGGATGGCGCCCTTGCTCTCGAAGAGTTCGGACTGCGCCATGACCTCGAAGAGTGGCGCGTTTGGCGCATCGCCGAGCAGATCAGTCCAGGTAAAAGTGGGCATGTCGTCGGGCAGCTTGTTCTTGGAAAAGACTTGCTCGAACTGCTCCAGTTCGTGCTTGGCAGACTTCATGGAATGGAACTGGCCGACCAATGACGAGGCGAGACTCTTCTTGGCCTGCATCGGGTGGCCAGTTTTTAGTTTCTCGATCTTACCATCGGGTAGCTCTAGCAGCAGGCGATAGTAGTCCCACATGGTGTCGTCGCTGATCGACATGATCTTACCGAACATTTCTTTGGGGTTATCAGTAAAGGCGATAAAGTTATCCGAACTCTTGGACATTTTCTTCGTGCCGTCGAGGCCGACGAGGAGTGGCATCGTGATCACGGCCTGCTCCTGCTTGCCGGCGTCTTTTTGCAGTGCGCGGCCGACGAGCATATTGAAGAGCTGATCAGTCCCGCCGATTTCGACATCTGCGTTGAGGACGAGCGAATCGTAACCCTGAATGAGCGGGTAAAGGAACTCGATGATCGAGATCGGCGCTTGGCCAGCGTAACGCTTAGCGAAATCGTCGCGCTCCAACATGCGGGCGACCGTCATTTTACGGGAGATCTTGAGGCAGTCCTCAAAGCTCATTTCGTCGAACCATTCACTGTTGTAGAATACGGTGGTCTTCTCTTGGTCGAGAATCTTGAAGGCTTGATCGAGGTAAGTCTGTGCGTTGTCGACGATCTCCTCTTTAGTCAACACGGGGCGGGTGCTGGAGCGGCCAGAAGGATCACCGATCAGCGTGGTAAAATCGCCGATAATGAGGAGCGCCTCGTGCCCGAGGTCTTGAAACTGGCGGAGTTTATTAAAAACCACCAAATGCCCGAAAGTAAGATCGGGGCGGGTAGGATCGACGCCTAGTTTAACTCGCAAGGGCTTACTGCCATGGAGACGGTCTTCGAGTTCGGTCTCGCCGATCACGGTTTCGGTGTTGATGCGGATGGTATCGATTAAGCTCATTTGTTCAGAAGTCAGAGGACGGAAGTCAGAGGACGGAGGACGGAGGACGGAGGCACCTCTGTCCGCGAAATCAGTTAGAATCAATAAACTGAGGGCATCCCCGTTTCCGTAAAGGATAAAGTGGTGAAGCGCGAGGGCGAGAGTGCTGAATCAAGCCGACCAGTCTTCCCAGTGCAAACCATGAATTAACTTGAAATGTTTGGCGTTGAGAGTCGATACCGTCAAATCGTGTGTGAGTGCGGTGGCAGCAATCGAGAGATCGAAGTCGTCCACTGTGTCGCCTGTTCGGCGCTGCTGGGCTTTCATCCGGGCAAAATTCGTGGCCACCGATGCGTCGAAATCCAGAATGGCCAGCCGATCTTTCAGTATCGTGCGGTAGCGTGTCCACAGCCGCGCAGAGTCTTTCAGAAATAAACCATACTCCATCTCGGCGATGGCAATTGCGGGTACCGCTAACAAATCGTCCCCATGCAACTCCCAGTGATCTTGGCAAATAGCAAGCGGGCGAGGGCGAATCGGCTGGCTATAAACCGATGTATCCAACAAATATCGAAGCGCCATCAGCCCAAAGGGTTTTCATGTTTTCGAGCCTGCGTAGAACGCTCTGGCAGTTCAAAATCTTCATCCAGTTCACCTTCTTCTCGATCTGAGCGTCGCCGTATATCCCAAATGCCTGATCGAACTTTCGGATCGTGCCCTTGATACGGGCGAATCTCGGCAATCGGCTTATTTCGATCCATCACGACAATCGAATCGCCTCCCTCGCGGACTTGGCGCAAGTAACGGCTCAGATTGTTCCTTAAGGTTCCTGTCTTTACTTCCATGTAGCTAAGTTGGCAGGAAACTTAGCCAAGTCAATCAGCGAATCGTGATGTAGGGCTCGATTGGACGGTTGCAATTTGCGGAAGCGACGTAGGCGTCCCGGTCTTCGGTGCTATGGAACAGGTAGAGTGCGTAGCCGCCCCAGCCACCGCCGGAGTATTTGCGACCGATGCAGCCGTCGGCCTCGAGTAAGGGGCGCATGCCTTCTTCGAGCTGCATTGCATAGGTCAGGCTGACGGCCTCGCCGAGTTTCGAGATGCTGGCTTCGATCACGGCCTCTTTAGCCAGACGGCCCGCCGCTTCGATCATATCGTAGTCGCGCTCGTTGTCGGCATTGGCCGGGGTGTCGTGGGGGATGTCGGTGTAGTGAAGCGCCATGTGGCCATGGAGGAAGTCGCCATTGCGCTTAAAGTGGAGCACTGGCTTATCGCCGCTGCGCCAGACGCAGATGCCCGTCTCGCGGATGATGGCCGGATCTTGCCAGCCTACGCCTAGATTGAGCTCGCTCTCGACACCGTCATTACCGTTGAGCAGCGCCCAGGCGCCGCTCCCACCGAGCCCAGACTTTTGCACGTAGCCCCAGTTTGTCAGCGATACCATAGGGGAAATGGCGCAGTTGACAATGAAGCCCCCTTTGCGCGCATACCGCGGCACATCGAGCCAGCCACCGCCAAAATCGACACGGAGTGGTGCGTAGGCGGGGGTGCGGATGTTGCGCACAATCGAAGTCGTCGAAACGGGCGTAAACTGCGGCGGCGTCTTCGGCAGGACGACGTAGTCGGCACCGACTTGGTCACAAAGGGCGCGTTTGGCCTCGGCGTATTGATCGTCTTCGGTCACTGCGAGCACGTCGGGCTTGATCTTGAGAAAGTGATCTTTAAAATCGAGGCCGATGTCGTTGCAGTCGCCGACCACGACTTGATCGACGATGTCGAGCGCGGTCATAAGCGCTAGCTTATGATCCTGCGGGATCGAGGTGCGGCGTTTTTTATGCTCCCAAAGCACCTGATCCGAGGCGAAGCAAATGGTCAGGTGGTCACCCAAGGCGCGGGCTTCTTTAAAAAACTGGATATGCCCCCCGTGGAGGATATCGTAACAACCGGAGATGAAGACTTTTTTCATGAGGACTTAGATAATGTCGAGAGCCACGGCGATGCCATGTAAAACGGAGGCGATGCGGACGGCGTCGTGTACGTTGGTTTCGTTCATACCGCCCTTTTTGACGGCGGCTTCGTGGGCTTGGAGGCACAGTTCGCAACCGGCCAGCGCGGCTGGTGCGATCGAGAAGAGTTCGAAATTTTCCTTCGTGGTGGCGACTTGCTGCATGCGCTTCATGCTCAGGTTGAAGGGCATCTTATTATACGCGTCGGCCTTCATCAGGTGGCGGAAGCGAAAGTAAACCGTATTCATGCCCATGATTGCGGCAGCGCCCTTGGCATCTTCAATCGCGGCCTCGCTGAGTCCAGCGGCTTTCGCGTCGGCAAGGATTGCTCTGGTCAACTCGGGATGCCGGATGAAATAAGCAGCGGCCAGAGCAGTGCCCCAGGTTTGCTCCGCATCGAGCGATTCTCCAGCCAAGACGCGTTTGGCGTTGATAACTAGATCGCTGGCTTCAGGGGTGAGTTTTTCGAGGAGTGCGGATACTTTTTCCATAATATGACTCGGGTCTAGCCGAGATTCGGCAGGCAGTCACGCTGGAAGTTGAAAGTATGGCGAAAGCTATTCCGACGGCTTCCAGTCGACTAAAGTGACTTGAGGATAACGACTATCGCGCCAGTAGTTCCACGAAAAGCGAATGGCCATGTCGATGGCATTGCCCAGTTCGGGCGGCTCGCCGAGTCGCCATGCGATGCCAGCAACACCACGTTTGGCTCCGGGACGCACTGGCATGCGGAAGCGGAAATTCCCCTCGCCGAAGGCGTGGGGCAACTCGTCGAGCACGATGCCGCGCAGACCGAAGACGGGCTCGGGATTGCCTTGGCCAAAGGGGTGCAAGCGGTCTAGTTCTTCGAGCAGCGACTCACCGAGGTCGGTATCATCGAGCCACGCAGAGATCGAGAGCGAAGGCTCGGGCAAACCGTCGGGATAAAGCACTTTCAGGCTTTCGAGGTAGCACTGTTTGAAGGCAGGCACATCGGATGCCTTAAGTGAAACACCGGCAGCCATCGGGTGACCGCCCCAGTGACCGAGTAAGTGGGCGCAGCGTTGAAAAACTTCGACTAAGTTGACCGAAGCGACGGAGCGACCGGAGCCTTTAGCCTCGTCGCCTTCCGAACCGAGAATGACGCAAGGCTTGTGAAAGTGTCGGCTCACACGGCTGGCCACGATCCCGACCACACCGGGGTGCCAATCCTCCCCAAAGAGCACGATGCCCGGCTCGTCGGCAAACTCAGCTGCGGCGCGCTCTTCAGCATCTTTGGCGATGCCGCGCTCGATCGCTTGGCGCTCCTTATTCATCGCGTCGAGCTCCTGCGCGATCTTCTGGCACTTAGGGTAATCGTCCTGCAAGAGCAGATTGATCGGCAACGAGGCGTCTGCGAGACGGCCACTGGCATTGATCCGCGGAGCGATTTTAAAAGAGATGTCGGAGCTGGCCATTTCTTGGCCACTGTCGATGCCTGCGACTTCGGCGAGCGCGCGGATGCCGATGCGGCCATTGGCACGCAGATGACGGAGGCCAAACCAAGATAGGATACGGTTCTCCCCATGGAGTGGCACGAGATCGGCCACCGTGCCCATGGCAACGAGATCGAGATAGTCTTTAAGCTGGATGCCTTCGACCCGTGGATCCTCGGCCTCGCGGCGATGCTTGAGCAAGCCGTGGAGTAATTTAAAGACGAGACCGGCGGTACACAAATCACGCCAAGGCGCATCCTCTCGGTCGTTGACGTGCGGATTGACGAAAATGCAATCGACGGGCGCTTGTGTCTTCGTCTGGTGATGATCGACAATGATCACATCGACGCCTAGCCCACGGAGATAAGCAATCGGCTCGTGGGCATTGGTGCCACAGTCGAGCGCGATAAAAAGCTGTGGGATGTCGCCACCGAAGACACGATTGATGGCATCATGGCTCAGGCCGTAGCCTTCGTCCATTCGGCGCGGCACAGAAAAGCGCGGCTCTAGCTCCAAGCTACGAAGCATACTGACGAGCTGCACCGTGCTAGTGACCCCATCGACATCGTAATCGCCGAAGACGACGACCGACTCTTTGGCCTCGATGGCTTGCTCGATCCGCTCGACTGCGGCCTCGAGGTTAGTCATCGCAAACGGATTGTCCAACTGCGCGAGACGTGGCCGCAGGAATTCCTCCGCAACCTCGCTCGTATCGATCCCTCGCTGCACCAGTAGCTCTGCTGTGACCTTCGACAAGCCGAGGTGGTCGGCCAAGTCGGCCGCCGCTTTTTCGTCTATGTCAATTGATGTCCAGAGCATGAATAAAATAAAATCAAAGTTGGTTAAACAAATAGGAGAGGGTTTACCCCTCGACCCCACGAATTGCCTGGGGTCGAGGCGTAAAGCCTCTCCTACGGAAAAGGGGCTAAGAGAACACTAGGCGTCTTCTTTCTGGCTCTCCCACTCGTAGCGCTTCGGTGTAAGCTGGCGCTCCTCGACGTGGCGACGATCACCCTTGTGCCACCAGAAGAACACGGGGCTGGCGATGAAGATCGAAGAGAACGTTCCGGTGAGAATACCGATGATGAAGACGAAAGCTAAATCGTTGATCACACCCGCGCCAAACACATAGAGCGAAGTCGCAGCGAGCAAAGTCGTGATACTGGTGAGCAAAGTGCGGGAGAACACTCGGCTGATCGCGAGATTAATAATACTGCGCAAATCCGTGCCGGGGTTGAGCTCCAGCTCTTCGCGGATACGGTCGAAGGCCACGATGGTATCATTGATCGAGTAACCCACGATCATGAGAATCGCCGCGAGCATGGGTGCCGTAAACTGGCCGCTGACAAAGATGCCGAGCTCACCGCAAATCACGAAAATACCGATTGTCATGAGCACGTCGTGAATCGTCGCGATGACCGCGCCGACGCCGTAACCGACCTCAAAGCGCAAGGCCACGTAGAGCAAGATGCCGATCAGTGCACAGAGCACCGACCAGAGCGCATTCCACTGGATGCTCTTAGAGACGGAGGCACCGATTTGACTGATGCCAGCCTCTTCAAGCCCCACACCTGGGAAGGCGGCTTGCAGGACTTCGAGTGTCGGACGGGCTTGGTCGAAAGCTGTTTGAATCTTGAGCACTTCGCGGTCTTCACCGATCAGGCTCTGGTAGTGCACGGTAACATCACCGAGGTTTTGCTCTTCGACGATCTGCATAATGTCGTCGGTCTCGACCTTCTCAGAATAGTTGACCGTCATTTCGTCACCTCCAGTAAAGTCTTTACCGAGGATGTTATCGTGATGGATCACCACGCTGACGACACCTGCGAGCACGAGAAGCCACGAGGCAATAAAAGCAGGCTTACGGAATTTGAAGAAATCGAATTTCGTCTCTCCGAACAGCTCAAGGCCAAGCACTTTGGAAACACCGACGCGGTGGACAAGGAAATCAACCATGAAGCGAGTCACGATAAGCGCACAGAAGATTGAGGCGCAAATACCGATAGCCAGCGTGATACCGAAGCCCTTGACGGGGCCGGTGCCGAGCCAGATGAGAATCGAAGCGGTGATCAGGGTGGTGACGTTGGCATCCACGATGGTCGAGGTGACCTTATCGAAGGCACCCGCTGTGGCGTTTTTGATACTCTTGCCCGCGCGAAGCTCTTCACGCAGACGTTCGAAGATCAGGATGTTGGCGTCCACACCCATACCGAGTGTGAGCACAAGCGCGGCGACACCGGGTAGGGTCAGGGTGGCACCGAGGCTGGCGAGCACGCCGAGCACGATGATCACATTGATAATTGCAGAGACGACCGCGACGAGACCACCGAGGAAATAATAGAGGATCATAAAGCCGACGACGGCTATGGCACCCCACTTGGCAGCGTTGACTGAGCTATCACGCGCACCCGCAGCCATCGTAGGACCGACTTCATACATCTCGTCGACACGGAGTTCGACGGCGAGTGGGTTATTCAGGACGTTAGCCAGCTCAATTGCTTCACGCTGAGAAAAGTTACCGGTGATTTGAGCGTTCTTGGAAAGCACACCTTGAATCGTGGGTGCGGAATAGAGCTTACCATCGAGCACGATAGCGAGCGGCTTACCCGGCTGTCCTCCTTGAGGAGCCAGCTTCTCGGTGACGGTGCGAAAGACTTCCGCACCATCATTAGTCATGACGAGATTAATCTGAAAGCCACCAGATTGTGTCTGCGAAGCAAAGGCGTCTTCCACGATCTCACCAGTCGCTTCGGGGATGAGCTTCACATATTGAAGACGCTCATAGCTCTCACCAGATTTGCGATCTTCGATATCTTCAGAAAGCACTTCATAGCCGACGGGACTACGGCTGGCCGATGTCGTATTAGGTGAGAGATCCGGATGCACCATACGGAACTCAAGACGAGCCGGCTTCTTAACAGCGTCAATGACCTCAGGGTTATCTTTAGTCGAAAGGCCTGCGAGCTGAATTTCGATCGCATTGTCGCCACGCGCACGAATAACTGGCTCGGTCACACCCATACCGTCGAGACGATCGGCCATGATCTCGATGGCGTCCTTGAGCTGTTCCGCTTGCTCAAACTGGCTGAGGCCATCCTGCGCGGAATCGTCGATCATCAGTGTCACACCGACCCCACCCTTGAGATCGAGGCCGAGACGGAGCTGACTCTGCGCCTTCTTAAGAATATGCTTTAAGAGGATGTCGTTGCGCTTGTTCTGATTTGCAATATCAGCGACATTGATCTGCGGAAAGAACGTCGCGTAGTCGATCCCCTCTTCGACGCCGAGATCGCGCAGTGCGATAAAGAGCGTAGGCGAGTCACCGGCATCGACGCGGGCTTCGGCTCGCTGGAGGACATCGGCAAAATCAGCCTCTTCCGCAGTGACTTGAGCCACGATATAATCCTCAAAGGGGCGATCCTGCAAGGGTGTGATGCTCATCACACACCAAAAGATAATGGCGGCGGTGAGGAGAAATTTCCAAAGAATGTTTCCGGACATGGGTATAAAGCTTAACGCGTGGGGTTAAGAGGAGAGGGAATGTTTAGGCGTCTGTGGCCTGAACCTTGTTGGTGACAAAGCCCTTACCGAGCTCGATCTTAGTATTGTCGGCGATGCGGACGACGAAACGGTCGTCTTTTACATTAGTGATGGTTCCATAAACGCCGCCGCTGGTGATGATCTCATCGCCAGTTTCTAGCTCGCCGAGCATCTTGTCGTGCGCTTTCTGGCGCTTGCGTTGTGGCGCGATGATGAGGAACCACATACCGACGAACAGTAAAATGATCGGTAAAAACTGGCCGATGCCGCCACCGCCACCGGTGCCTTGCGCGAGAGGAAGGAGACTTGAAATATCAGAAATTGTCATAGTACTTGAGTGTTGAAAAACCGCAGAAGGAAAGGGAGTCGCCCTCAAATAGCAAGTTCCTATTCGTAAGGAGGCAGATTGCTGCAAAAACCAAGCCCATGGTAGCACGCTGGCGATAGCCATGGTGAGAAGGCCGACGACACTCGACACTGTCTATCGCCAGCGTTCTACAGCATCAAAAAAACTACTCACCTAAGCCCATCCGGCGCAGCAGGAGCCGTAAGTGCTTGGGCGGCTCGCAGAAAATCGTGGCCTCGGCATCGCCGGGGGCGAGCTGCACCTCGACCAAATGGAGCGCAATGCCGTGAAAAGACGGGAGATTCACCCCTGCTCGCTGCTTTTTGGGATGTAACTCGCGCTGAGTGGGCGCTTTGGCACCGCCGTAGAGAGTGTCGCCCATTACCGGGATCTCAAGCACAGCGGCATGGGCACGGACATGTTGAGGGCGGAAGAAATCGACCGATGCCTCCCAAAGAGCCCAACCCTTGGGCGACTCTGCGATCTGCTTAAAGTCGGTAAAGGCCTTTTTACCCTTGGCCGTCGAAGGGATCATCTTGGGCTTTACATTGTGCGGCATGAGCGGCGCATCGGCACGGAAGCTGGTTTCTGAGCCCACAGGCTGCGCCGCCGCCACGAATTGAAAACGGAATCGGCAGTCGCCCGAGCCAAAGCGATTGCGCAAATCGGCCAGCGCTTCCCGATTCTTCGCGAAGACAGCGACCCCGGAAATCGCAGGGTCGAGGTAGTAAACTGACCCGAAAATCGTGGCCTCGCGGCGAAGTAGTTCGGGCTTGCCTGCTTGAAGCTGGGTATTGAGGGCTGCGTCCATGTCTGGCTCGTCATCCCACGGATGCGCGCGGGTGCCGGTTCCGGCCGGCTTTTCCAGCGCAATCCAATCGGCAGTTTCAGCCAATACAGGCATGCGGAGTGGCTTTTCCCCGAGCAAAGGGGGCGGAAAGCCGATGGCGTTTTTCTTATTAGGTTTCTCGGACACGCGAAAAGTAGATACAAAATACCCTCGGTTCGACAAGCGAAACCGAGGGCACCTTTTGGGGTAGGGTTATAGAGAAAATTATGCCGCTAATCTATGCGGCAAGAAATGGCACTACGCTGCAAGCAGTTGCGCGCAACGTGCCTTATGGCGGGCGATCTTGTTCGGATGCACGAGGCCGTTCTTACCAGCCTTATCAAGGGTGGAGATGAAGTCACGAGTAGCGACTGCAAGTGCGTCTTTATCGCCAGCTGCCGAAGCGGCATCGACCTTCTTAGCGAAAGTCTTGAGGCGAGTCTTGACCTGACGATTACGCAGAGAGCGAGTCTCTGTCTTGCGGATGTATTTAAGTGCTGATTTTGTGTTAGCCATAGCTGTAAAAAAGTTAAGAGGCGGGAAAGTGCGCGTACCCAACCAGCCTGTCAAGGTGTAAAATTTGAGAAAGTGTGTCGATTTCGAAGTGCTGTAAGCCGGATTTTGTCTGCCTCGCGCCGAAGCGTTTGGCTGTGCGTTCATTTATCTACCCCGCCGAAGCGAAGTTCCCACCGAAGTGAGATGCGACATACCCGGAATCATTGGACGAGCCGCCCGATCCCCTATTTTGCCTTGCACCGGATTGGGTTTATCCTGCCTCCTTCGTTACCTCCGGAGCGGTGAGCTCTTACCTCCCCATTTCACCCTTACCCCGCGCAAGCGCGAGGCGGTATAATTTCTGTGACACTATCCGTCACGCCGAGTTACCCCGACGCGCCCCCGCTTTCACAGGGAACCCTGCCCTACGGTGTCCGGACTTTCCTCTCAACCCCCAAGAATAAACTTGAAGGCAAAGCGAACGCCCACACTCCGAAATCGACTCGCACACGCTGGATCGCCAATTCTTTGGGTGCAAGCGATAAATGCTCACGCGAGAGCGAGAGCGAGCGGGTGCCTACGCGTCCGCCGAGCTAGGCCGCGTGTAAAACGACGGCGAGGTGCTCGACCACTTTTTCGTGCTCAGGCAGCGGAAGGGCGCAGGAGCCGGGATGGTAATGAGTCTTCAGGACGATGCTATGGCTCTCCATCATGGTGCACTCCAATTCGTCCGAACCGGAGTAGCCCATCGCATGCGGCAATTCGTCTAAAATCGTCAAGCGTGCCTCGTCGATCAGCTCACAGAAAGACATCCCCGCGTAAGCTTCGTCGTGAAAAACGCGCAGGAGCACGGCCGCAAAAATCACATCACGCAGCCCGCCAGCCGCATCTTGGGACACTTCAACCTTGCGTTCTTCTAGGCAAATACGGATCGAAGAGGACAAATCTGTCGATGCCTGGGTTTCCACCCTCATGCCCGCACAGACATCAATGATCTCGGCTAGTTTTGCACTTGAAAGATCAAAGAGCCCAATTTTCGACTTCTGTTCGATCTGCATCAAGAGCGGCAGCACATCCGCCAATTCGCACTGCTCCGCTGTCGAGAATTGACCACCAAAACGGACTACATCGAATCCGGCCTCACCCCATGTCGTTTTCGCCATCTGCACCATGAATTGACTAATAATCTCGCACCCCGATTGTGGCAATTGTGAATACGACCAGAGTCGCGGAAATTACGTGCTAGAATGAAGCGAACCCCTAGTATTAGGGTTCCTTAGAGGTAAAACCCCTACATGCGGTGCCAGCAACTGGCCTGAGCGATGCTATACTGAAATTTTCGGGCATGTTCGCGGATCAGAAAGGGCATGTCCCAGCGTGCATCCAGAGCGAAGGCTGGCTCCAAGGCTTTACGCAGCCCCGCAAAGGAATCTTGCGCCCCATCGCCCAGCCAGTTGGCCGAGGGCGTATATTCCTCCAGCCAAGTAAAGGGAGTGGTGATGAAGAGCTGCCCACCAGGTTTGAGCAGATCGGGCAAGCGCTTCAATAGGCGCATCGGCTCAGGCAGGCGACAGATCAAGTTACAGGCGATCACGAGATCGAATTGGCCAATATCCTCACGGATATCTTGCGCATCGCCCTGCTCGAAGCTGACGCGACTGCGATCAATCGCGGAATCAACCTCGACCATTAGTTGCGTTGTAGCCGAACCTTCATCGAGTCGTGTTGCGGGATGCCTTCCCTCAGCAACCAAGCGATTAGCCGCATCGATAAAAGCCTGCGAATAGTCGATACCAATGACCCGCTGACAGTGCCGCGCCAGCTCAAAGCTCGATCGCCCGACCGAACTACCGAGATCCAGTGCGCGCGCATTTTTCGGCAACTTAGCCAAATCAGCTCCCTGTAAAGCGCAGCGTTTCGGAAAATCGAGCGCGTCGCCGCCTCCGAATGGATAAGGGAATTGCTCCTCGCCGCTAGCGTAGTGAAAAACTAGGTACTGCTGGAGCAGTTCGTCGGACTCGTAAGGGTTCTCTGTATTCATAAACCTCAGACACTCGCACAGCTACGCTTCAATCGGCACTTCGGCCTCCAGCAAAGCTAGCATGTATTTCGATGGCTTGTAGTGCTCGATCAGGATTTCGGTCTGATCACCACGAATCATGCGCGCTTGTTGTAGGCGAATCTCCGGCGTCTTGTGCGGCGCGTAAAGAACGTCGTCGTGCGAAGCGTTTTTGTGCTCTTTAAAGAGGTCGGGGGTGATCTTACCGCCGAGATGATCGTCGCGACCGGTGGCCACATGGATCGTACCGAGGATTTTTTCATCCTGAATATCACGGCCGGAAAAAGGCAGCACTTGAGTGCCGAAACCAAGCTCACCAATCGCCCCGATCATTGGGTCGTCTTTGAGACGGCGGTTATGGTCTTCGATCTCTGCGTAGTCGCCATAGACGAATTGCGATTTCACGATCATGCCAGCTTCCACATGGAGTAGACCGATGGTGCTTTCATCATATTTGAATGGAAATACGCCATCTGCGCTTTCCGGCACAAAATAAACCTCACCGGCAGGAAGGTTAGCCACGTCACCCTTTCCAGGAGGGCAGAGACCGTGGCTCTTTTGAGCTTCTTGCCCGTTAGTGTGGAGCGTCAAGGTATACACCTTATTCTCGACTTCGAAATCGATTTCAAAGCGATCGGCTTGAGTCAGACCAAGGCGTAGCTTTTCCGCTTCCTCACTCACGAGGTCGTAATCGACGGCAAGCCCTGTATCGAGAATGATTTGATTTAGGCCATGAAGAGTCGCGCCACGGAAGCCGAACTCTTTGCACTTCGCTGTGAGCGGAGCAGTCGCGGAAAAAGTCGATACCGTCAGGATGATGTCATACTCGGTATAAATATCTTTATCGAGACTCAGGTGGTTGCCATCTAAATCATAGCAATCATCTTCCATGTCGAGGTTACTACCGCCCGTTTCTTTGTAGGCGTAGACTTCACCGCCTGTCCAATTCATCTCTTCAAGCGCACCAGTTTTGAAGCCTTTATAAAAAACTTCGTGACCGTAATTTTGAATAGAGAGCGTCTCGTCTTCTAGAAATTTGAAATCTTCGATGTCGCCCGGATTCGGGAGATCGATGAGAATGCAGACTTTTTCGCCATTGCCGCGACCGAAACAAGTCGTGAGCAGACGAGTGAGGCTAAATGGGGGGAAGGTGCGTTCGTTAGCGTCGAATATCATGGTTCTTTAGCGTTGAGTGAGTAGTTAGTTAATTTCCTACAGCCTATTTAAGCGTAGCTTCCTGTCAAAACTTGGTTTGACTGAAAACATTGGAATAATGAAATCGTGCATTATTCCAAGACCTTACACAAAAGCTCACCATCTATGAAGCGTGTCCTCGATATCATTTGCAGTCTAATACTTTTGATCACATTGAGCCTGCCGCTTGTATTTATCATCGCCCTGCAAGTCATCAAGCTAGGCCGCCCCGTCTTCTTCAGACAGACGCGCGCGGGCAGAGAAGGTCGCGCATTTAATATTCTCAAGTTCCGCACCATGCGTGAGGGCGAGGGCAAGGACGAAGAGCGCCTGACCGCATGGGGGCAATTTCTCCGCAGCACTAGCCTCGACGAATTACCCGAGCTATGGAATGTGCTCAAAGGCGAAATGAGCCTAGTAGGCCCTCGCCCGCTACCAACCATCTACCTCGAGCGCTACTCATCTGAGCAAGCACGCCGCCACGACGTGAGACCAGGCATCACTGGTTGGGCACAGGTCAACGGTCGCAATGGCCTGACTTGGAAGCACCAGTTTGAGCTCGACCTCTGGTATGTCAAAAACCGTTCCTTCTTGCTCGACCTTAAAATTCTCTGTTTAACCATCACCACAGTTCTACGCCGAGAGAACATCGCTGAAGAAGGCCAAGCCACACGCAGCGAATTTTTCGGGGATGAATAAATTATTAGCTGTGTTACCGATGTCCCTATCATTCCTGGACTTCACGCAGAGAGGGATGAGGGGGGCAAACGCAAAATATAAAGATTATGGTTAGTTGTGTTTTCGAATTCCATCATCTGATGTTTCGGCAAACTTATTTGGACGGCTTAAGAATATACATTTGTAAGTGAGATTCTAGGAAACTGTTAGAATGCGTGGACTGACCCTTTTTTTTGCTTCGACCCTTTTTTTTGCTTCCGCGCGCTCGGCGGTGGGGGAAGCTCCCCTTTGGGGGGCGCGTGGAGGGACTCGGCAAAACGATCGAGGTCGGAGACGAGGAACGAGTCGCCGGGCGGTAAAACGACGACGCTCGTTCGGATCGGAGATGAACCGTTCAAACGTGCAACGGCCCGGGCGCGGGGGTTTTGAACTACTGGCGAAGCCAAACTGAAAGACAGCGCGGCTTCAGACGTAAACGGTGGTAGTCCCGGAGCGGAGCCGACTGCGTCCGCCCCCTGCTGACTCGCTGGACGACAGCCCAACTCGATGTTATGTCTCTTTTTCCCCGCCTCTTTGTTTGAGGACTGGAACAGTCCGAGTGAGGCGATCAGGGAAAATTGGACATAACATCCGTTGGGCTGGGAGAACGGCAGGGCCTGCAGGTCAGGGGGCGGTCGCTGGCGGCGTAGCGGAGGGACGGTCAGCTTGGAAGTTGGACTTATGGAGGCCTGTTGCCCGTGGTCGTATTGACTGGAAAACGGCTAAGGACGAAAGAGAACTAACGAGAATTGCTCAGCGATCTTTATATTTTGCGTTTGACCCCTACTGAGTTCCGTTGCGACGCCGTGTAGTTGATATTCAGATACAGAAAGCGGCTAAAGAAAATGTGAAGATTTACGGAATGACCCCGTCGGGTTTCCTCTGGTGTCGTCGGGTTTCCTTTACCTATGGAACTTTACCGAGCAGAGGAGAGCCACGTAAGCCGATTGAGTCACATTTCCAATTCCCTGCCTCTTTGAACCAGTTTACTACGGAAACGTGTTCGCGTTTATGCGGGTTCTGAACAATTCGCACAACTACTCGACATTTGGTTACCTCAGACGCAGGATTTCTCGTTGCCTCAATCATTTGAAACTCTAAGTCTAACAATTCAAAATCAGCCATTTTCTCATCCATAGTAGAAACAAAGGCCTTTTCGTCGGCTAGACTATTAATGCCCATATCGCGAAAACTAAAGACCCTTGCCCAGTCATGATCAGCGGCAGAGATATACAGCGTTGAAACTGCTTCTTTCAGTCCATCTAAACCATGAAACTTGGAATTCACACGATCCACGATTTCGGAAGCACTTAACTCTTCAGAAGGTTCAGCATTTCGAGAACAGCCGACCGAAGTCAAGACAGCTAAAGACACAAGTATTCTTAATATTCTATTCACAGCATTCATCATCAGGATCGGGCACCCAAAACCACTCTACCGTTTCTTTCACATTGCCGCAGACATCAATAGCCCAGGGCATTGAATCGAAACTAATTCTCCAATCAATTAAATCATAAGTGGTTTCCTCCCTTATCGATCCCCCATCCCTTTCTAGAATGTAACAATCAGGCACGGAAATCTCCTCGGTATCCGTTCGGTAATTAGTTGCCATAAGACCACTAATAAAAGAAAGGTCAGAGACTAATTCGCTGACATATGCCCAAAGCTGGCTGGGAGCAGTAAAAGAAACAGAAACAACTGGAACGCATCCTTCCGTGAAGTAGGATACGAATAAAAATGGTACCGTTTTATTTTCCAATCCGAGTAGGTCCCAAAAGTTGAATGCATTATTCCCAACGAAGCCATACAGATTCAAACCGCCCATTTCTTCAATCGGATCCCTTGATGGCCAACGTCCCGTCACAGGATCATAGTATCTGAAGCCGTAATAATAAAGTCCGCCGTCGAATGCGGTACTCGTTGACGAGATCACTTCGGCATCTAGAGGTTTGGTGCTGAAGCGATATTGATTGACCGCAGATGCAGTGCCGCTGATTGACCAGGTGTCGCCGAAAGCGGTGTAGCGATAGGTCGCTACGGTTGCGCCGCTGTTATCGGTTAACTCAGTCACGTTGCCGTTGCCGTCATAATGGTAGAACCACTTGGCTCCGTCGTTTGCGCCTCCGTTGATCGCTTGCACGAGCAAGCCACCGACGCCCCCCGCGCCTTGGAAAGTGCCGCTTAAGTCTTCGCCCCAGGTCAGGCGACGGGTCTCGGAAGTCGCCACGGGAAAGTCGCGGTGCTCTTCGATCACGTTCCACTGCCAATAAGTGTAGTGGGTGTCGCTTTCTTCCGCCCAGAAGCCGCTTTGCAACTCATCGACCGTCTTGCGCACGCGGCGACCTGTAGGATCGTAGGCATACTGAATGCGGCGGTCTCCGTTAGCGGCGACAATGGGTTTGATTTCGATTAAGCGGTTTTCCGCATCCCAGTCCAGGTCGAGACCATCGACAGTGAGCGTGTTGCCATCGGCATCGTAAGTCGGCGCAGCGGTGAAACTGGAAACTGCGGTGTATTGATTGAGATTATTCGCGGTGTAAGTGGCCAGCGGGTCGAAGCCAGTCGAGGCGCTGGTGCGGTTGCCCATGGCATCGTAACTGAAGCTGGCGGCGTATTGAGCAGTGCCGCCATTGGCAGGCGTCGGCACTTCGTAGCCGATGCTGGTGACTTGGTCTTTGGCATCGTAGCCGAAGGTGTCGCCAGAGCCATTGGCTCGCTCGACACTGGTGCGCTGACCGAGGGTATTGAAGGTGTAAGCGGCACGGCTGAATGGAGCCGAACTACCGCGCTGATTGGCCGTTTCGGTCAAGCGACCATCCGCATCATAAGTGCGGCTGTTATCGACTCCATTTGAAAAACTCATTCCGCTGATACGGTTGTCGAGACGGCGTGTATATGCAACGCTGAATCCATTGCCGCCGACACTAGCCAGATTACCACGTAAATCATAGCCGTAGGTGATCTGTGGTGCGCCTGTGCCGGGATAAGTGATTTGGGTGAGGCGTGAATCTACATTGTGCTGGAGCGCAAAGGTGCGCACTCCGAGTGGATGCCCGGCGAGGGTTTGTGTTTCGCCGGCCGAGCGCCCGACACCGTCATAATTGTGGGTAATGCTCGCATCGGCATTGGAGACGGCAAGCTGCTGGCCTGCGGCATTATAAGTGTAGCTCGCATCGGGTGTGCTGTCCGAATAGTCCACGTTTGTGAGACGTCCGCGAAGATCATAGGTGTAGTTGCGGGTGATGCCGCGTGCGGTGGTGAACTGTGTCATCTGGCCGACTGAGTCGTAAGTGGTTTGCTCGACCGCAGCATCGGCAAAGGTCTTTGTGATTCTTCGATCCATTTGATCGTGAGCAAACTGAGTCAACGAATTACGCGAGTCGGTGATGCTGGCTAGCTGGCCGCGCGCGGTGTAACCATAGGCGATGATATCGCCTGCTGCATCGGTTTCGGTGACAACGCGGTTGAGGCCATCGTAAGTTTTGGTCAAGACGCTGCCGTCTGGGCGAGTTTGCGTGAGCAAGTTGCCATTGGCATCATAGCTAAGGCTCGTAATCAAACCGAGCGGTGTGGTGACAGTGGCCTGACGCCCCAAGGCATTGTAGGTGTAGCTAGTGGTGTTACCCATGGCATCGGTCGAAGTGAGCATCTTACCGTCGGGCGCATAAGTGTAGCTAACACTCGCTTCAGCGGCGGTGCCGTCTGCGGTGGTGACTTCGATCACGCGGCCGGCGGCATCATACGTGGTATGCCGCGTGAGCCCGCCGGGGAGCATTTCCGCAGTGCGGCGACCTGCCTCGTCATAGGCGTAGTCGAATTGCTCATTTAGGTTATTGGAGAGCAGAACGAGTCGGCTGCGATTGTCGTAGAGATAGCTGGTGACTCGCCCGAGTTCATCGGTTTGGGTCAAGAGGTTGCCTGTGGCATCGTAGCTCTGGCTCGTCGTCGTGCTGTCTGGATAGGTGGTTTGCACACGACGATTGAGCAAATCGTAAGCAACGGCGGTGGTGCGGTTGAGCGCATCGGTCTGGTTGAATAGGCGACCGCCGAGGTCATAAGCGAAGTGACTGATATTATCAAGCGGGTCTTTTTGGCTAATAACGCGATCCATGACGTCATAGATCATTTCCACTTTGGCCGCACCGGGGCGAATTTCGGCTAGGCGATTGCCGACAAGGTCATACGTCCATGTGGTGACATTGCCAAGTGGATCGGTCTGGCTGGTGCGTCGGCCTCGATCATCATAGACGTAGTGCCATGTGTTGCCGTTTGGGTCGCTTGTGGCGAGCAATTGCCCGGCAGGGTCATAACTGTATGTGGTGCTGGCTTCATCGCTGGTGCCATATGCGCGGGTTTCGCCCACTCGCTGCCCCTCTTCGTTATAGCTGAAAAGTGTGATCGTGCCGTCTGGTGCAATCATCTGGTCGGGCTTTTCGTCAAAGCCACAAGAGCCGCATCCGTTGGCTCCAGTGCTATAGATATATTGAGTAATGTCACCGAGTGGATCGACCTGGAATGTCTTGCGATTATATTCGTCGTAAGCGTAGGCGGTCGTGGCACCAGCTTCGTTTTTGACTGAAAGCAGGTTTCCGTAGGTATCATAGGCCATTTCCCGGAAATTGCCGTCCGCGTAGGTGACCTTAGTGGTCTGGCCGCGCAGATTGTATTCAAAGCTGGTGCTGTGACCCAATGAGTCCGTCTCGGTAGCTTTTCGACCGTCAGGGTGATAAGTGAAAGTTGTCACATGACCAAGCGCATCAGTTTGAGAAATCATTTGCCCGGCAATATCGTATGCGAAGCTTTCTGTGCCACCGTTACGGAGGCGATGGGTTAGTTTTTGGCCGAAACTGTTGTAGGTAAAGGTTTCGTAAGAACCGTCAGGAAAGTCGACCCGCGTAGGACGGCCATCAGTATCACGAGTATAGGTGGTGGTACGCCCAAGCTCGTCGATACGCGTGGCCACATAAAACGGTTTGATGCTGTTTGTAAATGTGCGCGAGGTGGTCGATCCATCTGGCAGAGTGGTCTCCTTGATCGCGCCAAATTCCCAAGTTCGCTCAAAACTGGTCAGTCCCCCGTTTTTATCTTTCTTCGATGCTGGCATGCCGTAGCCATTGCTAAAATAGCTAACTTCAAGCGGGACTGCACCAGGTGCGTTAAATCCGCGCGACTTTAAATTGATGTTTTCGTAAGTCAGCACTTCTTCGCGCAAGCCTGAAACAATGCGCCGCTCGATTTCGTCATTTGCCACCAATTCAACAGCCACGTGGCCGGTCACAAGGTTTTTTTCCTTAGAGATGAAGCCATCGACCCCCGTATCCTGATATTCGTAAGTAATGCGTGAACCGGCACCTGCATAGCGAGGATCGTCGGCCGCAGCAATGATAGGCCGGCCTCCTGGTGTAAAGGGAGTCACATACGCATAACTCGAAGCGCTACCATCCAGATAATCAACCGCCTCTAGCGCCGCATAGTTTGTGGCTGTGGATGTGTGTACTGTATAGCTGTAGAATACGCTACGACCATCACTGGTCTGAATGTCTGTGATGGCTTCTAGACGCGGCCCGACGAGCAGGTGTGAATTAAATCCACCGTAACCATCGGGGGCAGTAAATGGATTGGCCGCATCAATCTGCCAATTCCCATCCACAACAATTTTGTAGTAATGGTCGCCTTGTCCAAGATCGATTTGAGCTGTCCAGGTATCACCATTTTGTGTCAGAATATTCGCAGTCGTGCTCCAGCCGTTGAAACTACCAGCCACCACTACCTGACTAGCGCCGGGTGCTGTAATTTCGATAAGAACAGGCACACTGGCCGAAAAGTCCAAATCATCCCCACCGTAATCAACATGCAATACGGAGTTATTACCCGTGGACGGACCACCAGCGGGAAAAGTTTCTGGATTCGCGGGATCCGACAACCACGAAGAGCCGTCAATTACGAATTTATACTGCCAAGTGGTGCCAGAGGCCGAAGAGCCTGCTTGAACAGGAACCGTAATCTGCCAGTCATCCCCCGTGCGCACCATCTGATGCGCTTGTGAATTCCAACCATTGAAATCGCCCGCCACGCTAACAGATGCGGCATTTGCATTGGTGTAATTAAATTCAACATACGCAGTGGAAAAATCACCGACTGGACCATAATTGATTTGTAAATAGTGCCCTGCGGGATCGGTGACCCGAGTGACGCGATTCTGCGTGTCTAAAGTGTAGGCATAAAACACATTATGCTTATCGTATTCCCCTACGGGCTTGAAAATCGTTTCATTGTTAACCGTGGCCTTAATAAACTCCAAGCGACTGCCATCGAGTTGCCAGAGGTTATAGCGGTCGGGTGCCGAGCCGCTTTTTTCCACCCGATCCTGTGTCTTTGACACGGCTGTCAAGTAAGTGGCACCTGTCGAGCTTTTAGAAAATTCCCAGTTCGAGCCGTCGGGGTACTCGACGATAACAATTTCTTCGCCGATGCCATTGGTTCCGCCATCGTGAATATACCAAAGGTAATTATGGCGCCAGCTTCCAGCAGGGCCAAAGGGTGTGGGCAGAGCACCAAGATAGCGGCTAGTGGTCAAACGTGTGAACTCGATAGGGCTTTGACCGACTGAAGCTGGTAATTGGATGTCAGTGATATTGCGCCAGATATTACCCGTGTACGCGTGAAAAGTATTTACGCCACCTGACGAAGAGCCTCCTTCAGTTTCACATTCTTTCTTTGGAGGCGTCGTGGGGGTTTCAGGATTACCGCAGATTTCTTCGGCGACGGTATAGCTGATTGGAACAAGCAGAACTGATACCAGTAGAAGAGAACGAAACAGATTTAAATTTTTCATAAGTTTGTTAGTAGAGGGCAAAATTAAAGGCCGAAACGATCTATTTCAGGCGCACCGACTGGAGTCCAAAAGTGTAAGACTTCTTCGGACGGCCCTGACCGGAGAAGCACCTCGCTACGTCCAGCCTCAGGTGATGAGGTAAAATTAAACGCAAGCTCACCATCGCCTGTGGTGTAAAATGTGTCACCTGACTTACCGTTGATCTTACCGCCGTGGATGGCATGAACAAAGACAGGGCGATTTGCACCCACGCCCGGCCACTGCAATTCAACACGAGCCTTAGATTCCCCTGTGATCAAGACCCGCTGATAATGCCCGTTTAAGTTTTGAGGCGCCACCTCACGGTCTTCCATCTGGAGCTTGGCCTTGCCGCGTGGCAGAGCAGGCATTTGCAAGCCGAGTGTGCCACCTTGAGAAGCGCGCAAAACCTGCGCTTGCTTAGTCGTTTCGAGATCTGACTGCACATCTGAAACTGCACGATGTGCAACTGGAGCTTGCTGCGAGACGACTTCGGGCGCATTTACGACAGCCCCCGCGCTCGCATCGGATGGCGCAGAAACTTCGGTCGAGCTTGGCGCGGGCTTCTCTGTTATAAGCATTGTCGTCGGCGCGGCTTCCTTATCAGTAAAGATAAAAAGGCTTAGTAAAATTGCGATCGCACAAGCGGTGAATAGGAGGGACTTTTTCATGGTGATGTGTAAATTCAAAAGCCAGAGGTGAGTCAGTGTCGCCATGCGCTTTACAGTTGAACGGGTAGATCGAATGACTGACTGTGCCTCTTACGAAAATTGAGTGTTGAATGAATGCCCCCCTTCCAGTCATGGAAAACCGTTCCTGCTTGCTCGACCTCAAAATCCTCTCTTTAACTATCAGCACACATGCCAGACCGTACAGCCATCGAAGCCCTCATTCTCGAATCGGTGCAAATGCTCGCCGAAGACTTCGAACTCGACGCCCTCAAAAACCCGAACGCGGGCACGCCTCTTTACGGCCAAGGCGGCGCACTCGACAGCATGGCGCTAGTCAACTTGATCGCCGACATCGAAGAAGCGCTCGCCGAAAAGTTCGAAGCCTTCATCGCGCTGGCTGACGAAAGAGCCATGAGCGCGAAGAACTCGCCCTATCGCAACGTCAGCAGCTTGACCGACGCGGTGATCGAAAGGATGCCCTCATGAAGACCATCGTCATCACCGGAACACGTAAAGGCATCGGCAAGGAAATGGCCGATTACTACCTCGCCGCAGGCTGGAAAGTCGTCGGTTGCTCGCGCGGCGAAAGCAGCATTGCGCACACGCACTATCAACACTTCGAACTCGACGTGAGCGACGAGGGCGCCGTCGTCGCCATGGCGCGCCAAATCAAGGTCGACCACGGCAGCGTCGATGCCCTACTCAATAATGCGGGCATCGCCTCGATGAACCACGCCCTACTCACTCCGGTCAGCACCGTCAACCGCATCTTGCAAACCAACGTCGTCGGCACCTTTCTCTTCTGCCGCGAAATGGCCAAGCTGATGCGTCACACCAAGAGCGGGCGTATCATAAATTTCACTACCGTCGCCCACCCTCTCAACCTTGAAGGCGAAGCGATCTACGCAGCCAGTAAAGCCGCCGTCGAGAGCCTGACCCGTATCTTAGCCCGCGAATTGGCCGAGCTTAAAATCACCGTCAATGCGATTGGCCCCACCCCGATTGAAACCGATCTCATCCGCGGCGTAGCCCAAGTAAAGATGGATGCCCTCCTCGCCCGCCAAGCCGTGCGCCGGATGGGCGAAGTCCGCGACGTGATCAACGTCGTCGATTTTTACCTACGTGATGAGAGCGATTTTATTACTGGGCAAGTGCTCTATCTCGGCGGGGTTAACTAGTCTTTCGAATAATGATTGAGCACAACACGAAAGCGTAGTGCGAGCTTGCTCGCACACGACGATACCCAACCCGACGAATGACCTGGATACGCACAAAGCTCGAAGTCTATGGCAACCGCACCGCTTGCCTCGAAGCTGGGCGCGCTTGGAGCTTTGCCGAGTTCCTCGAACTCATCGATCAAGCCGCCGCACGACTCCCCGCCAACGGCAGCCAACTCATTGAGGTGCAAGCAGCCACCACGATCGAAGGTCTCGCCGCACTACTCGCCATCGCGGAGGCAGGCCACATCGCGCTCCCGCTCCCCGCAGAACTCCCCGAGGCCGAACAAAACCAGATGCGGAAAGTCGCCGCAAACTCTCCCCTCTACAAGCAACTCGAAGGCAGCGGCCTCGTGCTATTCAGCAGTGGCACCAGCGGTGAACCGAAGGGCATGCTCCACAATTTCGATGCCCTGCTTAAGCGTTATCAAGGCTTACGCCCACGAAACGACCGCAGTTTACTCCTACTCTTAATCGATCACATCGGCGGTCTCGACTCCGCTTTCCGCTGTCTCTTTGCAGGTTCAACTCTTGTCATTCCCGAAGCCCGCACACCCGAAGCCGCAGGCGCTGCCATTGCCGCGCACGGGGTCAACGTGCTCCCGGCCTCACCCACATTTCTCAATCTAATGCTGCTCGCACACGTAACAGAGAAGCACGACCTCAGCTCCGTCGAGATCGTCGCCTATGGTGCCGAGGCTATGCCGCAGAAAGTGCTGTCTCGACTGGCCAACGCTTTCCCCAACGCGCAACTTCAGCAAAAATTCGGCACGAGCGAAACTGGCGCAATCCGCATTAAAAGCGCCGACAATGAAAGCCTCTTTTTTCGTATCGAGGATTCGGATACAGAGTGGAAGCTCGTTGAGGACGAGCTATGGCTCAAAACGCCCTCCCGCATCCTCGGATACCTCAACGCCAACGACGAGAGCCTAGAAGACGACGGTTGGTATCGTACGGGCGACCTCGTCGAAACCGACGACAACGAAAACCTTCGTATTATCGGCCGCGCTAGCGCTTTGATCAATGTAGGCGGCCAAAAAGTCCACCCCTCCGAAGTCGAAGCAGTGCTCAATGAGATCGAAGGCATCGAAGCCAGCCACGTTTACGGCAAAGACGACCCGATCACTGGCAGCAAAGTATGCGCGGAAATTGTAACCACCACAGAACAAGATCTACGCGCTTGGAAGCGCGCGATTCGAAATCATTGCCGCGGGAAATTGTCACCGTGGAAGATTCCATCGAGCATCCAAACCGTCGAAACTATCCGCGTGAATGATCGAATGAAGCGAAAATCCGTGTAGAACAACGGCGATAGCCGATGTTTCCGAGACTCCCGCGACGCACACACTGGCTATCGCCATCGTGCTACAATAATTGCTCGGTAGCAGAATGCCAGATGTCGCCCAGCTTGAATCCCCCGAATGAAAAGGAGTTGCCTCTAAATGCAAAGCCTACTCGACGAAATCGATGAAAAGGCACGAGATGCGGCCATTCAAGGCTTCGAGTTTACTGGGGAGATTTCCTGGAAAGCAGGTTGAAAAACTGCATCCTACGATTTTTCCGATTTTTGGTAAGGCTTTAAAGGATACGACGAATAATCCTCTCACCATTCGTTTAATTAAAAATCAAAGGAAATACCATGAAAACAAAAATCCTCACTCTGACTGCAATTGCAGCACTCCCTTTCGCAGCATTCGCTGGCTCTAGCTGTGGAAGCAGCTGCGGCACTAACGAAAAGGCCAGCATGCCCTCCTACGAAAAGGCCTCCTACAAGGCAGAAACCAAAGCTGACATCGTCGACACTGCGGTTGCTGCGGGTAGCTTCAACACACTTGTCGCTGCGGTGCAAGCTGCTGGCCTCGTAGACACCCTTAAAGGTGATGGCCCCTTCACCGTGTTCGCACCGACTGACGCAGCCTTTGCTGCATTGCCAGATGGCACGGTCGAAAGCCTGTTACTCCCTGAGAACAAAGATCAACTGATCGCAATTCTCACCTACCACGTGGTGCCTGCTAAAGTGAAAGCTAAGGATGTGGCTGCAGGCGAAGCACCGACCGTCAACGGTCAGACCGCTACGATTGCGGTCACCGATGGCGGTGTTACAATCGAAGGCGCCAATGTCATCCAGACAGATGTCTGGGCGAGCAACGGCGTCATTCATGTAATTGATCAAGTCATCATGCCCGGCGACGCGTAAGGATAACTGATCGATTCAAACGATCTTCAAGCGCCTCGTAAATGAGGCGTTTTTTTTGTGCGCCATCAACAGACCACGGAGGGGACCCATCCCCCCTCTCCAAAACGCCTTACGCCGAAGCCCGTTCGCGGGCGTCGGCGTCGATCGCGGATAGCGTCGCTTCCATCACGATGGAGGCATCGACTTTGACTTGTTCGAGTTCTTCGGGGTCGGTCACATCGGAGCGGCCGAAGACGTAGAATTTGATCTTAGGCTCGGTGCCGGAGCCGCGCACCGCGAAGCTGTAGCCGTTGCTCAATTCGAGGAAATAGAAGTCCTGTGGTGGGATGCGCTTGCCGTCGGCATCGATAATCTCGTCCTTACCGAAATCAGTGAAACCAGTAACTGTGATATCACCGAAGGCTTTGGGCGGATTACTGCGGTAAGCTTCGAGGATATTTTTAATCTTCTGCGATCCGGCGGCACCTTCGTAGTAGATGTTAATCGTCTTTTCTTCGTAGTATCCGTGTTGGAGATAGAGCGAGTCGAGATACTCGGGGAAAGTCATCTCTTGCGCCTTCAAGTAGGCAGCCATCTCGCAGAACATGATGACTGCGGCATTCGCATCTTTATCACGTAGCTTGTCCGAGGCGAGGTAGCCGTAGCTTTCTTCGCTACCGAAGACGAAAAAGGTGGAGTAATCCATCATGAGATCGGCCTTCGTCCAGACATCGCACGCGTCGTAATCGACTGCGAGGCCTTCTTTCTCGAAGAGCTTGGCTTTCATCTCAGCTTCGTAGCCAGCGAGCTTCTCTCCGAGCCATTTGAAGCCGGTCAAGGTGTTGATCGTCTTGAGACCGTGCCATGTCGCCACGGCCTCTTGCATCGGCGTGGTCACGAAGGTCTTAACAATCACCGCATTTTGAGAGCCGTCTTCAGGTAGAATTTCGGCGTCTTTCAAGGTCGAGATACGGTACTCGGCCATCAGGACGCCCGTTTGATTACCAGTGAGCAAGACCATTTCGCCTGCGCGGTTGCGCACGGCAACGCCCATCCGGTCTGCATCGGGATCGGTCGCCATGACTAAGTCAGCACCGACTTCGTTGGCCTTGGCAATCGCCATGGCAAGCGCTGCGGCATTCTCGGGATTGGGCGACTTGACCGTAGGGAAGCGACCATCTGGCTCCATTTGCTCAGGCACTTCGATCACTTCGACGCCGAGCTTCTTCAGCACAGGCATCGAGCTGATCGCACCACAACCGTGGATTGGCGAGAAGACGACTTTGGGCGCTTGGTTTTTAATGACGTCGGTATCGACGACCATCTCTTCCAATAGCGCGAGATAGGGCTCGTCAGCCTCTTTCTTGAGAATAATCACCGGCTCCATGTCCACTTCGAGGAACTGGGGCAGTTCTGCGAGTTCGACTTGATTCACTAGATCAACGATGCCCTCGGCGTGTGGCGAAACAACTTGAGCACCATCTTCGAAATAGGCCTTGAAGCCGTTATCGTGTGGTGGGTTGTGACTGGCGGTAATGACCGCGCCACAGCTCGCTTTGAATTGGCGAACGGCATAACTGAGCTGCGGAGTGGAACGCGGGCCTTCAAAGATCAAAGCTTGTCCACCCAGCTGGCACCAAGTGGATGCGGCCAGTTCGCAGAAATGGCGGGAGAAATGGCGCACGTCATGTGCAATCACAAAGCGCGGTTGATCATGGCGGCCACTTTCCTTGAGATACTTTTCGACGTAGCGGAACATACCGACCGTCGCGCGGATGAGATTGAAATCGTTTAGCACATTCGTGCCGACAGCGGCGTGCTCGGGCGTGCCTACGGCAGAGAGCGTGCCCGTCTCGACGGAAGTGGAGACCTTACCGATGGTACGACCACGGATGCCGCCCGTGCCGAACACCATGTTTTGGTAGAAGCGGTCATTCAACTCCTCCCACTCGCCGTTTTCGACAAGCTCGGCGATACTAGCACCCACCCAATCGGGAAGGAAGTCGGCACTCGCCCAAATTTTAAGATTGGCGACACTGCTTTCAAGAAGGGAGCCAGCAGCTCCAGCGGATTCAATTTGTTCGATTAGGCTCATGGTGTTTAAAAAGTAGTTGGGTTGCTTTAGCGCCCAATCAGAGGCGGACGACAGATTGGGACGTAAGAAGAGATGAAGGTGACTGGCGAGATGGATCGGGTGCTAAAGCAACCCGACTACGAATAAAAATCAACGAATCAGGCTTCGATGACAAGATTACTTGACTACGGCGCCGTCCTTGATTTCAGGCTTTGGATCGAGTGCTGCCCATTGGGCAAGGAAATCGGCCTCGTCGGCGGCGAAGCGGGGGCTGATCTCGAAAGTGATCGCGGGCAGGCCAGACTCGTCGGTTTCGATGCTTTCGCCGGCGATTTGGAGCCAGCGAGCAAACATGCGAACTTGGTCTTCTTTACTAGTCTTAGGCGAATCAACGCCTTCGGCGTTTTTCACGGGGCTGAAATCGTCGGCTCGAGACGCCTCGATGATGACGGGGTTCTTGGCCAGCGGCAGCGCGTCGAAGACGAACATCTCGAACTTCACGCCATTGGCCGCTTCGGGCTTAATCGTCTCGCCGGCGGCATTGACATGGGGGATCTTTTTGTCGGCACGGTGGAAGGGGAGCTTAGAGCCTCCGCCAGAGCCACCTGCACGGGCGATAAAGTCTCGGTCGAAGATGTGGATAGCGACACTGCCGCCATTGAAGCGGATACCGCCGTCGGCAGTGGTCTCTTCCTGCATGGCATCGGGCATGTCGCTGTATTCCACGACGAGCGCCTGTCCGTTCTGCACGCAGAAGTGACCGACTTTTTCGAGCGGATAGGCCTTAGGCACCATTTTACTGGAAAGCTCCGACTGACCAAGCACGTGGAAGCCGATAAAGGCCGGGTCGATGCACTGCACTATCGGATTATCGACTTGAAAATAGCTGACGATATCGATGCCTTTTTGCGCCATCGCATCGACCGCGCCACTGCGGACGAGGGCACGAAGCGAACCGCCGTGACCATCGGGCGTCATGGCGATCTTGCCCTTTTCAGCGAGGAGGATCTTACCCTCGTAATCAACCGCTGGCACGAGGCCTTGCACGATAAAATGCACCGAGTCACGGCTGAGACCGAAGAAGTCGGCCGACTCGAAGGCGGCCACGGTAGCGTCGTTGTTAATCTCACTGGTCAGAATAAACCACGGAATGGTCACACCGAAACGCTCACCGGAACGGGCGATTTTCTCGGCGAAGACTTGGAAAAGCGTCTTTTCAGTAATGGGAGTCACCGGATAGGTGCCCTTGGGGCCGTCGTATCCGAGGCGTGTGCCTTGGCCACCGGCTACGGTGAAGGCGGCGACGCGTCCGGCCTGCAGCGCGATCGCTCCAGCATCCCAGGCAGCTTGCCACTTAGCTGAGTCGCCGCCGTTATTTGGAAGCGCCTCGTAAGGTGCCGGCTCCAGCCCATCCAGATTGAGCGAGCTATCGTGCTCACCTTTAACATGCTCTACGACGAGGGCCTTGACTTCGGCGAGGTCGATCGTCTCGGCCTGAGCGATAAATTTTGCCTGCCCGGCCGAATCCAGTTCGTCGAAAAAATGAAAAACTTGGCCTTGGTCAGCTTGTTTAAAGGACTCGATCAGTGTGTCTGTGGAATTTGCCATGCGCTAGGGAGATAAAAGCTCCTCCCGAAAATGCAAACACGGAACGTAGCGATGACAATATTTGGGCACTCACCTAGGTTTATCTTAAATAACCTGTGTAATTATTATGCCTGTGTAATTATTATGCCGACTCTACGCCAAGTGTAGCCTCAAAACTCTGTTTTGGGGAGCGGCCAGCCTACCCAGCTCTCCGATTCTGAAAATCGAAGGAGCCAGGACATAACCAATGGGAACTTGGAAAAACCAGAAATACAATCCTGTTGAAACTATGAATGCCGCCGATGTAATCCAAGAAATAGATGCACTACCCTTAGAGGAGCAGTCTAAAGTGATGGTTCACTTGCACCATCTACAGGAGAAAAACTACCATCAGAAGCAGGTGTAGATTGCCGAACAGCGCCTTAACGATCTCGAAAATGGTCTTGAAGAAACCGTCTCGCATGAAGAAGCGATACGTATGATTTGCGAAGGCTAAGGGATGCAAATTCGTCACCTTAAACTGGCCGTTGCTGACGCGCAACGCGAAGCTGACTTTTGGCACGATCAGGAGCCAGAACTTAAGGAAGCGTTTGCCAAGGAGTTGGCTATCTCAATTGAAGTCATTAGCCGTTCGCCAGATTACTTTGTTAGAGTCTCGCAGAAACGGGAGCTTGGCAGCTTTTATGAGAAACGCTTCCACACGCATATCCTGTATGAATACCTGCCCGAGGAGGACTTGCTTCAAATTGTACGCGTCTACAACGCTCGAATGAATCCAATACAGCTCTTACCCGTTAAATAGACACGGCTTTTTTATTTAAGGGCTAGGAACGTGTAATGGTGCAGGATTGTTCTTTTTTGTTTGCAAACAGGCGTATTCTGAGTTGCGCTACCATGGATGATTCAAGCCACCGACTATGCTTTCACCA
>Ga0222662_1000204_pt1 | contig 54467 bp, 50 predicted proteins | sample AntAcemetagen600_FD_179821 | JGI IMG/M metagenome (GOLD analysis project Ga0222662, IMG submission 179821) | Saline water microbial communities from Ace Lake, Antarctica - #600 | ecosystem: Environmental > Aquatic > Non-marine Saline and Alkaline > Saline | place: Antarctica: Ace Lake... | reverse complement strand
ATCCGGATCTCCGACGGCCAGATGGAGAAGGTCAACCTCCACCCCGATCACTTCCATGGGGAGTGGAACTACACGATCCACCCCAGCGAGGCATAACCGGATCAGTTTATTTCTGGACAGTCCCTAAGTAGCGGGGGCGACGCACACCCGATTCCGCCCGGCGTCTTTTGCCGCGTAGAGCGCGTCGTCGGCGCGCTTCACCAGCGACTCCAGCGTGTCGTCGGGGGCGAGCGCGGCGACACCGAAGCTCATCGTCTTGATGATGCTGAGCCCCTCACACACCGTGACGCTGAGCTTCTCCAGCGCCACGCGGATGCGCTCGGCGCAGATGGCTGCGTTCTCGGAGTCGGTGTGGGGGAGGATGAGCAGGAACTCTTCGCCTCCGTAGCGCCCGGCCACATCCACATCGACGCGCAAGGCCCCCATGATCGTGGTGGCGACTTGTCGGATGACCTCGTCGCCGGCCTGGTGCCCGTAGGTGTCGTTGACCGACTTGAAGTGGTCGATGTCGCACATCACCACCGACAGCTCGCTCTCGTACCGGCGGGCCCGGCGTACCTCTTCGCTGAGGCGGTGCATGGCGAAGCGCCGCACGAAGAGCCCGGTCAGGCCGTCGGTGATGGCGGCTTCGTACAGGCGGGTCCGTGCGATGGCGACCGCGGCCTGGTTTGCCAACGCGCCGAGGATCTCCTGGTCTTCCTTGGCGAAGCTGCCGCCGCTCTTGCGGTTGGTGATGTTGATGACGCCGATGGTCTCGTCGTCCACCTTGAGCGGCACGCACAGGATGCTGTACACGTTGTGGCTGTCCTCGCGGCGGGTGAAGGCCTCGCTGGACTCGACGTCGTCCACGAGGATGGGCTCCCCCGTCTCCAGGACCTCGCCGGCGATGCCTTCTCCGCGCTTGAAGCGGGTGCATTGGATCTCGCCGTCGTTGATCTGCTGCTCGACTCGCTTGTCGGGGAGGCCAAAGACCACGCGTACGACGAGCTCCTCGGCGGCCTCGTCGAGCAGCATCAGCGAGCCCTTCTCGGCATCGACCGCGGCGATCGCGCGCTCGAGGATCATCCGCAGCAGGCGAGTCAGGTCTTGCACCGCGCCCAGGGCCCGGGTCACGTCGAACAGCATGGAGAGCTTGTGCAGGGAGCGGTCGAGCTCACGGCGGGCGACGTCGATGGACTGGTAGAGGCGCGCGGTGTTGATGGCGACGGCGGCCTGAGACGCGAGGTGCCGCAGGAAGTGCAGGTCGGAGTCCGCCGGGTAGCGGCGGCTGGTGCCGAGCGAGAGCACGCCAACGACCTTGTCGGGCATCACCAGCGGTAGCCAGACGCGGCCGTTCAGCGCGGCGAGGCCGTGATCTTCGAAGGTCTCGGCGAAGCGAGGCTCTCCGCGCAGATCGAGCACCGAGAAGGGTTCGCCGGCCAGGAGCAGGCGCCACAGGATGCCGTCGTCGGCGGGGAGGGTGACGTCCCAGGCTTCAGGCGGCAGGCCCTCCTGCATGCCGACGATCAGGCTCTTGGTCGTCTCGTCGTGCAGCAGCAGCGCGACTTCTTTGACCTGCAGGCGCTCGATGGCCATGCGGACCAGGAGCGCGCACAGGGCTCTGAGATCAAGCTCGTTGTGCAGCGCCTCGACCGCTTTGAGCAACGCCTCCATATCGAAGATGCGTCGGTCGAGCTCGGTGGAGCGGGCCTCGAGCTCCGCGAGGTTCGCGGGGACGAGGACCTCAGCTAGGGCGGATAGGGACAACGAAGGCGCCTCCAAAACGGGTACTCCGTTCTCATCGGAGGACCTGGAGCCACCTTGAGGGGGAGGACCCGGTTAGCGCCCGGCGAGCGATCGGCGCGCGAGGATGGACACGCCGGGGTCGCTCAGATCGGCGAGGGCGAGCCGGGTGTCGGGGCTCCACTCACCTTGGGACGCGACGGCCACGACGATCTCTTCGTTTCCTGCGGCGGGCAGCGCGCTGCGATCGACCTGGTCCACGCTCACCCGCCCGACGACGCGGTACGGGCCGCCCCTGGGACCGGTGAGCAGATAGGTGTCGCCGGCCATGAGCCCGTCGAGGCCCGAAGCCCTCAGGCCCACCTTGTGCATCTTGTGCACGTCCTCGCCCGAGCCGAGGGTAGCCAGTGCCGTGTGGGTCGACGCGGCGGAGCTCGGTCCCAGGGGTGCCAGGGTGAGCCGCCCGGCGAAGAAGCCGGTTCCCAGCGCCACAAAGAGGATGGCGGCCGCAGCCAGCATCCAGGCAGGCGTGGCCCGCGGCCCGTGCGAGGCTCCGTGGTGGTGGTGCACCTCAGTGGTGATCGACGCCGGCGGCGCGAACGCCTCGGACTCCCCCACCAACGCTTCACCGACCCCCATCAGGACCGCGCGGTCCGTCCGCTGCGGGGGCGCCTCGTCCAGGATGAACCGCAGCGCCCTCAGCTCACGCGCGGTGGCGTGACGGGCGCGCAGCTCGTCCTGGCAGGGATCACACCCCTCGATGTGCGCACCGATGGCGTCAGGGGGGAGCTCGTCAACGCTCTCCGATTCCCAGATCCAAGTCTGGCTGAGGTCGCAGTCATTCATCCGAGGGCTCCTTCCGCCTCCTGGGTAGTACGACCGGCATTGGGCCGCAGGTGGGCCAGACGGATCGCGAGGGTGCGGCGGCCTTCCCGCAGGCGGCGCTTGACGGTGGCCTCACTGACAGAGAGCGCCAGGGCGGCCTCTTTGTAGGTGAGACCCTGACAGTCCACGAGGTAGACGGCCGTGCCTTCGTTCTTCGGCAGCTCGTCGAGGGCGTTGGCCACCTCGGTGCGCAGCGCCTTCTTGATCATCGACTGCTCAGGCGTGGGGGCGTCGGAGCGCAAGCTGACCTTGAGCTCGACAGACTTGCGGGCGTTGCGCTCGTTGCGGCGCTCGAGGACGTGAAGCCCACGGTGATGCACTGCGGTGAGGGCGTAGCCGATGAACGAGCCCTTGATCGCGCCTCGGCGGGCCTGCACGGCCACGGCCGCCATGGCTTCGACGAGGATGTCCTCGGCCTGCTGCTGGTGCCAGCCCATCTTCTTGGCGAGCCCCCACAGTCGGCGCCGGTAGCGCTTGTAGAGGATCTCAAAGGCTGCTTCGTCGCCATTGGCGTAGGCGGCGAGCAGTTCTTGGTCAGGAGCGATTCGTGCGAGCATTACTTCTCCCCAATCTGGTCTAGACCGGATGGCACCATTGTCCGGGTCACGATGTGCGTTGGGAAGCTCCCCTTTGCTCCAGGTCGCAGACCCTCGGCACATCACTCTCTCTGACGGGTGGGATGGGCAACCATTCAAAGAAAATGATTGGAGGGCGTCCACGCTGCAGCCCAATGATGGCGCGGACCGAGCGCTGGGTTGGGAGATCTCACCATCGCCTCTTGGCATCGAAAGTCCGCTCGGTTAGGGTGCGCCGCCCTGCGCCCGGAGTGTATTCGGACCGCGCAGAACCAGGAGACGAAGACCATGGCTGAAGAGCGCGAGCGTAGCCGCCGGAACCCCAACCCCGGCCTCGTCATTGACTACAAGGATGTGAAGAACCTCAAGCGCTTCGTCAGCGAGGACGGGAAGATTCTTCCCCGCCGTCGCAGCGGACTGAGCGCCAAGAACCAGCGAGCCATGACGACCGCCATCAAGCGGGCCCGTCACCTGTCGCTGCTTCCGTACGCCAACCGGGACTAACCCCGGGAGCGCGTGCGCCGCCCTCGGGCGGACTCGATACGACGTAGAGCGCCTGTTCCCTCCGGGGAACGGGCGTTTTCGTTTCCCGTCCGGGAGCGTCAGAGGCGTCCGATCTCTTCGTCGTACGGCGGGTTCGCTTGTGCGACGTAGTACGTCTCCGCGCTCTCCCTTGTACTCCTCGACCTCGGACGCCTCTGACGCTCCCGAACTGGGAAACCCCCGGGAGCGCCAGGGGCGTCCTACTTGCTGTACTTGGCTCCGACGCGCCGGTAGGCCTCTCGGAAGGGCACGCCCTGCCGCACCAGGCGATAGGCCTCCTCGGTCGCGAAGAGCTCCTCGCTCATGGAGCCCTCGCATCGGGCGACGTCCACGGTCAGGCCCGACATCACGCGCTCGGCTACGGCCAGCATCGCCATCGTGGTGTCCACCCCGTGGAACAGCGGCCGCTTGAGAAGCTGCAGATCCCGGTGGTAGCCGGCGGGGAGAGGGCTGGCGATCGCCAGCACCTCCTGGAGCGCCGAACGCACCACCGCGGCCTTGGCGCGGGTCAGCTCCAGCACGTCGGGGTTCCGCTTCTGCGGCATGATGCTCGACCCCGTAGTGAACGCCGTGGGCAAGCCGAAGTAGCCAAACTCGGCGGTCACGTACAGGCACACGTCCCACGCCCACTTGCCGAGGTCCGTGGCGATCTGCGCCATTGCGAACAACAGGGTGGACTCGGCCTTGCCGCGCCCGGGCTGCGCCGCTTCGGCGGGGAGGATGGGGCCGCCAGGGAAGCCGAGCTCCCGCGCCGTCATCGCCCGGTCCGAGCCCAGGATCTCAGGGACGCCGTAACCGGCCGCAGAGCCGAGCGGAGACTCAGCGACCACCGCAGCGGCGGCGTCGAGCAGGGGCAGGTTCCGGCGCAGCAAGGAGGAGTAGCCGCCGGACCAGCGGCCCACCGTGGACGGCATCGCCCGCTGCAGGTGCGTGTAGCCCGGAAGGGGCACGTTGGCGTGGGCGGCGGCAAAGGCCTCGAACGCGGAGACCGTGCTCAGGAGCGCATCCCGGGCGTCGTCCACCGCCGCGCGCTGCCACAGCGCCAGATCCACCAGCACCTGGTCATTGCGGGACCGGCCGGTGTGGATCTTCTTGCCCGCGTCCCCCACCCGCTGGACGAGGAAGGCCTCGAGCGCGGTGTGCACATCTTCGTCGGAGAGCGAGATCGTGAAGTCGCCGGCCTCCCAGGCCGCGAGTGCGTCGTCGAGCGCAACGAGCAAGCCGTCGAGCTCGGCCTCGTCGAGGACTTCGATGCTGCGCAGCATGCGGGCGTGGGCCTTGCTCGCCGCCACGTCAAACGGCAGCAGGCGCTGGTCGAGCTGTGGGTCTTCGCCCACGGTGTACGCCTCGATCAAGGCGTCGAGAGGCTGTCCCTTGTCCCAAAGCCGAGCCATCAGCGCCCCAGGAGTGCGAGCAGCAGCGCAGCCTGTCCCCAGACCCGATTGGCCGCCTGGTCGAGCACCGCGCTGAGCGGACCGTCGAGCACGTCTTCAGTGACGACGACGTTGCGCCGCACGGGCAGGCAGTGCATGAACCGAGCGGGCTTGCCCAGCCGCAAGTCTGCATCCGTGACCATCCAGTCACGCAGCGCCGAGACCGCGTCGGCGTGGCCCCCGGAGCTCGCCGTGATGCCGCGCACGGCGCCCCAGGACTTCGCGTAGACGATGTCTGCGCCCTGCAGGGCGCTCCGGCGGTCGTGGCTGACGGAGAACATGCCGCCAGTCTCCGTCGCCAGGGCACGCGCATGCTCCAAGGCCAAGGGATCCAGCTCGAAGCCCTCGGGGTGCGCCAAGACCACGTCCATTCCCTGCGACGCGCCGGCCCAGATCGCCGAGTTGGGCACGGCCATGGGCAGCTGTTTTGGGTGCGGGGCCCAGGTGACCACCAGCTTGCGGCCCTTGGGAGCCGGCAGCAGGTCGCGCATCGTCAGTGCATCCGCCAGGCCCTGACACGGGTGCGCGAAAGGCCCCTCGAGGTTGAGCATCGGCACGCCGCAGTGGGCCGCGAACGCCGCGTGCACCGGCTGCAGCCGCTCGGTATCCCACTTGCCCCGGGCGGGGAAGGCGCGCAGCCCGAGCGCATCTGCGTACCGGCCCAGCACGCCGGCCGCCTCGCGCACATGCTCGGCGCTGGTCCCGTCCATGACGACCTCGTCCGCGAACTCGAGGGTCCACAGCGAGTTGCCGGGCTGCAGATCGAGGAAGTGCGCGCCGAGCTTCGCGCACGCCACGTCCATCGATGTGCGGGTGCGCAGCGAGGGGTCGAAGAACATGCCAGCGAAGACCTTGCCGGCGAGCGGCCGACTGCGGGCCAGCTCGTCCTGATGGTCCCGGATGGCCACGGCGAGATCGAGCAGGGCCGAGATGCCGGAGGCTCCAGGCTCGAGTCCGGTCAGCCAGTGACCGCCCTCCCAGGGCGCGACGTCGTTGAGGGCGCGCTGAACGTCACCTGGTAGCGGAGCGTGCTTCATGACTCGTCTCCTCGCCGACCCGCGAGGCCGCTGAGCAATTGCTGGGTCCCGTAGATGGTCGCGAAGCCTTCGGCGTCGCGACCGCTCCACAGCGCGTTCTCTTCGCCGTAGCGGGCGAGCTCCGGCGCGAGCATCGAGTACGCCGACCGCACGCCTCGCACCGAGACCGCGCCCTGCCGCAGATGCACGCGCACGGCGCCGGTGACCCGACTCTGGGAGCTGTCTACGAACGCCTCGATGTCGCGCATGAGTGGGTCGAAGTGCTTCGCCTCGTGCAGGAACGAGCCGTAGAGATCGCCCATCTGGTCCTTGTGGAAGAGCTGGGCGCGGCTGAGCACGAGCTTCTCCAGCTCGCGGTGGGCCGGCACGATGACGGCTGCGGCGCTGGCTTCGAAGGCGATGCGGCCCTTGATGCCGAGGATGGTGTCGCCCAGGTGGATCCCCCGGCCCACCCCGTGGCTGGCCGCGAGCGCCCGCAGCGCTTCGAGCAGGGACAGCGAGTCCATCGCCACGCCGTCGATTGAGACTGGAAGCCCGCGCTCGAACCCCAGCGTCACCTCGACGCCCTCGGGGGGCGCTTCGGCGGGGTTCGTCGTGGTCGGCCAGGCGGCCTCGGGCGGATACTCCCACGGGTTGTGGGTCTCCTTGCCACCGATGGTGACGCCCCACAGGCCGGCGTTGATGCTGTAGTCCTTGGTGGAGGCGTCCACCGGGAAGCCGTGCTCGCCGAGGTAGGCGGCGCTCTGGACGCGGCGCACGTTCATGTCGCGGATGGGAGCCCAGGTGGGGATCTCCGGGCACAGCGCGTTGATGACGACCTCAAAGCGGACCTGATCGTTCCCGGCGCCGGTGCTGCCGTGCACGATGAGGTTGGCGCCCTCTTCGCGGGCCAACCGAGCGACCTCTCGAGCCTGTACGACCCGCTCCGCGCCGACGCACAGGGGGTACACCGAGCCGCGCAGCACGTTGCCCTTGATGAGCCAGGCGAGGTGGTCGTCGAACACCGCCTGCTTGCCATCGAGGAAGTGGTGGCGGACCGCGCCGAGCTCTTTGCTGCGCGCCGCGATGGCCTCGGTCTCGTCGGCGTCAAAGCCGCCGGTGTCCACGCAGACGGTGGTCACGGTGCATCCGTACTCGCGGCGGAGGTACAGGACGACGAAGGAGGTATCTAGGCCGCCGGAGAACGCGACGACAGCGTGGGAGCTGGCGTCGATGGGCGGGTGGGTGTCGGGAGTCAGGTTTGGGTCGGCCATGGCGGCGCTGTATAGCCGATCCGCGATTGGGGCGGAACCGGATCCGCGCGCAGGCAACCGCCGCGTTCTCTACGTGCAGCCCGACGAGCCAGCGTTGTCGAAGGAGACGAAGAGGTGGGTGGCGGGATCGTGCCATCGCCCGGTGGCCGGGTTGTAATAGAAGGGGCAAGGCGTGTCGCCGTCCCCGGGCCCGCCTTCGAGGTTTGCAGCGATCTGGTCCCAGGCGGCGTTGTCGTCGGCCCCGGTGAACTCGTCCTGCACGGACTTGCCGTACTGCACGATGATCGAGAGCACGAACACCGACACCGCGATGAGGAGGATGACGTACTCCAGCATTGCGTTGCCGGAGCGGGGGTCTGTGCGTCGCGAGCGAATCAGGGTCATTGGGGTACCACCAGGAAGCCGGAGACGTTGTTGCCCTCGTTGTGCTCGGCGACGGTGCCGTGCAAGTCCGCGAGGACGTAGCTCTGCCAGGGCGATGGGGGCAGCGCGCGCACAATGATGGTGAGGGTCGTGGTGCCCCCGGGTGACAACGATGTGACACTGCCGACTTCGTCCGCCGTCTGGCCCACCGTTGGGGGGAAGCCGGGGTTGCTGAACACGCCCACGCTGAAGTTGTTGGCGGGCTCGTCGCCGGTGTTCGTGACGTCCACGACGTACAGGACCTGGTCGGCCTGCACGAAGCCCTGCAGGTAGCTGATGGCGAGGTCCGGGCCAATGGGCCCGCCCCCGCTGCTGACCGTCACTGCCTCGGGCCCCCACACGTTGTTCGACTCGCCGAGTGAGCCCTCGGGCACGTTGGCGAAGGAGTCCACCATCGCCCAGGAGTTGAACGTGCCGGCGGTGGTCTCCACCTCGATCACCACGTCCGTGGACTCGCCGGGCTCCAGCAGCTCGATGTACTCGTAGGCGTCACCGCTGGTCGGTGGCGGATCCGGCGTCGCGGTGCGGTTGAGCCACACATCGGTCCAGAACCCGCTCGCGGGCGCGCTGCCGCTGTTGCGCACCTCGATGGTGTAGGCCACGCCGGTCGCGGTGGACACGGCGTCGAACCCGACGATCCGCACGTCGGCTTCGCCCACCGACACGCCCTCGCCCACGACCTCCACCTCGACGGGGCTGGCTTCGAGGGTGACCTCGCCCTGCTCGTAGATCGCGGTGATGGTGGTGGTGCCTGGACCCTTGCCGGTGATGTGGCCGGTGGGGTCCACCGTGACGATGCCGCCGTCTCCGGTGAGCCAGCGCACCGAACCGGACACGTTGCCGCGGCTGCCGTCGCTGAACGAAGCCTCCGCGGACAGCTGCAGACCTCCGTCTACCGCGACCTGGGCGGTGGACGGGCTGACCGAGAGGCTCTCGATGAGGGCGTCGGTCACGCTGACGTTGATGACGTTGGACTCGATATCGAAGAAGTTCGCCTTGATCTGGGCGGTCCCGGCCCCGGTCGTGCTGCCGAAGCCCTCGAAGTCGAGGCCGCCGCTGACGGTCAGCACGTCGCCGTTCGAGCTGGCCCACTCCACGGTGTCGGTGATGTTCACCGTCGTCTGATTCGCGTAGAAGCCGGTCGCCGTGAACTGGATGTCCTCGCCGAGAGTGACCTTGGGGTTCACCGGGCTGACGCCGATCCCGATGAGGGCCGGGCCGATGTTGCCGCCGCCCGTGCCGCCGTCCGGCGGCTCCCAGGTGGGGCAGCCCACCAGGGTCAAGGCCGCAGCGATGAGAGGCAATCCGCGCATCGTCCTCATACTACTGCCCGCGTAGAGGGCGTCCAGGGTCGTCGAACGCGAGAGGCCCCGCCGACATTGCCGGCGAGGCCTCTCGTTTTCAGCATCCGCGTGTGCGGACTACTCGCGGACGACGTCGTCGCCCAGGTAGTCCAGCACGTTCAGCCACATCAGGTACGGGTTCTCGGAAGAGCCCGAACGCGGGGTGTTTGCGTAGGGGACCCACGCGAAGTCGGGGTGCTTCTCGGGGTCGTCCCAGGTCGAGTTGATGATCTCACCGTTGGGGCTCGCCTGCAGCGTGAACTCGTAGGTGTCGAAGAAGCTGTTGGGGTTCTCCTGGTCCACGTCCACGAACGTCTCGGTCACACCGTCGGTGGCGAACTGCACCTTCACCGAGCCGTCGAACTCACGCAGAGCGCTGTCCTGGGACACGGTGATCTGGTCCGCGATGCGGTTGAAGATGCCCCGGCCGATGCCGCTCACGTCAATGATCTCTTCCGTCGTCTGGAAGGGGCCGTTGTCCTGGCGGTACTGGATGGTCCGCTGGGCGCGCACGGTGCTGATGCCCCACAGGGTCGTCAGCTCTTCAATGCCGGCGGTGTTGATGTTGATGAGGCCCGTCGCCGCGCCCGCTCCGCCCGTGGTGGTCTCGGTCAGCGTCAGCTCATAGCTCCACGCCGGGAAGTTCCAGACCTGGTCGGTGGCCGTGGTGTCGAACACCAGCGGCACGCCGCGCTGCTTGATGTAGGTGCTGAGGATGTGCAGAACCGCCTTGGGAGACAGGTCGTTGACGTCGTCCTCCTCGTCGTTGTACCGCGCGCCGAAGAAGTTGCTCAGGCCGGAGTAGTTCGTCTCCGAGAGCCAGCCCTTCTGGTCCGCGGTGCTCAGCTCGATGGTGAAGTCACGGTCGCTCGCGCCCTGCACGCTGCCGGTCCACTCCGACTCGAAGGTCTTCATCTCGCGGGGCTCGTGGTTGAGGATGGCCGCAGCCGCCCAACCGTTGCAGTGACCGAACCAACCCGAGCCGGCGGGGCTCCAGTGGTTGAGAAGCTCCCACGCGCCACCGAACCAGGGGTTGCTGCCGTGCAGGTGACCCTCGGTCTGCTGGAGCAGAGCGAACTTGTCCATGGGCGACAGGCGGTTGATGTCGATGTCGAAGTCGCCGTACTCCTTGGCCGAGTCGGACGCGTTGTTCCAGTTCTGCTCACCCTTGATGAACCAGTCCTCGCCACGCTTCTCCATGGCGATCTGGCCGCCGTCCACGCCAGCACGGACCGCGTTGTAGAAGCGGACGAGCTCGTCCACGAGCTCCTGCTGCTTCGTTCGGTACTCGGCCACCTTGTCGGTGTAGGCCTGGCTGTCGGCGCCCTGGTCCTTACGGATGGTGCGCAGCTCGTCGCCCATGTTCTGCACGGCGATGGCGGGTCCCTTGAAGATGCCCTTGGCGAGGTGGCTGAGCGTGACCTGACCCGCGAAGTCGGGGCCCGTATCGTCGATGCCGAAGACCAGCAGGCCCTTGGCCTGTGACCACCAGCTACCGGCCCACGGCTTGCGGCCGACGCCGACCTCGTGGGTGTTGGTGCCGATCATCTCGTCGGTGACGTACAGCGACTCGTTCATGTTGAACGGAGCGCGCAGCAGGTCCACGTAGGACTCGTCGTCGGGGTCGGAGTGGTTGTCGAACGTGCCGTCGATACCGCCCTTGAGCGCGGTGACCTCGTCGGAGCCCATCAAGCGCGACTCGATGGTCGGCGTGACCGACATCGTGGCCCAGGGCTGACCCTCTTCCCACGTCTCGGCGATGTACGTGTCGTCCATCGCGTTCTCGTAGACGACGTCCACGCCGGTGCCCGTCGCGTTCGTGAACGTGACCTCCTGGCCGTCCTCAAGCACGAGGTCGCGGTCGACCGAGGCGAGGGGGAAGGGCGGGATGAAGTGCGGGACCATCGCCAGGTTCGTCTGGCTGAGGCGCGAGAACGAGCGGTTCATCTCGGCGTCGTCGACGGTGATGGCCTCCTCGATGCGCTCGCCGTTGAGCGTGTAGAAGCTGACCATTCCGGCGAGGCGCAGGCGATCCTCGCGGATGACCATGTACACCTTCGGGTCGGCGTCGATGAGCTCGTGCTCGAGGTTGAGCTCGGGGTCGAGCGACGCCTTGATGACCGTCAGCGGGCTGAACTCGCCACCCTTCTCGGCGTACTCGAACAGGTCCTCACCCTCGCTGGGGGAGTAGTTCGTGCGGATGACCTGGTAGCGCCAGTAGATCGCCTCGGACCACGAGTCGTCGAGGTCCATGGTGGCGTCGGCGTTGACCGCGTCGGGGGCGGGGTCATGGCCCGCGTCACCGCGGTCGGTGCGCATGGGAATCTTGTTGTACCGGGTCTCGAGGTGGAACTCTTGGTTCGCACTCCAGCCAGGACGGATGCTCTCGACAGTGTCCACTCCGCCATCGCACGCGGAGAGCGCGAGGGTGGCGACGGTGGCGACGATCAGGGCGGGAAGCTGGCGCCAGGTTCGGCGAATGAGCTTGCTACGCATGGGTTTCTACCTCCAGGACCCGGTCGTTTAGGCTCGGCGGGTCAGCGAGTGCGGCGACTTTTAAAGGAGGGCGCGCCAAAAGCCAAATGCTTCCTGGTTACGAAGTTGTGGAGGTCCCGCCACAAGCCCGATCCACAGGCTGTGGATCCAGCAAGGGCACGGACAGTCGCGCGCGTACGTGAGACCGATGCGCTCCGCCGGGCGGGCTACTGGGCTTTGAACTCGGTGGCGTACTCGAACTGCGCCTCTTCGGGCTCATCCTCGCCGTCGCCATCCCAGGGCACGCTCGCCCAGTCGTCCATCTGGCTCGGCACCGTGGACTCGTTCGCGGACACGAGCACGTCCAGCGACCCGCTCTCGTACGGGACGGTGATGCGGTAGTAGTTGTCGGGTCGGAACACCGCAGGATCGGTGGGGGCGCAGGTGTTGTCCGCGACCGTCCAGTCCATGGTGAATCGCGAGACGAGCCGAGTGGTCTGGTACTGCTCGCCGTAGGACGGCCCTGCGACGGTCCACTTGATGCCGCACACGTACTCGCCGTCCGTATCGAAGAAGTGCTTCGCCTCGCAGCCGTTCCACTGCGCCGCGAAGAACCCGCCTCGGGCGTCGTGGTCGAACTGCACGTCCGCGTCTCCTGTGTAGACGGTCAGTGCCTGGCCGGCCTGGTCCGCGCTCGGCGACACCTCGGGCCCGCAGAAGACCGGGCCGCCGGGACCGGTGGCGTCGTCGTCGTCGCCGATCGTGGAGTCGTCGTCGTCGGCGGTGGCGTCGTCGTCGTCGGCGGTCGCGTCGTCGTCGTTGGCGGTTGCGTCGTCGTCGTCGGAGGCCGAGTCGTCATCGTCGTCGGGCCAGAGCGTGCCCCCAAAGGTGATGGTGCCGCGGCACGCGCCGACACCCGCGATCAGGAGGCCAAGGGAGAGGAGTAGGGACGCGCGTGCAATGCTCGACAATGCAGTCATTGTGGGAGTCTATACGCCAGCGGGATGGACGAGCAGGACGTGTTCTCTTGACAGCCCCTGGGACGGCCTGTATTTTCCGTCGCCCCGTGGGGGTAGGCCTAGCCAACCCCTCGAAGTTTCAGGTGAATTGAGCGGCACAACAGCCGCAGGAGACAGCGATGGTCGTCATCCGTCTTGCCCGTCATGGCGCGAAGAAGGCTCCGGTCTACCGCGTCGTCGCTACCGATTCGCGGAACCCCCGCGACGGTCGCCACATCGAGGTGCTCGGCACCTACAAGCCCACCGGCACCGACGCCGGAATCCGCCTCAAGCTCGACCGCGTCGCCCACTGGGTTGGACTCGGAGCGCAGCCCAGCACGACTGCGGCGCGCTTGATCAAGAAGCACAAGAAGGACGAAGCCGCCGCAGCAGCGGCGGAGTAGTCGTGAGCGCGCCGTCACCCCACGACTTCGTGCGGTGGCTGGTCGGCTCGATCGTCGACCAGCCCGACTCCCTCGCACTGTTTCAGAGCCGGGACGGGCGCCATGATCTCATCGAGATCAGGGTCGCCGCGTCGGACCTGCCCAACGTCATCGGGCGGGGCGGTCGGACCGCTCAGTCCTTGCGTGCCGTGCTCGATGCCTGGACGTGGAAGCACCACCTCCGCGCTCACCTGCGCATCCTGGAAGAGGATGAGGAGCCCAAGGGCACTCTCGTCTCCGAAGGGGATGTCGGCTTGAGTGACGATGAGGACGAGGGCGACGACGACTACGAGGACGACGACGAGGACGACGACTACGAGGACGACGACTACGAGGACGATGACGACTCGGCCGAAGAAGCCGACGACTAGCGGTCCGTCTGGCGGGAGCGACACGCCCCGCCCGATCCCCGGACGATCGCTCGCACCTCCACCGGAGGGTCGAGCTCCCGGGGACTTTCCCATGCCGAAGCCCAAGACTGCTCGCAATCGTCCCACGCCGCCGCCGGCGTTCGATCGCCTCGCGTTGTGCCACGATCTCACGCCCCCGCGTGACGAGTGGGACGCGCTCATTCCCGTGGCCAAGCTCGGCAAGGCCTGGGGTGTGCACGGGGACATCGTGGTGCGGCCCTACAACCCGGACAGCGAGTTCGGGTGGGCAGCGGACGTTCTGCTGCTGCGCGGCGATGGCTTTCCGCTGGTGGGTGTCGAGATCGAGCGCTGGCAGAGCAAGGGCGCCGGCGTGCTGATCCGCCCGGTGGGCGTGGACTCCCCAGAGATCGCAAAGGCGCTGACCGGCCTCGAGATCCTCGTGCCGGCCGAAGACCTGCCGCCCATCGAGGATGACGACGAGTTCTACGTGCGCGACCTCATCGGGATGACCGTGAGCGACACGGAGACCGGAGACCTGGGCGCGATCGCTGAGGTGTTCGCGGCGGGCGCGAACGACATCTGGGTGGTGCGCGGGCCCGCGGGCGAGGTGCTCATCCCCGCGCTCAAGCAGTTCGTCCTCACCGTGGATCGGGAAGCCCGTCACGTGACCGTCCGTTACGAGATGATCTAGCGCCCACCCCGTGCACTTCGACATCATCACGCTGCTCCCTGACGTCGTGGAGGGCTACCTCGCCGCGAGTGTGCTCGGGCGGGGACGAGCCAGCGAGGCGTTCACCGCCCGTTCGGTGGATCTGCGCCCCTATGGACTGGGGCGGCACCGACAGGTGGACGATGCGCCCTACGGCGGTGGGGCCGGCATGGTGCTGGCGGCGGGACCGGTGGTCCAGGCCATCGAGGACTGCGTGCAGGGCCAGCCCGACGCCCGCGTGGGCAGGTTTTTGATGGCTCCGGGCGGGACGACGCTGGACCGGGAGCTGGCGGGGCGCCTCGCCGCGGACTACGACCACATCGTGTTGGTGTGTGGACGCTTTGAGGGCGTGGACGCGCGGATTCACGAGTGGATCGACGAGTCCATCAGCCTCGGCGACGTCGTGCTCACCGGCGGGGAGCTGGCGGCGCTGGCGGTCGTGGACTCGGTGTGTCGGCTGCTGCCGGGCGTGCTCGGCAACGCCGCATCCGCGGAAGACGAGAGCTTTGAGGGACCGCTGCTGGAGTATCCGCAGTACACGCGCCCACGGGACTTCCAGGGGCGTGAGGTCCCGGCCGTCCTGCTGTCCGGGGACCACAAGGCGATCGCGCGCTGGCGGCTGCGCAAGGCAGTCCAGGAGACCCTGATCTTCCGTCCTGAGCGGCTCAAAGACCGCGCCGCGTTGCCTACCGAGATCCGGACCCTGGTTCAAGAGCTGGACAACGGGAGCCTGGGGGAGTAAAAGGCTCGTCCGCGCGCGCCTTCCGAGGTCCCCTTGGGAGCGCATGTGCTTGAACCCATTCGTGTTTTTCCCTGTAAGAGTCCTCAGAGGACCCAGGTGAGGTGAGTGATGAGCCAGATCCTCGATCAGATCGACCGTGAGACCCAGCAGCGCGCTGAGCCCCTTCGTTACCGAGAGGGGGATCACGTCAAGGTGCACGTGAAGATCAAGGAAGGCGCCAAGGAGCGCATCCAGATCTTCGAGGGGATCATCATCGCCCGTCACTGGAACGGCCCCAGCTCCACCATCACGGTGCGCAAGGTGAGCTACGGCGTCGGCGTCGAGCGCATCTTCCCGGTGTACGCCCCGACGGTGCAGAAGATCGAGTGGACCAAGCGGAGCAAGGTGCGCCGCAGCAAGCTGTACTACCTGCGCCAGCTGCGCGGGAAGAAGGCGCGTCTGCCCGAGGTTCGCGACGCCGTCTTGGCGGCGCCGCTCAAGCCCCGCGGTCAGTAGCCGGCCCGATGGCCGACCACCGGGTGCCCCTGGGGCGCGCGGGCGAAGACATCGCAGAGGAATTCCTGCGCCGCCGGGGACACACCGTCCTCGAGCGGCGTTTTCGCACGCGACGCGGCGAGGTTGACCTCGTGACCCGCAGCGGCGAACACCTCTACTTCGTGGAGGTGAAGACCCGGGCGGTCAGTGCCTCCGCTGATCGCTTCGGCGGCGGCTTTGAAGCGATCGGGTGGCGCAAGCGCCGCTCCATGCAGACGCTGGCCCGCACCTGGGTGGCCCGCAACCGGGCCGAGAAGCTGCAGCCCCATCTCGCCGTGCTCTCCGTGGAGGCCCTGGCCGATCGCGCCCGCGTGCACTTCCTCCCCGACCCCTTCGACGCGTCATGACCACTCCGCCACCGACCGCCGCGCTGTATGTGGTGGCCACCCCCATCGGGAACCTCGAGGACATCACCTTGCGGGCGGTGCGGATCTTGCGCGACGCCGATCGCGTGCTCGCCGAGGACACGCGCCGCACAGGCCAGCTGCTCAAGCACTTGGGGATCTCGGCCCGGATGACCAGCCTGCACGGCCACAACGAGAAGGCCCGCGTGGACCAGGTGTTGGGCTGGCTGTCCGATGGACTGTCCTTGGCGCTGGTCAGCGACGCCGGCACCCCAGCGATCAGCGATCCCGGCTCGGCGATCGTCACCGCTGCCCAGGAGGCGGGGCATCGCGTCATCCCTGTGCCCGGCGCCTGCGCGTTCATCGCCGCGGCGTCCGCGGCGGGCTTGCCCACCGATCGACTGCACTTTGTGGGATTCCTCCCCGGCCGCCCCGGGCGCCGCCGCAAGGTCCTGGCCGAGGTCCTGCCCGCAGGCGGAACCACCGCGGTCTACGTGAGCCCCCACCGGGTGGTGAAGGACATCGCGGTGGCGATCGAGGTCGCCGGGGAGGACCGTCCCGCCTGCTTGTGCCGCGAGCTCACCAAGATCTACGAGGAGTTCGACCGCGGCACGCTCGGCGAGCTGCACGCCCGCTGGTCGGCCAAGACGCCCAAAGGCGAGATGGTGCTGCTCATCGGACCCGCGCCCTGATCGCAGGGCAGCTGCGACCCGGGCCTACTCGTACGGGCGGGGATGGCTCTCGACGTTGACGTCCATCTCGATGAGCCCCTGCGTGTCGCGATCGGACACGTACAGCTTGTTTGTCTCGAATCCGCCGTAGCCCAGGCCCCAGTGCAGGTTCGGGATCCAGAAGGACCCCGTGGACGCCGCCACCTCCGGCGCGCCGCCATCGGGGCCGAAGCGGTAGATGATCCCGGTGACGAACTCCGTCACGTAGACGTTGTCGCAGGCGTCCACGCCGATGCCGTCGAGGCCGCCGCCTTCGCCCGAGTCACCGGCCTGGCAGCTGAGTCCAAAGCCCCAGTCGACGCACTCGCCCTGCATGGGCTGGATCGGGTCGAGCACCGCGCACGGCGAACCCTGGCTCAGGCCGTCGCAGGCGCGGTCCGGCAGGGTCCAGTCGTCACCGGTGAAGCAGGAGTTCACGCCCTCCCAGTTGGTCTGGCAGGTTCCGTCGTCGCCGTCGTACGAGCACTCAAAGCCGCCGCCCTGACAGTCGGCCTGGCGCGCTGTGCCCACGACCGGGCAGAACAGCGTGCCGTTTTCGGCTTCGGCGCACAGGCTCTGTACGGTCTCCTCGAAGTAGTCCGTGACGCACGGGTCCCCGGCGAACGAACCGAAGCACGCGCCGCCGTCGGGCTCCCAGCGGCACTCCATCCCGTCGCTATCGGCCCGGCACGTGCCGACGCCGCCCCCCCACTCGTTGAGGAAACATCCATCTCCAGCCCCGAGACCGTCGCACGGACCCGCCTGGGTGGTCACCGAGCTGAACTGGCGCGCGGGCTGCCACTCGCCGTCGATCTGCTCGATGACGTCGATGGTTCCGCCGCCGAAGCTGCCCACGTAGACCTTGCTGTGGTCCACGCTGAACGTCACCCCGTTGGGGTTGTACAGATTCTCCGCGAGGGTCTCGAACGCCCCGGTGTCCGGATCCACCCGCCGCAGACGTCCGCCGTCCTGCTCTGCCACGTACACAAAGCCGTCGAGCCCCACATCGAGCCCGTTCGGGTACTCCATGCCGCTCAGCACCGTGGTCATGCCGCCTTCGGGCGTCACGCGCACGATCGAGCCCTCGCCCACGTTGGCGATGATCAGGTCGCCGCCAGGCAGGAACGCCGTGCCCGCGGCCCCGCCGAAGTTCGGCACCATCACCTCGAAGTCACCCTCGCGGTTCACCCGCACGAGGTCGCCGTTGTTGTTCACGCTGACCATGTAGCCGTCGCGATCGAACGCGAAGTCCTCCGAGCCCGTGAACCCTTTGATGATGCGGAACTCGGCGGGCAGCGGAGCGATGGCCTCGCAGTCGGGGCCAGGCTCTGGCGTGGGCTCTGGCGTGGGTTCCGGCGTCGGCTCCGGCGTGGGATCCGTGACCCCACCGCCTCCCCCGAGATTGCCCGAGCCCGGACAGCCCATCAGCGCCACCGCCGCGAGAAGCAGCGCTATTCGCACAGCTCGATCGCGTAGTTGCAGGCCAGACCCTCGGGACAGGGGTTCGCCTGATTGCACGGGTAGTACCCGATGAGGTCGATCTCGGCCGAGCGCGGCGACGACACCGTCAGGTCCACGCAGCCCTCGCCCACCGCCGTCGAGTCCACCGTGCGGCGGCTCATGCGTCCGCTGGGCCACCCGCTCACGCCTGCCTCGGTCAGGAGCTCCACCATCGCGGCGGGGACCGTGGCTGCGCCATCATCGTCAAACGTGCACTGCAGGCTGGTGGGCGTGTTGCCGTGCTGGTCGATGTTGAGCGTGAAGAAGACCTCGGTCGCGTTCGAGCTGGTCGACGCGGTCCACGACAGCTGGGTGTCCACGCCTTCCTCCACGCGCCACGTCTCGCTCGCCGGCAACTCCAGGTCCTCCACGCCGATCCCATAGAGATCAAACGAGTCCCACGTGCCAGCGCCCGTGCGGACCCGGATGGTCTCGTCGGGCCGAATGGCCGGGTGCGGCAGGGTGGTGTTGAAGTAGTTCCAGCCCGGCTGCACCGGGTCGATCACGATGTCCTGCACGAGTCCGCGCACCCCGACCTGCCCCAGATCCTGCGCGGCAGGGAAGGGAATGCAGTCCGAGTTGAAGTCGCACGTCTCGCCGGCCTGGCACGCCGGCGTGCAGTACGGGTTGTTGCGCTTCATCAAGCGGCAGTCCCCGTCTGTCGCGGTCTCCTCCAGCACGCTGATCGGCACCACCCCCTGGGACACCTGACCCTGCACGATGGTGTAGGTCTCCGTGCTCTCCACGAGGAAGGCGCCGTAGCGGTCCTCGAGCTCGCAAGGCCCATTCAGCGTCAGGTCGCCCGGCTCGGGCAGCTCGCTCGGATCGGGGGTCGGCTCGGGGGTCGGCTCGGGATCGGGGTCCGCGGTGGGGCAACCGGCGATGGTGAACGCGAGGACGAGCAGTGTCAGGGTTCGCATCAGCGAGCCTCCGGATCAGACCAGCCGGCGTAGGGCCGAGCCTGCTTGATGAACAAGGTGCTGGTGCCGGTGTCGCTGGAGTCGAACTTGAACTCGACGTCCATGCCGTAGAACTCGGGCCCCGTGCCGTACACCGGGCGGAAGAAGTTGTGCAGCGCGTCCAGCCCCGCCCCCAGCTCCTGCACCTCGTCAGGCGTCAGCACGGTGTCGCCAGCGGGCACCTGGTTGCTGTGCCCCAGGTAGACGATGGGCGAGCCAGGCTGCTGGTAGTAGTGCAGGAACTGGTCGGTGGTGAACCCGGCGCTGGGCAGCACCACCGAGTCCTCGCCCTCCTGCACGTTCACATAGAACGCGGGTGCCAGCCCCGAGGTGTCGAAGATGTTGTTGGTGATGGCTACGCCGTTGGCGTCCTCGTCCGGGAACGAGCGATGCACCAGCAGGCACATTCCGATGTTGCGGTGCTCAATGCCGTAGTACTGGCGTTCGGCGAAGGCCCGGTCGCTGTACACGCTCGCCCACACCTGACGCACCGCGTCGATCACCGGCTTCTCCGGGTCATTCGGGTCGCCCGACTTGCTGGTGTACAGCCCTGCTCCGGTGAAGCCGCCGATGTCCTCGGCGTTGGTGCTGGACCGGAACCGCATGCGGGTGTCCGGGAAGTCGCTGGCGAGCTTGTTCATGAGCGCCGTCTCGAAGTCGGCGTTCAGCGTGCCGGTCTCGATGGAGGCGCGCAGCAGCGCGAGCTGCTCTCGCTGCACCTGGGTGTCATTGAGGAACGTCTCGTCGGCGAGCAGCCCGTCCACCACGTCCCACAGGCCGTTCTCCTCCATGAACTGCGAGAAGAAGTACACCGGCACCGCGAACGCTGCGGGGTTGGGCACCTCGGGGATGTAGGACAAGCCCGAGAAGTGGCTGGCCTTGCCGCCGAACGCGGGGATCGCGGCGCTCAGCGCATCCTCCAGGGTCATCGCGTCGAGATCGAGGATGTCCTCGATGTCGGTCAGCTCAGTGATGGAGAGGTCCATGGGACCAACGTCGATGGGCTCCGGGCGAGACGCCTCCCACCAGTCATCGGCCTCCTGCTGAGTCACTTCCCGCACGGTCCAGCCTTCCACGGCCACCACCAGCTCGATCCACTTGCCCTCCAGGGCGCGCAGCTCTTCGTTGTCCCACGCGCCTCGCAGGCCCATGTTCGGCGTCCCGCGGTTCTGCGACAGCACGTTGATGTGCGACAGCGGCGTCTGGAAGGCCTGGGTGATGATCCCGGCCACGATGGGGATGTCGTTGGGCACCGCTGGCAGCACGACGATCTCCCGGAACCCGACCCCGTCTGTCTCGTCCTCGGGCACAAAGCGCAGCTGGCCCATGGCGCTCGCGAGGTTGAGCGGCTGGAAGTCGATGCCCGCGAAGAGCTCGTCGGTGGTGATGATCGGGATGTCGTCCGGCAGGTCCGCGGCGACGTCCTCGATGGTCAGCGAGGTGGGGTGGAACTTGAGCCGGCTCCCGATCCAGGTGTTGTCACGCACGCTGCGGAAGGCCGACGTCACCATGGCGGCGTCCATGGCGTCGTAGGGGGCGATCTCCCAGGTCCACTCGTCGGGCCCCTCGTAGTAGGTGACCGAGCCCAGGAGGAAGCGCCGATCAGGACTGAAGTACTCGGTCCCGTTGAACTGCGACAGCGGCGGCACCGGCGGATGGGCTGGCGCGGACAGGTGCGCCGAGGCGAACTCCCAGTGAATCAGGTACTTGCTGCTGTTCTGGAAGTACTGGGCGTTGTCGTCCAGGCGGTCCATCACGGTCTTGAGCGAGCGCGCCCCGGGGATGGAAGCGTCCAGCGGGGCCGACGAGAGCACCTCGTAGTCGGCCTCGCAGCCGAGCTCCTGGCTGAAGTCGGGGACCTCGCCCTGGGCGATCACGCACTCCCACTGGCGCGACGTGGGATCCGGATCCGGGTCGGGCTCCGACGGGCACCCCATGAGCAGGACCAGGGGAAGGAGGAGGTGCTTGTTCATGGTGCGTTGAGAACCGTTCCTTCAAAGTCGCGGGACGGCACGCCGATCACCACTTCTTTGACCGTGTTTCCGTTGTAGGGCATGGGCAAGTAGAGCGCGTCGGTGCGGAACCCGCCGACTCCGTTCCCCCACACCACCCCGTGTCCGTACTGATTCGAGTTGCCCTGCCAGTCCAGATACACCTCTGCGGTGCCGTTGGGCCAGATGCGGTACAGCCGCTTGCTCCAGTACTCGGGCACGTACATGAAGCCGCAGGCATCGAACGCGACCCCGTCCTGCCAGCCGTCGCCGGCCTCCGCCACGAACTGCGGCGATCCTGTGCCCTGCAAGTTCTCGTCGAGGTCGATGGAGAAGATGCCGTCGCCGATGGTGCCGACAAACAGCTTTGTGTAGTCGAGGTTGAACGACATGCTGTGGGGCTCGTCGGACACCGTCCAGTTCGCGGCCGTGCTGCGCACTCCGGTGGCGGGGTCGATGCGGCTGATCTGGCCTTGACCTGCGGTGTAGATGTTCCCGTCGGGGCCGAGGATGACGCCGTAGGCGCCCACGTTGGAGCTCAGGGTGGTGATGCCGCCCTCGGGCGTGATGCGCACGATGTCGCTGCCCATAGAGGCCACCAGATCACCACCCGGCAGGTACACCATCTGCTGCCCGGAGCCGGTGCCGGGCAGGAACACCCACCAGTCGCCGCCGTAGTTGGACTTGATGAGCGCGCCGCCATCGGAGCCGACCATGTTGCCGCCTTGGTCGATGGCCAGGCCGTGGTAGCCCCGCGGGCCCACGATCTGCGTCTCGGAGAGCGGCGCCATCGGCGCGGTGGAGCAGTCGAAGATCTCCCCGGTGCCGTCATCGTCGTCGTCATCGTCGTCGTCGTCATCGGCGACGTCGTCATCGTCCGCGACGTCGTCATCGTTCGCGACGTCATCGTCGTTCGGCGGCTCGCCGAGCACCGAGTCGTCGTCGTCGGAGGCGCCGAAGCTTCCAGACCCGGGCTCGCAGCCAGGGAGGGTCAACAGCAAGAGGACGAGAGAAGGGATGAACAACCGCATGTATGCACCCTAGCGCGCCCCTCTGGGGGGGGGATTCGGGCGCGTGGCGACCCGATCGATTTCGATCACTCGCCCATCAGTAGGTTCGCGATGTTGTCGTCGCCCAGGATCTCTCGCACCCGAGGGTCCCGCACCATGTCTCCGTACCCCCGCCCCTGCCACTCCGAGAGAGACGCGGTCTCGTCCATGAGCGCGCGCATCGGCGAGGCGCGGTAGAGCGCGCGAGCCTTTGCGCTGGACTCGAGGTCCTCGGGCTCCAGTGGCTCCGGGCGGCGGGCCTTTGCAATCCGGCTCTCCCGAGATGGCTGTCCATCCGGGGTCGCAGCGGCGGCCGCCTCGTCCAGCGCGTCGCGCTCCCGCTCCCGCTCGGCCAACTCCGCCCGGGCGAGGCTGGTCTCGATGGCGCCCTTGAGCGTGTACACCCTCACCGGATTCCAGGGCGCCGCCGCCGTCATAAGCGCCGACTCGCGCATCCACGACGGGGCCGGCTCGTGGGGCGGCAGATCCCACAGCGTCGCGGTCTCGACGAGCCACGCCAGCGCCACGACGTAGGCGATGCCCTTGATCCCGCCGATGACGAGGCCCCCGCCCCGGTTGGCCTGCTCGGCGCGCTGCGAGCTGCGGGACGCCACCTCCAGGATCGCGACGATGGTGACGCAGCCGATGTAGGCCCCGAGGAATCCCACGAGCTTGCGAAGGTACGGATGCTCCGCCAGCGGCATGGCGAGCTGGGCCAGCGCCGAGTCCACCGGCGGGTACCACGCATCGAAGAACACCATGAGCAGGACTGCGATGGCGACGGTGACGACCTGCACGAGCGTGCCTCGGTACCAGCCGAGGCCGGCCATGGCGATGACGAGGACTGCGGCGAGGAGGTCGGCGCCCATGCCCGTCACGGTAACGTGTCGAGGCTCCCGACCGGTATACTCGGCCGCGATGGACTCCCCGGAACAGCGCATCCTCGTCGTAGACGACGAGCGAAACATGCGCCGTGTGCTCGAGGCGCTGCTCGGCGCCCGCGGCTACACGGTGGATGCGGCCGAGAACGGGGACGAAGCGCGCGCGCTTCTCAAGAAGGCCGACCCGCACTACGACGTCGTGGTCACCGACCTGCGCATGCCCGGCTGCGACGGGATGGAGCTGATGCACACCATCAGCCGACGCTGGCCCGACATCCCCGTCGTGTTCATCACCGCTCACGGCACCGTGGACACCGCGGTGGAGGCCATGCGCGCGGGCGCCTTCGACTTCATCACCAAGCCGTTTGACGAGGCGGAGCTGTCCAGCATCGTGGGCAAGGCCCTGGCCCACCGGGAAGCGAACCGCGACCGCGCCTACTCCCCGGACGTGGACGAGCAGACGGTCACGGGGCTCGTGGCGCCGGTCGTGGTCAAGCCCACCACCGACGCGCTGTCGGAGATCATCGGGGAGTCGGCCCCGATCAAGGCGCTGTTCTCGATGCTTCGCAAGGTGGCTCCGTCACCGACCACCGTGCTCATTCGCGGGGAGTCGGGCACCGGCAAGGAGCTGGTCGCCCGCGCGCTGCATCGCCTGTCCAACCGCTCCCACGCCCCGTTCATCACCGTGAACTGCACCGCCATCCCCGAGAACCTGTTCGAGAGCGAGCTGTTCGGCCACGAGAAGGGCGCCTTCACCGGTGCTGTGGCGTCGCGGCCCGGTCGGTTCGAGCTCGCCCACGAGGGCACCCTGTTCCTGGACGAGATCGGCGAGCTCCCGTTGCCCATGCAGGTCAAGCTGCTGCGGGTCCTGCAGGAGCGCGTGGTCGAGCGGGTGGGCGGGCTGCGCCCCATCGACGTGGACGTGCGGCTGGTCACGGCCACGAACGCTCCGCTCGAACAGATGGTCGCCGACGGTCGCTTCCGCGAGGACCTGTTCTACCGCCTCAACGTCGTGCCCCTGACCCTGCCGCCGCTGCGCCAGCGCCGCACCGACATCCCCATCCTCGTGCGCGGGTTTCTCAAGCGGTTCCGCAAGCGGCTCGGCCGCGAGGTTCACGACATCTCGCCCGAGGCCGTGGCCGCGCTGACCGCCTACGACTGGCCGGGGAACATCCGCCAGCTGGAGAACACCGTGGAGCGGATGGTGTTGCTCGCGGATGGCGTGGAGATCCAGCTCAGCGACCTGCCTCCCGAGATCCGCGACATGGACTCCGCCGACGAGCTCGGCGTGGATTCGCTGCGGGAGGTGCGGGACGAGCCGCTGCCCGAGGGCGGCCTCAAGGACATCGTCAAGGCGCACACCCAGCAGCTCGAGCGCGAGGTGATTCGCAAGGCGCTCGTGGAGGACAGCTGGAACGTCACCCATACTGCAAAGCGTCTCGGGATCAGTCGCAAGGGGCTGCAGCTCAAGATGAAGGACTACGACCTGCGCGAACGTGAGGGAGACAGCCCCTGATGAAGTACATCGCCCTACCGGTGGTCGCCGCCGCTGCGCTGCTGGCCACCCCTGCGCTCGCGGGGGATCGCACGCGCACGCCACCGATGCTGCGCGGCGATGTGCAGCTGACCTACAACGGGGACCTCGGCTTTGGCCGGCTCGTGGACCGCACGGTCGCGGGCGGCACCCGCACCGAGGTGGCGCGCTCGACCCGTCAGATCCATCGCCTCACTGTCGGCGGGGCGTTCGCGCCGTATCACGGCATCGCGGTGACCTTGGATCTGCTGCCGGTCACCATGCATGACAAGCGCGCGTGGGGCTCGGCGAACGACATGCGCATCGATCCCGACGCCGGTCTGCCGACCATGGTGGGGGGCAGCGAGCTCTCGGCGGCGGTGCTGGATGCCTCGGCGTCCACCCGCAACCATGTGGGCTTTGGAGACATGCGCTTCGGCGTGCGCGCGGTCGCGTTTGCTCAAGAGGGTGTGCCCGGGCGCGAAGGTCCGGCCAACCTCGCGTTTGATCTTGCGGTGCGCGTGCCCACCGGCGGCAACCACGACAAGGTCCGGGACAACGGCACGGCGGGCCCCGGTGCGGGCGGTCCGGGGATCGAGCTCGGGCTGACCGCGTCGCGGACCATCGCCGGAGTGGAGCCCTACCTGAGCCTCGGGTTCGCGTACAACGGCCCGTACAAGCAGGCGCTGGTGGACTCCTCGGGCGCTGCCACCACGCCGCCGGTGGACCCGGACGCACCGACACCCGATGCGGAGGGGCGCTGGACCCTGGACCCGGCTGACCGCGTGTTCTTGCGCTTCGGCGCCGAGCTGCTGGTGATGCGCGACGACGAGAAAGACACCGAGGCGCGCTTCGACGTGAGCGCGGGGTTGACCTACGTCGGGCCCGACGAGATCTCGGTGGGCCGGCTGGTCCCCGGGCCGCTCGCTGGCACCATCGGCCACCTCGCGGTGACCGGCGAGTACGTCCAGGCCCACGTGGACTTCGGTCTGCGGATTCGGCCCATCCGGCTCATCGAGGTCCGCGTGGACGTCGGCGGGTCCTGGCAGGCGCCCCACACGATCGAGCGGATCGGGGAGAAGACCTACGGAGTCGAAACGGCGAGTGACACGTTCGCGCTCTCGTGGGGACTGGCCTTGCGGGCGAGGATCCGATAGGTGCGAAAGGAACGACGATGACGAGGCACGCACAGGCCGTCTTGAGTCTGGCGTTGGCTGTGGCGCTCGGGTCGGGCTGTTCGCCGCGCAACGCGATCCCGCCGGTGGAGACCGGAGGCGGCGACTGTCCCGACAGCGCCTGGCCCGCCACGCCAGCCGCCTTTGCCGACTACTCCGGCGAGGGCGCGTCGCTCGGCAACTTCCTCGGAGACTGGTCGCTGCTCGACCAACACGGCTGCCGTACGGACAGCACCCAGTTCCTCGGCGCGGTGACCGTGCTCGACATCAGCTCGGTGTGGTGTGGGCCGTGCAACGAGGCCGCGTCTACGTCCATGGAGGTCTTCGAGGCCATCCGCCAGCAGAGCAAGGCGACCTGGCTCGTGACGATGCTGGTGCAGGACGCGTTCGCGGGGCCGGCCCGCCCGTCCGACGCGCAAGCGTGGGCGACGGACTACTCGCTGGAGTACCCGGTGGTCATCGACGAGGCCGAGGCCAGCCGGCTGGAGTACGGCGTGCTCGCGTTCCCCGTCTTTCTGTTCATCGCGCCCACGGGCGAGGTCTACGAGCGCATCGAGGGAAAACCCGAGGATTCGGAGATCCTGGATCTGATGGAGTTCGGTCTTGAAGAATGGGCGTCCGATCTTCGTCCAGAGGATGAGATCCCCGAGCCCGGGACCGAACTTCCCATCGAGTAGCCAACGAATCGCTGGCCGAGCGCCAGCTCTGGAGCCTTCATGCGCCTGATCGCGACCCTTGTTCTTTCCCTCCTCGTCGCCGCCCCCGCCTTCGCTGGTGAGGAGGCCCCGGCGGCCGCCGACGCGACTCAGGAAGCCCCCGCCGAGAAGGCGTACACGCCGGCCAGCGACTTCACCCTGCCGAGCCTGTCGGGAGCGAACATCGCCTTGTCCGACACCATGGGCGAGCAGGTGGTCGTGCTGTCGTTTTGGGCCACCTGGTGTGGGCCGTGCCTCAAGGAGATGCCGAAGCTCGTCAAGATCCAGGAGGAGCTGGGCGACCAGGTGAAGATCTTCTGGATCAGCGTCGACGACGCCAAGGACGAAGCGAAGGTCACGGCCATCGCGCGCCGCTTCAAGCTGCCCGACGATCAGGTGCTCAAGGACTTCGAGCGCAAGGTGGTCAGCGCGTACCACAAGCGTGGCGTGCCGCCGTTCACCGTGGTGATCGACAAGAACAAGCTCAAGGTGCTCGAGAAGCTCGGGTACACAGACGGAGACGAGAAGAAGATCCATGAGAAGGTCACGGCGTCGCTCTGACAGCCCATTGAGCGAACGCGCAGCCGCAGCCCTGTCCAGGGGGCTGGCGGCTGCCGTCGTTCTGGGATTCCTGGGTGCGCCGCTGCACGCAGGCGCGGTCCAGCTCGGGGAGAAGAAGGACGGGCAGGTGATGTCGGGCGCGCAGCTCGATGTCACCCAGAGCCTGTACTACAAGTACAACGTCTTCCTCGACGAGAGCCCCAACGACGGCGTGCCCGCGCCGTTCCCGTTCAGCGAGTTCATCAACCGCACCCAGGCGGACCTGCGCATCGGTCCGTTCACCCTGGGAGTGCAGTTCGACTTCGCCGCCACGTCGCCCACGTGCTCTGACACGCGCTACGCAGACAAGTACGCCGCGTCCTACGGCGCCGATGCCCCCTGCGTACACGCCAACGAGCTGCGAGGCAGTGGCTGGCCGGACGCAGCTCCGCGCAACGCGCTGGCGATGCTCGAGAAGGTCTATCTGAAGTACCAGAGCAAGTACTTCACCGCCGAGCTCGGGGACTTCTACGCCTCCATCGGCCGCGGCCTGCTGCTCTTCATGGTGCGGCAGCCCAACATCGACCAGGACAACTCGCTGTTCGGCGCGCGCTTCGACGTGCTCACCAAGAACTTCGACGCGATGGGCTTTGTGGGGTTCAGCAACCCCCAAGAGATCTCGATGGAGCTGCGCAATCAGCAGATCGATCTCGTGGATCGGGCCCTGCTGGCCGGCGGCTCCATCGGCGTGCGCCCGGTCAAGAACCTCGCTCTGACGGCCCACGGAGTGGGGTACGAGCTGACCGAGCTCGCCAGTGGCGCGGTGGGCGGCACGGTCTCGGTGAAGAACATCGGCAAGGCGGTGGACCTGTTCTTCGAGGGCGACGCGTTCATCTACGGCCAGGACGAAGCGGCCGAGCTGAACCTGCCCAAGACGGGGTACGCCCTGTACGGCACGGTCAGCGGATACGCCGGACCGCTGACGATGCTGTTCGAGTTCAAGCGCTACAAGGACGCCCAGCTCCTGCGACGGGGCGGGCCGGTGGTGCCGCTGCAGTACAACGCGCCGCCGAGCCTCGAGTTCGCCATCGCGATCACCGAGGACGTGAACGGCAGCATCATCTCCAACGACATCATCGGCGGGCGGCTCCAGGCCGAGCTGTTCTTCCTGATGAGCAACACGACCCTGACCGCTTCGGTGCTCGGGTCCGTCGATCAGGAGGCCCACCCGCCGTTCAGCCGGCAGGGCGAAGTGACGATTCACCCGTGGATGGCGCTGGACCAGGGCCTGCACGTGGGCAAGACGGACCTGCACTTCCAGGGGGCGGTGGGGTACCGCCACGACTTCCCGTTCCGCACCAAGCCCGGCGACGACGTCTCCGCGGATGACCGGGACCGCCTCGGCACCGAGTTCCTGCGCAACACGGGGCTCCTGCACTGGAACATCGACATCGGCGTCAGCATCGGCGTGCACAGCTTTGAATGGGTCAGCTACTTCCGCCGTCACAGTTTCACGATGGAGGAAGAGGAATGCTGGATGAAGCGCGCGGGCGGCGAGACCTGCGACAAGAACGACGGCTGGGTCAGCAACGAGAACGCGATCAGCTACACCCTGATGGGCAAGTACACCATCGCGCTGCACCTCGACTTCACCGACGATCCGCTGGTCCAGAGCCTGGGCAACAGCGGCGCGGTGGGCAACCTGGTCTACGACCCGTGGTTCAAGAGCAGCGCATTCATCGGTGCCGAGATCATCGCCAAGCCCCTGCCGCAGCTGGAGCTGTATCTCTTCGGGGGCAGCCAGAAGGCGGGCATCGTCTGCACCGGCGGCGCCTGCCGCACCGTCCCCGCGTTTACCGGGGTGAAGAGTCGAGTGACCGTCAGTTTCTGACCGGTCGGTCCTCCTCAATGCAGGGAAATGCGGCGGGACCGCCGCGCCGGATTGACACCGATCCCTTCGCTTCGCAGAATTCGCGTCCTGATAGACACCAGGAGTCCCTTCGAACATGAACGCTCGCCTCATTGCCCTGACCTCGATGCTCACCCTCGGCTTCGCCGGATCCGCCCTCGCGGCGGAGATCCCGGTGTCGGCTGTGTCCTCCAACTCGGTCCTCGTGGATCGCGAGAAGGGCATCACCTACGCCGCCGAGAACATGCTCAACAGCAAGGGCGGCTCGATGTGGGTCGAGGGAGAGGACAGCTCTGGGCTCGGCAAGTACGTCAAGTTCGAGTTCGAGGGCGAGCCCGAGATTCACAGCTTCAAGATCTGGGCCGGCTGCTTTGTGGACTCGGACTTCTGGAAGCGCCACAACCGCATCGCCAACATCGAGCTGAAGTATCCCGACTTCTCGTCGGAGAAGATCGAGCTCAAGGACGTCGAGGACGGCCAGATCATCAAGCTCGCCGAGGCCAAGAAGGTCAGCAGCATCAAGATGTACCTGCGCTCGGTGCACACGGGCTCGACCTGGAACGACACGCCGATCACCCGCATCCAGTTCTTCGACAAGGACGGCGGCACCGAGATCACGCCCAAGGGCGCCACGGCGACCAGCGAGTACGACGACAAGGACCACACCTACGCGCCGAAGAAGCTCGTGGACGGCTGGGACGACTCGTACTGGGTCAACGGGGACGGCTCCGGTGAGGGCGACTCGGTGACCGTGGACCTCGGCGGCAGCAAGACGTTGAGCAAGTTCGGCATCGTGACGGGCTGGGGAGACACCGACAGCTTCTTCAAGGGCAGCAACCGCGCCGCGGAGATCGAGGTGGACTTCGGCGGAACGAAGAAGACCTTCAAGCTCGAGGATGTGGCGACGCTTCAGTCGTTTGATCTCGACGGCGTCACCGCGTCCAAGGTGACGGTGACCTTCACCAAGGTCACGAAGGGCGACGCTCACGACGACCTGTACGTGGGTGAGCTTCGCTTCTGGGAGTAAGAACTGAGCCAACCCTGCCGATAGGTAGGGAGTGCGCTCGGTCCCCAAAGCTCTAGGAACGCGACTCGCCCTCGGGCTGGGCTGCCTGCTCGTGCTCGGCAGCTGCCTCATCGTCGCTGGCGTGCACAAGACCGAGTGGGAGGCGACCGTGGCGCTGGAGCGCATGCGGCTCCTGGAGCTCAGCGCGACGCTGGACCCTGCTGCGGTCGGAGGCCCCCTCGGGGAGGAAGCGGACGGGACCTGGGCTCGGGTGTTGCCGCCGGGCGATGCACGTCCGGGGGTCGCAGCGGCGTTCAGCACAGGGGAGCCGGCGGTCCGAGAGGCTGGCGGGCGGCTGTATGCGTTCACTCTGGTGCAGGGCGATCGCCCCGCGGTGCTGGAGGTCAGCGGCTCGCTGTTGGAGGCGCGACGTCAGCGAGCGGTGCGTACTGCCATCGCGGTGGTGAAGCTCCTCGTGCTGATCGCCCTCGTCATGGGGTTGCTCGTGGCGACGCTGCGGCACTTGTCCGCGAGCCTGCAGCGCACCCGAACGCTGACCGATCGCCGGATCGCCGGGCTGGAGGCGGAGGTGGGCGACTGCGAGCGGCAGATCGCGCAGCTGGTGCGGGGCCAGGACGAGCGGGCTGCGGTGCGCCGCGACGAGCTGCAAGAGATGCGCGATGAGATCCACGCGCGCTTCGAGGTGGGCGGACTGCAAGCCGAGGTCGAGCTGAACGACGTGCGCTACGACCTCGTGACCATGAAGGTGCTCGGCTCGCTGCCCAGGCTGGCGTACGGGCTGCCCGGTCTCCTGCACGTGCGCATGTCCGGGAGCAGGGATGTGGTCACGATCAAGATCGTCACCCGACGCCATCGCGACGGCATGTTGCGGGCGGTGCCCGCGGAGCGGCACGGTCTCAGCGCGCTGCCCGAAGTCCTGCGGCGCATCGTGAACCGGCGGACTGCCTATCGCCTGCGGGCGGGGACACGGCGCAGTCCGATGTCGGGAACCCTGTACGTCGAAGGCCGCAGCGAGCCGCTGCACGGGCGGGTCGAGGACCTCTCGCCGCTCGGCGCCGGGCTGATGATCGATGCCAGCGCCGATCTGCTGGCGGGACTCGTGCACGGATGCGAGCTGCGGATTCAGCTGCCGGGATACGAGGAGCGGGTATGTATCCCGGTGAGCCTGCAGCACGTGGACCCGGTGGGCCTGAGCTGCCGGGTGGGCGTCAAGTTCCTGCGGCTCGGCGACGGCGTGGGGGAGTGGACCGCGGCGCTCGAGGAGTGGGTGATGGCCCGGCAGCGAGCGCTCGCCGGCTAGCACGCACATGCTATCCCGGCGCTTGCTGGAGGACCGCATGGGCTACTACGACTTCTTCTCCCACTTCTACGACGCCTCGGTCGAGAAGCACTACGTGCCCCACCGCGCCCTCGCGGCAGAGGCCTTGCAGGTCAGCGAGGGGATGTCCGTGCTGGACGTGCCGTGCGGGACCGGCGGCTGCTTCGCTGCGGTGCGCCCCTTGCTCGGCGAGAGCGGACACCTCATCGGCGCCGACCTGTCGCGCGGGATGCTGGCCAAGGCCGCGGGCAAGGTCACGGCGGCGGGCTGGTCCAACGTGCACCTCGTCGAGGCCGGCGTGGGCGCGCTCCACGCCGCGCACCTCGCGCCGGCGGGTGGCGCGGTGGACCGCCTGCTCATCTTCCTGGGCATGTCCGCCTTTCCTGACATGGATGGCGGCTTCGCCAACGCCTGGTCCCTGCTCAAGCCAGGCGGGCGCTGCGTGATCGTGGATGTGTACGCGGAGACACTGGGCTTTCAGGGGAAGATGGTGAACCTGACCGCCCGGGCGGACATCTCCCGCCGGTTCTGGGAGCCGCTCGAGGCGCGCTGCGAGGGCTTCAGCATGTCGGACCTGCCGTCCTCGCCGGCCCACGGCGGCACGATGGCGCTGGCCACGGGCACCAAGGGCGCCTGACGGCGATGCCGCTCTCGCGGCTCGCTAGAGACCCGACTCGATCCCGTAGTCCACGCTCACCCGGGCTCGCCGGGGCGCGCCGGTGCGGTCGCGCTCGATGGAGTGCAGGGTCGTGGTGTAGACCCGCCGCTCAGTGCCACGGTCGTCCACCGCCCGCACGCTCTCGCCGGGGCGCAGCACGAAGTCCGCGTCCAGGGTCTTGTGCTTGATCTTGAGGGTCACTCCATCGCCCTCGGCCAGGCCCACGTACTTCACCGTCGCCTCCGCGCCGCTGTTCAGCACCCACTTGTTCCCGCCGCCGCCGCGCAGCTCGATGACCGCGGTGTTCTCGGGCTCGATGCGACCCAGCTTGCGCATGATCTCGCTCATCACCACGTCACTGGACACGATCTGCGCTTCGTTCGAGCGGCTGCGCTCGTCCGCCTTGCTGAGCTTGCGCTCCACCGCGTCGAGGCGGTCCTCGAGCTTGCGGTTGGCCGTCTGCGGCGCGTCGGGCCACCACGGCAGCGCGAGCAGCGCTGCGCCCACGAGCACCGCGGTGGCGCCCCCGATCCAACGGACACTCACTGGATGTCTCCCGGGGCCTGATACGCGGGGTGCCGGGGATCCCACGGATAGATGGGCTCGACGCCCAGGGTTGGGTCCGCGAGGCGGTTCAAGGTGCGCACGACGAGCTCATCGACGCCGGGGTGGGTCCGACCGCCGGCCATGACCGGCACGGTGGTCGCGGTGATGTGTGGGCCGCGGCCGGGACCGTTCTCGTACCAGCGGACCTCGCCCAGGTAGCGCCCGCGGGATCCGGCGTGGGAGATGACGGTGGCGCCGACCTTCTTGCCTTGGGGGAGAGTGTCGCGGGAGCGCGAACCGAGGATGAGATCCGCGCCGGTGGCCCGCGCGAGCGCTGCGTCGTCCTTCAAACCGAGGTTGGACAGCACCACCACCAGGTCCACGCCCGCCGCGCGCAGCGCCTTCGCCTCGTTGCGGGCCGCCTTGAGCGGGTTCTGGGTCTCGTACAGGTCGGTCCACATGGCACCCGGTAGGACCGAAGTCACCCCGATCTTGAGGTCGCCGCGCTCCACGATGGTCGACGGCGGGAACAGCAAGACCCCCTCGTGGTCGGTCAAGTTCGCCGACACCATGGGGTATCGGGCGCGCTGATCGAGCTTGCGCAGATACTCGAGACCCGCGCCGAGCTCCAGCCCGCCGACCCCAGCGGCGTCGAGGCCCGCGAGGTTGCCCGCGTCCACCATCAGCATCGCCCGGAGCCGTCGCGCCGCCTCCTCCTGGGAGAACGCAGCGAGGTCGAAGCGAAACAGCCGATCGCCCGCATCGAAGAAGAACACCGGCGCCTCGGTCTCTTCGCGTACGTCTTGCACGAGCCCCGCGGTCTGCGCGAGGCCGCCCAGCGGCAGATCCACACACGCGCACGGCTCAAACTCGCCCAGCTGGTTGGAGCTGAAGACGATGCGCGCCTTGAGTCCCGCCTGCCCGGTGGCGCTGGGGTCGGTGAACGGGATGCCCTCCACGATGCGGTTTGCGCCCGGGAGCACGAGCAAAGACAGGACGATCAGGAGGAGGGGGCCGGTGCGCACGTCGCGCAACCATACTGGCAATGGGGTTTGGAGTATCCTCAGGGCCATGCGTCGCCTCCGGTTTTCCTCCGCGTTCCTGCTGACCGCTCTGCTCGGTCTCTCGAGCTGCACGCTCGATCCTGCTGCCATCGCGGTGGCAGACACCTTCTTCCAAGGACCGAATGCAGCGGTCGACGTGGTCTTTGTCGTCGACGACTCCAACTCCATGGCGAACATCCAGGCCTCCCTCGCCGCCGCCGCGCCCGCGTTCTTCGACTCGCTGAATGCCCTCGGTACCGACTATCAGGTGGGCGTGGTCACGACCGACATGAACGATCCGGATCGTCGCGGTCGCCTGTTCGGCGCGATCATCCCCGCCGGGGCCGCCAACGGCGCCGCCGCGTTCGGCGTCGCCAGCCAGCCCGGGATCGCCGGCTCCCAGCTCGAGCGCGGCCTCGCCGCAGCCTGGTCCGCCATCACGCCGCCGCTGTCCACTCACGAGAACGAAGGCCTGCGGCGCGAAGGGGCGCGACTCGCCGCGATCATCGTCACCGACGAAGACGACTGCTCGGATGAGGGCGCCCTGCCCACCACCGACCCCGCCGCCTGCGTGTCCTTCCCCCAGTCGTTGGTCTCCATCGCGGAGTACGCCTCCCGCTTCCGCTCGCTGGTCGATCAGCACGCGGACGTCTCGGTGCACGCCATTGTCGAGACCGGCACCGTGGCCGACGAGGTGGGCTGCGGCGGACTGAACGTCGGCACCCGCTATGTGCAGCTCGCGCGCCGCCTCGGTGGTCTCGTGGTGCCGCACTGCGACGACATGAACGCGGTGATGTCCGAGCTGGCCTTGCAGGTCGCTGGGCGCCGCTCGGCCTTCCCCCTAAGCCGCACCCCGGATCCGCTGACCATCAGCGTGACGGTGGCGGTGGACGCGCAGCCGCTGGGCGATGACGACGACTCCGGAGTGTCGGGCGGCAACGAGCTCGGCCAGGACGAGCAGCTCGTCGGCACCACCCTGCCCGAAGACATCACTCGGACCAACGGTTGGACCTACGACGAAGACAGCAACACCGTGCGCATCTGGGGCGAGGGCTTGCCAGGCATCGGCGGCGCGGTCCAGATTCGGTACCAGGTCGCCACGTCGGGCTGAGCGCGCTTCGCCCTTGCCCCCACCCAGCGCCCGCTGGTAGACGGCCCTCATGCATCGCCTCCCCGCTTCCTGCCTCGTCGCCCTCGGACTCCTGTCCGGCTGCGCCGCCCCTCCCCAGGCCGACCCTGAGTTCTCGGACGCCGCGCGCTTTGCGTTTCGCGAGTTCGACACCGAGGAGCCCGCCCGGCTGGCGTTCGCGATCCGCGCGCTGGAGACCCAGCTTTACGCTTCGCTGGATCTGGAGGCCGAGTCCGCGGCCGATCGCTGGATGGCGCCCGAGTTCCTGTCTGAGGAAGACGTCGAGGGCATCGATCACCCCGACTACCCCGTGGACGCCGGCCTGCCGGTCGCGGTGGCCAAGTTCAGCGGGTTTGAGCCCGCTGCCCACCCTGCCTACCTGGCCCTTGCCGACCAGACGCCCGTGGAGCCCGGCGGACCGCTCTACGACCGCACGTTCCGCGAGAACAGCGAGAGCTGCTGGCCTGACAAGAGCTGCGATTGGATGCGCACCGACAACCACCTCATCAAGCAGAACATCCTGCTGACGGTCGAGTACGACCTGTTCAAGGACTACCGCTGGATCGACCTGAACCTGCCCGACCCGTCCTCCGTCGCCGAGGGGGACCCCATCGTGAACGACGGCGAGAAGCGCTGGGCCATCGCGGCGCGCTCGTGGACCGATCAGGTGTGGCAGGGCGACAACGGCGCCAACGAGATCCAGCTCAGCTTCAGCTTCGAGGTGTGGGTGCCGCGGGTCGAGGCCGAAGGCTCGCTGCGCTTGCTGTCCCTGTGGTCGCGCACGAACCTCAGCGATGGACTGGATGACAACGTCGTGCAGAACACCATCCGCGGCGGCATCGAAGACATCTTCGAGGCTCAGGAGGACTGGCTCGTCGCCCAGTGAGCGCGATCGCGTAACTTACCCCCGTGCGCGCCCTGCTCCTCGTCCCGCCGCCCTCCCTGCAGCCGCCGCTGGCGCGGCCTCGGCATGCGCCGCACTACACCGCCATCGTCGCGGCGGCCTTGGCCCGGGATGGGCACGACGTGATCGTGCAGGACGCCGCGCTGGACACGTGGGAGCTGCCCGCGATCGTGGCGGCCGCGCGGTCCGTGGACCCAGCCTGCGTGCTGCTCTGCCACTCGGACTACAACCGAAAGCACGCTCCTGACACGCTCGCGCGCATCGGACAGGGGCTCCGGGACGCGCTGCCCGAGGTGCCGCTGGCGCTGTACGGCCGGCTCGATCGCAAGCACGCCAAGGCTGCCCTGCGGGACCTGCCTGCGCTGGATGTCTGTCTGTTTGGGGAGCCCGATGACACCGCGCCCGTCTGGGTGGCGCGACTCGTCGGTGGCGCGCCCGAGGGGGAGGCTGCGCGGGACCTGGCCGGAAGCGTGCTGCGGGACGGCGACGCCCTCGTGGTGACCGCGGCGCGGGTGCCGGACCTGGACGTCTCCCCGGTGCCTGCCTGGGATCTCGTGCCCTTGTCTCGCTACGGCTTCAGCCCGCATCAGCAGGCGAGCGACCTCGTCTTCCCGGTGCTCGCGAGCCGCGGGTGTCCGTATCCATGCTTTTACTGCGAGGTGCGGGCGCGCCCTCGGTACATCGCCCGGTCGGTGGACGTGGTGATCGCGGAGATCGCCGCGATCCGGGACCGCTTCGGCGCGCGCTCGGTGTTCCTGGCTGACCCCACCTTCGGGGTGGATCGGGCGTGGGCGATGGAGTTCTGCGCGCGGCTCGAAGCCCAGGGCTGGGCGGACCTGCGCTGGTCGTGCATGTCGCGCACGGACCGGGTGGATGACGAGCTGCTGCAGGCCATGGCCGCGGCGGGGTGTTGGAACCTGCTGTTTGGGATCGAGTCGCTGAACCCCGAAGCGCTGGATGCGGCGAGCAAGGCGCTGGACCCGGCCACGGTTACGCCAGCGGTGGCGGCGGCGAAGCGCGCGGGGATCGAGACCATCGCATCGGTGATGATCGGTCTGCCCGGGGACACGCCGCAGGGCGTGGAGCGCACGGTGGACCAGATCATCGCCATGGAGCCCGACTTCGCCCAGTTCTTCGTGCTGCAGATCGACGGCGACGAGGCGCCGGACGGCGGGCGATTCCTGAGCGACTGGACCGGCGACAAGCACGACTTTTGGGGGCGGGTGTACGCCCCGGAGGCGTTCGAGGACGTCGCTCAGCTCGACGCGCTGCGCAGCCGAGCGTTTCGGCGCTTCTACCTGCGTCCTCGCTACGTCGCCGGGCGGCTGCAGGCGCTGGCCCGCAGCGGGGAGCCGGTCGCTCAGCTCGCGAGGGCAGCCCGGGGCGGCTTGCTGGCCCTGCGCATGGCGGCGGGACAGAGGATCGGATGAGTCGTCTCCTGCTGGGGTTGCTGGCGGCGTGCCTGCTGGGCTGCCCGATCGCTGAGCCGCCCACCCTCGATGACGACGACGACTTCACGCTGGGCGCAGGCGATGACGACGACGTGGCCGATGACGACGACGCGGCCGACGACGACGACCTCGCCAACGACGATGACTCCGCGGACTCCGCCAACGTATCCATCGCCACCGCGCCCTATCCGGCCTGCGCCTCCCCGGTCGAGTCGCCGGGGGCCTACACCGACGCCGGCGCGGGCTCCGGCGTGGACTTCGTGCACGCCACCGACGCCGCGCTGACGTCCGACCCGGACGACCTCGTCTCCGCCTTCGCCGACGTGCTCAGCACCGGCGCGGTGGCGGCGGACCTCGATCAAGACGGCGCCGTGGACCTCTTCTTCACCAGCACCATCGGCCCTTCGCAGGTGTTCTGGGGCAACGGGGACGCCACGTTCACGCCGGGGATGAGCGTGCTCCCCACGGCGATGTCGGGCCTCGCCAACGCCGCGGACTACGACGGCGACGGCGATCTAGACCTGCTGGTCGGCGGCTTCGACCACCTCGATCTCTTCCGCCTGGACGAGCGCACGCTGACCAACGTCACCGCCGAGGTCGGCCTCTTCCAGCCCGATGGCTGGGCCGGGGGCGCGGCGTGGGCGGACTGGAACCGCGACGGTCAGCTCGATCTGTACGCTGGCGGCTACGTGACCAGCAGCGAGACCGACCACGAGACCTTCTGGAAGGGCAGCTCGTCGGACAACGTGCTGTATCGGCAGGACGGCGGCGTCTTTGTGGACGAGCGCGCGCTGCTGGGGCCGCTGCCGGAGGAAGACGGCACGGTGCTGCACGCCGTGTGGCGCGACATGGACCACGACGGCGACGTCGATCTCATCCAGGTCAACGACTTCGGCGACCTCGTCATCAACACCTTCGTGTGGGAGAACGTGGGGCTGGTGAACGGCACCTGGACGTTCACCGAGCGCGGTGTCGCTGGCGGCGTGCCGTACATGAACGCGCCCATGGGTTGCTTGGTCGAGGATCTCGACGGCGACGGCTGGGAGGAGCTGTGGTTCAGCGACTTCGGCAGCCAGTACATCCTGCGCGGCACCGGCGGGGGCTTCGCGTGGGTGGACGTGACCCTGTCGTGGATGGGCTTTGTGAACCTGCTCTCCGAAGAGGCGTCGTGGTCGATGCTGGGCACGGATCTGGACGGCGACGGCGATCTCGAGCTGTTCATCCCCTACGGCCCCATCCCCACGGTCTTCACTGGCATCCCACCGGTGTTGGCGAACCAGCCCGACCGCTTCCTGACGAACGTGGGCGAGCCCGACGCGCCGGACTTTCGCGAGGCCCAGCAGGATGTGTTCCCCGCGCCGCTGGACGGCCTCTCCCGCGCCGCCATGGAGACCGACCTGAACGGCGACGGCGTGCCCGATCTGGTGGTGCCGCACATCGGCGAATCGCCCTCGCTGCTGCTGGGTCAGTGCACCGAGAACCGGCGGATGGCGGTGGAGCTTCGCGATCCATCGAGCGGCAACCGCTTTGGGGTGGGCGGGCGCATCACGGTGCGCGCGGGCTCGCGGGTGCAGACGCGCACGCTCGATGCCGGAGGGCGGGGGACCTACAGCGGGCAAGACCCCATCGCGTTCTTTGGGCTGGGCACCGGCGAAGACCCCGTGCAGCTCGACGTGGTCTGGCCTGACGGAGCGACCTCGGTGCTCCACGACGTCTGCGGTCACTGTCGGGTGACGCTGAGCCGCGTGGCGCCCCCCCGTTGAGCGCACGCGCTCGCGGCGTCCTGGGGCTGGTGGTCTCGGTGGTCCTCGTGGGGCTGCTGCTGCGCTTCGTGCGCCCGGCCGAGGTGCTGAGCGCGCTGCGAGGCGCGGATGTGGCTCTGCTCGTGGCGGCGGTGTTGGTGCACGGGCTCATGCTGCTGCTGCGGGTGCAGCGCTTTGCGGGGCTCATCGGCGAGCCGGGGTGGGCCAGCCGCGCTGCGTTCGACAGTGTGTTTGTGGGGTGGCTCTTCAACTTGACGCTGCCCGCGAAAGCCGGGGAGCTGGCGCGCCCGCTGACCTACCGGGCGTGGAGCGGCAGCGGGCTGCCCGCGGTGGTGGCGGCGATGGTCGTGGAGCGAGGGCTCGATCTGCTCGTGCTGGGCGTGCTGTTCGTCGGGGCTCTGTTGTTGGGCTTGCCGCCGGCGCTGCCGGCCTGGGTCGCGACCGCGGCGTGGGTTGGCGTGGCGCTGGGAGCGGTGGTCTTGGTGGGGGTCGGGGTCCTGCGCCGGAGCTCCCTCGGCGGCGTGGGCGTCCTGTCGATGGCGATGAGCACGTCGTCCCTCATCTGGGCGCTCGAGGTGGTGGGCGTCTGGCTCACCCTGCTGGCCCTGGGAGTCTCAGTGGACGGAGCGTGGGCGGCGAGCGCGGTGCTGGTGGTGGCGAGCACCTTGGCGGTGGCGGCTCCGGCGGCGCCGGGGGGCCTCGGCGTGGAGCAGTGGGTGACGGTGCTGGTGCTGGCGGCCTGGGGGGCGAGTGAGGCGGACGCGGTCGCCGCGAGCTTGCTGGTGTTGTTTGAGGCGGTGGTGTGGATCGCGCCGGTGGGGCTGCTGGTGCTCGGCCGCCGGTCGCTGCGCCTCGGTTCGCTGCCCGATCCCCAGGTGGACGAATCGTCCCTTGCGGAATAGAGGAGGGGACTCACGTTTTCGTGAACCGTGCCGCGCACGACGTGTCCATGAGTTGACCTGACTAGGAGAGTGCCCATGCCCAGCCCGTCTTCCCGCCCGATGCTTCGGTCCGCCGTGATGGTGGTCGCCGTCACGTTTGGTCTCGCCGGCGCCGTGATCGCCAGCAACGCCCTCGCGCCTCACTCCTCGCTGCTCGGAACGCCCGACGCCGAGGCGCAGCTGCTGGACCCCGCCCGCCCCTTTGCCATCAGTGACGTCGCGGAGAGCGTGCTGCCCGCGGTGGTCTCGGTGACCACGAAGACGGTCCGCCAGGCGCACCAGGAGATCCCCGGCATGTTCCGGGGCTTCGACCCGTTCTTCGACATGAACGAGGGCCCTCGCGAGGCCAAGGGCGAAGGCTCGGGCGTGATCGTGGACGCGAAGCGGGGCCTGGTGTTGACCAACAACCACGTCATCGCCTCGGCGAGCAGCATCTCCGTCACGCTGTCCGATGGCACGGAGGTCGAAGCAGAGCTGGTCGGCACGGACCCCACCACCGATGTCGCGGTGCTGCGGCTCAAGCCCGACGGCAAGATGCCCACGCTGACCGCGGTCTCCATGGGGGACTCCGACGCGCTGCGCCTGGGCGAGATCGTGCTGGCGGTCGGCAACCCGTTTGGGCAGTCCGGCACCGTGACCATGGGCATCGTGTCGGCCAAGGGCCGCGCGGACACCGGCATCGTCACCTACGGCGACTTCATCCAGACCGATGCGGCCATCAACCCCGGCAACTCCGGTGGCGCGCTGGTGAACATGCGCGGCGAGCTGGTCGGCATCAACACCGCGATCATGACTCGGTCAGGGGCCTCCGCGGGCATCGGCTTCGCCATCCCCACCAAGATCGCGCTGCCGATCATGACCAGCCTCGTGGACAACGGGCGCGTGGCCCGGGGCTACCTCGGCATCGTGATGCAGGAGCTCGACGACCCCGCTGTGGCCGAGCGGCTGGGCGCCAAGGGTGTGCAGGGTGTCATCGTCGCGGACGTGGCCTCGGGCTCGCCGGCAGAGAAGGGCGGCCTGAAGTCTGGCGACATCATCGAGAAGCTCGACGGGGTGACCATGGACTCGATGGGGCGCCTGCGCACCCAGGTGGCGCTCAACCCGGCGGGTCAGACCGTGTCGGTGGAGCTGCTGCGCGCGGGCAAGCGCAAGACCGTGTCGGTGACGCTGGCGGAGCAGCCGGAGTCGATGTTCGCATCGCTGAGCAGCGAGACCGGACGGCCCCCGCGGGAGCAGGCGCCGAAGACCGAGGAGCTGGCTGTGGAGCCGCTGACGGCGGAGGTGCGCTCGCAGCTCGACCTGGGCGACGACATCCAGGGCGTGCTGGTGACGGCCGTCGAGCGAGGGAGTCGCGCCCAGCGCGCCGGCCTGCGTGGCGGTGATGTGGTGATGGAGCTGAACCGCAAGCCGGTGCGCGACACTGCCGACTTCGTGAAGCGCTGGGAGGCCAGCGGGGACTCGGCCATGCTGCGCGTGAAGCGCGGGCCCGGCGTGCTCTTCATCGTCGTCGGCCGCGAGTAGGGCGCCAGAGGGCTGCTACCGGGCTGCTACCGGAAGCCGCACTCGCTCCAGCGGCCGAGGTCGGCGTCCCGAGCGTCCTGCTCGGAGTCCTCGAACAGCGTGCGATACGTCTGGTTGTTCGAGAAGATGAAGGCGCGGCCGTAGCCCTCCTGGACCAGCTTCAGGTTCACCCAGTTGTCGTAGGACGTCACGTCCGGCGTCTCGCCCACGAAGATGTACGACAGCAGGCGGTCGAATCCGTCCTGGTACTCGCCGTCCCAGGTGAGCCAGACCTTCGTGCCGACGGGCAGCAGCTCCTCGGTGCGGTCCGTCGACTCCTGCGCGTAACACTCGGGCGGGTCGCTGTTGCCTGCGTTCATCTCCGGGGTGTCGATGCTGAGGAAGCGCACGTTGCGCTGGTCGCCATCGCTGAGGCGGAACCGGCCGGTGTCGCCGTCGGTGATGCTCATCACCTCGGCCTGCATGGGCGCGTGAGGCGGGTTGGGGCCCTGGGGGAGCATCGCGGCGTCGAAGTTGGGGTCGAGCGTGCTGTCGTCGTCGTCGCCGCCCCGTCCCGGGCACGCGAGGAGGAGTGAAGCGAGGCCCAGGAGCGCCAGGCGAGTGGGGAGCCGGCCGATCACTCTTCCACCCCGAAGTAGGCGAGCAGAGGCTCGCGGATGGTCTCCAGCCAGTCCTCGAATGGCGTGGACTCGGGCACCGTGACGCGGCACTTGCCTGCGCCGAGGTCCTCGATGCCGCCAGGGTCCCGGGTGCCGAGGGGGATCTCGATGAGCTCGCGGTTGATCATGTGCTCGTCCAGGATCTCGAGGATCTCCTCGATCTGGGGGAACGTAACCATGCCCTTCATGCTGGGTCTCTCCGAGGGGATTGTGGTGCCCGGGTGTCGGGCGACGGCCACCGATAGCACCTTTGTGCCTTGCGTCGAGCCAATCGCACAGGTAGACCCGCGCTGCCATGATGGACGAAACCCGCAGACGACTCGCCCCCCTCCTCCTCGGACTCGCACTGTTCGTTGGAGTGCTCGCCACCCCGCACCGGGAGGCGGAGGCCCAGATCATCCCGCAGTCGCTCGAGATCGACGTGTTCGGCGGGTACTACTGGTTCGTCAGCAACCTCGAGAACCTTACGCCCGCGCCGATCTTTGGCGGCCGCCTGGGCGTCAACTTCGTCGAGTTCATCGGGTTCGAGGCGTCGCTCGGCTATGTGCCCAGCACCACGGTGCACGGCGGCCGCGTGGCCCACTATCTCAACCCGCACTTCGACCTCGTCATCCACACCACGCCGTGGCGGATCATCCCGTACTTCCAGGTGGGCGCTGGCTTCCAGAGCTACATCATCGACACCAAGTACCGGACCGGCGTGGCTCCTTCGGGCGAGGCGCTGCTCCGGGATCCGTACGTCACCGCCGAGGAGGAGGCACTGGGCAACCTCAAGTACGGCCGGCGGGACATCGACTTCACGTTCAACGCGGGCGGCGGCCTCAAGTTCCTCATCTTTGACCGCGGCGGCTTGCGGCTGGACGCGCGCTACGTGCTCTCCATCGGAGAGGGTGGCCCCGAGGACGGCGTGCCCGCCTGGGTCAACGGCTCCAGCACCAACGTCGAGTACAACGACATGTTCCATCACATCGAGCTGACCGGCTCGTTCTTCGTGATGTTGGGCGGCGGCGGCGGCAAGGACAGCGACGGAGACGGCATCGCCGACCGCGCCGACGAGTGCCCGGACGAGCCTGAGGACAAGGACGACTTCGACGACGCCGACGGCTGCCCGGACCGGGACAACGACGACGACGGCGTGCTCGACCGTGACGACCAGTGCCCGCTGGTGGCTGAGGACCGGGATGGCTGGCGCGACACCGACGGCTGCCCCGACGTGGACAACGACGGCGACGGGCTCAAGGACACCGAGGACGGCTGCCCGGACCAGGCCGAGGATCCCGACGGATACATGGACGGCGACGGCTGCCCCGAGGCGGACAACGACGGCGACGGCATCCCCGATGACCGGGACCGCTGCCCGCTCGAAGCCGAGGACAAGGACGGCTTCCGCGACGACGACGGCTGCCCCGAGCCCGACAACGATGGCGACGGGATCCTGGACACCGACGACCGCTGCCCGAACGCGGCGGAGGAGCTCAACGGCATCGAGGACGACGACGGCTGCCCCGAGATGGACGCCGACGGCGACGGGGTCTACGACGACCGCGACCGCTGCCCCGGTGAGGCGGAGGATCTCGACGGGTTCGAGGACGGCGATGGCTGCCCGGACCTCGACAACGACGGGGACGGTCTGCCGGACAAGAACGACTTCTGTCCCACCCAGGCTGAGGACATGGACGGGTGGGAGGACGGCGACGGCTGCCCGGACTTCGACAACGACGAAGACGGCATCCCCGACGACAAGGACCAGTGCCCGACGAAGGCCGAGGACGACGACGGGTTCGAGGACAACGACGGCTGCCCGGACTACGACAACGACCAGGACGGCGTGCTCGACGGCAAGGACAACTGCCCGATGAACGCTGAGACGGTGAACGGGTACAAGGACGAGGACGGCTGCCCGGACGAGATCCCGCCGGAGCTGCAGAAGTTCACCGGCGCCATCCCCGACATCCAGTTCAAGGTGGGGAGCGACGAGCTGCTGGCTACGTCTTACGAGATCTTGAACCAGGCGGCGAACGTGCTGCGCGAGTTCCCCAGCGTGCTCATCGAGATCCAGGGACACGCCAGCAGCGACGGCGACGATGGGTACAACCTCGAGCTCAGCCAGCGCCGCGCCGCGAGCGTGCGCAGCTACCTCGTGCAGCGGGGCGTGGAGAGCACGCGGCTGACCGCGGTTGGCTACGGCGAGCTGCAGCCGGTGGACACGAACAAGACCGAGTCGGGGCGGAAGCGGAACCGCCGAGTCGAGTTCATCATCGTCCAATAGGCGGGTGTGGGGGTGCTAGGACCCGAGACGCGAGCTGTTTCAAACCGGCCCCCCGCCAGATCGACACGCTGCACCCCCTTCGGGCATTCCGAAGGGGGTGAAGCCGCCTTGGTCGAATAGCGGCTATAAGCCCCGCGCAAAGCAGCCAAAACAACTCCAGCTGCAGGAGAATCGCATGACTCAACGGCTTTCAACGCTCCTCGCGCTCCTCGCGCTCCTCGCCCTCACGGGTTGCCCCACTGACGACCCGGTCGACGACGACGACACCGTCAGTGACGACGACGACGCGACCGGTGACGACGACGACGCCACTGGCGACGATGACGACGCGACCGGCGACGATGACGACGCGACCGGCGATGACTGTGGGCTGACGGCCCAGCAGATCGGGGATCCCAGCCTCGAGGTGCTCAGCAGCTACCTCCTCGATGCAAACGGGGAACTGGCATGCGCCGCCGACCAAGACGCGCAGGACACCTTCGATCGCTACACCGGGCTGATCCCCGAGCTGTATCGCGACATCGTCGCGTTCGTCGCCATCGATCAAGAGGCGAGCGGCGGCACCGATGGGGCGCTGCAAGACCTGTATGACGAGAACGACGAGGCCACCGGTGACCGGTTCATCGCGCTGGATGTCACCGGCTACTCCACCGAGCTCGAGCGCACCATCGTGCACGAGACTGGCCACCTGATCTTCATCATCCCCGCCAGCGACGACCAGTCGCAGTACACGATCGACTTCAACGCCGCGTTCCCTCCCGGCGCCGCCTATGAGTCCGAGGACTTCGTGTCCGAGTACGCGGCGTCCGTACCCGACGGCAGTGAGGACATGGCCGAGTCTTGGGCCATGTACGTGTTCGCGGGCACGGACTACGCAGGCGACTCCGATGGCGACGGCGACCTCGACACCGTGTGCGACCCGTGCCTCGCGCGGGACAAGATGGAGTTCTTCGACGGCTACCCGGAGCTCCTCCAGCTCCGCACCGACATCCTCGCAAACGCCGGCTTCTAAACGGCTTCTCATTGAAGTAAGGGTTCGTTGAGAAACAGGTGCTCCACAGGGCGGTCGCCGGGGCGCGGGTCTCGCAAGGCGGGAGGAGTGGAGCATGCCGAGGCATGCGACCGACGAGCAACGCCGCGAGAACCGATGCATCCGGCGGTCGACCGGAGCCGTTGTTTCTTAACGAGCCCCTAAGGCGCAACTCGAGAGACGTTTGGCCCTCAGTCTGCTCGATCCTCGAGGCTCCCTGCGGCGGCTCCACGCCGTCATCGTTGTCCGCCGCGTCGTCGTCGTCGTTGGCGGGCATCCCAGCGCGAGCGCGCCGAGCATCAGCAGCAATCACCTGTTCATCATTTCTCTATGCGGAGTGGCTCAAGTCTGCGGTGGGCGGGTCGACAAGGAAAGAGGTTGATAAGCACGCATTCTGGCAGGGAGACACCGGGCACCATGGCGACACCACAGCGCAAACCGCAACGGCTCGGTGACCTGCTCATTCTCGCGGGGAAGATCGAGCGCGATCAGCTCGAAAAGGCGCTGGAGCTCCAGAAGGAGTCCGGCGAGCGTCTGGGCTCCTGCCTCGTGCGGCTCGGCTATCTGACGGACAAGGAGCTGACTCGGTTCCTGTCCACCCAGAGGGGCGTGGTGGGGGCGACTGCCGAGGACCTCAGGCTCGACCCCAAGATGGCGACCTACCTGCCCGAGGACTTCGTCAAACGGTTCGAGGTCATCGCCACCGGCTACGACGACTCCACCGGCGAGCTTACTGTCGCCACCACGTCTCCCGACGACTACAGCCTCGTCGACAGCGTGCGGTTCATGACCGGCGTGCGCAGCGTGCGCCCCATCCTCGCCTCGCAGTACGCCATTCGGCGTGCGATCTCCGAGCACTACTCCACCCACTCGTTGCTCGAAGAGGTCGTGCACGACGGCCGCTTGTTTGAGAAGGCCCTCATCAGCCAGAGCAACCGTCTGCAAAAGACGGAGGGAGAGGACGACCGCGGCCAGTCACTCGATGAGGCACTCAAGGATGCGGAGCGCCAGCCGATCGTCGCCCTCGTCAACTACCTGCTGATCGAGGCGGTCAAGCGCAAGGCGTCTGACATCCACGTCGAGCCGTACGATGGGTTCCTTCGGATCCGGATGCGCGTCGATGGAATCCTGCACTCGGTGCTGACGCCTCCGCCAGGCCTCCATCGCGCCATCGCGAGCCGCATCAAGATCATGTCCGGCATGGACATCGCGAACTCCCGCTCACCCCAGGACGGACAGATCAGCATCGAGTACCTCGGGGAACAGCTGTTCTATCGCGTGAGCTCGCTGCCAACCGTGCATGGGGAGAAGCTCGTGATCCGGCTACTCAAGAAGGAAGCGAGCCTGCTCGATCTAGACCACCTGGGGATCCCTGAGCACCTCCTCAGCAAGTGGAAGTCGATCATCAGCGAACCTCAGGGCCTCGTGCTCCTGACGGGCCCCACTGGGTCGGGCAAGACCACGACGGTCCACGCTTCGCTGGAGCACGTGAACAGCGTGGACACCAACATCGTGACCCTCGAAGACCCCTTTGAGGCGGCCGTTCCTGGTGTGAACCACGTCCAGGTCAATCCAGCGGCCGGCCTGACGTTCCTGACAGGGCTTCGCTCGATCCTGCGCCAGGACCCCGACATCGTGTTCCTCGGCGAGATCCGCGATCGCGAGGTCGCCAAGACCGCGATCGAAGCGTCCATGACGGGCCACCTCGTGTTCTCCACCCTGCACACCAACAGCGCGGTGGAGTCGCTCGCGCGCCTCGAGGACATCGGGGTGGAGACGTTCCTCATCGCCGGGTCGCTGCGCTGCGTGGTGGGCCAACGCTTGGTCCGCACCAACTGCCCCCAGTGCTCGATGGAAGAGGCGCCGCCGGCTGCGGAGCTGCGCGCCTTGGGGCTCGACGATGAGGGCATCTACTCCGGCACCTGGATGCGCGGCCGCGGTTGCAACCACTGTATGGGGTCGGGGTTCAAGGGGCGCCACGGCGTCTACGAGGCGCTCTTCATCACCCCGGCCATCCGGACGCTCATCCGCAAGAAGGCAGACCTCGAGGACATCGCAGCCCACGCCCGCCAGGAGGGGTTCACCTCGATGTTCGAGAACGCCATCACGCTGGCGCAGCAAGGCAAGACCACCCTGCCAGAGATTCGACGCACCATTTCGGTGAGCAAGATCGGTTTGCAGAGCACCATCGCGGCGTAGGCGGAGTCACTCGGTCTAGTGCTCGGGCTCACGAAATCCGCCCGTGCTGAGCGCCCACGCGGCATGCACCAGGAAGCCGGCCATCATTCCCGGCAGGGCTTCGTATACCGCGCCGTTGAATTGAAGCGCGAAGATCCAAAGGAGCACGGTTCCCAGCCCCGCGACCATCATGGCGCTGGCCACGTTGGACGTGATCCGCCACCCCATCGAACGCACCACCAGGAGCGGGCCGAGCGTCGCGGCCAGGCCCGACCACGCAAAGGTCACGTAGGTGAATACGCTGCCGCCGAAGAGCGCGATCGTAAGCGCCACACCGGTGACGACCACCGTCGCGACCTTGGTGCCGAAGTAGCTTCGGCCGATCCTGGGAACGACGTCCTGACTCAGGGCCGCCGAACAGGAGAGCACCTGCGAGTCGGCGGTCGACACGGCGGCCGCGAACAGACCCGCAAGCATCAGTCCGACGAACACCGGAGGGAGCAGGCCGCCGGCCAGCATCGGGAACGCGAGCTCGGCGTCGCCGGAGAGCATGCCGATCACGACCTCTCGGCCGACGTCGCTCTCCCATGGAATCAGCGCGCGGGCGACCACGCCCACGAGCACGCACGCCGCTGCGAAGAAGATGTACCAGGTGATGTAGATGCGCCGCGCCTTGACCATACTCTCGGGCGAATCGATCGCCATGGCTCGCACCATGATGTGGGGTTGTCCCACCATGCCGAAGCCGGCCGCGACCCAGCCCAACAGAAACAGGCCAAAGCCATACTCCAGGTTGCTGGGGAGGATGTTGGTGAGGCCTGCGGAGACGATGTCACCCGTGTCGGTGCGGACCATCACGGACCCGAGCGTGTCCCACGTGGCGCCGATGCCGCCGAGGCTGTTCACGGCGACGACGAGCAGCACTGTGATCGAGACCAGCATGACGACCGACTGGGCAGCGTCGGTCCAGATCGAAGCGCGGAGGCCACCGGAGAAACAATAGACGAGCACGATGACCGCGCCGAGCACAGCCCCCAGGGTCGGATCGATGTCGAAGTGGGACAGCGCCTTGGAGCCCGCCGTGAGTTGGGCCGCTGAATAGATGGCGAGGAAGAAGAGGGTGGCGAGTCCCGCCAGGAACACGACGCGCCTGTCGAGCCCGTGGCCGAGAAAGTGCGGGACCGTGTTGGCACCGACCTCTTCGCTTAGCCTGCGAAAATTCTGATGCACGAACAACCACGCGATCCATTCGCCGAACAACCAACCGGCGATGAGCCAGCCGCCCGAGAGCCCGGTCATGTAGCAGCTGCCGGTGAGCCCCATGAACATGAAGCCACTGTTGTCGGTGGCGACCGACGACAGGGCGCTGAGCCACGGGTTGATGCTCCTGCTCGCCAGCAGGTAGTCCTCGGTCGTCGCTACTGCGTGTTTGGACGACCACACGCCGATGACGACATAGGCGCCCAGGAAGGCGAAGAAACTGATTGTTACGGCGTTGAACATAGGACCCGGGACATTAACACGGCGCTCCTGGAGGGCAGACGTGCGGGCAAACCGCTGCTGCGCGACGACAGCAGACGGCGTTCGACATGGACTACGTCGAGGGCCATTTCGCTCCCGCGGGAGGTTCTCGTGTTCGCCGAGACCGGCCGCGGGGCCTCCGATACCCCGTGGCTCGGTTGGCGGTGGTTGTCGCCGGCGCGAGCTGCGGATTCGTCGGGCTCGGCCGCCCTCTTCATGCTCGCCAGCGCCGGAGAAGGTAGCGATGACCTGCTCGCCATCGTCGGGTGGCGGGAGGTTTCAGAACACTCCGACGAGCCCCAGACCAGCCGGGAAGACTCGAACGGTGCGGCGTGACCGAGTTCGGCGGGGCGCATCGCTCGAAGCGTGGGCTTGCCGCAACCGCGTGTCGATGCGCGAGACCGCGACTGCACCTCCGAGGAACGCACACAATGCGGCGACCTGATTGGGCCCGATCACTGCCCACATCCAAGGCTCGCTCGAGGCCCATGAGGCAAGGACGACCCCACCGAACGTGGCGAGGAGCTGGAACGGGAGGACGACAAACGTCGTCAGGGTGTAGTGGTCCCGGAGAAGACCGGAGATGAGCCAGTCCTGGGGGGCATCCCGCGAGTACGGATTGTGGACTCGTCCATGACGCAGGGTTCCCGCGAGCGCCAACTGCGCGGTGCCGCCCATCACTTCGAGGCTGCCGAACAACGCACCCAGGAACCACAGCGGCCCACCGCGCCCCACGAGCCCCGTCCGCGAATCGATGGTCGACAACGTGAGCAACGTCGCCCCCGTCGCATACGACGCGACGGCGGTTTGCGTGAGGGCGTCGGCCGCGGCCCAGGAGTCGCGTGGGACCCGTTCCTCGGCGGAGGCCGCGGCCGGGAGCCAGAGGGTGAGGAGTATGCCGAGTAGGAAGGCGCGATGGAGGTGGGTACGAACGGGTGCTCCGGGCATTGAAATGAGTCTAGGCGTTCGTCAAAGAACAAGTGCTCCACTGCTGAGAGACCGCGGGACGCACTCTCGATCAGAAACGGGCGCTTGGACCTGAATTCCGAGTCCTGCCTCGTTTCCCGGTCGATAGCCAGCTCCCGCCTCGCTCTCCGGCATAGTCTGTGTGGTTCGGTTCTGCCGTGCCGAGGAGAGGGAAGATGGTCGACGAGTCCCTAAACGTGTTGCTGCTTCGCGCTTGCGAGGTTGACTTCGAGCGCCGCGAGGTGCGAAGGCCGGGCGGCGTGGTGGTGCTCTCGGAGCGGGAGGTGGCGCTGCTCGCGTATCTGAGGGCCCGGCCGGGGCGCAGCATCTCGCGGGACCAACTCCTGGTTGACGTGTGGGGCTTCCCCGAGCCGGTCCACACCCGCGCTGTCGACAACACGGTCATGCGTCTTCGGGCCCGCATCGAGTCCGACCCCGCCCGCCCCGAACACCTGCTCACGGTGCGCGGCGTGGGGTACTGCTTCGTGCCGCTGGTGGTGCAGGCCCCTCCACCGCCGTCGGGGACCTTCGTGGGGCGGGACACGGAGGTCTTGACCGCAGACCACCTGCTGGCGACCGACGGGTTCGTGACGCTGCATGGTCCCGCGGGCGCGGGAAAGAGCCGACTCGCAGCGGAGCTCGTCGCCGATATCGCCGGGCGCATCGTGGACCTGCACCCGTCTCGCGGCCGACTCGACGCCCTGGGGAGAGTCGCCGCCGCCCTCGGCGTCGCCTCGGCCGTAGGCTCCGACCAGGACAGCCTATGTGACCAACTCGGACGGGCACTGCAGCGCCGCGGTTCCGAGACTCTGGTCCTGGACGGGGTGGACGGTGTGCCCTCCCTGGTGGATGACGCGCGCCGATGGCGTCGGGCGGCCCCGCAACTGCGCGTTCTCCTCACGACCCGCAGCTCGGTCCGCGCGGCTGGTGAACGCGTCCTCGCGCTGGGCCCGCTGAGCGAAGATGCCGCGGTGCAGATGCTGCTCGACCGAGCGCCCGTCGCCGTCGAGGACACCCCCGCACTCCGTCGGCTCGCGCAGCATCTGGACTGCCTGCCACTGGCGCTTGCGCTCGCCGCGCCGCGTCTCGAAGTATTCAGCGCCGACCAGCTCATCGAGGCGGCTCCCCAGGAGGGGCTGGCCGCGGTGATGACCGGGGCCTGGGAGAGCTTGTCCGAGCCAGACCGGTCCGCGCTGCGCGCCTTGGCCGCACTCCCGGTGGCCTTCTCCCTAAGCGACGCCCGCGCGGTGCTCCCATCGGACCAGCGGCCAACTGTCCTGGCGCGAATCGAGCGACTGGTCCGCTCTTCGTGGCTGCAACGCGGCTCCCGCTTCTCCATCTTGGCTGGAACCCGCCGCTTCGTGCGTCAGCAGTCGAGTCGGGCTGAGCTGGCGCAGGCGGATGCCGGGGCCCTCGCGCACCTCGCGGACCTCGCAACCGATGCCGCGACGCAGCTTCGCGGCCGCGACGGAATCGAGGGCAGTCACCGGCTGGCGGCGATTGCGTCCGCCCTCCTCCCATTGGTCTTGACCGCTCCACCGGGAGTGGAGACGTCGCGGGCGGCTCTGGCGATGGGCCCGTTGCTCCTGACTCGGGGGCCGGTGTCCCCGCCACTCGCCGACCGACTGGTTCTCCTCGCCGAGGCTGCCCCGACGCTACAAGGGCCCTTGACCGTGCTGCGCGGCGCGTTGTTGTGGTTGCTCGGCGATGTCTCGGGGGCGGAGCGCGCATTCGAGGGCTGCCTGGGCGGTCCCGCGGGTCCCGAGGCGAAGGCGCGACTCGCGATGGTGCGCCTGGCCCAGGGCAGGATCGACGCCGCCCGAGAGCTCTGCACGCAGGCCATCACGACGAGCCGCACTCCCCATGGGCAGGCGCTCGCCTGGGTGCGCGCCGGGGCGATGGAGCATCAAGCGGGGGACCCGGCTGCGGCCCGCCGGGCCCTGCGCGCCGCATTGCGTCTCTACCAGCAGATTGGCGATGTGCGGGAAGAGGCTCGCACGCTAGGGAACCTCGCGCTGTTTGACCTGGAAAGCGGGCGGCACGAGCGGGCTGGGCGCGGTTTGCGGCGGGCGTTGGCGAGCGCGCAGCAGGAGGGGAGTCGTCTGGCGGAGATTCAGCTGACCATCAACCTCGGAGGGCTCGCGCATCTCCGGGGGCGCCTGGAACCCGCCGCGAGCTTGCTGGCCGAAGCGCTACGCCTCGCTCGGGACGCTGGGGAGCCGATCCTCGAAGCCATCGCATCCTGGGGCCTGGGCGCGTTGGCGCTCGAGCTCGGAGACCTGGGTGCAGCCCGGCGCGATCTGGGCCGAGCCCTCGTGCACTTCGCCGGCAAACACGACGTATTTGCCGGCGCAGTGCAGGGGTGGCTCGCGGCACTGGAGGCCTGTGACCTGGACGACGAGGAAGCGTCGCGCCTCCTGCGCGAGGCCCGCGCCGTGGCCCCCACGATGGCCGCGTCGCTCGACGCCTTGGAGGCGGTGGTGTGGGCATCGCAGGGCCGAGTGGTGGACGCTCGCCATCGGCTGGAGACCTGCGCCGAGCCGGCCTCGCGCTCCAGCGCGGTCCGCCAGGCGGTGCGGGTGTCCTCGGTGTTGGTAGAGGGTCTCGGGGCTACTCGGCGCTGATCAGCTCGGTGAACGACTCCGAGGTGCCGCCCGATGTCGTGGTGAGCACGTCCGCCCACACGAGCCCTGGACCGTCGAGCGAGGTGATCGAGAGCTCCTCCGTCTCCACCGTGGTCATGCCGAGCACCGAGATCGAGCTGGTGTGTTCGAACACCACAGAGTTGGGCCAGACCTCCCCGTGCTCGGTCACCGCCTCGACGTTCGCCTCCACAATGGTCCAGTTCCCGGTCTTCGTCTGGGCCTGGGTGGCACCGACGGTTTCTACGGACACCTCAGAGATCGTTCTTGTTCTGACCTCAGCGGGTAGAACCCGTCACTGTCGCGAGGCAGCAACTCCTGCGTCCAGGTGAACGGGGGCTCGCCGTTGTCCGGCGTGGTGCGGTAGGCGAACGTCTGGCCCCCGTCCACCGGCATCCATTCGTTGCACACCCCGTCACCGGAGTTGAGGAGGGGACTCAGCCGGTGAGAGCGAGTGTGCGACCGATCCCCTCTCCGCGTCACGTGAGGGCGCCTGGCAGCGCGCCTCAACCCCGCCGGCGACGGAGCGCGGGGAGCAGAAGCGCCAACGCGAGCCAGCCTGGTGCGGCATCGCCGCTCTCGGCGTGCACGGCGCAGCCTCTGCTGCGTCCGCCCCCTCCGCCGTCGTCGTCGTCACCGGCGTCGTCGTCGTCCCCCACGGCGTCTTCGGCCACGTCAAAGGACACCTCGCCCCAGCTGGAGCCGGCTCCGCGCTCGTCGACGACCCGCACCCGGGCGTACCAGGTGCGTCCGCGCTCGAGCGCCGCGCCCTCGTCCCCAGGGCTCCACACCACCGAGCCACTACCCGACCACGCCACCACGCCGAACACGCCATCGCCAGCGTCGTAGGTGGGCGAGGAGTCCACCTCGAACTCATAGTCGACGGCGTCGCCCTCCACGTCAAAGGTCGCGGTCGCCTCGAGCTCGGGCGAGGTGGTGTCGACCACCGCGCCGTCCGTCGGGCGCACGAACTCCACCGCGTCGGGGGCCGAGTTCGTGGTGTCCACGACGAACGACTCCTCCGCGGACCAGGGGCTCGTGAGGCCGCCCGGGTCCGTGGCCTGCATCGACCAGCGGTACTCCGTGTCCTCGGCGAGATCGGTGTCCAGTTCGATGGACGTCAGCCCCGCGCCCACCGGCATCGACGCCACGAGCTGCCCGTCAGGGTCCGATACCTCGATCAGAAAGGTCCCGCCCGTGTCCTGGTCCACATCGGAGTACGCCGACCACTGCATCATCGGCCGCAGCGAGTCCACGTACTCCCCGTCGACCGGGAAGAGCAGCGTGGGGGCGTCCGGCGCCTCGTTCTGGGCGTTCACGAAGAACGTCTCCAGCTGGCTCCAGGGACCGTCGGCGTTGCCGTCGGATGCCTTTGCCCGCCAGGCGAAGGTGACGTTTTCGGCGAGGGCGGCCGTGGGAACCGAGGTGGTGGGTCCGGGGGACTGGACCACGTTGGGCAGCTCCTGGATGAGCGTGCTCATCGACGGGTCGTCCCAGACCTGGAGCGTGTAGGTCAGCACGTCGCCCTGGGGGTCGCTGGCCGGGGCGAACTCAAGCAGGGGATTCGATGTCGTCACCACCTCGCCGCCCCCGGGGCCCACCAGGCTCGGGGCGGTGGGTCCGTCGAAGGAGTCGGGGTCCGTGCCGTCGAGGAACTCGTCGAGGTTGCTGACGCCGTCGGAGTCTCCGTCGCCGGAGGCGTCGCTCGGGTCGCTCGGGTTCAGCCCGTTGGCTGTCTCCCAGGCGTCGGACATGCCGTCCCCGTCGGCGTCCTGGAAGGCCACGTTCAGGAGGAAGGGCTGGGAGTCGAGACCACCGTCGCCATCGGAGACCTCCACCGTCGCCGACACCGAGCCCCACGTGCCCGCGGGTGGCGTCCCCGAGACGACGCCACTGCTGGAGGCGGTGAGCCAGGCCGGCGACCCAGCGCCCATGGACCAGCTCAAGGAGTCGAGCACTCCCGGATCGATCGCCGTCGCGAAGTAGGTCCAGGGGGCCCCTTCGGTGGCAGAGAGGTTCGAGGGGGTCGACGTGATGGTCGGCGGCAGGTAAGCGCCCGGCCATCCCCAGGTAGCCGGAGCCATCTCCCTCACCCAGGCTCTTCCCATGAGCGAGCTTCATGAAGTCCTTGAGCTGCCGTACTGGCGGC
>Ga0222662_1000197_pt1 | contig 56304 bp, 41 predicted proteins | sample AntAcemetagen600_FD_179821 | JGI IMG/M metagenome (GOLD analysis project Ga0222662, IMG submission 179821) | Saline water microbial communities from Ace Lake, Antarctica - #600 | ecosystem: Environmental > Aquatic > Non-marine Saline and Alkaline > Saline | place: Antarctica: Ace Lake... | reverse complement strand
CGATCAGGAACTGGAACCAGTCGGGTTCGTCGGCGAGCTTGAGGCGCGTGATGTCGAGCGCGCCATCACCCCGAGGATCGGCCTGCGTCACCGGCCGATCGGACCAGTCGGCGAATCGCCCCTCGATCGTGATCGGAGGGGCTGAAGCAAATGCTGGCACGACACTGGCTGCGAGCAGGATCGACGCGACGGTACACGGTTGATTCATCGCAGTCCTCGGGTGATCGAAGTCGATGCCGTCGAAGGGCAGTGATCACCATCATCGTACCCGTCACCCGCTTTGCAAGATCATTCGCACGGCCCGCACGGCTTCAGGAAGGGTGCGAGGCCGACACCATCGACGGCGCCGTCACCGTTCAAGCCCGAGGTGCGGTGATCGGGGAACTCGCCCCGATGCACGAAACGCTGCCCGGGGCCGGAGTCGGCCCCGTCGAAGACGCCGTTGCCATCGGGCACATCCATGCCGTATTCGCCAACGCGGAAACCCCGGGGCCGGACCTGCATTCCGCATCGACGACGTCACACCTCTTCGACGTGTGGCTTGAAGGGCTGCAGACGGCCACGTTCCCGGAGGATCCGCACCCCGAGCCAGAGGTACGCCAGGAAGATCACGCCGGAGATCACGTAGGCCGGGGCGAACCAGATCGCCGAGGGCCAGACCAGTCCGATCCGGTTGTTGCTGGGTGCTACCATGGGTGCGAAGGAGTTTTCCATGCGTTGCTCGACCATCGTTTTCGTCTCGCTCGCGATCATCACCGCCGCGGCACCCGCCAGCGACACCACCGTCGTGGATTTCGAAGGTTGCGCCGGAACCACCTGCGAGGGCTGGTCGGGTCCCAGCGGTCCGGGCGGCGCCACCAACGTCGATCCGACCGGCGGCAACCCCGGTCGGAACCTGCGTACGGTCTTCAGCGACTTCTTCGTCGGTTTCCGAAACTCGTCGAACCCTCAGTTCGTGCGCGACTTCTCGACACTCGAGAACTTCACCCTTTCCGTGGATCTGAAGGCCGAGTCCATCGCCTTCGCCGGAAGCGACGTCACCAGACCCTGGCTCGTCGAGATCCGCGACCACGACGACCCCCCGCCGGGATACGCGTGGGTCTCGGTCTGGTACCTCTTCTCCTGGGTCGGCGAGGGCGAGTGGACGACGTGGTCGGTACACGTCGAGAATCCCGCCGCCGTCGAACTTCCGGAAGGCTGGGGCGGAACCGGCGCCGAGGACCCCCGGACCTTCGAACCAGGCCTTCCGAAGGATCGATCCTTCGTGGACGTGCTGGCCGGCGCCGACTCGATCGTCTTCACCACCGGCCAGCCGGGCCTCGCCTTCGGGCTCACCGCCTTCGACCTGCGGATCGACAATGTCACGATCACCACCAATCAGGGCACTGCCTGCCCCGCAGACTTGAACGGCGATGGTCTGGTCGACGCGGCGGACATGGGTGCCATGCTCGCCCTCTGGGGCGATGCAGGAAGCGCCGCCGACCTCAACGATGATGGGGTCGTCGATGCTCAGGACCTGGGACTTCTGCTGGTGGAATGGGGCCCGTGTTCCTGATCACCACCGTGGGTTCGGCCTGAGGACCGAAGACGTGCGGCGGCGCGGATGCCCGGCCCCCCCGCTCACTCACCTCGTTGACGCCGGAGCCCCCGTTCCATCTCCTCGAGCGTGATCCGGTCGTTCCCATCGGTGTCGATCCGCGTGAAGAACCCCCGGTACTGTTTCGGGCATTCCCGACGGCTGAGCTCGCCGTCCCGGTTGCGATCCAGAAGCGCGAAGATCCCCTCGGCCGAGAGATTCCCGGCCGTCGAGGCCCCGCCTTCGGTCGGCAACAGGAATTCGAAATAGCCGATCATCATCTCCTCGTAGGTCTGGTCGCCCCACCTCACCGTGTCGGTCGGATCGGGATTGGCGGGATTGCCTTCGGAGTTGTCGAAGGTCGCGGAGGCGATGATCCTCGAACCTCGTTTGATGGCGAGCGGCTCCCGATAGACGTAGTTCAACTGCCAGTTGAAGTCGTACCGCGGTACGTCGAGCATCGTCGACCGGACCCCTTCGGGCGACTCGAGTTCGTATCGGAACGAACGTCCGCGCAGATGCATGTGCGGCATCAGGGTCAGGATCTCGACGTCCCGGGGCAGCGTCACGACGGCCTCGACGGGATGGGCCGGCGCACCAGGGGGGATCTTGAAGCGACGATTCGATGCACTGGCGGTCACGACTTCGATCTCGGGCGGACGATCGGCGAAACGAAGCCCCAGACGGGTGCGATCACTGGTGGCCAAGCCGTTCGGCGTGTAGTGCAGTTGGAAGACGAGTTGCGAACCGGCGGGGATGCGCTTGGCGATCGACCGTCCTCGCGCGACGCGCGGATCGCCGTAGTCGATCGATCGGTAGCCGGGGACGTAGGCCGCGAGGTATCCCCCCTGATCGAGCCGGCGGCCGGGCTCCTTCATGAAGACCAGGACGTGGTGGACCGCATCGAGGGCCGTCGGGATCAACTCCCAGGCCTCGACCCACCGATCCTCTTCAAACCCCGGATCGATCGCGATGTTGACGTAGTCCAGATAGCCCTCGGCCGGAATCGAGATCACCTCTGGAATCGGAATGATCAGATCCGGCGTTCCGATGGTCCACTCGGCGGCCGCCCCGAGGCGGGGTCGTTGGGCAGCGACGCGCCGTGGATGACGGCCGGGCTCCCCACTCGGACGTCCGTTCCGGGCCCACGCCACGATCGCCTCCTGTTCCTCGGAGGTGAGCGAACGGTCGTTCAACCAGGGCGAGTGGCCTCGGCCCTCGACGGACTCGGCGAACCAGGGTGGCATCAGTCCGGCAGAGACCTGGCGGGCGATCATGCCAGCGTTCGCCCGAGCCTCCTCCTCGACGTCGAGCGGGAAGGGTCCGATTCCGCCGGCCTGGTGACAGCCCACGCAGTGGACGTCGAACAGACGCGAGATCGAACCGTGCCAGGTCGGCGTCCGTTCGAGCCTCGGCTGCCCCACCTCGAGGCCGAGCTCGCACCCCGGCGAGGTCGTCGCCGCCGGTTCGGCGGAGCGGCCGGCCAGCACGGCGTCAACCGCATCCACGAGCGGCGTCGATCGCGGTTCGTTTCGAACGTATCCCAGCCCCAGCCGATCGTCGACGGCACCTCGGTACCGCACGGTACCTCGGTCGTCGAGCACGAAGGCTTCGGTCGTGGTGGACGCCCCGATCGCTTTCGCCATCACTCGTTCCGGATCATGCACCGCTTCACCCTGAAAGTCCGCGGCCGCGAGGAACGCGGCGAGTTCGTCCACCGCATCCGTCCCCTGCACATCGACGAGCACCACGCGAACTCCTCGGCGTCGCCAGCCCTTCTCGAGCGTCGAGAGAATCGGCAACCATTTCCGACTCAAGGGACAGGTGGTGCTGGTCATCACCAACACCGTGGCGAGGTCCTCGGCACGGAGCGCCAGCGACCCCCCACCCACGAGATCGATTTTCGGAAAGACCGCGAGCCGCCCCACGCCGACCGCACGGCCTTCGATCACCTCCGGACCCACCCGTACGGGCTGATCGTCCGGCTTCGTGGAAGACCAGGCCCACGGCGAGGTGAAGGCAAGAACCGCGAGGGCGACGGCTTGAACGGAGGAACGAGGCATGCGTCGATCGTAGCTGAAACGTCCTGCGGGACAAAGCATCGCCCCGCACTCGAACGCCGGCACCACTTTCATCGGCCATCCCGACCGATCGACGCCTCGCTCGATACCGATGCGATCGTTACGCTCGTGATCATGCGAATTCCACATCACCGGTACGCCCTCGCCCTCTCGATGCTCGTGACGGCGATGTCCCACGCGGGCGAGGACATCCGGGTCTTCGTCTTCGCGGGCCAGTCGAACATGGTGGGCGCCGATTCGAAGGTCGCCGACGTGGAACGGTTCCCGCCGTTCCGAGGGGTCACGGCACCGCGAAACGACATCCGCTTCTGGCACGTGATCGGGCGCGAGGACAAGGCCGACTCGAAGGGCTGGGTGCCGCTGCAACCGGTCCGCGGCATGGTGGGACCGGAGCTCGTCTTCGCGCGAGACGTGACCGAAGCCACGAAGGGCGACATCGCGATCGTGAAGGTCGCGGCGGGCGGAACCCATCTCGGTGGCGACTGGAATCCGGAGAGCCCCTCGGGCTTCAAGATGTATCCGCTGCTCCTGAAGACCGTCCGCGCCGCGATGGCCGACCTTGAAGAACAGGGATTCGATCCAGTACTCGAAGGGTTCTTCTGGCACCAGGGCGAGAACGACATGTTCGAGGAGTCCTACCTCCGGAACTACGGTGAGAACCTCGCCAAATTCTTGACGCGGGTGCGGACCGATCTCGAAGCGCCGAACCTCCGGTTCTACGTCGGGGAACTCTGCACCAAGACGATCTGGGGCATGGACCTTCGGCCCCGAATGGCCGACATCGCCCGCGGACAACGCGCCGCGACGGCGGCGGACCCGCTCGCGGAATACGTGCCGACCTCGCACGTCGGCGTCGAGATCGGCGGAGGGGTCGGCCTCCACTACCACTACGGCACGCTCGGCCAGCTCGAACACGGGGCGAACTACGCGGCCGCGTATGGCTCAAACCAAGGCGTGGAACCAGCGCCGCAACCCTCGATGAAACGGTGGCCATATTCACGGACCAAGGAAGTCGATCTGTGGATCCTCGCCGGGCATCGCAACATGGAGGGGGAACGCGCCTTCGTCCAGGAGCTCGACTCGATCGAAGGCGGCAAGGCCCTTTCGAAGCCACAGCGGATCCCCTTCCGCTATTCGACCGGCGGCGGCGTCCATGCCTCCACCGAGTGGGAGCCGCTCGCGCCCGCAGGGCTGTACGACACCTTCGGCCCGGAAGTCTCCTTCGGCGCCCGCCTGAGAAGAATCGATCGTCGAACGCCGATCGCGATCGCGAAGTTCACCCACAGCGGCTCGCAGATCATCGACTGGACGCCCGAGGGAAGCGTGGCGAAGGAACGCAATCTGTATCCGGCGTTCCGCGAATTCGTGCGCGAGTCGATGGAGGCGGTTCGCGAAGCCGGGGCTCGGCCGCGGCTCGCGGGCGTGATCTACCACGTGGGCGAAAACGACATGTCGTTCCACCCCTTCCGGAACGAAGCCGCCGAACGCCTCGGGACGACGATCTCAAGCCTGCGAGCCGACCTCGGCGAGCCTGGGCTGCCGTGGTTTGTCAGCCAGCAGCCACCGACCGACCACGAGCAGGTGAACTCAATCGACGTGGTCGCCGACATGGCCGCGCTGGCGGCCGATGATCCGCATACCCACCACCGCCTCGTGACCGATCTCCCCCCGCAACCGAAGCAGCTGGTGATCGACACCGCGGGCATCGTCCGAATGGGCGAAGGCTGGGCGGACTGGGTGGTCGAGATCGAGAAGGAATGAACGGACGATCGTCGCCGATCGGAATCGGTTGCTCGCACGCCGGCGGCCGCGGAACGACCTCGAACCTGAGACACGACCACGGGCCGCTGGCGATTGCCAGCGGCCCGTGGGGTTTGATCATCCGAGTCGGGTTCGAGCTCGGTGCGAGGTCGGTGCGATCAGCTCGCAGCGGCTCGCTGGCGTCGGCCACGCAGGCCGCCGGCGCCGATGGCGAGGGCGGCGAGTCCCCCGAGTCCGGGCACCGCGGTCGAGCCGGCAGTCTGGCCGGCCGCGATGGTGGCGCCGGTGTCGTCCCAGCCCCATCCGGTGATCGTGATGTAGGAATTCGTGGTGCCATCCGCGTAGGCGTCGAAGGACAGCCAGCCGTAGTTGCCCTGATAGCCGTCGGAGCCGGCGGTCTTGAAGAGCAGGTACCAGGTCTGGCCGGTGTTCCCGACGCCTTGGGGATCTTCGCCGAAGCCTCCAGAGCTCGACTTGCCCCAGTTGATGTCACCGAAGTTTGCAGACGAAGTGATGGAATTATTGGTGCCAGTGAAGTCTCCGGCAGTCCGGCCGAAATTGTTCCAGGTGGCGTCCGCGCTCACGGGGAGGCCACCGAACCAGTTCGAGGCGCCTCCACCGACTCCACCGGTTGAAATATCTTGTCTGATTCCCATCCACTTCAAATCAGCTCCCTTGACGCTCGCGTAACTCACGCCTCCACCAGCGGCCGAGAAGGTTCTGACCGTGGCCCCGCCGGCGCCAGTCATTTCAAAGTTCGTGTTGGCGGTGGTGCTGGTGACCGTGATCGACAAGCCGGTGTTGGAATAGACATCGGCAGACGCGACACCAGCCATGGCGGCGACCGGGGTCAACGCGACGGCCTTGGCGGCGAGCTTGTAGTTGGACATTCGGTCGCCCTGAGGGCGGCTGTAGCTACTGGACATCAGGTCTCTCTCCACGGGGGATCAGGATTGGTTGGCAGCGAACGATCTGCCAAATCTAAAAGCTATCTGGTGTCTCCTTCCGCACGCGACGCAATAAAGGCAAAAAAGCGAATTTTGCGCGGCGGATTTCCCCTCGCGGAAGGCATTCAGGAGATCGGGGACCTCGATCGGGCGCGGCGTCCCGCCGGCCGCTGGTGCGCCGCCCCCGAAATCCTGCTCGTTTTCATCCGGGGAGATTCAGCCTCGGATCCCGCAGGGTCAACGTGGCTCCATGATCAGGCAGAGTCCAGACCGCCAGACCGGGAGTTCCATCTCGCACCGGAAGCCGATGAACTCGCCAGCATCCCAACCCTGATCCCCGAACATGTGGGCGGCGAGTTCCGCGTGTCGCCCGTAGATCGCCGAGCTCGCACCCGCGGTTCCCGGGCCGAGTTCGCTGAATCGCATCTGGTCGGCGAACCGGGTCATCCAGAGATCTTCCGGAGGCGCCAGGAGCGAGGTGCCCCACAGATGGGAGTCGCCGTGGACTTTCAGGTGCGCCTCCATGCTGCGATGCAGGTACATGTCGAGGATGCAGTGCCGGGTGGGGTAGTCGACGTACAGCCAGATCGCCTTGTGATCGCCGGGTTCGTCGACGTTCCACCGGTTGTGTTGGATCGCAAAGCAGTCGAAGGGCTCGCCGGGGGGGATGTGTTCGGGGTTGATGATGTGTGCGAGATGCTGCGACTTGATGTTTCGAGAATCGATCGAGGGCAGGGGCCGGGTGCAGAAGGACTCGATCAACTTCTGGGGCTCTCTGGCCGCTTCCTCGCTCGTGACATTGCGAAAATCCGAGAAGGCCATATTCATCGGGAGGCGAATGGGCATCGCCGAACCTCTCGCCCGCATGCCCGCGTAGCCGCGCACCGCGATCTGCTCGTAGTTGAACGCGCCGTGCGAGCTCGGCCGGATCGCCATCATGCTGGTCGTGAGATCCGCGGCCTGCCCGGTGATCGCCGACGTGGCTTCGAACAGTTTCGCGCGACGGTCACGCAGTCGATCCTCGTCGGTGGTGTCGTGGAAGAGCAACAGGGCGGACGCGAATCCGGTCTGGCTCAATCCCAGGTCGCGGAGATAGGCCTCGAACGCATCGACCGCGGCGAAGGCGTCGGCCATTGACGCCCTCGGCACCCCCGCCCGAATCACCGCTTCCAGGAACTCCCGGAGCCCACCGACGCCCGGCAGGTCGGCGAGCAGTTCCGGCCCCGGATCGGCGGAGGTCTTCTTCAGCGCCATGATCCGCTGGCAGGTCATTCGACCGACCCCCAGCTCGCTGACCAGGGTCGCCGCGCGTTTCCCTTTGACTGCGGGCATCCGTAGCACGGGCGCCAGGGCGGCCTGCAGGTGACGGGCCACCGCTTCGGCGTCCCGGATCGAGCGTGCGGTCAGGATGGTCGGCATGGGATTCGGAATTCGAGTCGAGTACGAGGAGAAATCCTTGCAATCATACGACCGGATGATAGAATAAAAAAGCACTGAGTGCTTTTTCTGAAGTTGCCGCCCTCGGCAAGGACCGCTCGCCGCGGATCACCGCAAACTTGAAGAGGAGAAGACCTTGAAGACGCCGACCAGCTTTGTCGCCTTGGCCATGTTGGCGGGACTGACGTTCCACGTCCTCACGCATCAGGCGGTGATGGCCGAGGAGAAGGACCATCGCGTGGTCGCCAGTCGCCAGGCCGGCCCCGATCCCCGTCCCGTCCACGGCGGGCTTCGTGGCATCGTGTCCCCGCCCGATGACGATGCAGGCTGGCAGCCGACCGACCTCGACCGGGCGCGGATGCGCCGTGGGGTCGAGGCGTATGTCGCGGAGTTCGGGCCGCTTTCCCGATCCGATGATCATTCGGGCTTCGCAGGTGTTTCGCCGTCGCTGCTTTCGTTCTACCCGTTCGGCGGCCGGGCGGGCGTGGACTTCAACCTGCACCATTTCTTTGACCATGCTTCCCAGGCGGGCGGCATCCAGGACTGGAACTGCGGCGACTACACGGCTGACGGTGTCATCGCCGCCATCGGACTGGTGCCGACCTTCGACCGCCAGTTGATCGGCGTTCCGGTCTACGCCGCCCTCGACGGCGTCGTCGTGACGACCCATGACGGCGAGGATGACCAGAACGTCGATCATGAGGAAGGACGGCCCACGAATTTCGTGAGACTCGATCATGGTCAAGGGCTCCAGACCAGCTGCTTCCTTTTGCGCAAGGACAGCATCCTCGTCTCGCCCGGCGATGAGGTCCGAGCCGGCCAGCAGATCGCCGAGGCCGGCGCGAGTGGAAACACCGACTGGCCGGCGCTGGCATTCGCCACTCTGATGGACGAGGCGTTGTTCGACCCGTTCGTCGGTCCCTGCAACGAGGGTGAAAGCGCCTGGGCCGAGCAGCCAGGGATCCCCGATATCAACGACGTCACCTTCACCGATTTCGGCGTGACGCTGGAGAACCTCGACGCGTACTTCGCATTTCCGGAGAACCAACGCTGGCAGCCCCCGGCCGAGGGATACGTCCCACTGGACCACGACGGCGTCTGGATGTGGGTTCGCGGGTTCAACCTGCCGGCCAACAGCACCTGCACCTTTCAATTCTACGATCCCACGGGCGACCTCCACTACGACTCCGGCTGGTTCTGGCTCAACTTCGGACTCACGTCCTATCGGTTCTGGAACTGGTGGTTCTACTGGGACCTTCCAGGGATGCAGCAGACTCCGGGCACCTGGCGGGTCAACGTGTTCGTCAACGGCCAGCTTCACCTGACCTTCCCGATGGACATCGTCGCGGAGGGGGATCCGACGCCCAATCGTCCGCCGACGACCATCACTTCCGCCTTGATCCGTCCGAACGCCCCGACCCTGGAGGACGTCCTGGTCTGCGAGGTGAACTCGGCCGGCCCGTTGGATGATCTGGATTGGGACATCGTGCGGTATCGATACACGTGGTCGGTCGGTGGTCGCGTCCTGCGGGACACGGTCTCCGCCGGACTCGCCGACCTCCTGCCGGCGTCGCTGGCCTGCGAGGGCGCCGTGGTCGAGTGCCGCGTCACGCCTTCCGACGGTTTCGTGGACGGAACGACGGTCACCGCGATGGTCGAGATGGACGGGCCGTTTTTGGGCGACGCCGACTGCGATGGGATCCTCGACTGTCCCGGCGACTTCAACCATGACGGCCATCGCAATGGCGGCGACCTCGGATCCCTCCTCGCCTGGTGGGGAACTCCGGGCGGCGACATCAATGGCGACGGCACGACCAACGGCGCCGACCTCGGCCTGTTCCTCGGGTACTGGGGCGATTGCTGAGGAACCGGTTCGTCCCAGTTCAGGACTTGATTCGTTCGTTCGTGAAGGATCCTTTTTAGAAAGACGCAGCACCATGCATTCCATACTTCTCGCCAGTGTGATGACCTTGGCCCTGACCCTGACCCTGACATCCGCCACCAGTGCGGAAACCCATGACATCACGGTGACGGCCACCTCCTTCGAGCCGTCCACCCTCGTGGTGGCGCCCGGTGACACGATCGTGTGGACCCTCGAGGCCGACTCGGATCGATCGTTGGAATCCGGATCGGACTGCATCGCCGACGGCCTCTTCTTTGACGGGCCACTCGACGCAGGCAGCCCGACGCTCGAGTGGGTCGTCCCCGACTATGCCTCGATCGACATTCCCTACTTCGCCCAGAAGCACTGTGGCATGGGCATGGCCGGTGTCATCTCTATCAACGCTGGTGGCGCAACGCTCCAGGTGCCCGGGGACTACCTCACCATCGCCGAAGCAATCGACGCGGCGGTCGCAGGCGACATCATCAACATCGCGGCGGGTACGTATGACGAATCTGATCTGGCGGTGGGCGCCGCCAACATCACGCTTCGGGGCGAAGCCAACGCCGATGGCACACCTGCCGTCACGATTGACGCCCAGCAGCAAGGACGCGTCTTTGAAATGGTCGGGGTCACAGGTCCCCCCCCCGGCTTACCTGGGCTGGTCGTCTTTGACACCATGATCATCACCGGCGGCGCTGTCAGCGGTAACGGCGGCGGCGTCTCGATCAAGACCTGCAGCCCCGTCTTCCGCAACTGCACGATCACGCAGAACAGCTGCACGGGCAACGGCGGCGGCGTGTATGTCCGGCACAACGCAGATGGAGCCCCGTGGGCCTCGGCAGACGTCAGGTTCATTGATTGCACGATCATCGGCAACGACGCCCAGGACGGAGGCGGGATGTTCAGCTCCAGCAATGGGTTCGGTGTTGGAGCCCAGCCGACATTGGTCGGCTGCGTCGTCACCGAAAACACCGCCAGCAACGGCGTCGGCGGCATTCGTCATGCGACTTCGCCCGGTCAGACGACGGTGGTCAACTCGATCATCTGCGGCAATGTACTCGGCCAGATTGCAGGGTCGGTCGTACTGGATGCCAACTCGTGCGCCCTGAGCACTTGCGTAGACGATGACGGCGATGGCCTTCCAGACGGTTGCCAAAGCGACGCCGACGGCATCCTCCACGTGCCAGATGAGTATCCAAGCTTGTCGATTGCGACCACTGAAGCGCTCGATGGGCACACCATTCTCATTGCCGCGGGGACCTACCCGATCGAATGTTGGAACGGTGCGGCCTTGGTCGAAGGAAAGTCATTGCACATCATCGGCGAAACGCTTGCCGATGGCTCGCCTGCGGTGACGCTCGATGGGGCGTTCTGCGCCTTCGGCATATCCATAATCGGTAACGCTGCGAATCAAACGACGCTCGAGAATGTACGCGTCACACGGAGCCAATATTCCTTGCATATTTCCAACTGCACAGCCACCGTGACGAACTGCGCGTTTGAGAACAGCTCGAGCCCCGTCATACTCTCGAACTGCACCGTCACGTTAAAACAGTGTGCGATGGTCGGCAACAACTCGTACATGGCTGGCGGGGTCATGGTGACGGAAGAAGACGGCGGCGGGAGCACCGCTGTGACCATGATCGACTGCACTGTGGCCGAGAACATCGGGTCCTACTTTGGCAAGGTCGGAACCGGCGGCATCCTGGTCGCGAACGGCGAGTTGTCCATGACCAACTGTCAGGTGCACGACAACGTTGGCGGCATCGTCGGCGGCATAAGTGTGGATGCCGCGGCATCGCTCTCGATGGAAGATACAAGGGTGTGCGCGAACTCCACATGGGACGAACCAAGCCAACTCGTGGGCGACTGGGCTAACCACGGTGGCAACATCATCGAGGACCAGTGCCCGGTGGACTGCCCCGGCGACCTCAACGGCGACGGCGCCGTCAACGGCGGCGACCTCGGACTCCTGCTGGCCGCGTGGGGCGGAGCGGGCGGCGACCTCAACGGGGACGGCGTCACCGACGGTGGCGACCTCGGCCTGCTCCTGAGTTACTGGGGCGACTGCTAGAAAAACCGAGCCCACCCCCCGGCCGTTCCGGGCGACTCGTGATGACTGCCCCCGTACCCTCTACCGAGAGCGCCGATTCGAAAACGATCCGAAGGTGATGGTTTCCAATGCGCTTGCGACCGGAAACACCGCCAAGTCATCGAACGGCGTCCTGAGTCGTTTCGATGCCGTCGCACACTCGACGAAGCGACCGAAATCCGCCTCAGTCACCAATCGGGCCATGAGACCGCGGATCTCTTTCTGACCTCTGTCGACGAGGACTCCGCCGGCCCTTCGTACAACCGGCCGTACGCTCAGCTGGGCATCGTCCGTCTCTCCGATTGAGTCGCGACAGCGCTCGCGCTTCAGTCCCACCACCAGTACAGGAACCGAGCCGGCCCGAGTTCCATGAGTCCGAGCCCGAGGGCCCACGCGATGGCGAGGATTCCGAGGTAGTGGACTCCGGCGTTCAACCGCCGCACGACGCCGAACACCACCGCGGCGATCGGCCACGTGACGAACAGGACGAGGAAGAGCCCACCGAAGCAATACTGCGCGACTGCATCGTGAAATTTCAGGGCCGACGAGAACCCCGACGTTCCGATGGATGCCGGCCAACTGCCGAGGCTCCGGTGCATGTGGATCGCAAGGGTGTAGAACGCCCCGGCCATGACCAGTGCCGGCGTCATAGAGAGGAGCACCAGTCGTGGGGACAGCGGTGCACGCAGGAGTGGAATGCCTCCGAAGAACGCCGCGAGCCCCGGAACGCCGGCGACCACGATCAGCAGCAGTGCGAGATCCGAAGACGTCGCGATGCACATCCAGACGCTCGCGCTGAGCAGTACGGCGAACACCACCCCGATGCGCACTTGGCGGCGCCGGTGCGCAAATCCGGATTCCGCCGCAAAGGTCGTTGGATCCGACGGATCAAAGGAACGCCCGCATTCCGGACACGGGCCGGCCTCGAGACCGGACAGAGCGTATTGGCAGCCGCGACAGTGCATGACCGCGATCATCGCAGATCGCGAGCAGGATCAACGGTGACCCGCATTCGCGACCGCGGCGACGTCACTTCCACAAAGAAAACGCCGCCCGGCGTCATACGACGACGGGCGGCGAATTACTGGTCATTTCGAAAGGGTCGTCATCGGCGACGACCACGGAGATCTCGGATCAATCGGTCCAGAGGGCGAGGAGCATGCCGATGTCTTGGGCGTTGGTATTGCCGTCGCCGTTCACGTCACCGCCGCTGTTTCCGGGACCCCACGATGCAAGGATCCGTCCAAGATCCGCAGAGTCCACGAAACCGTCGTCGTTGAGATCCGCCGGATTCGCGGGGGGTTCGGGTTCGATCGCCGCGAAGAAATTCCAGACCTCGCGGGTCGCATCGATATCCATATTGCCCGACCGACCCGGCCAGTCGTGGCCACCACCATTGATCTGGTAGTAATGAAACTCCCGATTGTGGCCCCGACCGGTGTATCGATCGAGCCGGACGGTGCTTCCGTCGTTCGGGTTCGTGTTGGGGAGGAACACACGATCGAGGATGGGTGTTTCGAGCTCTTCGATCCAGAGATCGTTCATCTCCAGAATGGGCCGGTACGCGCCCCACCCGCCTTGGTTGTTCATGTCTCCATTGAAGTACGTCACATTGTCGTTGGTTCCGTTCATGGTGATGATCGGACGATCAAATTCCGGATCACATGACAAGAAGAGCGGATCCAGCATCATGCCGATGATCGGCGCGAAGCCCCTGAAGGTCGCCGACTCCCGGCAGGCGAGCTGGAAGCACATCTCAGCCCCGTTTGAGAAGCCGGTGACGAAGGTGCGCTCCGGATCGAGGCCCAGCGTTTCCTGAAGATGAACCGCGAGCGACGACAGGAATCCGTCGTCGTCGACGTCGGGCAGCTGCGAATGGAACGCGTAGCCGACATCCCAGAAACGATCATTCGACTGGTCGTTGGTCCCGTTCGGGAAGACCGCCACGAAACGGCCCTCCTCGGCCATCTCACGCCAACCGTAGTTGTTCAACATGTCATTGTTGCCGCCACCGTAACCATGAAGCACCAGCACCATCGGTGCGGACTCGGGCAGATCCGTCGGGGCATACACTCGGTACTGCCGATTGAGCCCGTCGTGCTGGAAGTTGATGTTCGGAGAGTCGGGCGGCGCTTCGCCGTACTCGACGCTGATCGTTCCAGTACCGCGCTCGTTGTCGAAACCGCCGACTCGAAGCAGATACGTCTCACCCGCGATTCCTTCGAAATTCATTTCGGAGGTAAATCCCCCGCAGCCCGGGCCGTCGTCACTACAAGCGATCAAGACTCCATCGCATTCGGTGTAGAGCGCGAGCCGGGTGTCGAAGTCTGCCGAGTCGCAGGTCGAGACGATGATGCCTTCCGACAGATCGGCGGTGAGCGTGTACCAGATGTCAAAACCGAACCCGTTTCCGAAACCCTCGTCGCATTCGGCGGGGAGTTCTGGTCCGTCACCGGATGCGTTGAGGGTCGAGAACGCGGTGGTTCCAAACGAGATCTCAACAGCATTTGAACAGTTGTCATTGCTCTTTTGAGCGTTCGCAAAAGCGACCGGTAGCGTGAGAGCAAGCAGGCAGATGAATTTATTCATACTCTTAAAATAGCACCCCAATCGAGGGTAAGCGGCCAAATCAAGTAGATTTGACGAAACCGGTCTCCGAGATTCATGCCCGGAAGAATTTATTGGCAGCGCTTCGTACTTTCAGCAAACCGGTGAGCCCATGACCGCTGTTGAGCGTTCTTCGCGAATCGAGATTTCATTCTGCGATTTGGGGCCCTGGAGCGGCGTGGAGAATTTCGCCACGCCCCAGCGATGACGGGGCAGCCCATGCTGAACCTATAGGCCGATATTCGGATCTTGAAATCCGGATTAGACGCCATCAATCAAAGAAAACCCCCAGACCGACCGCACGGTTCGTGAACTTGGGCTCTTCCAATGAACGAATCTCACTCGCACTCGTCGCCAGCGTCGCGCGGCGCCTTCGCCCACTCATCAGAAGAGACCATCGAAGAGGCTCGGCGGCGCGACGCTCGATGAAGTCACCGTCGCGCAGTTCGGATCGCGAAGAAGCGTCCCCGCGGCCGCAGCCCCGCTCTCGAATGCGTGCTCCACGCGTCCACCAAGGCACCAGTCTCCACAGGCAATGGCACCGCTCATTTCGTCGAGATAAAGCGGACTCCCCAGACGCCGATCAACCAGACCGTATCACCATCGGTGGGCCTTCCCCGGTGAAGCCAAGGTCGTTCCCACGGCCTCTCCCACAAGCGCACGCAGTTGGGATTCGGCGGCCCCAGCCTCCAACTCCAGATTCGCGTGCGACCAATCCGGCGTGGCGTTGATCGTCCAGGCCCCGGATTCAACACGCCGGGGCCGCGATGCCTCCCGCGCGCCCTCACCAAGCAGAACGGCCCCATCATCCAATGCTCCCCAGCCGGCCGTCGTTCTTTCCAATCTCGCGACCGGCGCGTTGAAGTTGACCGCAAGATCTGACTGCAGATGGCGAACCACTTCGTTCATACCGGGGACCCCGACGAACCAGGGTTCGCGTGGTCTGGGGAGAACAGCCCCCACGTGCAAGATCCGCGGATACCACCGCTCGATCACCCCGTCTTCCTCCCAACTTCTCGCCAGGCGTTCGAGGCGGGCGCCCCGAAGCCGGAATACCTGACATCCGTGATCGTGCCGAACGCCTTCCCGCCGCCGGCTGCTGGATCGGCCCCCAAGGCCGCGGCTCTTGTCGAGGACGGTGACCGTGATCCCGGAGGATCCGGGCCGCGTATGACCCGGCAATTCCAGCGCCGATGACTAAAACTGATTCACGCTGGATGCCCGGCGTGACCAGCGTTTCGAAACGATCCGTATTGAGGCGTCGGGCCTGCTCGCGGGTTGATCGGGAACGGAGGGTGCCGGTCACCGGGCGTTCCGGTTCAAACCCACGATCGAAGAGTCCCATGCACCAGAGAAGGCCGCCGATCGAGTTGGCGTCGGAGCCGTCAAGCGCGTCTCGGTCGTTGAGATCAAATAGACGGTCGAGGGCGTCTTCCGGCGACGCCGTCCATTGAAGCAGCATCTTGCCCCGGGTCATCCGCAAGTTGTTGTGAAGTCGGCCGCGAATTCGGAGCGACGCCTGGGCGAGATCCCAGAGCCGGTCATCGGTTCTGCCTCGGGCCAGCGTCTTCCACGATTGGCGTTCCGGTCGAGGGTCGTGACGATGCTGATCGAGGATTTGGCGAGCCCACTCGGGGAGCGCTTTGAGGGAATCGTGTCGTGGATGATGCAGGCAAGAGTGATGCAAGAGTTCGCGCCAGACCAGAAGCTCGTCGAGGAATTTGGCGGCGCCTTCACCCCCGTTGCGAGACGCCTCACGGGCGACCCGAATCGGTGAGATCATCCCGTGGTGGAGGTATGGCGAGAGTCCACTCACCCCATCTTCGATGGTCGCATCGTTGCGTCGTCGGTGGTAGCGGCTGAGCCCTTCCGCTTGAAACGTCTTCCAGCGGGCTTCCGCCGCCGCCGCGCCACCGGGAAGATCGGGCACCGGACCCACGGTATGGTCGATGTCCCAGCCACCCACGAGTTTGCGAAGATCGATGGACTGAAGGCCGACGGACTCGGGCGGGAGATCTTCCGCCTGGGCTTCGGGCGCTTCCAGAGCGGTGACCGGCCAATCCAGATCAAGGCGTTCCTGCCAGGCCGCTTGAGCCGCGGATCGAAAACGAAAGGCTCGGTCATGAATACCCCCGATGCCACGAGCCGGCGCGACACAGGCCGTGTCGACGAGGAACACTCCACCCGGTACTAAACTCGCGATCGCCGCAGTCCATTCAGGTAAGGGCGAACCGGTTGACCCTCGGCGACGAAGCGGCGGGCCCGCGGCGCGAGTCGACGAAGCCCCGACGGGACACCGACCGGAGGCGGCGGAGTGATCGACATCCGAATGCCACGGGTCGCGCGGGCAGCCTGCGTCTTTCGGAGTCCTTCAAGAACGAAGCACGCATGACGATCGTTGGCATGGGGATGCCGTCCACCAAAGCCGGCGTGCACGACGAGTGGACAACCCAGCCCGCGGGCCGCTTCGGCGGCCACCTCGGGGAGCGGGTTCTCATCGACTCGATTTGCATGGTCGATCCAGCACATCACCAGATCGCCTCGGTCACCGTTCGCGGCCGCTTCGCCGCGATTGACCAGCTCGTGCGTCCGCGCTCGAAGGTGCGGCGGCAGATGATCAAGGAACGCGGCGGGGTTCATGACGCCGGCACACGCAACGCCCCAAGACCGCCATCGATGCCGATGGTCTGGCCAGTGACCCAATCGGCATCCTTGGAGAGGAGCCAGGCGATCGCCGGAGCGACGTCCTCGGGTACGCCGATTCTGCCGAGGGGATGCATCTTGCGAGAGTGCTCGAGCGCCCGCTCGCTTCCGGTGATTCTGGAGGCAAGGGGCGTATCGATGAGCCCGGGAGCCACGACGTTGAATCGCAGGCCGCGAGCGGCGTAGGTCGCCGCGGCCGCCCTGGCGAGACCTTCGACTCCGGCACCCGCGGCGGCGATCGCCTCGTGATTGGAAAGCCCCGTACCGGCCGCCACGGTTGAGACGAGTACCACGCTTCCACCAGATTTTAAGTGTCTTCCCGCAGCACGAACGCAGGAGAACGCGGTGGTTAATTTAGTTGCAAGGGTCTCATTCCAATCCGCGGTCGACACCAGGTGGGCGGGTTTGAGCATGATGCATCCCGCGAGGTTCACGATCCCGTGGATGGCACCCTCCTGAACCAGTTGCCCAACGAGGGCCTCGGTTGCGTCGGGGTCCCGAGCGTCGAGGGCATGGCGTGATTCGAGTCCCTCGACCGACCCCAGCGCATCAACGTCCCGAGCAGCGCCGATGACCCCAAAGCCTCGAGCGATCAGCCGGTCTACCAGCGCCCGTCCGATGCCGCCCCCGGCACCGACCACCAGCACCCGTTGAACGCCATCGGATCTGGAGGATTCTGCGGGGTCACTCATGGTTGGCTTCCGTTACGGGGTGAACTGATTGATACGTCCCGGGTGCCCCGGGGAGCTTCTTTTCTTTCGTTGGAGACGCGTCTGGGTTTCATTGCCTGGTGAGAGACCCAAAGTTGGGGACCGCACCGGGATCTTTGCATGACGCCATCATCTCTCGCCCGAAGCGCCAGGCAACGAGCAGGCCTGCAATGCACGCCATCTCCAGCCAACACGGAGCCCTCGGGCCGCCGGCCTACCGCACCGACGATCAAGTCATCATCGGATCGGAAAGTTCCGAATCTCAATCGGCTGACGGTTACTGATCTTCACCGAAATGGCTCCGGACGCGTCGGACCGGAAGAGCTGGCTCCCCGCCTGGTTCACAAGCTGAACCTTCATCTCCTTGGGGACAACCGCTGCTTGCATCCCCATCCCCGCGAAGAACGCCCCCGTCACGGCCACCCCGGCAAGGAATCCCATCGTTGTCTCTCGCTTCATCATCGACTCCAATCAAAAGAGTTTCATCGGCAACCACCCAGCTTCATCCGGAGGCTCTTTGGGTTGTGGACCAAATCAGTCCACCCTCGGAGGGCTTGTCGACCCTGGGTTCTTCCCTGCAGCCTACAAGCCTCGCACGCTCTGGTCTTCCGCGCCTGGCCGCTCGAAACGCCGGTCTCGTCGATCCCAAGCACCGGTGACAAAGGTGGGCGGTCGAGACCCGCAATAGAGGGCCAAGAGACGCGAAATTGAGATCGCCACCGAGATCCAAGACCGATGGCCTCGTCGCTGCCTCGGGCATACACCGGGAAACGCCGCCTCCCCAGTGACCCGCGGGCCTCCCGGGCCTCGGACCAGCGCGTATCATCAAGGGCATGAAGAACGTCGCCAGCCTGCCCCCCATCGTCGCCAGCAGCCTACTCGCCGAACTGGAGGCTGCGGGCATCCCCGCCGGCAGTTCCGATTTGATGGCCCCGGGCGTTGCGGGGGCCATCCCCGGCCTCTCGGGAGCCAGCGTGACGGTCTGGGTCGATGACGAAGCCCACCTCGGCGCCGCTCGGGAAGTTCTGCAACGACTTCAGGCCGACGCCGGAGACGACACCGAGTACTTCAAAGATGACCAGGCCGCGGACGCCTGAGTCGTCGGATCTAAAAACGAAACTCTTTCGAGCCAACCCATGAAGAACGGCAGCAGCGCGGACATTGCCCGCCCAGTCGAGAACGTCTTCATGGTTGCCAACGATCATGTTTCCGTCGAGCGCTCGATCGTGGTGGAAGACGAGTTGCTTCACCTGGCGGACGACGCATCGAGGCACTGCCCGAAGGCCGAACACGAATTACTCAGTTGGCGCAATCGTGAGGCAAGAGAGCCTCGTGGCTGCTGCTGATGATGCGGAAGTCCGCCAGCGAAGCGACGCGGAAGGAGCTCGAATAACTCCGCGCCGACGGCGTGTCGGCTTGGCGGCCGGCAGCCGTGCCGACCTCGCCTTCAGATCCAATTCGTCGCTTCGGGCCCTCGCGGAGGTCTCGGCCAGTGACGCCCCCGCGTGACCGTTCGCCCCCGACTTCGTCACGAACTGGGACACGGTCATGAACCTCGATCGATTCGCCTGAGTCTGAATCGGATCCTGCTTCACGCTCAGAATGATGACCGCCCCGTGGTTCGAACCACAGGTCGGTCTCTTGAACGGGACCGTGGGAATCGCGTGATCGATTTGATCGAAGACGGGGCCGCGTCCCAGACTCAAAGATCCCTGGGCGGGTGGTTCATCGCCGAACGCACGCCTCGGGGTCGGCGTCGCCACCACGGCAGCACGCGTCAAGCCAGGAGACCCGGTCACCAACCGCGTCGGCCTCGACGGGATCATGCGTCACCATCACCGTCGCCACCTCCGCCTCGCGAAGTAATCGCACCGTTTCAGCTCGAACCTCGATCCGAGTCGCGGTATCAAGACTGCTGAAGGACTCGTCGAGGAGCATCACCCTGGGTCGCCTCACCAAGGCCCGGGCGATCGCCACACGCTGCTGCTGACCACCACTGAGCGTGTGGGGCATCCGCGAGGCGTACTCCAGCATGCCGACTCGATCGAGATGTTCTTCCGCACGCGTGACCCGATCCTTCCGAGCCACCCCGCGGATTCCAAAGAGGACGTTCTCGCGTACCGAACGATTCGGGAACAACGCAAAGTCCTGGAAGACCATCCCGACAGATCGTCGCTCCGGGGGTTGATGAACACCCGGCCCTTCGACCAAGAAATCTGCGACGTGGATGGTTCCCGACTTCGCCTGTTCGAGACCGGCGATCAATCTCAGAAGTGTCGTCTTGCCGCCTCCGGAACAACCGAGAAGACAGTGCACTTCACCGCTCCGTACCGTGAGGTGACAACCTTCAATAACCGGCGGTCCTCCCGCGTATCTGAATTCGAGATCGGTGATCTCCAGTACTGAGGGTGGGTCGTACTGTGGCAGGCTCGTGGTCATGACTCGATCTCCCGGTGCGACGAGGTACTCGATTCGAGCTGGCCGACGAGAATCCACGCCGGAATCATCCCGATGACCACGATCATGATCGCCGCGGTGGATGCTTCCTCAAGCCGTTCGTCCGAGGCGAGTTCATAGACCCTAATCGCCAGAGTGTCGAAGTTGAAGGGACGAAGCATCAAGGTCATCGGAAGTTCCTTGGCGACATCGACAAAAACCACGAGCCCCGCGATGAGCATACTTCGCCGCAGCAGCGGAATGTGAACGGCGAGGAGACTTCGCCCTGGTCCCGAACCGAGCGTACGCGCCGCATCGTCGAGGTTCCGATGAATGCGCTGGAATCCCGACTGGACAAACGAAAGACTGACGGCGAGAAAACGCGTCTGATAGCCGATCAGCATGGCCGCCACCGACCCGGTGAGAATGAGACCTGGCCTCCACTCATCGCCGAAGGCCATCGTCCACCCGTCGTTGATCCGATGGTCGATCCACCCGAGCGGGATGAGCAGGCCCAGCGCGATCACCGGACCGGGAATCGCGTAGCCAGCCCGCGCGATGGCTGCTGGCGCCGAGGTGCGGAGGCCACGTCGAATGCGAGCCGCGTAGCCGATGATCACCGCGAGGAAGACCGCGATCACTGATGCCGACAATGCCAACCAGATCGTGTCAAATGCGATCCCCGCGAGCATTTCGCCGCTCCGCGTGTCGCCCCGACCGATGGCCAGCTGCAGAAGTCGGCCCGACGGCACCGCGAAACCGAAGATCACGGGAACGGCACAGGCGATGAATGCCATCACACTTCCGACGGGTCCAAGGATTCCCCCTTCCGATCGGTTGCCTCGGTTGCCCGTGCGGTGATACCGCCGCCGCCGCCTGAGACACCATTCCAGCCCCACCAGCAGGAACAGCGAAGAGAGCAGCATGGCCGACAACTGCGACGCGGCGATCGGGGATTCGAGGGCGAAGCGGGTCCTGTAGATTCCCGTCGCGAAGGTGTCGACGGCCAGATGGTCAACAGCGCCGAAATCCGCGACGGTCTCCATCATCACCAGCATCAGGCCTCCGACGATCGCGGGCCTAGCGAGGGGCAACGCCACGGACCAAAACGTCGCGAACGGCCCCCGCCCGAGCATCCGACCCGCTTCGAGCAGCGCGCGGGACTGTTCCTGAAACGCCATCCGAGCCGCAAAGTAGACATAGGGATAGAGCGCGAACGAAAGGACGTAGATCGCCCCTCCGAGGGATCGGATTTCAGGAAACCAGTAGTCGCCGGCCGTCAGGTCGAACGAACTGCGGAGCCATCCCTGAACCGGCCCGCTGAACTGAAGCAGGTCGGACATCGCATAGGCGGAGAGATACGCAGGAACCGAAAGCGGGAGCAACTGCGCCCAGCCGAGAATCCTCGCTCCAGGAAACCTGTAGTTGGTCAGTATCCAGGCGGTCGAGACACCAACGACCCCGGCGAGGAAAGAAACGCCCGCGGCGAGAACCGCGGTGTTGAAGACGTATGTCGGAAGCAACGTCTCCGAGAGATGCTGCCATTCCCCGCCCGAAGAGCGGAAGACGCTCGAGAAGATCACCGCGACGGGGACCGCCACCACGAGACAGGCGAGCCCCGCGGCGATCACCCATGAACGCCCAGGTACCCCAACGCGGGGTGTCATGAACTGGCCGTGTCAACCCCGAGCGACCGGCCGGCTCGACCAATGGCGTCGCGGAGGCGATTGCTCGCGTCCGCCATGCGGCGACGCTCGCTGAATGCGACTTCGGTATACGGCGTCGCAGCCACCACTCCACTCTGAAAGTATGGCTTGAGGGTCGCCAGTGCGGCTTCCCGTGCCACCATCACCTGCCGGGAGGCCGCGGGATCAGCACGGGTGACCAGACCGTCGAAGGGAAGGTACTGGCTACAGGCCCCGATCCAATTGTGCTTGAAGATGAGGAGGGACTGATCCGACCAGGCTTCCTCCTCGCTTGAGATCTTCTTTGCCGCAACCTCGTTGGTCAGTGCGAGCATGCCTCCGAACTGACCGGCAGCGTTGAACCGCTCTCGCTCAGCGAGCTGCGTCTTCAGTTCGGCCACACTCTGGTTGAGACGAATCGCATAGGGCAGTGCCGCCGAGACATCGTCGTACCCGAAGAGCAGTACTTCGATCCGATGGAATCCGCGGAAGTTCTCGTCGGTCTCGCCCCCATCGAAGGCGTACGGACGGGCGTCAATGTCGCCATCGACCTCCTCGAACGCGTAGGCGAGCGTCTCGATCTCTTCGTAGGGCGGTCGCGCCTCGATGTAGGCATTTCGAGCCGTCGCAAGGTCGCCCGTTCGAATCGCGGCCTCCAAGCGTCGGCAGCTGGCGGCCTGAGCCTCGCATCGGGAACCGAAGTACGACACGCCGGCGGTCACCGCCGCCTGCATTTCCGGTGAGTCATCGGCCGACGAACGACTGATTCGTGCCGCGACCGGCTTCGTGGTGGCCAACGTCCCGGCAGCGCCGGCAATCGAAAGCGTGATCATTGTTCTTCGATTCATGATTCAGATCTCCAGTTCGAGGTCAACGCCACCCGGCGCGATCCATCATTCGTACCGCCTGCTTATTGTTCGCACCAAGCTTTGCTGCGTTGAGTGGATCGGCCTTAAAGTCGCCGAAACCCGTCAGGATACTACTGGTCGGGACCGATTCGACGACGGGATATTCCTGATTTCCCTCCGCAAATCTCTTTTGTGCCGGGGTCCCTGCGAGGAATTCGATGAACTTCAACGCATTCTCGCGGTTGGGGGCCTGCTTGACGATTCCGGCCCCGCACACGTTGACGTGGGTCCCGCGGTCGTCCTGATTCGGGAACACCACCCGAACCTTTGACGCGGCTGCCCGGTCGGCCTCATTGCCACCGATCATCCGCGCGAGGTAGTAGTGGTTCACGACCGCGACATCGCCCTCGCCAGCGGCAACCGCGCGGATTTGATCACGATCGCCTCCTTGGGGGGTTCGTGCGAGGTTTGCCACGATTCCCCGGCACCATGCTTCCGCGCCACTCGCGCCGCGGGCTTCGATCAGCGAAGCCACGAGCGACTGATTGTAGATGTTGGAGGAACTTCGGATGAGCACGCGGCCCTTCCACTCGGGGTCCGCCAGATTCTCGTAATCGAGGGTCAGATCCGCTGGAACTCGATCCTTCGATGCCACGATCACTCTGGCACGCTTGGTCAGCCCGAACCAGAGACCTTCCGGATGACGAAGCGACGCGGGGATCCGAGCCTCCAGTATCTTCGAGCGGGTGGGCTGAAAAATGCCGCCCTCCTCCGCCGTTCGGAGGCGCCCCGCATCGACGGTGATGAAGACGTCGGCAGGACTGAGGTCACCCTCTTGTTTGATTCGCGCCAAAAGGGTGTCCGAGTTGCCCTCGATGAGGTTGACCTTGATTCCGGTCTCGGACGTGAATCGCTGAATCAGTTCATCATCAGTGTCGTAGTGACGTGCCGAATAGACGTTGACCACTTCCTCGGCGGCAAATGCGGCCGCGGGCGACAGAAGGCTCAAGCTGATTGCGAGAAAAAGTTTGCGGATCATCGATGGGCTCCTTTAGTTGAGACTCATTCTCAACTAGACGGAACACTTTAGCCTCACCACCTCCATTGGGCAAACCAAAAACCCTCTTCGAGCCGTCATTTGCACCCAGCACGCGGAAAGAAATCCAGTTGATGCGGCACTCCGGATGGCGATCAATCTGCTGCTTGAACGGACGAGGGACGTTGGAGGCACCGCATCGGCACGACGCCTCCTCATCCACGCCTGGATCGCCGGAGTTCTCACCGCCGAAGAACTGACGGCCGTAGCGGCATTTTGGTCAGTTCTCTGGTCAAAACCGACCACCGGATCACCAAGGAACATGCCCATCGACATCGAAGTGGAGTGTGACTCCAAGGAACCGATATCTGCGGGACTCGTCATGCGGATCAAATGGAGGGACATTCTCAACGACGGCGTCCATTTCGGTGGCGGGCAGATTCAGTCCTCCCACTTCGCCGGGGCCCGGTCTCGCCGCGGTGTGCCGCGATCGTCGAGGGTCGCAGGATCTTCCTGAATCGGTGGACGCCACGCGTATCCTCCAACCCAGCCTGCTTGAGGACCGACGTGTTCGGTCCCGACCCGAATCGATACCATCGAGCACATTCCCGTTCCAAAAATGACCGCGGAGATCCCCCACGATGATGCGACCGAATGCATTGGCGCCAAAAATTTCCACCCTGCTGATTCTGGCCTTCATGACGGGTTCAATCGTCGCCGCGCCCCCCGCCGAAGAATCCGAAAAGCCAAAGTGGCAGCGCGGGAACACCCATACCCACACGCTCTGGAGTGATGGTGATGCCCCGCCGGAAACCGCCATCGCATGGTACGTCGATCATGGCTACGACTTTTTGGTCCTCAGTGATCACAACATCCTGCAGAACGGCGAGCGGTGGTTTGATGTTTCCAAGGACGGTCGACTCACCCCCGCCAAGGTCGATGCGGTCGAAACACGTTTTGGTGCGGACTTTCCCGAGACGCGGGAACTTGAAGGCCAATCGCAAATGCGACTCCGAAGGCTCGACGAACTCAAGACCATGTTCGATCGCCCCGGTGACTTCGTCTTGATTCCCGGGGAGGAAGTCACCTCCTCACACCGGCTGGCTCAGATTCACATCAACGCGATCAACGTCGACGAGGTGATTCCCCCGCAGAAATCTGACTCCGTTCAAAGCACGATTCAGGCGAATCTTGACGCGATCATCGCCTGGGGCGCCGCGAATGACCGCCCGGTGTTTGCCCATCTGAACCATCCGAACTTCCGAAAGTCGCTCAGCGCTTCGAACCTTGCCGACATGAAAGGCGAGCGGTTCTTCGAGGTCTACAACGGTCATCGCAGCGTCGAAAACGAACGCATTGGAAATCGACCGTCCACGGAGGAGATGTGGGATCTCGCACTGATCGCACGGCTCGCCAAAGGCGCGGGCGATGGCGGCATGCTTTACGGAATCGCCACCGACGACGCCCACGACCACTATCAGGCCGATGGGGTCTCGGTTCCGGGCCGTGGCTGGGTGATGGTCCGCACCCCGGATGCCGACGCCGACGAGATCGTCAATGCGATGCGGGCGGGTAACTTTTACGCATCGAGCGGCGTCGAACTCACCGACGTTCGAGCGGACCACCGACGCTATGCCATCGACATCGCTGCGGAGCCAGGGGTCACGTATTTCACGGAGTTCATCGGCGCCAAGGTTCAAGATGGCGACGTGGCGCCGACCGCCACCGTCCTCGCGGGTACCAATGCCAATCCGGCGGTCTACGATTTTCAGGGTGACGAACTTTACGTCCGAGCGCGGGTGACCAGCTCGCGACCGCATCCGCGGCCCTATCTAAAGGGTGATCCAGAGATGGCTTGGACGCAGCCGGTTCTCGGCCAAGGCAACGCCAAACTCAAGAAACCAACCTCCGCCGCACCGATCTCTGCACCCTGAACCGTCTCTGTCAATCCCGCGGCGCCGCAGCCCCGGTCAACAACGGGTGAAAGCGTCCGCCGAGTGGCGTGCCGATTCCCAGCGGTGGCTGACCGGCGAGTAACGGCTCCTCCGACATCGAACGCACGCCGTCTCGAACCACGTTGAGTACCGCGGCGCGTCGTGGACGATCGGTTCGGTTCGGACCTGACCCGTGCATGAGCATCGGATGATGAAACGTACCCTCGCCGGCCTTTAACTCAATGGCGACCGGATTCTTCATCGCCGCTCGCTGCTGATCATCGAGCACATCGCCGACCGCATCCATGTCACCAATCAGGCCCGTCTTGGGGAGCAAGCTCCACCGATGACTACCGGGAATGTACTGAAGACCGCCGTTGTCGCTCGTGGCGTCATCCAACGCAATCCAACAGGTCAGATGCCCCAGCGGCTTGGTTCTGGTCCAGTAGGAGTAATCCTGATGCCACGCGACGTTACCTCCGTGCCGAGGGGGCTTGCAAAAAAGCTGGTCATGCCAAAATCGGACGGGGCCCTCTAGAAGTTGCCCTGCCGGTCCGGTGAACGCGGGGTGCCAGAGAAGGTCGTGAAACCCGGCCGAGATTCGCCAGGCACCAAGGGCGTGAAACACCACGGCATCGGGGTCAGCATTTTCATTGACGTGATACTCGTGCCACAAGTCACGCCCTTTATGTTCAGGGTCCAAAAAGACCTCGAGTTCGGAGCGAAGTTGTGCGAGTTGTCCGGCATCTAAGATCTTGATGCCGGACACATATCCCTGCGACTCAAAATGTCCCAGCTGTTCCGCAGTGAGCCCAGAACCTGACTGACCAGCGGGATCGCCGCCGTCGAGCAAGGCGCCGACGGGTTCGTGCCTCTGAGAAAGATCCGACATGTAAGGGTCCTTCCATCGATATGCGTGGGACCGGCCAAGAATCATCGGACGCTCGATGACTGTATCGAGGCTACCAAGACCCACCAGAATTCGTCCGGTCATCCATGAACCATCTCACACGACGACGCCGACTCCGGGAAGGAGGCGGCGTCATCGTGTGAGTCGATTTTATTCAAGACGCGATCATTCCGAAGACCAGCCCACTCAGTCGCAGGGGCCCCAATCGGAAAAGAGCAGCCCCATGTCGGCGGCATCAACGATTCCATCACCGTTGAGATCCACGGCCTGGTTGGCGGTATCCCACGCTGTCAGCACGATCGCGAGATCTGCGCCGTCTACCATTCGATCGTAGTTCAGGTCGCCCATACAGATCGGGTAATTCTCAATCCGCGGTCCAGGGGTCATGTCCTTCCCCACGAAACCGGCGAAGTTTGGCTCGTAGCGTTCCGCTCGAAAGACGGTATTGGGCGAACCTCCGCCGGGACCACCACCGCCACCCGAAGGTGGGTTCTCGCCTTGATTCATGACGCCGCCATTGTCCAGTGGAACGATGTAACGCCAGATCTCGGTCCCGTCCGGTTCGATTTCGAATACTTGCCCGTTGGCACCGGAACAGACCAACGTGTTTCCGTTGCGTTGCCGTTGAGCGCCAGAGATGTAACTGGAATAGAAACTCGACGGAAGCCCCGCGACGTACGACCAAGAAGGCCGGGTCGGGCCAAAGGGCTCGACCGAATCAATTTCATAGGTACCGTCGCGAAGAATTGGCGGCATGAGTTCATCGATTGACGTGAAATCGAGGCCCGGTCGACCATTGCCATTGTTAAAGACGGTCAGACCGGGATAGCCGGGCATGCCGGGCCGAATCCATTCCGGGTCGTGCTGGCCGAAGAAACGACGATCCGCCGTGGAACCCCGGCCATACGCCTCCGGGTTGCCCCAACGGTACAAGAGATCACCGGCAACGCCCGCGGCTTCGGCGGTCGTCGTATCGTGATCGATGACCCAAATCTCGTTGAAGTTTCGTGAACTGATCATGATCTGATCGAGCTCGGCGTTGTAGTCCAGGCCGTTGCAGTGCATCCAGTCGGACGAGTTGTTGGCCCGGTAGTTGACGTCAATACGATGCGGAAAGTCCGCGGGGTCGCCGTAGTTTGGATAGCTCGTGCTCCGATCTTGGACCAGATGATCCCACGCATGCCATTCCCACACGATGGTGCCTCCGGAGCTTCCATTCGGCTGCACTTCGATGATCTTGTCCGGCCAAAGGGAAGTTCCGTAGGTGCCCGGGGTACGGCCGACCGCGGTGGCTTGGGACGAGGTCTTCGATTCCCAAGCGATACAGAGGATGTTCCCATTCGGAAGCAATTCAATATCGTGGTGGAGACGATACGAATTGCTGATGTGAGCGTAACTCCACTCCAGTTGGTCGTTCCAACTGCGCCGCTCAATCCGCCCGCCAGCAGCACCACCATTAATGGAGCTTCCACCGCCGGGATTCACGGTGCGAATGAGATCGCCCTCGCCCGTGATGTAGACCGAGTTGGCGGGACGGTATGCACTCGTCCATTGATTGACGACCCGCCCTTCGGAATCCATGAGATAGGTATTGGTATTGGCCGAGAGGGGTGCGAAGAGCCAATACCCAGGCTGCGTCCCTCCGTCATTTCGCACCACCCCGATGGTGTTGCCGTTTTGGGCAAACACCGGGAGCGTCATCGAAGCCGCCAAGAATGAGGTGGCCAGCGTTTTGTTTAAATTGATGATCACTCTGTAATGCCTACTCTTTCAGTCTTGCGACGTCTGCTTCACGGGGTCTCGCAGAGACCCCACGCCGCCAACATGAGGCCGATGTCGGCACCATTAGTCGTGCCATCATCGTTGAGATCTCCAGCTCCAGGTTCTCCCCACAATGCGAGGAGGAGACCGGCGTCGGCGCCGTCGACCATGCCGTCATCATTGAGGTCCGCCGGACAGGAATCCTTGGGGTACAACTCGATGGGTTGACCCGGGGTCATATCCCGCCCCTTGAAACCTCGATAGTCGGGGGCATATTTGAAGCACGCGAAGACATTCTGAAGACCACTTGGATCATCACCCTGACTGAGGACGCCGCCTGGACCCGAAGGATTGACATAGAGCCACGCCTGATCACCGCTGGGCGTAATCTCACTGAAGAAACCACCCAGTGCGCTCGCTCCGCTGTTGCGTCCCTTGCATATCAACGTATTGCCGTTGGGCAACCGCTGAGCGCCGGAGAGCCCGCTGCTGTAGAAACCCGTCGGCGGATCGCCGGTGAAGAGGATCTCGGCGGTACTCGGACCGTATGCCTGACCCGGATCGATGTCGAACGTCCCCTTTTTATTGAGGGGGAGCATCAACTCCTCGACCGTCGAATACGCGCCGTCGGGACGACCGTTCCCATTATTGAAGACGATGAGATTTCCTGCCCCGGGAAGTCCCGCCGGAATGAACTCGACGCCGTGATTAAAGAAGAACTGCTGATCTTCGACGACGCCCCGGCCATACGCTCGGGGGTTACCCCATCGGTACATCAGGTCGCCAGCGGGTCCGGCCGCTTCTTCAGTCGTCGTGCGATGGCTGATGATCCAAGCCTCACCGAGGAATGGCGTACTGATGACGATCTGTCGAAGGTCCGGGTTGTAGTCAATGCTGTTCGCATGAATCCAATCGGCGTTGCCATTGCGGAAGAAGTTGATGTCGACCTTCCCGGGATGGTCGGCCACCACGCCATAATTTTCCTTGGTCGGATCGAAGTCTTGGATGAGATGGTCCCAGACATGCCACTCCCAGACGATTTTGCCGCCGGTGAGCCCATCAGGCTCAACCTCGATGATGTGCAACGGCCAGAGCGACCCCTGTGAAATCGAGGCGGGATCGCGTCCTGCTTCGATCGCTTCCACTTCAGTCTTGTACTCCCAGGCGATCATCAGAACGTTCGAACTCCCTGGAATCGGACAGATGTCGTGGTGGAGTCGGACTTCAGTCGTGTTGTAGGAGAAGTCCCAGGTGAGTTCGCCGTCCCAGTCGTACCGCTTCACGTTCGAGCCATCACCACCGCCGATCATCACGCTTCCTTCAGCCGGCCCCTGATCTGAGCAACGGAGCAGGCTCCCGTCCTCGAGCAGGTAGACCGAGTTCCCAACCGGGAACGTGTCGGAAGTCCACGAGTTCACCAAACGACCGTCGTTGTCGATGAGATAGGTTGGAGTCGAGTTCAGTGGACTGAAGAGCGTATATCCCGGAGCGGCGTCCGGACCCATCTCAATCAGACCGACGGTCGGCCCGTCGCCAGCCGAAGCCACGCCGGTAACCGAAAGTGCGAGAAGCCCCGCAAGGAACATACGACTATTTCGAATCCACATCAAACAAAACTCCACTCTTGAATTTGATTATTGAACACCGAAACAATCCGGTTTATGTTCACTTTTCAACCGAAACCATCGAGCCTCATTCACGTCAACTGCGATGGAGTTCTCAGCACCTAAACTAGGTACACAAAGACCGGCTCCACGGGGACAATTTTAAGGCCTCCAAGTATGCAGATTCTTCGCACTTTGCCGAGCCCCTGCCGGACCCAAGTCAAAGCGAACCTCGCGGACCAAACCACCGCACTCGTACGGGTTGTTTGCTTCCGGTCATTCTCTCTCGCCGCGATTTCGAGGCCCATAACCTCTGAGAACCAGATCCCAAAGTGCGTCATTTGACGAATCAAATTTTGCCGAGTTCCGTGATATTCGAATATCCACCGATGTTCAGATATTCTTCTCTCAACGTTCGCAAAACGGACGTCAATTTGACCCCGCGTGGCACCCCTCCATGCTTCACGACGGGCCTTCTCCGCAGCAGATAGAGTGATAATCTTCCATGAACGATCAACCAAAATCATTCTCCAGCTCGCCCACTCCTCCAACCTTTGAATCGATTAAAAACTCGATCAATGCCGGTGATCTGCAACCCGCGCTCGATGATCTTGACCACCTCGAGGCGAGCCACGCTGGCGGGGCGGAAATCCCCAGACTGAGAAGCCATGTGGCCGCAAGACTTGACGAACCGATCGCGGCGATTGAAATGCTCGACCTTGCCATCGATCAGGCATCCCCCGACGACGGTGATTTGATCAATCGCGCCCAGTACTGCCATGTTGCGGGACGACTTGAAGAAGCACTGACGACCCTCGACCGCATTCCTCGCAAGACCACCCCACAGGTTGCGGCCGCAGCGGCGCATCTCAAAGCTCGATGCTTCACGCGACTTCGGAGACCCAAGGAAGCCGAAGCCGCCCTGCGAGATCTCGCCGCCATCGAAGGACGCTCGCCGAGAATCGAATGGCTTCGTTCAGAAATCGATCAGTCCACCGGTGATTTCGCATCCTCAAAAAAGCGACTTGAGAGCGCCATCGTCATACGCGGTCTCCCCGCCTCACTGGCTCGACCGATGGCCTTTGACCTCGCCAAGGCCTGTGACCGCCAGGGGGACTTCGATGGTGCCTTTCGATTTGCGAGCGAAGGAAACCGACTGACCAAAACGGCATTCGATGCCGATCGATATCGATCGGAAACCGATCGCATGATCGAATTCTTCGACGCATCACGCTTGGCCACGCTTCCGCGATCCTCCAAGGTTGAAGACACCCCGGTATTCGTGATCGGAATGCCTCGAAGCGGCACCTCACTCGTCGAACAGATCATCGCGACCCATCCGCACGGGGGCGGCATCGGCGAACAACGAATGCCTCTGAATCTCGCCGCCCGCATCGCGCACCGTCATGGCACCGCATTTCCGCACTGCCTAGAAGGCATCGGACTCGACGAACTCAATGACGCTGCGGATACATATCTCGCGATGCAGGCGAGTTTCAAACAGGACGCGAACCGGATTGTGAACAAGGCCCTCGGGCTCGATCGTATTCTTGGCTTGCTGCCCCTGATGCTGCCAGGCTGCCGAATCGTCCACGTGACCAGAGACCCGCTCGATAACGTTCTTTCAATGTTCTTACATTCTCTCCGAGGGGAGTCGCTCGCCTGGGCGTGCGATCTCGACGATCTCGTCGTTGCCCGACAAGAGCATGACCGCCTGATGGATCATTTTTGTTCCATTCTCCCCGTCCCCTTTCACCAAGTGCGGTACGAGGACCTCGTGAATCAACAGAAAAAAGTCACCGAAGACCTGCTGCATTTCCTCCGGCTCGACCCCGATCCGGGCTGCCTGGATTTTCATCTCACCCGGCGAAACGTCATGACGCCATCCCATGACCAAATCGACAAGCCCATGAATCCGGCAGCGATCGGACGCTGGCGAAACTACGAGCGTCATCTGGGCCCCGCGATCAAGGCGTTCGCAACCCACGACTGAGTATCTCTGCGGGCTCAGTCGGGCCGCCGACCGAAATGGAGCCCCCGTCCCGAGAGACCGGGTTCGACGAACGACCACTCGAGCCCCGCGGCCCGAATCGCACTGCCGATTTCCGCTTGAGTGAAGAGCCCGATTCGGTGCGACTCATGAACATGGCGCACGCCATCTGCGTCGGCGATGAGGTACTGAAATTCCAACTGCAAACAACGACCCTCGACCCGTGGCACATCCATCCGAGCGATCTTGATCTCCGGTCGATCGACAAAGATGGCCCAAGGCCGCCCAAGTTCGACGACGCCGGGTTCCAAGAAGGGTTCGATCGCAATCACGCCACCGGGACGAAGGCATCGAGTCATCGCCCGGACGGCTTCGGCGAGCGACTGAACATCGTGCATGTAGGCAATTGATGAGAACAAACAGCTCACCGCATCGAATGGAGCCCCCAGTCCTCCGGGATCGAGCGTTCGCATGTCAGCCTCGACCAACATCACGTCGGGGCAGCGTTCGGCCGCTCGCTCCAGCATCCTCGGATCAAGATCGACGCCAACGCGTTCGAAGTCATCAAGCAAGGCGAGATGGCGTCCGGTGCCGCACGCGACGTCGAGCAACCGAGGCCGCCCTGCAGGGCCTTCTCGGGGAACACCCCGGGCGTGCAGCATCTGACGAAAGGTCGCCGCTTCGACCTCGTAGTCCTTACCTTGGGCATCGTAGACGAGGTCGTACCAGTCTTGTGATTTGGTGAACACGGCCACCTCCGTTCTCGGAACCGCTCGCCAACTTACCCTACCACCAACTCAAGAATCGCTCTCGCCAGCCTCACGAAAACGGGGCCCCTCGGCATCGAGGGGCCCCGCAGTTGATTGACACGGATCGAACCATCGTTGAGGGGCCCCTTGATCAGGGAGCGTCCTCGCAGGTCTGGTTCCAGAGGGCAAGCATGAGACCCAAGTCTGCCGCGTCCACGATGCCATCAAGATTGAGGTCCGCCGTTGTTTGCGGCCCGACTGGACCCCACTGGACGAGCAGAATACCGAAGTCCTCGCCGTTGACTACGAGGTCGCCGTTGAGATCCGCGAAGCACGTTCCTTCGGCACATTCATCTGGAATGCCGTTTCCGTCGAGGTCCTCGGAATCTCCGAGATAGATGTCGATCGAATCGTCCACGAGGTTCTCGTTGCAGTCCGTGAATTCGATCTGGATCGCATAGACGACGCCGGAGAGAATTCCGGAATCATCCGCTTGCGGTGCGCCGGCGAAGACGATGTTGCCGACAATCGCGGCCGATTCGCCGAAACGATCTCCCGCCCGAAGCCCGGCCGGCTGAATGAACTGTTCCAAGTCCCAACTGGAGCCATCACGTTCGTATACGAAGACCGCACCAATCAGGTCGATCGCACCCTCGCTGATGTCCGGAGCTCCAACCGCGATGTAGTAATCAGCGATCGCCACTGCGTATCCAAATCGATCACCGGGCATGCTTCCCGGCGAGGAAAGTTCCTCGACCGGCTCAAAGTTGTTGGCGACCACTTGGTAAGCGACCGCCACGCCTTCGGACTCCGAAGCATACGGTGCGCCGATGATGGCATTCGATCCCTCCATCGCCATCGACCAACCAAATTTTCCTTCGGGGTCGTTGTAATCAAGATCTGATCTTGGCACCGCGTCGGTTCCACCAAGAAAGACGTACGAGAACACCTTGCCACGGCCGTTATCCGCTTCCGGTGCTCCGATCATCGCGTAGCGGACAGAGGACGACGCCTCCGCACCAACCGCGACGCTCCAGCCCGCGAGGTCACCCGGATCATCACCCGAAAGGAACCCATTTTCGGCAGGCAGTTGCTCGAAGATCCCGCCAGCCAGTCGATAAACATAAACAGCGCCCGTGTCGTCGTTCTCATCAACATCGACGTCGCGAAGCGGCGCTCCGATCACCAGGAAGCCGTCAGCGATCGCCACGGAATGGCCGAACCAGTCGTTGTCGACCAGTTCCTCCGGCTGCAAGCGCTGCAGAAGGCAGTAGTACGCCCCGGTCCACTCCCAGACCGAAACTTCGCCCGCGGAGGCGGCTTCGAGGACTTCAAATTCCTCGCCAGTGTCCGGATCGACTTCGGTGACCCACCGCCCGGCACGAGGCGATCCAATCACGAGGTAATCACCACTCGCCGCCACGCTCTCTCCGAAACGATCACCTTCTCGGAGATAGGTCGGCGTCATTTTCGCACTTTGCAGCCAGCCCAGGTCAGGGTCGTCATCGAGGACATCTTCGAAGACGTAGGCGGTTCCCGCGTTCAGTCCCCGAGCGTCATGCCGACTCGCCCCCGACATCATTCGAATGCCATTCGTCGTGATCGAAATACCGAACGAGTCGAATGGCTGCAAGCTTGCTGCCACGAGCCGTCCGTCGGCTCCGGTCTGTTCCGGGACGGCGCAACGATACGCGGCGGTGCCTGGCATCGTCTCCGTGATCCGACGGGCATTGTTTGCGACCCGGTTGTCGGGAGATTCCTGCGGACTTCCGGTGGCGATTCCGTCGTAAATGACCTCCGGATTCGAATAGGCCAGCAATCCATTCCCTGGAGAATAGGCCATCGCCGTCTTCCAACAGTAGTTCGAGTTACCGACGAATCGCCAACCGTGCTGGTACTGTCGACCATTCTCGGTCTCCGCGCTTTCCCCGGGTGCACAACAGCCGACCCAGGCGGGTTCCCATGGATCACACGGCGGCCCGTCACCGGTCGCGCTGTCGCCAACCGCGTGGAGCAATCCGATGTTGTGTCCGAACTCGTGCGCCAGCAGCGTATACCCCATGCACCCTCGAACCAGACTGCTGAATGCGTAAGCTGGACTGTTCCCATCGAGCACATAGGCCAGCCCGCAATACCCAACCGTCGGATCTTGGCCGTCGGTTAGGGAGACGAGGGCACACGCGTCGGCGCCGACCTCATCGCGAATATCATGGATCTCGTCGATCACGCCGTCATTTGGATTCTGAAACGGACCCAGCAGGCTGTCGGATTGCTCGTCCCACTCGACGAGCCCGACATGGACCGGCCGGACGCCGTAGTTCACGCCGGAATTCTCCATAGCGATCGAAGTGTTCGCGCACTCCAACAAGCAGATTGCGCCGATGACATCGGGCGCATCATCCGGATCGCCGCCTTCGTCCATAATCCGCTCTTCTTCCTGCTCAAGACAGAGACTGGTATAGAAAAAAGCGATGTCCGCCACAGTCGCAGCGCACCCGGCGCACTCCGGGTTGTCATCGTCACCGCCCGCAATCCCGCCGGCGTCGAAGCCGTCCATCGGTCCCGGCTCGGGCACGATCGCGCCTCCGCACCCGGGAAGATCCTTGGCCTTCGCCTCGGGTCGAATCAGACCACGACCGATCGGGACGAGCGACCATTCCATCCCACCGGCTACTCCAGGAATCTGCAGCCAACCCGCAATCATCCCCCGGCGATGCGCCAGTGTCGCGACCACGAAATCCCGATCGACTGATTCGAGATACCACCACCCCTCGGATCCTCTGGTTTGTCGCCGGCGGGTCACCTCGAACCGTTCGGGGGCTGCTCCCCGAAGGACCGCGAGATCCAGACGATCACCGACGTTGAGATCAAGAACTTCTGCGATTTCGAATCGGATCTTTCCGTCACGAGCGACCGCAAGGACCGGATGGTCGCGAAGACTCGCCTCGTTCAGTTCCCCGGCCGGAAGCCGTTGGAGATCCACACTCGGCATGCGAGGTGAATCGACTGACGTGACGGTGGGCTCTGCGGCAGATCGAGAGTTCGCCGGGCGATCCGTCACTGCAGGTTCGACCGCAAGGGCCGCGATGGTTCCGGTCCCGATCGCCAACGCCAGCGCGATGGTCATCTTGGTCTGGAGGGTTCGCATGTTCATCTTCATCTCCGTGCGGACGTCCCCGTCTGCCGTTTGTGCCTGGTCACCAAAGCCTAGATCTCACCGGTCACTCCCCATTGGAAAGCGTGACCCGACGTCTTCACCCCCGATCCTAGCCCGACTGACGTGACCTCAGATCCGCGATCGAAGAAATTTTGGCCCTCCACGCCAGCGATGGCCGACTCGAACGCTCAAGAATGCCATCCAACCCCCTCCAGACCACCCAAAAAACCTGAAAGGTGCGATTCTGAATCTCAGACAGTGAGAACCGACCGAGAAATCGAAGCCAGGGTCCGGTAGCAATAGCAGCCGGCGAAGTTCCTCACAGATCCGAGATTCCGGCTCCGTCCCCAGCGTCGAAACACCACGGCCCCAAAAAAGCCCACGCCCCCCAAAACGCTGGACGAGCGTGGCGAAGGCGTGGGTCGAGTTGATTCGGACGTGTGGTCAATTCACCACACCATTCAGGGAGAGCCCCCGCTTTCAGTTTGCGGGCGTAAGCCCCTGAACCAACAGAACCTTATTGAGCATCCGAATCTGCGGGGTATCACTTGGACGCTCGCAATTGGACCGATCGATCTGGAAGACGTATCTCGTCTCGTCGAGGACGTACTCTGGATTCATCGCATTCCAGACTCCGGTCACCGGGTTCTGCTTGAAGGATCGGATTTTCAGGTAGGCCGTAAAGGTATCGCTCCGCACCGAAACGAGATTCGACATTCCAGAGAAGAGCAGGAACGCCTCTTCCGCGTCACCGGCCACCGAATCCGGAAGTTCGAATTTGTATTCTTGGGGCTCATCAGGAAGGAAGTCCGAACCCGGAATCGGGAACAATCGAGTATTCACGCGATCAGTGGAAAGCCTTGCGTCAGCCTGAGTGAGAAGGCCAAAGTTCTGCCGCCAACCGAGCCCCAGCTGCGATCGGTCCGGTTGCCCAGAGGACCAACCTCGGGAACCGAGGCCCTCTCGGGTGAATGGGTCTCCAAGAAGCCCGAAGATGGAGGAATCGGACCGTTCCTTAACAAGGCCTTCTGCTGTGTTAAGTGGGCGCTGAAGGAGGAGTAACTCACCGATCGAAGCCATTCCGACTCCGCGACGCATCCCCGGGAAAAAACCCGGTTGGGCAAACGCATTTGGAGGCAGGGCATCGGTCACCGGAATTCCCTCTGGATACAACGACGCCACCAGTGGCTCGCCGAGCTGGAGCTCATCGAGATTGCCTCGGTCAAGATACGCCGGGAGGAAGTACGGATCCTCAGATCCAAGGCGAGGATTCGCCCTCGCAAATGGCCCGGCACCAGATCGGTATCGATCGATCGCCTCCGGAACCCGAACCCAGGATTGCTCATCATCAAGGATCTCGGCCGGTTCACCGTCAGAGGACAACTCTGATTCTCCCGTCAACTGACCGCTTTCCCGCAACGGTGGATAGTCAAATCCGTCCAAGCCCTGCCAACCGTCCCGATCGTTATAGATGAGACGGCTCATCTGGGGGAGCGTCCGAAGGACCTCGGGGCTCGCCGTATTCAGGTTTATGAGCCCTCGGGTCGGCCGCCCGGAAAACCCTGCGGCATTTGAGAAGGACTCCTCGTTGAAGAAGAGCTGGTCATTCACATCTCGGCCGTTGTTCGTGATATCGAAGGTGTGGTTCGAACCGGGCCCGTCGCAGACCAATGCATCGAAGATCGCGGTGCCCGCCGGAAGTGCGGGGCGCCAGATCTCGTCGATCGAGCGGCCTGAAAGAACCGGCGTGTTCGGTCGGAAGCCGTCAAGAACACTCGAGTCGTTTCCAGCTAAACCATTAAGTCGACCTTGATCCGGTTGATATCGATTCAGGAAGACAAGGCTGGTATCCGACCAAAGGCTGGCCTCCTCAAGGCCCGCTTCGAGGAGCTCCTCAAAATCGAACTCCTTCTGATCAATCTCCCGCCGAAGCACGGGGTAACGTGGGCCAGACGCGTCGAAGACGTCCGGAAGGGTATTATTCATGATCTCGCTGAATGTCACGATGGTCTCTGCTTGTTGCACAGTCACGTCAAAATCGGCGACGTGGCCCCAGAGGAACGCGTTCAGGATTTCCCCGACCTGTTCGATATCACCGTTCTTGTGAGCCATCTGAAGCGGCGCAATCCACCGCTCCTTGCGTATCCACGGAATTCCGGCACCTGAAACAGCATCGACGTTCTCCTGCCCTTTGTCCATCAACGCCCAGTCACTACCGTCTTGGTCCCAAGCCTTCGTCGGCCATCCGGAGTACGTGGAAGGGTTGCCGGGGGAATTATCCACCTCCCTGAGCCCCAGATTCTCCTCCCACAAGACCGGAAAACCTGCGTCGAAATCGATTCTCGTGTCCTGGGGAGTCCCATTCGGTAAGAGCTTGGTCGCCGTGGAGAAGAAAGCCGGCTTCCCGTAGCGAATCGGTCCGGCATAATCTCCGGGATAGAGAGACGGGATGTAGGTCCTGCTCATCCAAGGGTCCACTGGTGGACTTGCGCCAGGCCTTCCATCCGGGTCCTCGGCAAGATCCCACTTGATGGTTCGAAGCGTATCTTTGGTAGTCGAAGGAACCGGAGGTGAGGTCGAATCACTACTACCGAGCGGGTCCCCGGATCGTTCATCGGACATGTCCAAGTCAGCCGGTAACTCGCTGAACACGTATCGCGGGCTGACCTCCGAGAGATCGAATTGCGAGTTGCCGTTGACATCCCAACCCCACGCTCGACCGGCTCGCACCCACGCCACCGCCATGTCATCGCCGCCCAGCCGCCAACCAAACCATTCCTTTCGACTCGTGGTGTACACCGGGACGCGCGTCACCGTCTTCACCTTGTCTTCGATCTCCGTCATCCGAACAAAGGCGTCGGCGAGCGGGTTGTTGCTCCCGTTTGGATCATCAAAGCGGTCGATGACCATCTTCTTGGCGTTCCCGGTCACCGGATCGTAGAGGGTGCGAATGAGTTCGACGGTTCGGTCACTCGAGTCAAAGAACGTCCCGAGATCGTCTGACAGACTGGTCACCGCACCATACTGCAGGTAACCATCAAGATCCTGAACGTCATGAAGGTCTTCTCCGCCCGAGAGGTCTGAAGACCTAGTCGGCAGGAGCGGAAATACCGTCTTCGAGGCATCGAAGACCAGCGTCTGATGTTCCTCCAACGGACTGTCGGGCTCCCAGCCAAAGAGGGCGCCGGGCTCGATATCGAGAAAGTCCATCCATCGCCAACGGAATTCCTCGAAGGGCATGCCGAATTGATCCTCGAACGAGATCCGGTCCTCCCATCCGTCCGTCCAATCTGTATTCTCTACACCGTTGGAAGGGTTGAAATCACTCAAATTGCGTGAAGCGCCCCCCGGCGGAATCACGCCGAAGATGATTGCGGTCCTGGGCTGGTCGGGGAGGGTCGGTCCGAGATAGAGTTCGCTTGGGTTGTAGAATTTTCGTCCGCCAAGAGTCTCCGGATGCGGACTGGGCATCAATGCGAACTTGAGCGGCACGTTATTGCCCCCGATCTTGACTTCGAGATCATGCAGCGGCACGGGCACGTCGTAGGGATTTGCCACCTGGATGGCGAAGACGATTGCCGGAAGGCTCTTCTCGTCGATCCATCGTTCGGGTGCATGGAGAAATTCTCCTGCTGGGATCTTCCGCGAACCGGGGATAGCCTCTACCTGATCGTCTGGGTAGTTTCCGGGCGCGTTTTCGAGATACCCCTGAGTTCCATCGTCGGCAAAACTTGACGGATACACCGTCGCGAAGAACGCCTCCATCAGGAATGGTTGCGGTTCCATTCCAACAAAACGTTTCCCGTCGTCGCCTAGGCTGGGGACCAACGGCGCATCTTGCCACCAGATTGGCTGGTCGATCCAGATTTCCTTCGTTGTCGGTGGAGTGTCGTTGAGATTTGGAACCTCGACGCGAACGCGACGTCGGGAGTCGCGATAACAGTCGATGTTCGCCGCCCAACTCGCCGCCATGTCCCGAGATCGTGCGTATTCAAGCAGATCCGAGGAACCACTCGCTCCGCCCACGGGGCGATACTGATCCTGCAGGTAGCTCTGATACTCCAATCCGCCGGACCCGTCGGGCGCAGGAAACGATGAGGCCAACTCGGAGGCGAGCACAGATTCGAGTCGTTGCCGAAACCGGATCTCCCGATCGATCGCAATCGCGTTCTTGAAGTTCAAAGTAGAGATGCCCGAGTCAGCGGCTTGTCCCGGCCAGAGCCCTTCGCGTACGTTGGAAAGGTAGCTCAGGCCGCCGTCGTTCAAGTATCGGAGGACCGGCGCAAAGTTCGCGCTTGGAAAGAGGGGGAAGCCAGGATCATCTGGATTGTCCGAGTACAGAAGGGACTCGTACTTGGTGAACGGGCCGTCGAGCGCTGCACGAAGATCGAGCTTCTTTCCACGCTCCGCATACGATGCACGGGAGAACTCTCGGAGTGGCTCCATCCAGGGCTCTTGGGGTAGGCTGGGATCATTAAGCTGGTTTTCCGCGTTGAGGACATCATCTCGCGTAAACCGATTCAAGATCCTTCCGAACGCATAGTCGCGAGTCAAACCCGCCGGTGCCGTAGGATCTTCCCAACCCGGCACATAGAACGGCGTTGGGCGCTGGTGGAGCGGTACGAGATCGTTCCTCGTGGCGCTGTAGGTGGTCATCCTATGCCTCAGGTCGAACATGAGTTCGCGGGCATCGAGTTGGTGGCCACCGCGTACGCCTTGGCCCAGAGGGCCATCGGCCTGTTCATTCAGAGGTCGAGCCACGTTCTCAGCGCGGGTGAGCGAGGAACGCAGGGGATTGAACCTGTAACGAACACCGCTATCCTCAAACCCCCACGGCCGCTCGATCGTGCGCTCGAGGCGCGAGATGACAGGGCCGAATCCATTGCTGGCGAACATCCGTAGCTCGAGCTCGTCTGCGTTACCGAATTCCCGAGTCGGTGCGTTGATAATGCCCCAGGCGGCGGGGTTTTCAATCGGCACACCACTATTGTCGTACCGATTAAGTGACGGAACGGCACCGAAGTTGCTTCGCTGGAAGTAGCGCCGACGGTCCAGCTGCGCGACTTCCGAACCGATCGGATCATCCAAAGGGTCGAGCAGCGGAGTTCGGTACGGAAGGACGAAATCCCCATTGGCGGTGACGCCCACCTCCTCGGTCCACCCCGATTCGCCCTCGAGTTCATTGACGATTCCATCGAATCGAGGCGCCCAGAAGGCCGTATCCATGTTCCCAGAACCTACTAACCCTTCGGCCGTCGCGGCCCAGAACGGACCGGGGCCGGGATAAGACCCACCGTGCATGCCGCTGTTCTGGGGATCGCTGAGCAGCCCGGTGAGGGTGTCGGATTCGTCGAAGTCGCCGTCCTGGTAGGGGTTGAAGCTGAGACGACTGGTCAGCGCGATGTCCGCGGGCGTGTGCCCCGCGGTGCTCCATCGGTCAAACCGAGTGGCGGTGTTCACGTCAACCATCGAGGCGTTGTCGATGATGGACACCGCGGCGACCTGACGGATGCCGTCCTCGCTGACTCCAGGAAGGACGAACCAGAACGAGTCGGTAAAACCGTCTCCGTCGGCGTCGGCCAGCGTGCTCGAGACGACCTTCCGGATTGGCGCAGAGTCATCGAGGTTCGGAATCAGGCTGTCTTCGTCGGATTTTGGGCCCAGCGATTCGAGGTGGATGAAGTTTGGAAGCACGTACGTGCCACCGTCGTACATCGCATTCGCATATTGCGAAGGGGTGCCAAACCACGCATCTCGTGCGTCGGTGAACCGGGAAGGAGGCGTGTTGGCACCGATCGAGATGGGGTAGACATCCGGGAGCCACTGCTCGTACGGCGTCTGCAACGCGACTGGGACACCGACATTCTCGTACGTGACGTCAGTCCCACTCCGGAGGATGTCCGCGTAGGTCGTGACGATCGTCCCCCCCCCGTCTAAAAGAGGCGCGATATTTGTAATGTCCTTGCAAACGCGGATTCCGTTCTCTGCGGACGCGATCCATGAAAGGTGGGTCCAATGTGAGAAACTGATTGGTCCCTGAGAACCGTACGTCCGCACCGGCTCGCTTGATCGCAGCCAGCGGGAATCCCCGAATCCCGGATTCCCGATTGGATTGCTGTCGCCGACCGTGACGCCCCCAAGGTTGCCGGGTCCGAAGGGGAATTGATTTCCCTGGCCTGACGGAATGTCGGGCCAGTTCGTCCAGGGGACCGTCTCATACGGTGCAAAGTTGTAGGGGTACAACAACGATGGATAGCCGATCGTAGATTCGTAGCCTGAAGAATCCACACCGTACCGAAAGACCGGCTGTTCGATCGTCACGCTGCCCCCCGGGAGTCCCTCGAAGGTACTCCCCTTGTCCAGTCGAAGCCGAGGCGTCCCCGAACTCGCCGCATACCCGAGCTGAACCAGCGGATCGCTGGGGTCGACGAACCGCGGAAAGAGCCCTTGGCCGACCACCTGTTGGACGACACCGACCGCGACCTCGGCCCGATCCTCACGGTCGATGGCCTTTCGCTGGGCCGCGGCGATCACGCGACCGCCCTGCGTCCGACTAATGAACGCGACCGCGATAATTACCAATAGAACGAGAATCACCGTGACAAGAATCAGCGCGTTGCCGCGGTTCTTGTGAGAGGACGTTGATGACGAGTCTCGATGCTGATTGTGCGTTCTAGTCATGGTGTGTACTCCGCCAGGTCCTGCACCCGCTCGGCGATTGGAATCGTGAACTGAATTTTCCGGCCGCCCGCGATGGCCCCTCGGTTGTCGTGAAACGTCGCCGTCACCCGGATTGCAGATGGCCATGGCGTGTAGTCGTATCGATAGATCGGCCACGCGTCGCCGCCAGCATTGGGATCGAGAACCTGGGTGACGGGTCTTCCCTGCCCATCGAGAATGAACGGTTCCTTCCCGTTGAGGCCGAAGAACGCCCGGTAGCGGTAGACCGGCACACCGGTTCCGAACGGCTGATCGACCACTGGCCCCTCGATCGTGGGAACGACGCGTGGGTCGAGACTGCCGATGTCGAAGAAGTCACCCTCTGGGAAGTCGGTGCCAAGAATAGAGTTATCTGGGTGATACGCGATCGGCGCGTGATAGCGGACTGGAAGCTCGCGGAAGGTGCCACCGAGATAACGCGACGCGGAGCGGACATCGGGGTTCGAATCTCCCGCGTTGGGGTCATCGCCGGAGAACCCAAACCACGGAACGCCTCCGGATGGTTCGTAGACGACGTCATCCTCGTATCCGACCGGCGACCGGCGACCGCCGTTGTACGCGACCCCCCGGAACATGCCCCGGAAATCGCGCTGAGTCGATAGATTTGAATCGAAGCCGATGTCGAGATCGAGCCCAAGGTTCTGGCCGATCCCGTCGGACCAAGTCCAGTCGATCACGAAATTCGAACAATTGCTGAGGAGCATGTTCGTGGTGAGCAGGACATCGGAACGATTCAGGGTCGGAGGCCGCTTCTCCGCTCGAGGACGATATCTCAAAAGCAGGTTGGCCAGCCTACGCGGCGCGTCCGAACCATATCCCTCGATCTCCGCCCGAATACGCGCAAAGTCCGTAGCCCAAACGTCAACCCGGCCGTCTCTCATCGCGTCGTCGCGGTCTTCGCCGGGAGGGTCTTCGGATGCCATCACCTCCCTGATGAGCCCTGCGGCCGCGTTTCTCGCGAGAGGACCGCTGCCCGACAGGTAGATAGAGGGGTCTCCCACCCGGTCGTCCGCGAGGAGAACCTCTTGGCGGGCAAGTACCCAGTTGTCGGCTGCCGACTGGCTTGCGTTTGCCTGCCCGAGGTTCCCACCAGTAGGCCATCGGGCGAGGTCGAGCCGGGCGTCCTCGGGAAGAGGGCGCCACCAAGGCTGGGTTGGTTCCGCGGAGTCGTCCGGGCGGACATCGGCCTTCGGATCGATCCCCTGCCCGAGGTTCGGATAGTTGACGCCATGGCCGTAATAGACGAATGATCCGGTGGCCTGCGGCGTCGGCGAGTCCGTCAGATTATTCTCGCCGTTGTAACCGGTGTAACGCCCAGTGTCTTGCTCCTCGAACGAACCGAGCCCCTGGGTGAATCGGCTAGTGGCCGGATCACTGACCAGGAACGCCATCTGATCACAGCGGAAGATGTGATTATCAGGCTTGCTCGGATCGAGAAGCTGACCGCCGCCCAACGACTGCATGACATTGTTTGGGACACTAATGCACTGGATAACGAGAAATCCTTCGTCAGAGATTCTCGCAAGATCCCGGCGCATGAGTTGCTCGATTGCCGAGGCCTCCTGAAGAATGTCCGCATTCGCCTCCCCTCGCTTCACGAGTGCGCTCACGGTTCCGAAGATCCGTCCGACCGCCAAAATGACCACGAGAAGAACTACGATGGCGACAAGCAATTCCGTCAGCGTGAAGCCGGACACCAACCTGCGTGTTCTCGAACGATCCGCGTTCGGACGGGTGAACGTAGATGACATGTAAAAATGACTCATCAGAGATCCCTCACGACGATGTAGATGGGAGTCAGCGAGATGCCGCGTCGATCGACCGGAGGCACGAACCAGATAGATGTGACCTTGTCGCTCTCAGTCTGAAGGTCCTCGGCGGTCGCCGGAAACTCCGGCTGGACCGCTCCGTTGTAGAGCGCCGGCGTCGGAATCACGCTCGGAATAGGCCTTGCGAGGCGGACCGGCCCCTGGCGTCGATTTCGTCGCCCTTGCACCACACGGTGAATTCGACCGTATGGATCAAGGAGCCACTGGCCAGGTCCCTGCCATCCCTCCATGTACGGTTCGAAGGCGAGATCGTTCGATGACGAAATGTAGTCGGGCTCGGTCCATTTCACGAACGCGGGGCCGAGGTCCGACCCATCGGGACTGAGGTACTGGTACCGAGCTCCGCCGATCAGCAGTTCCTCATCGGGGGACCTCGGGAAGTCGACACGGGCCGGCATCGAAGGCCGACTCGGAAGCCGGCCGCGATTAATATCTGAATCTCCATCGTCCTGAGAGACGGCATATCCGCCGGGCGTTCCACCGACGTTTAATCGATAGACGAAGATCGCCACCTGGACCCGCCCCTGAAACCGTCGGAACATGCAGTCCCACGTGTACTCGGGCCGCTCCAATCTAGGGCCAAATCCCGAACCAGCCGGCCAGAATCGCTCGCGCTGGGTGATGGTGACGAGTGGATCCTCCCCCCCGCCGAACCAGTCGAACTTGGCGTTATTGAACGGGATCCCGTACAGGAATTTTCCGACGTCGAACCCTCCCTGGAACGCCTCCAGAGGAACGAACCGACCCCCGATTTTGCGACCGAATTCCGTAGTCATCCAATCCGGATCCCAGTCTTCCACGGGGGATTCGTAACCGAAGCCAAGGCCGCTGGTGTAGGTACGAGCGACCCGGGCGCTGAAGATATCGATGTCACCAGCGTAGGTCGGGAACGGCGGGTTCTCATTCGGCGGGACCGCCGCCATTGAGGGCCGAAGCCAGGGCCAGTCTCCCGGCTGGGCATACGCAGACCCCAATTCGAGCCAGGAATTCGGAAAATCATCAAAGATGCTCGCGTCGGTGAACTGTTCGGGCCCGAGGAACCCGAATTCCTCAAACGTCCCGAAATCCGACTGGGTTACCTTCGAACGGATCGTGGACAAGGCGGATTCTGCGATGACCGTGCCAAAGACGTCGTCTTGCGTCTTTCGCTGCTGGACAATACCGGCCGGGAAGACCGCCGAAATCGAAATGATCCCGACTGCGAGGATGAAGATCGCGAGGAGGAGCTCGATGAGCGAGAACGCACGATCGCCCCCCTGCGGTCGACCTCTTGATTTTGAAGAGTTCGCCATCATTGACTTACGGTCTCCGCAAGGCCGGTGTACCGACTGAAGAACATTGGTACGCCGAAGGACTGGACCCAGTTCGTTACATCGTCGTGATAGTTGCTCGATGCTTCTTCCCAATCTTCAACAACCGAAATGTCCCATTGAGACTCATTGAGTGTGCGGCGCATCTCTTCGTCGTCGAAGACGGCGAGCCACTGCACGGGCACGATGTCGCATTCATCCCCGACCGCGTCGAAGGTGATGTACCGAGGTTGCCCACTGGGTACGCCCGGATAGTTGATGGGGTCATCATCGTCCCCCATCGCGAAACTGCCATTTCTATCGAAGTCGATGTATGGCCAGATCACGGTACCTGCCCCTCCGACACCTGCGGGATTCCTGGTCAGGAGGGTCCCATCGGGACCAAAGATGACTCCGATCATTCGACCACCGCACTCCGGGGAAAGAACATATCCGGAAGCGTCGACAATCCACTTACCTCCGGGCTGCGTGACCCAGTCATCGTCGGTCGAACTATCGCCACCGTTTCCTCCAAAGACCGTACTCAGAGGGCCGGCGACCTTGATCCCACGCGGAAGATCGGAAACCGGAATCCCGGCGACGGGGACGTACCGTTCGTTCAATCCGAAATTCGAATATGGAATGTACTCGCCGGTCGACTCGGCGAGGACCATCCGCACTCGCTCCCCCGCTGACAGGCGATCTTGATCGACCGTGATGTCGAAGGCGAGCATCACTGTCTTATTATTCTGAATCGCATAGGAGCGAGCGGCGCCCACCGCGGCTTTGACCTGATTCACTCCGGAACTCAACCTCGCGCCGTTGGAGATCCGGCTCACGCTGATCCCAGTTAGGACCGCGAGCAGCACGAGAATTCCCATCACAACGAGAAGCTCGATGATGGTAAAACCGCTTCGCTGTCGAATGCGGAGGCACCACGATTCACCGGGCGAGAACTTGCGGAACTTTGATCCACTCATCACGGCTTCTCCGGTCTGTAGGAATAGATGTTGTCGATGGTCCTTTCGAATCGGACCGAACTTCCTCCGACGCAGTCCAGGCATCCGATGTCACCGTCGGGCCCCGAACTCACAAAGAGGGGATCACCATTGCGGCAGACGCCAAGCTTGGTCTCCATCGAGGTCCGAATCGTTCCGTCGGAGTCGGGGCCAAGAGCGTCTCCATCAGATTCTCGCCATTTTCGACCCGGCATCACCAATGCGATTGCGGCGCCCCAGGGATCGACCAGCGTGGTGAGGCTCTGATTGTTCGGAAGGGCTTGCCCATTGGCGAGTTTGACCGGCATAAAGAGTGATGGATCGAGTTTCGCAACGATCTCCTCTGCAGACTCGGTCCGTGCGAGCAGTTGAAAGAGCCGGACGATCGACTTCTCCCACCCGTGGCTGTCTGCGTTGGATCCGCAGTTGCACGCCTCACCGGCGCCGTTGAGGCCGTAGTACCCCTCGAGCCCGTTGATGTTGAAGTTGATGTTGTAGGGAATGTCATATACACCAAACGCCTGCTCAGTCCGGTCCTGATACGTCAGCGGCCGACCAATGGCCTGCTCGTATTCCTGAACGGCGGTATTCAGATTGGCGAAGGTCGCCTCCAACTGACGGGCCTCGTTGGCTTGGATGAGCAGCGTACTCACCGCAAGAACCAGCGAGATCAGCGAGATGATCACGCCGACCACGACCACGAGTTCGATCAGGCTGAAGCCGCCGCGACGCTGTACGCCGCCACGATGGAATCTGTGAATTTTCGACTGGTTCACGGTCCGACCTCCCGAATGTTGTCTCGGTTCAATTCATCGACGTCGAATCGACGATCGTCGTCGATGCGGCGGTTTGGCCCGGCACTCAAGAGCCCGAATTCGGCACTCTTGAGCTGAGGGGTTGTCGATCGATCTCCGTCGGCATCCTCAATACCGTTGGACTTCAGCAGCCCTTCCTCAAAAGTCCACGGCCGCATCGCGAAGATGTCCCCAATGTCAAAAGTGGTGTCCTCGATGGACGGGTCATCGCCGAGGTAGGGCTTGCGGTAGTAGCGGATCGGCGTGCCCCAATAGTCGAGGATCACTTTGGGTCGATTCACGTAGTCGTCGTCTTCCGGACGCGCGATCGAACCATCCGGACGCAGGCCGCCGAGGCTGTTTGCGTCCTTCATCTCAAGATAAGGGCCGAAGATCCGCCCCTTGATCCGTACGCTGTTGTCATCGATTTTCGGCGGGAAGGAGGTGCCGGTATTGGAATTGAAGCCTCCAGGGTTTCGAGCGATAAAGCTCCCCGATAAGAACGGGCTCTCGTAACTTTGACGAGGATTCAGAACCGCACCCCAAGCACCGTCTACTCCTGGCGATCGAAATCCAAGCGTTGGGCTTTCGAGATTTCCGGGGGCGATGTCGGGAAACGAATTGGAATCGGAGGTCACGATGCCATAGCCATCGGCGCTGCGATTGTCGTATCCCAACAGGTATTCCGCTGCAGAAGTCAAGGAATACCAACCCTGCGGATCGTTCGCGAGTTGGGGCCGAAGCACATCGCGTGACCAACCAAGAGAGTCAACCGGAGTCACGCCCTCTCCTAAAACGGGAGGCAAATATCCGTGGTCACCCTTGAATTGAGCCAGTCCGACGACCATGGAGTTCATCAGGAAGCGGGTCTGCGCCCGCTGGGCGGTTCCCGACGCCTGCGAGAGCCCGACGACCAGGACGCCAACCAGCACGATGATGATGGCAAGGGTCACCAGCATCTCGATCACCGTAAAACCCACACGCCGGGATGAAGATGCCACCCGGTCGTGATGATTGCGAAGGAGTTGAATGGCCCGAATGGTCATGAAACGTTTCCCGGCGACCTCCTCCCGGGCACTTCCCGAGAGGACGGCCGCAACGCGGTCGGAGTCACTTCGCCTGTGAGACAGATTCGATCATCTTCACCAGCGGAAGGAACAGGGCGAGAACGATGGTGCCGACGATGCCGCCGAGGATCACCACCATGAATGGCTCAAGCAGCGAGAGCAATGCGGCCACCGCGACGTCGACCTCTTCGTCGTAGTTGTCGGCGATTTTCATCAGCATGATGTCGAGGTCACCGGTCTCTTCACCGACGTCGATCATGTTCACCACGATCGGATCACAGACCTTCGATTCTCGAAGTGGACCCGCAAAGGTTTCGCCATCGCGGATTGAATCATGGACACTGGTCAGTGCCCGCTCGTAGATGTAATTGCCCGACGTATCCCGAGTGATGAGAATCGCTTCGAGAATCGGGACACCCGCGCTGATCAGCGTTCCGAGCGTCCGCGTGAACCGGGCGATCGCCGTCTTTCGAATGAGCGGTCCGATCACCGGTATTCGCGCGAAGACGATGTCCGTCGCGGCCTTGCCCGGCCCGGTCACCCGAATCAGTTTGTAAAGACCAAATATCAAGAACGGGGAGAGCAGGATCCAAACGGCGCCAGGCACCGCCTGATCCTCGCTGGAACCGCCCGCCACCCACTTGGAGGCATTGACGAGCCAGATCGTCAAGCCGGGAAGTTCCACATCGAAGTCGTTGAAGATCTCTTGGAACTTCGGAATCACGAAGTACATGATGCCGGTCACGATCAGTACCGCGATACTGATGACCACCGCCGGGTAGATCAAGGCACCCTTGATCCGGCGGCGAAGACGCTCACCCTTCTCCATAAAGTCGGCAAGCCGCTGGAGGATGATGTCGAGCACACCGCCGACCTCGCCTGCCGCCACCATCTTCGAGTAGAGACGATCGAATGCCTTGGGATGCTTGGCGAACGAGTCAGAAAGCGATGAACCGGACTCAACGTCCTCGGCAACGTCGGCGAGGATCGATTTGAGCTTTCCAGGTCGCTGTTGCGACTCCAGAATCTGAACCGAGCGTAGGAGCGGAAGGCCCGCGTCCTGCAGCGTCGAGAGCTGACGGGTGAAGGTGGTCATCTTCTTCAACCCGATCTTGCCGATCGAGATGGTAAAGCCGCCGCCCTTCTTCTTGGCCTTCCCCGGACTCTTCGCAGCCTTCTTCTGCCGCCCCTTGATCTTTGCTTCCTCGACGAGTGTCGGGAAGTACCCCTGGGCCTTGAGCTGCGACTGGGCGTCTCCGCGGTCGGGGGCCTCGATGACCCCTTTCTGCTCCTTGCCCGCCGCGTTAACTGCCTCATACTGGAAGGTCGGCATGGTCGTGTCTCAGAATCGTTCTGGTCTTTGGATCGTGCTCTGCCGCGGAGTGCGGCCCGTTTCATCGATGCTGGAAGTCCGGTGACGTGCGTCGCCACCATCCCTCGGCGTTCAGTTCTACTTACTCTTCCGCGATGGTCTCGCGAACCACCTCGTCGATCGTGGTTTGGCCCTCGTAAATTCCGAGAAGTCCCGATTGCCGCAGGGTCCGCATTCCGCGACGCTTGGCCTCGTCACGAAGTACTGCGGTCGACGCCTGCGACATGATCATCTCGCGAAGCGTGTCATCGATGACCAAGATTTCGAAGATCGCCATTCGGCCCCGATACCCAGTCTTCATGCAGTTCTTACAACCACGACCACGGAAGAACGTCCGGCCCTCGACATCCCGAGGTAGCAGCGAGAGTTCCATCAGCTGCTCTTCAGTCGGGACGAACTCCTCCTTACACTTCTCACAGATCTTTCGCACCAGTCGCTGGGCGATGATCGCTTCGACGGTCGCGGTCAGCAGGAAACTCTCGATGCCGAGGTCGACCAATCGAAGAATGGAACTCGGCGCGTCATTGGTATGCAGCGTCGAGAACACAAGGTGACCCGTCAACGACGCCTGGATCGCAATCTGCGCCGTTTCGAGGTCTCGAATTTCACCAATCAGAATGGTGTCCGGGTCTTGTCGAAGGAAGGACCGAAGCAACTTCCCGAAGGTCAATTCCTGATCGACGTTTACCTGACACTGGATCAGACCATCAATGTCGTATTCGACCGGGTCTTCCGCGGTCAGGATCTTCCGATCCGGCGTATTCAATTCGTTGAGCGCCGCATACAGCGTCGTGGTCTTGCCTGATCCGGTCGGGCCGGTCACCAACATGATCCCGTTGGGCTTGCTGATGAGACCACGGACTTTTTCCAGATCGTCGTCACGGAGCCCGACTCGATCGAGACTGAGCTGCACATTGGAACGGTCGAGAACTCGAAGCACGACCGACTCGCCGAACATCGTGGGGAGAACCGCCACCCGAAGGTCGATCGGCGCCCCGGTCCCCGGAAGCGACATCTCAATTCGGCCGTCCTGCGGGAGTCGTCGTTCGGCGATATCGAGCTTCGACATAACCTTGATTCGACTGACGATTGGAAGGGCGAGCCGTTTGTCCGGCGGCGCCATCTCGTACAGCACGCCGTCAATCCGATAGCGGATCTTAAATTCGTCCTCGAACGGTTCGAAATGCACGTCCGATGCCTTGTCTCGAATCGCAATCATCAAGGTCTCTTGCACGAGACGCACGATGGCGTTTTCTCCGGAGGCTTCCATGACCATGTCGAGGTCGATCGAATCACCCCGACCTTCCAGCGCTGCGATCGTCGCCGAATCGCCGGCGTCAGCATAGATTTCGCTGAAGCCACTTCCCTTCGCCGCGTATTGCGCCTGCAGGATCTCGTCGATTTCCTCTGCAGATGCCAGCACCGGCTTGACTCGTTTGAAGTTGAGCTGATTCCGAAGGTCATCGACGGCCGCAAAATTGTCGGGCGTCTTGACCGCGATCGCAATCGCGTTCTTCACCGGATCAAACTTGATCGGCACGATCTGGTACGCAATCGCGGTGGTTGCCGGAATGGCCGCAAAGGTCTCGTCGGAGATCTCCCGATCCCGCAGCGAAATCTCTTCGATACCTGCCTGCCCCGCCAAGGCCGTTCGGATGTCGGCCTCTTCGATGTGGCCGAGATCGGCCAGAATCTCGCCGACCTTCCTCCCGGGCTTTTCTTGTTGGGCTGCCAGGGCCTCGTGGACCTGCTCACGGGTGACCTTGCCGAGTTTGACGAGGACGCGACCGAACTTGCGTCCTTTTAACTCATTGGTGCTGACCTTGGCCATACTCGTCGACGCTCCTGCGGCTGGTCCGGCGTTAACCCAAATGGGCTATTTCCGGAAGGGCTGAATGCGGGATCCAATGGGCAACCGAGCTCGGGATCTCCGACTCGGAACTCACGCCTCTGCGAACTTCCAAACCGAGCCCATGTCCGCTTGATGGAGATGGACCAGGTTGTCCCGTGACGCCAACGACCGTTCATCCTGCCTGTCGGAGAACGGCGATCCCGACCATCGGGATCTGACGTGCCGCTCAGGGACTCTTGAGCAAACACGCCTGCACAGACCTGAGGGCCCCGCTATCCAGCACGCCGGAGGAGCGAGAGAAATCAAATCTGTCACATCAGCATATACGCACGAGACCGCTGAGTGTTTCCGGGAAGTTACGCGCTTGGATCACCGCGACAATGAAAAACGAACTATTGGACTAAAACTCTTTAAAGCGGACTTGCCGCCGGTTATCAGCTCTTCTTCTTCTCTTCGGCGCTCTTGGCGACCTCGCCTTCACCGCCAGACTGATCCAACTCGCTTCGTCCAACAAGGCCACCACTGCGATGGACCTTCTGGGTTAGTTCGCTGGCATCCTTGCCCTTATCGATCATTTCCTCAGCCGAAATCAGGCCCTTGGAATAGAGGCTCCAAAGGTGGTCATCCAGCAGCTGCATGCCAAACTTCTTGCCGGTTTGAATGGCAGAGTCGATACGGAACGTCTTGTTTTCGCGGATGAGGTTCGAGATCGCCGGCGTGACTACCAAGAACTCATAGGCGGCGACTCGCCCCGGCTTGTCAGCCCGAGCAAGCAACTGCTGGCTCAGGACCGCAATCAAGGCCACCGAGAGCTGGACTCTGACCTGAGCCTGCTGATTGACCGGGAAGGCATCGATGATCCGGTTGATCGTGCCAGACGCTCCCGTGGTGTGAAGCGTCGCAAAGACCAAGTGACCCGTCTCGGCCGCCGCGATCGCGGCTTCGATCGTCTCCAGGTCTCTCATTTCGCCGACCAGAATGACGTCGGGATCCTGACGAAGGGCACGCCGGAGAGATTCCGAGAAGCTAGGGACGTCGATCCCGATCTCGCGTTGGTTCACGATCGATTTCTTGTGATAGTGGTAGTACTCGATCGGATCCTCGGTCGTGATCATGTGCCGGTCCATGTTCTGGTTGATGAAATCCAGCATGGTGGCGAGCGAGGTCGTCTTTCCAGAACCCGTTGGTCCGGTCACGATAAAGAGGCCGCGGGGGCGGCGGATCAGTTCTTTCACGATCGTGGGAAGTCCAATTTCGTCGAAGGTGAGCAATCTGTTGGGAATGAGCCGCAGTACCATCGCGACGTCGCCCCGCTGCTTGAAGACGGCCACTCGAAAACGAGCGGCGTCGCCGTAGGCAAAGCCAAAGTCAGTTGAACCCATTTCCTGCAGTTCCTGCTGATTCTTCTCTGGCGTGACAGACTTCATCAAGGCCACCATGTCGTCGGATTCCAGGGTCTTGGTCTGGAGATTCCGAAGCGAACCGTGAAGCCGAACAGTTGGCGGCCGGCCCACCGTGAGGTGGAGGTCCGAGCAGTTCTGCTTGACGACGGTGTCGAGGAGACGATCAATCTGGAGAGTGGACATGAGGGAGAGGACCGTGTGTTGCAGCGACCGGGATTGATAAATGCGGTCGCGAAGGAACGAAGAGAGTACGAATACGGGATTTCGTCGAGCCGATCAGGCGGCATCGATCTCTGATGGTGCGAAGCCTTCGATCTGAGCGAAGCGAGCGACTTCCACCGGCGTCGTGACGCCGCGAAGAATCTTGATCTTGCCATCGCCCAGGAGGCTTCGCATACCACCTCGAATCGCGGCCTCCCGAATCTTGGCGATGGACGCTCGCTCGAAGGCGAGCTCGCGAATCTCGTGATTCATCACGAGCATTTCGAAGATGGCCATTCGGCCCTTGTAGCCATTCCCATTACAGGCCTGACATCCAACGGCCTTATGGATTTCTCCGGTCGAGATTTCCTCTTCTGAGATGTTCACGAGCTTGAGGAGTTTCCGATCGGGATTGTCGTCAATCACCTTGCACTTGGGACAAAGCACTCGAATCAGTCGCTGAGCCATGATCGCCTGAATGGAACTGGCGACGAGGAAGGGCTTGATGCCCATGTCGACCAGTCGAGTGATCGCACTCGGCGCATCATTGGTGTGAAGGGTCGAGAACACGAGGTGACCCGTCAACGCGGCCTGAATCGCGATATCGCCGACTTCTCGGTCTCGAATCTCACCCACCAGAACGACGTTGGGGGCTTGCCGGAGCATTGCCTTGAGGATGATCGGGAACGTCAGGCCGATGGAGTCCCGGACCTGAACCTGGTTGATTCCGTTGAAGTTGTATTCCACGGGATCTTCGGCGGTGATGATCTTTCGATTTGGTTCGTTGAGAACGTTGAGCGCCGAGTAGAGCGTGGTCGTCTTGCCCGAACCAGTCGGGCCGGTCACCAAAAAGATGCCATTGGGCCGTCGAATGATCTTGTTAAAGAGTTCAAGATTCTCTGGCTCAAATCCCAAACTGGGAAGACCAATCTGCACCGAATCTGGCCGAAGCACTCGGAGCACCACGCTTTCGCCGTGATAGGCCGGGCAGGTCGATACTCGAAAGTCAACCTGCTCACCATCGATGGGCAATTTGATTCGACCGTCCTGTGGAATACGACGCTCGGAGATATTCACACCCGCCATCAACTTGAGGCGAGCAAGAATGGCTGATTGGTTCCGTTTCGGGAGGCTCTGTCGGACATGGCAGACACCATCGACTCGATATCGGAGTTCGACACGGTCTTCACGGGGCTCGACGTGGATATCACTGGCCCGACCACGAACCGCCTCAACGATGAGTTCATTAACCAGCCGAACAATTTTCGAGTCGCCCGCATCGACGTCGATCGAACTGTCGATCGAGCTGTCCACGGAACTGTCAACCGATTTGTCCACCGTGACGTCGATTGAGTCGGGGCCGGCCTCGCCGGTGAGCTTGGCAGACCCGCCCTCTCCGATCCAGTCGAGCATCTGCGACTTCACACCCACCACGAGATCAAACTCTTCCGGAAGTCTGAATCGAAGGAGATCAAGCATCTCAAGGTCCATCGGATCATGGACCAGAAGACGCAGACGATTCCCATCGGGATTCGACAGCGGGATGACACAGTGCTTTCGAACGATGTCATCACCGACCAGCGAGAGGTCGACCATCGCAGATCCCTCGGCCGTTCCGAGGTCGACGAAGTCCATCCCCGCCTGGCGTGCGAGTGCCGATGCGACCTGGACCTCCGTGGCGTGACCGTCCTCGACGAGCACTTCGCCAAGCCGTTTGCCAGATGCCTGGGCTGACGCTTCGCTCGCGACGATGACGTCCTCGCCCAAGACTCCGTCACCGATGAGAATCTCACCGAGTTTCTTTCGAACCTTCCTGGCCACGCGAGGCTCCGATCTTCGATGACTCCGGACCCGGCCCTTCGGGCCGCCGGAGAACTACTTCAATGAAACACGCCTCTCGGCGTGGGAATCGCTAATGCACCCCTCACGGGGGGTTGCCGGATCGGTTTCGACCGGATCATGATCCGTGCCCTCGACCGAAGTCCCCTAGTATGGCGGTCCACTTCCCTCACCGCAATTCACACGTGCCCCCATCACCCCTGAAAACCTCCTCCGGAACTCCACTCCGGATCCTGATTACCGCCGGCCCGACCTGGGAACCGATCGATGAGGTCCGCTACCTCGGAAATCGATCTTCAGGACGTCTCGGGGCTCAGATGGCCACCGCCGCCACCCGACGAGGGCTGACCACCACACTCCTCCGAGGCCCCGCGACGGTCGACCCCACCCCGGATCCACTGCTCACCGAAGGGCGGTTCCAATCGGCCTCGGAGCTCGAATCAGCATTGCAACGGGAGTGGCCGGTACATGACATCTTGATCATGGCCGCGGCGGTTGCCGACTATCGCCCCATTCGAGAAAAAGGGGGTCCGAGGAAGATCCGCCGAACCGCGGAACCGCCGACGATCAAGCTCGCGCCAGTTCCAGATCTCCTCGCCGGATTGGCCAAGATTCCACATGCTGGCACTCGAATTGGTTTCGCCCTCGAACCCGCCGACGAGCTTGCTCGGAACGCTCGGGCCAAACTGCAACGGAAGAAACTCGCCGCCATCGTCGCCAATCCTCTGGAGACGATGGAGGCCCAGACCATCGATGGCGTGTTGATCGACGCCGATGGGCACGAGCAACGCCCTGGCGATGGACCCGTCGAGAAAGCGGATTTTGCGATGTGGTTGATCGACCGAATCGTCGACCTGCACCATCGCACCCGTAGATCCACAATCGGCGATTGACTCGGCGGAGCAGCCTCATCGACGACGTATACTCATCGCAACGCCAATTATCCCCACCTCGCTTGGAAGGAAACGCAAAATGTCCACTGGTCTGCAATTAGGAATGGTCGGTCTCGGCCGAGACCGACCATTCCTAAT
>Ga0222662_1000195_pt1 | contig 56543 bp, 50 predicted proteins | sample AntAcemetagen600_FD_179821 | JGI IMG/M metagenome (GOLD analysis project Ga0222662, IMG submission 179821) | Saline water microbial communities from Ace Lake, Antarctica - #600 | ecosystem: Environmental > Aquatic > Non-marine Saline and Alkaline > Saline | place: Antarctica: Ace Lake... | reverse complement strand
TTGTGCAAGAGCACGCAGATGCGGAGAGAGAGGGGCGAGTCAGGCCTCCAAGGGTCCACGGGATGCAGGGGGCTGACTGGGGTGGGCTCTCTGTCCTCGGGGGGCTGCGCAAGGATTTATTCGGGTAATCTGTTGGTTTGATTTTTGGTGTGGGGGTTCTTTGGTTGCTGGCTCCGTTTGTCTTGTCGAGATTGGTAGGAGAGTTCTCCTCAGCGCAGATAGAGATCACTTCCGACGGGTGCGAATCTACCAACGTCAGCATCTGGAGCGCGTGTATCCTTTGATCCTTCATCCATAGGGAGTAATCCCACGGATGAGTCTGCAAAAGCGACCAGTGCTTCTCCGTGGTGTCGGAAATGAACGGTTTTAAACTGATCATCGATTCCGTAGAATTCCTCGATCATCGGATTGTCCGAAGAAGCTGGTTGCTGGAAGGTATTGACTTGGGCTGATGTAGCAAAAACCACAATTCTGGATGGGTTTTCCAAATCCGAGAAGCGCATTGGTTTTTGGTTCCCAAGCCAACCCCCTCCCAGCAGGACATTATAACCAACACCAATATATCCTGATCGGTATTTTGGTTTAAAAGCTTCGCTCGTGAATGCGAAGCTGGGATCAGGTTGTATGCCGGCTGGAACGTAGCCAGCGAGGCCGCCTGAGTCCGGTGCAAACCATCGTTCTCCCTCCGGTTTTCCCAGGCTTTCAATGGACTCAAAACCAAACCACCACTCGACCCCGTAGCGCTCTCCGTCATCAACGCCCTTACGATAATGCCAGAAGGTTTGTTTGTTGCTAGAAAGGTAGGCGGCGGAACCAGCAGCAAGTTGCCTGAGATTACTGGATGAAGTAGCCAGTGAGCTGCTCCGAATCGTATAGCGAACCGCGGGAATTAGGATCGCGGTTAGGATACCCATAATTCCTACGACACATAGGATTTCTATCAATGTGAACGCCGCCCGAGTAGAAATAGTTTTGCCAGAGGATCTCACGTAAAAATCTTTTTCTTATTCAACTGAACCAAGAAGGAAACTTTGCAAATGAAAGTAACTTATCGGCTTAGACCCGTTAGGGTCCTTCCACGCCTCCGGCCCAATAAAAACATGGCGGAGAACGCGCTTAGAATAAGGCCGAATTGGCCAGGTTCCGGGGCGGCGGCAATCGGACCGGATGGTGCTGTCACAAATGGACCGATACTATACGCGTCCCACGATCCGTCAGCGAGTAAACGGCCGACGCTACCAAATCCCTGATCACCGGCCCCAGTCGGAGACTCAGTCCAAGAGGGCAGAGCAGAACCACCTCCCGCTATCGTATTGCCATCTGCTGTTCCTCCGGCGATGTGGTAATTCCAATAATCAAAATTTGTGACAAAATCCCCGCTAGCTTCGCTGAACGTTCGATAAGTCACTTCAATTAGAAAGAAACCGTCTTCCGGGGTCCCACCATAAACAATGGATAGATCCGGATCCGCGGCAGCGATGGCGACAATCATGTCGGCTCCAGAGATCACTACTGGACTTACCGGCTCGCTCCATCGGTAACCCCAGGCAAACGAGTCGACTGCTGAATCATTATTGAAATCGATGACCAGCGCAGATTCATTCACGCCACTTCCAACCCAATTCGTAATATCGTCAAAGTTGTTGACTGTGGCAGATAGGTTTGTCGTCGCAAGGAATGAAAATCCCAAGGTTAGTTTAGTAAAAATGATTAATCTATTCCTCATATTGATAATTGGTTATCATTAACATTGATTGTGGCTTGCCTCTGATCACGCAAGATAAAATTCTCCGGTATGGCTGAAAGGCGCACCAAACAACGAGAGATTATTGAGGCTATTATAGAATCTGTTGGCCGTCCCTTGACTCGTGCAGAGCTATGGGACGAGTCAAAGAAGAATTTGCCTTCCATAGGTTTCGCAACAGTAAGTCGGGCAGTTAATGATTTACTCAAGGAAGGGTATTTGCTCTCCCTCCAGTATCCTGGTCAACCGACTCGATACGAAAAAGTTGCAGAAAAAGAGCATCCGCACTTACTCTCGCACTCTACGAATCAAATACATGACTTGGACATTCCTATGCCACAGGTAGCGATTCCCAAAATCCCAGGAATCAAAATAACTGGATACGAGGTCCTTTTTTTCGGTGAGATTGAAGGGGAGACTCCGAATCGGGGGTAAGTTTGCTCCATCTGGTCGAAACGGGTTGCTCGTTCGGGTGCTGATCCCATAAACCTCAATCATGAAGAAGAAAGCGCTCATTTCGGTTAGTGATAAGGCGGGTCTGGCTCCGTTTGTTAAAGAACTGGTGCAGGATCACGACTATCAAATCTACTCAACCGGTGGAACCTCCCGTCTTTTGCGTGAAGAGGGCGTTGAGGTAACCGATGTCAGTGAATTGACGGGATTTCCTGAGATCATGGAAGGCCGGGTGAAGACACTTCACCCCAAGGTTCATGGCGGGCTTCTCTGCCGGCGCGACAAGAAGGAGCATCTCTATCAGGCCGAAGAACAAGGGATAGCCTTGATCGATTTGGTGGTGGTAAATCTTTACCCGTTCGAAGAGACGGTCGCGAAACCAGGAGTTGAGGAAGAAGATGCGATTGAAAACATCGATATCGGTGGTCCATCAATGCTAAGGAGTGCTGCCAAAAACTTTGCCTCAGTGACCGTGATTTGTGAGGCATCTGACTACGAAGAGTTTCTACAATCCCTGCGTGAGAAGGGGGCGGATGGATCGTTGGCATTTAGGCGACGCCTAGCCCGTAAGGTCTATCGGCGAACATCAGAATATGATCGGGCGATTGCAGACTATCTGGAAAAAACCGAAAGTGATGAACCTGACCTCGAATCAATATCCGGGTTCCCCAAAATATTCAGAACGGAAGCGCACTTGGCGGAAAAGCTCCGTTACGGTGAGAACCCTCATCAACAAGCAGCTTTGTACGGGGACTTTTTTGAAGCGTTCAATCAGCTTCAAGGGAAGGCACTTTCTTTCAACAATATCATTGATATTTCAGCTGCGGCATTCCTGATCGGGGAATTCGAAAAACCGACCGTTGGTATTCTAAAGCACACAAACCCTTGTGGAGTGGCTTCGGATATGGACCTGAATACTGCTTGGGAGAAGGCGTTTGCGACAGATCGGCAAGCACCTTTTGGCGGGATTATCGTCATCAACCGAACGGTAACGGGTGAGTTAGCTGAAATGATTGGTAAGATCTTTTGCGAAGTGATCATCGCCCCTGACTTTTCCCCAGAAGCTAGGGAGGTATTTGGAAAGAAAAAGAATCTTCGCTTGATCGTGGCTCAGGCTGGTTTACGTGCAGATGCCCTCAAGGACATTCGCAGCATAGCGGGCGGACTCCTTGTCCAGGACCGCGACCAGAAACGGTTGCAGCCGAGCCATTGTAAGGTAGTGACGGAGAGGCAGCCGACCGAAGAGGAATGGGCCTCGCTCCTTTTTGGATGGAAGATAGTAAAACATGTGAAATCCAACGCCATTGTCTATGCCGGTGGGGAAAGCACGCTCGGTATCGGGGCGGGACAAATGTCACGGGTCGACAGCTCTCGAATTGCCGTCTGGAAAGCGGGCGAAGCAGGTCTTAGTTTGAAAGGCTCGGCAATTGCCTCAGATGCATTCTTCCCATTTGCCGATGGTTTGGCTGCGGCAGCGGATGCAGGGGCGACTGCTGCGATTCAGCCAGGAGGGTCGGTGCGCGATGACGAGGTCATTGCGGAAGCGAACAAGCGTGGAATGACGATGGTCTTCACCGGGGTGCGCCATTTCAGGCATTAGGCCCTCAAGCAATCTGCCAAAGGGGTTCTCGGCCTGCTTGTTTTGTTAGGAGACTGACGAGACGACTGGATTTGCAAGAATTCCTATATTCTCGATTTCGACCTCGATTACGTCTCCATCCTGCAAATACACGGCTGGGTCGCGCACGGATCCGACTCCCTCGGGGGTTCCGGTAAGAATAATTGTGCCGGCGACTAAGGTAGTGTCCAAGCTGAGGAACTCGATCAAAGAGGGCACGTCGAAAATCATGTCAGCCGTAGTTGATTTTTGCATCTGAGTGCCATTGAGTCGTGATGATATCGTGAGCTGTCCTGGATTAGGGATTTCGTCAGCAGTCACTATAAAGGGACCGAGAGGACAGAAAGTATCAAAGGTTTTGGCCCGACAGAATTGTCCGCCACCTCGACTGGTTTGCCAATTCCGTGCGGTTACATCATTTGCGCACGTGTAACCCAAAACAAAATCCAATGCATTCTCGCGGGAGACATTTTTACAGTCCTGACCGATGACGACCGCCAATTCAGCTTCAAAGTCAACCGTTTCGGTTGCCGTCGGATTGGGTAAAACGATTGGGCCGCCGGGATGCTGGACAGTTGTCGGCGTCTTTATAAATACTACCGGAAACTCGTTGACTCGATTGCCTGTTTCAACCGCGTGTGCCCTGTAGTTGAGTCCTATGCAGTAAATTGATGGCGGTGAAAGAGGGGCAAGGATAGTGCCCTCGACGATTTTCGAGGTAGGCTGTAAGTCCTTTAGATCGTTCCCTTCCAATAGTAAAAAAGTGCCATCGGGTTGAGGGGTTGCGTAGACTGCTCCCTGTTCTGTTTTGACCCGTGCGATTTTCATAATTGGCAGCTTTACGTTGTTGAGTGCTAAGAAGCGGATTCTTTGAGTTCTTTTCCGGTGAAGGCAGAGAGGAAGAAATTTAATTTCGTTTTGAGTTCAGATCTATGGATGATCTGGTCGATCAGACCATGGTCTAAAAGAAACTCGGATGTTTGGAAACCAGGAGGGAGATCTTGTTGAGTGGTTTCCTTGATAACTCTGGGACCAGCGAATCCAACCAAAGCACCCGGTTCGGCAACGATGAGATCTCCCAGAGAAGCGAAACTGGCCATGACACCAGCCATCGTCGGATTGGTAAGGACTGAGATGTAGGGAAGGCGGGCCTTCGCGAGTCTTCCAAGGGCCGCGCTTGTTTTAGCCATCTGCATCAGGCTGAGAATCCCTTCATACATGCGAGCTCCGCCCGAAGTTGAGACGATGATGACGGGGCATTTTTTTTCCAGACCTCTTTCGATGGTCCTGGTGATCTTCTCGCCCACGACCGAACCCATCGAGGCTCCGAGAAAGCGGAAATCCATGACGGCAAGACTGATTTCGATTCCGGAAAGCGAACCGTATCCAGAGATCACAGCGTCGGTGAGATCGGTCCGCTTTTTATACTGCTCCAATTTCTCAGGATAGGAGGATGACGGCCCCTTGAATTTTAACGGATCCATAGACTCGAGGGTCATGTCGGTTTCAGTCCAAGTGCCCTCGTCGATCAACGAATTTACGCGAGAGGGGGCTGCCAGGGGGAAATGGTAGCCGCTCTTTGGGACGACCATAAGGTTCTGCTCGAGTTCCTTGTTGTAGATGATCTCACCCGACTTTGGACATTTGGTCCACAACCCTTTTGGAATGTCCTTCCGGTTAACGGTTACTCGAGAATAATTTGGTTTGCTGAAAAGTGCCATGTGATGGGGAAAGTTTCAAATACGGTATCGGACTGCGGGATTTCGAAGCGAGTATTTTTTCAACCATGGGCGAATGCCGCTACGTCGATATCTTGCAAACCCGCTTGGGCAAGAATGCGTGAACAGGTGTTCAATGTGGCCCCGGTTGTAAAGACATCATCGAAAATCACGCACCGCTTTTCCCGCGGGGGCATCGGTTCTTTCTGTGCCAGGGCAAAAGCTCCTTTCACTCGATCCAATCGTTGTTTTCTGTCTGCCCTTGTCTGGGAATCCGTATAGCGGACCCTCTTCAATAACGGGCGAATTTCGAAAGTCCCCGGGCTGAAACGGTGCAGGTATTTCAGGATTTCCTCGGTCTGGTTGAACCCCCGCATCCGCATTTTTTTCGGATGGAGCGGTACTGGAATGACAATAGCGTTCTCCAGGAATGGGAGAAAATCGGGAATATTCGCCAAAAGGTTCGCGATGTCCGGTGCGAGGTATGCCTTCTTTTGGTATTTGAAAGAATGGAGAAGAGTTCTGGTGTCTCGGGTGAGAAGGTAGCCGCATCGACCGCTTTGGAAGACAGGATTGAGCCACTCACAGTGCTGGCAGATTGGACTTTCCTCGATTTCGCCAAAGAAGGGATGGCCGCAGACAGGACACCTCGGGTCGCGAATCATTGGAAGTCGTTTGGCAGAGGAATCAGATAGGTAACGAAACTTGGAGTTGCCGAGTGGTTCTCCGGTTAGGAGGCAATCTCTTGGGTAAAAAAGATCGAGTAGGGCACTTGCCCAAGGGATTCTCGATCTATCCCTACTTGCCCGGTCTCTCGTCATCGGCGTAATAAATCTGATTTAGAAAGAGGCCCTGAGCAGGTGCCGTGTGAACCTCCGGGGTCCGTTTCTTTTCTTCCAACAATTCAGGGATTCTATTTGGTGGCAACTTGCCTATTGCAACCCTCACTAAGGTTCCTACGAGGGATCGGACCATTCGATAGAGGAAACCGGAGCCCTCGACTCGAAAAATCCACTCCCCTTGTCCCGGATTCCATAACTCGGGAGTGTTGAGCGTTTTACTGGGAGTCTCCGCATCATTAACTTTTCCTGCATAGGCGGAGAAATCATGGGCGCCAGCGAGGCACGGTAAAACGGCTCGGAATTTATCTGCGTCGAATGCCTGCGATATGTGCCATTGGTAGCGGGTTGAAAATGGGTCTACTTCCCGCGTAGAGAAGTGGTATTCGTATTGTTTGCCTACCGCTGAGAAGCGGGCGTGGAAGGATTCATTTACCGGGAGTGTGCTCAGGAGGCGGATCGACGAAGGAAGCTTCGTGTTTGCCGCCCGGAGGAGAGCTTCACCCGAATGGTTCCAATCTTGATCGAAATGAAAGCATTGGCCGCAGGCGTGAACACCAGCGTCGGTGCGGCTCGCTCCATGGATACGAGTCGAGTGGTGGAAAATTTTGGCCAAAGCGGATTCGATTTCATCTTGAACCGCGTCGCGGGAGGGTTGGCTTTGCCATCCGGAGAAATTTGTTCCGTCGTAGGAACATATTATCTTCCAGCGGCCCATTACTCAACGGCAGCAGATGAATCACCCTGTCCATCCCGATGCATGACAAGTGATCGGGCAAGATCTACCGCATTGCAGAAGCTATTTGGCGAAGCCTCTCTTTTTCCGGCAAGGGCAAAAGCTGTGCCGTGATCCGGGCTGGTTCGGACAAAGGGCAATCCCAGCGTAACATTGACCGAGGAGTCGAAATCAACCGTTTTCATCGGTCCCAATCCCTGATCATGATAAAGAGCTACGACCACGTCGAACTCTCCCTCGAGGTGACGAAGGAAAAGGGTGTCTGCGGGAAGACACTCGGATAGCCCGGGGAATTCCGGTTGCAACTCGTTGAGGATCGGATTGATGAAATCCTGTTCCTCCAGACCGAGGACTCCGTCCTCACCAGCATGCGGATTCAGGCCGCAGACGCCGATGCGCGGCTCTTTGAGATCTGCGGTAGCTCTTGCGAGGATCGCGGCATGTTGGATCGTCCGAACCAGTGCGGGTCGACTGATGGCTTGAGGAACTTCACGCAGCGGTATGTGCCAAGTGACGAGAGCCACCCGCATCCGACCTCCGGCGAAGGCCATCGTGGGCTCACCTCCCCACCGCTTGGCAAAAAACTCAGTTTGCCCCGGATGTGGGAAACCCACCTCGGAGAGCCAGGACTTGCTAACGGGTGCCGTAATCACACCGCTGTAGAATTTCTGTAAGCATCCGTTTGCTACCGATTCGAGGCAGCCGAAAGCTGTCCGTGCACTTTCGAGGCTTGGCCTCCCAGGAGTTGTGCCTGTGCGACCGATTTCCACGCCACGAATTGGGTGGATCTGATTGAGTCGAGTGAGCCAATCGGGAGGTCCCACGAAAACGTAGTCGGAGAAACCGCCGGTCTGCATCGCCCACCAAGCCTCGACCACTTCAGGGCCTATGCCAGCCGGGTCTCCACCGGTAATCGCCAGTGGTAAGGGTAGATCATCCGAACTCAGCGCTTGTGGTTTCGGGTTTGTTTGAACTTCAGGACAGGACGCTCTTTGCATAGCCTCTTTTGTTTGGGATGAAGAAACTCAAAAATCTTTTGCACTCAGCAAATGCCGGAAGATCGATCCCGGCTGCAGTTTTGACAGGGTTGCCCGGTTGGCGTAGCACGGTTTGGTAGAGCCTTTTCAATTCGCGGATAGACTCTGCCGGCACCTCTCGGCGGCGCAAGCCAATCAGGTTTAATCCGCTGAGTTCATCGCGCTCACCGACCAAAAGAAAAGGGGCAATGTCTTTCGTGATGCTGGCATTCCCCGAAATCATGACTCCCTCACCGATCCGAACGAACTGATGGATCCCGACCCCGCCTCCGAAGAAAGTGTCGTCGCCTATGGAAACATGCCCCGCAATCATTACCTGGTTCGCGAGAATGACGCGATCTCCCAGCACACAATCGTGGGCAATGTGTGAACCTGCCATGAGGAACGCGTCGCATCCGATGACGGTTGAGCCGTTGGGCTCTGTGGAACGGTGTATCGTCACGTGCTCTCTTATCTGACACCGATCCCCGATTTCTACTCGGGAGGGCACACTGCGATCAAACGTGGTGGAGTTGGGATGATTTCCAACGACGGAGAAAGAATCGAGTCGGCAATGAGAACCTATAATAGAATCCTTACAAACGATTGAGTGCGCCGAAAGTACTGTGTGATCCCCGATCCTGACCCCCTCCTCGACGATGGCGTAGGGTCCGACAACAACTCCTTCGCCCAGAGTCGCTTTTTCGTGCACAATCGCTGTCGGATGAATCATTGGCAGAAAGCTAATTTCTCCCGAGCAGGGGTGGCAAGGATAGAGCGCTCTGGGAACAGCCACTACACGGTGCTGATTAGAGGCGGAGTCGCTCAATTTTAGCGGGGTAGTGCCCCTGGTGGAAAATAGGAACCCCAAGGCTATGGTGAGAGAACATCAGAGGCCCTCTTCTATTGGGAGCTTGGCTTTTTTGGCAAGAGGGTCGGCAATCTGGCCTCTTTCCTGAGGGGCAGTGAAGTCTGGGTGGCTTCCCGTAAATTGCAAAACCATCAAGATCATGGATTTAAAAGCTTTCCCGCTGAAATTTTGCGAGGCTGGCGCAGCTTGGAAACGCCCTGATTAACTTATCAGATTCGGGAGAATAGGGGTGCAAATGTATTGACATGTGGGGCAAAGTGGGGAGAAATGGGGCATATCGGGATTTTATGGTTTTCTAGGGAGTTAAATGGTTGCAGCAGAAAGAGCTTTTTATGTCGGGGAATTCGCACATTCCCTCGATGCGAAGGGACGTCTCACGATTCCATCTAAATGGCGTTTTCAAGGGGATGATGCCGACGTGTATCTGGCTCTGCCGAATCCAGGTGGATTCATCACCGTCTATCCTCCCAAGATGATTGACCGCTTCGAAGAGCAGGTATCGAAAATAGGTCTTGGTGACGCCGCAGGACAAAAGTTGATTACCCAACTCGGTTCCATGGCTCATAGCTTTGGTTGCGACAAGCAGGGTCGTATTAACCTGAACGACAAGCTCATCGCCCATGCTGGCATGGGCAAGAAAGCCATTTTAGTCGGTAATTTTAGCTATTTCAGTATCCACTCTCCAGAAAAATACGAGGGGGCGGATATTAATGATCCCGACCTGATGAACCGCATTCTCCAACAAATCAATGTCTGAGGATGCTATAGAAACGGCACTGGGTGGACATGAGCCTGTTCTTCTTCAAGAATCGCTCGATGGGTTGTCGGCCAGTCGTGCGGGGCACTATCTCGATGCCACATTTGGTGGAGGAGGGCACTCCCGGGCGATTCTGGAAGCTAACCCTGATAACCGACTGACGGCACTGGATCGCGATCCTGCTGCCGGAAAGCGCGCAGAAGCCTTTGCGGAAGATTTTCCGGGTAGATTTTCGTTTCACTGGATGGACTTCAGTGAGTTGGAAAGTCTCGAGAACGACCAGTTTGACGGGATTCTTTTCGACTTGGGGGTTTCCTCCTTTCAACTCGATGAGAAAGAACGTGGGTTTTCCTTCCGCGGGGATGCGCCTCTGGATATGAGAATGGATCCGACGAGCGGTATTCCAGCATCCGAGTTCCTGGAAAGCGCGCCTGAAGAATCGTTGGTCGAGGCCATTCGCGACTTTGGTGAGGAAAAGTTCTGGAGAAGAATTGTGCGGGCTATCCTGGATGCGCGGGGTGGTGATCAGCTCAAGCGAACTGGATCGACGGCCGAACTCATTCGGGGTGCTGTGCCTGCTCCTGCTGCGCGTGGACGCCTTCATCCGGCAACCCGTAGTTTTCAAGGGATCAGAATATTTGTGAACCGGGAACTGGATGCGGTGCGCTCGGCTCTTCCTGCTGCATTTTCCAAATTAACCAACGGGGGTCGAATGGTTGTGATCAGCTTTCATTCACTGGAAGACCGGATCGCAAAGCGCTTCTTTCGCGAATGCGCGGGTCGCCCTGTTGGAGGCAACGATTCCCGCCCACAATCCGAACGGGTCGTCCGTGCCACTTTACCCGTTACCCGTCCCATTCGTCCTTCCGAGGCAGAAATTAAACGCAATCCACGAAGCCGATCCTCTCGTCTTCGCGTCCTCATCAAACAAACATCAGCATGAAGTCTTCACCCAAATCTCTTCTTCCACCGGTCAACCTTCTCCTGCTGGGAATCTTCCTTGCGGTTGGCCTCTTTGGCGGTCTTTCCCAGGTTTGGATACAAAGGCAGATCAGCCGAACCGCGACATTGATAGAGGACCATGAGCGCACCCTTCAGGATTTGGAGCGGAAGAATCGCTACATGAATAGCCGCCTGGCGGAAGCCCATCGTCCGGATGAGTTGATCCGGCGGGCTGGTGTCGACCTGAAGCGTCCTGACTGGCGCCAAATCGTCCAAGTGGAGCGTGCGTATGATGACGATGGAAACCGAGTTGTGCGGATTGTGCCTTATGGTAGTTCCGTGGAGGTCGCCTCCAACTGATCAATGAAGAATTTCCAATCGTGCTACCCCCATTTATAGGAGGCTTTCGATATGGCCTGATTCTTGTCGCTATATTTCTTGGCTTCGCTGGTGTCTTTTCTCGTCTACTACACCTGCAAGTTCTAGAGAGTGATCGATACGTTCAGTTTGCCGAGCAATCCCGTGATCGTTACGACCGTTTAGTGGCAGCCCGGGGCCCGATTGTTGACCGCTCCGGTAATCTTCTCGCTAGTACCCGAACCGTAATTGAACTGGGAGTGGATCCACAGTCTCTGGTTCGTGAAGATTTTTTGAAAATTGAAGAGTTGGCCGAAATCCTTCAAATCCCTGAGACTGATATTCGGGCTGCCTTCGAGAAGAGGGAACGACACAATTCACGAACGGGTGAAGTTACCCTGGTTCGCTGGGTCAAGTTGGCTGATGCCGTGTTCCCAGAAGATTATGATCGAATCCGCGATTTGAACATCCGTGGAGTTTACGGGAATTACAAAAATCAACGCATCTATCCGGCTGGTTCGATGGCTGCACACATCATTGGTTTCATTGCGGATAATGGAGAGGCTTATTATGGCACCGAGCAAGCTTTGGATTTCTATCTCGAAGGTCAGGATGGGTGGCGGGAGTCGGAGAAAGACGGCCGCCGCAGGGAGTTGGCTCAGTTTCGCTTCCGTGAAGTAGCCCCAAGAGCAGGTCTTGGTGCGGAACTATCTCTGGATCTCGTATTGCAGACCAAGGTAGAAGAAGAGCTGAATGCCATCGTCGAGGAATACGAGCCGGCATCCGCGACGATCATCATATCGGACGCCAAAACAGGAGAGATTCTCGCGCTGGGGAATCGTCCGACGTTTGATCCCAACTTTCACGGCGAGTCGGAGAAATCGGCCTGGACCAATCGTGCCCTGACGACTGTTTATGAGCCCGGTTCCACCTATAAAATCGTCGCTGCAGCCGGGGCATTAAATGAAGGCTTGGTACGCCCGGATACGATGTTTGACTGCAGTAATTCACGGGTGGAATACCAAGGTCGGATTGTGCGATTGCCATCCGATCATCACACTTACGAAGAATTATCGGTTGAAGGCATTGTTGTAAAATCAAGCAACCGGGGTGCTGCGCTTCTCGGCATGACTCTGGGTGACGACAAACTTTATGAGTATTCCCGGGCATTTGGGTTTGGTGAGCGGACGGGTCTGCGGCTGGGTTCAGAATCCCGCGGAATCCTCCATCCGGTGAAGGATTGGGATGGGCTAACCATTTCCCGTCTTCCCATGGGGCACGCGGTATCGGCAACACCCGTACAAGTTCATTCCGCCATGTCAACCATTGCTGCCGGAGGGGTTAGGAAACCTCTGCGCTTGGTCCGGCGTGTTTTTGACGCTGATGGGGAAACCGTTCTGCGGTTTGAGCCGCGGGAAGAGCAGCGGGTCATTTCGTATGAAGTTGCCCGAACTATGGCGGATTTCCTGGAGAATGTAGTCGGCCCCGACGGAACCGCCCGGCGGGCCTTCCTGGAAGGATTTCGTGTAGCTGGTAAGACGGGAACTACTCAGATGATTATTGATGGTCGGTATTCAAATAGTCATCACGTAGCATCCTTTAGCGGCTTTCTTCCTGCCGACAATCCGGCAGTGGTGATTACTGTCGTAGTGGAGGATCCTACTTTGGATGGTATTGGGTATGGTGGTGTTGTGGCGGCCCCGGTTTTCCGCCGAATTGCTGAAACAGCGAGCCATCACATGCAAATATTGCCGGATGGAGTGGTCGGTGAGCCCCTGATGGCCTTGGAGAGATTTAGAAGATGAGACTGCCAGATATCCAGATTAGCACATTGATCGAAAACCGATTCTGGTCTCCCACCATCGTTCCTCGCGGTGGTGGTGGAACGCCCCAGCAGCCCGCGGGGCAGCGAATCCGGGATCTGCTCGAAGGTGTGGAGATTGTGCAGAGCAAAGGGCCTCTGGAACGGGAGGTGCGTTCCATTATCACAGACAGTCGGCGGGTGATACCCGGCAGCCTGTTTTTTGCGAGGAAAGGTTTGAGAACGGATGGGCGTCTCTTCGTTGAGGAAGCCATTGACCGAGGCGCTACTGGAATTATCTCAGAGGATTCACCCGGGTTGCACTCCGGTGTTGTCTTCATCCAAGTAGAGTCCGTTCCCCGTGCCCTAGCGGTGATCTCGGGAAATTTCTATGAATGGCCCGACCGGAAATTGAAAACCGTTGGCATCAGTGGAACCAATGGAAAGACGACCGTTTCCTGGCTAACGCGTGAGCTCTTGTCGGCGAAAGACGGAAAAAGCGGTTTGATAGGAACCATTCACTATGACCTCGGCGGCAGAACCGTTCCCTCCTACAAAACCACGCCTGAATCGGTAGATACCTTTTCCTTGATGCGGCAGATGATTAATGCAGATTGCAAGGCCGCCGTAATGGAAGTGAGCTCGCACGGGATCGATCAATGCCGTGTCGAGGGGATGAGCTTTGATATTGCCGTATTTTTGAACCTCACACAGGACCACCTCGATTACCATGACGGGATGGAAGATTATTACCATGTGAAGAAACGCCTCTTTGACGGTGGTATCGGTTCGAAGCCGACCCTCTCCATCATCAACCTCGATGACCATTACGGCAGGCGGCTATTTGGAGAGCTGGGAGCAGGAGCAGATTGCATAACATTCGGGGTCCACCCGGACGCAAATTATCGGGCCGATAATGTCAATTTCTCCCGAACGGGTGTTACTTTTGATCTAGTGACTCCCCACGAAAAAGTCTCGGTGCAGGCTGCATTGGCAGGGCGCTTTAACGTTTCCAATTTATTAGCGGCCCTCGCTGTCGCCATTGAATCCGGATGCAGTGCGAAAAAATCTGCTGCGGTTCTCAAGAAGTTTCAGGGAGTTCCCGGACGTTTGGAGCGCGTTGATAAAGGGCAACCCTACGAAGTATTCGTAGACTATGCACACACGGATGATGCGTTGCGTTCTACGCTGGAAGTGTTGCGGGAAATTACCCCCGGCAAAGTGCACCTGGTCTTTGGTTGTGGGGGTGATCGGGATCGTGGCAAGCGACCCCTTATGATGCACGTTGGGCAGACCTTTGCTGACTTCTGCTGGGTGACTGCCGACAACCCACGATCGGAATCACTGGACAGAATTTTTGATGACATGCAAAAAGGCGTCTCCAAACCGGACCTGGTCGAATTTGTCGAAGATAGACGGATGGCTATCAGTCTTGCTTTTGATGCGGCGGGGCAGGATGACACCGTTCTCATCGCCGGGAAAGGGCACGAACCTTTCATGGAATTTGGTGACACCATCGTTCCGTTTGATGATCGTCAGGTTGCCAGCGAGCTGATCGCAATAAAACGGATCAAGTCGGGAGAAAAAATTTAAAACTCAATGAAAAGTGTCCAAACATCTTTAGGAAGCCGGGAGCCTGTTTTTACCCGGGAGTTTCTTGAAGGAGTTTTGGAGGCGGATTGGAGGTCTGGTTCCTGTTTTAAGGGCGCGTCGGGATTTTCAATCGATTCGAGAAAGCTGGAGGAAGGCGATATTTTTGTGGCTCTCGCGACGGAGAAACAGGATGGGCATGATTATCTTTCCGAGGCCGAAGGAAAGGGGGCATCAGCCGCGTTGGTCAGCAAACCTAATGAACAATTGTCTCTTCCACAAATCGTAGTGGAGGATCCGCTGCAGGCCCTACAGGAGTTGGGGGCAGCTTGGCGGCAAAAGTGGAGGGGTCGGGTCATTGGCGTTACGGGAAGTTGTGGAAAAACTTCCACCAAAGAGTTGCTTGGCCTCTTGCTCGGAAAGGATGGAATCTTTGTTTCTCTGGGGAATTTAAACAACCACATTGGAGTTCCTTTAAGCGAACTGATGCTCAGGGCCGAGCACCGGATTGCTGTCTTGGAAGCCGGTATCAATGAAGGGGGAGAGATGGATCTCCTCGCCTCTCTATTGGATCCGAATGTTTCTGTAGTAACTACAATCGGGCCATCTCATCTGGAAAAGCTAGGATCATTGGAGGGAATTGCTCGGGAAAAAATGCAGTTGGCCAAACACGCAAAAGAGCGGGTTTTTCTCGGGCCGGCTTGTATTGATTACGAAGCGTTTCTAGAGGGTGAATTCGCGTCCACCCGTTGGTTGCTTCCGATCTCTAGAACCCTGAGCCGCACACCCGAGGGCGTTATCTGGCGGTATGGTATTTTGGAGGATCCAAAAGATGGAACGTCAAGTGTTCGGCTACGCAATGGAACCTTATTTGAATTTCCAACCCCGGATGCAACCGCAGGCATGGTTGAAAATATCTGTTTGGCTTTACTTGTAGCTAGCGAAGAGGGGGTCGCCCAGGAGGATCTTTTAAAACGCCTTTCACTTTGGAAGGCCGCCTCTCAACGAGGAGAAATAATTGAAGTTGGATCGCGAACCGTTTACGCGGACTACTACAATGCGAATCCAGCCTCTTTTGCCGATGCGGCGAATTATTTTCACCGGAGATTTCCTCAAGTCCCCCGTATCTGGGTAATCGGCGGAATGGAAGAGCTGGGCAACTCCAGCGCGGCCTGGCATCGCCGATTGGCGGGTGCTTTGCCGGTTCTGTTGGGAGATAAGATCTTTTTAGTTGGAAGCATAACCGCTGAGATGGAGTCGACACTCCGCGGCCGGGTCGGTGAAGATTCGATTCGGTTGGCGGACAAGGCGGAAGATGTTATCGAGGAGGTTAGGGCGACCGAAGGGGTGCTCTTCTTGAAAGGTAGTCGGAAATATCAGTTGGAAAAGATTCTCGATTCTCTGGGCCGGAAAGATTGATGTTAGGGTATGCTTAGTTTTCTTGAACAGTATGAAGCCTATTGGGGACCCCTCCGGCTTTTTGGTTACATTACCGTTCGCGCGGTAATGGCAGGACTCTTTTCCTTTGTTTTGGCGTTAATTCTTGGGCCACCCATTATCCGGTTCCTTCAGAACCTGCGGATGCGTGAGACCGGGAGAGGAGAGGATGTGGTCGGGCACCTGGCGGTACTTCATGAGGGGAAAAAAGAGACTCCGACGATGGGGGGGCTTATACTCTTCGCCTGCATCACTTTGTCTCTCTTACTCTTCGCCGTTCCCAATATCTATGTTCTCGTATCATGGTTTGTTTACGCGGCGCTGACGGGAATCGGTTTTCTGGACGATTACAGAAAAGTTATTTTAAAGAACAGCGACGGGTTGAGTGGTAAGCTGAAATTACTCGCTCAAGCAGGAATTGCTGCGATCGCGCTTGCCATCTTATTGATTCATCCGGATACCTCTCAGGGCATCCGTGAACTCTGGGTTCCCTTCTACAAGGGTGTTCTCATAACCTCTATGCCGATTTGGATATTGTTTCCATTTCTGTTTCTCATCCTGGCGGGTTCCAGCAATGCCATCAACCTAACCGATGGGATTGATGGGCTGGCAATTGGTTGCACGGTCACCTCTGCGTTGGCCTTTGGTTTGATGGCCTATTTTGCGGGCAATTCGATCATTTCGGACTATCTATTGATCAGCTATTTGCCCGGTACGGGAGAATTGGCGGTTGTTTGCTCGGCTTTGCTCGGGGCAAGTCTCGGGTTTCTATGGTTTAATGCACATCCAGCCGAAGTTTTTATGGGAGACACCGGATCTCTCGCTTTGGGCGGTTTGATCGGAGCGATCGCTTTTCTGATCCATCAACCCTTCACTCTGATCATTGTGGGCGGGATTTTCGTGGTAGAAGCGGTTTCAGTAATCCTCCAGGTAGGATCGTATAAATCGCGGAGAAAGCGGATTTTTCTCATGGCTCCGATCCATCACCACTTCGAGCTTAAGGGTTGGCACGAAAACAAGGTCGTCATTCGTTTTTGGATTCTGTCCCTTCTTTGTGCAATTGCCGGACTGGCCTCGCTCCGACTGCGATGAATTTGGAGGATCGACCAGACTGTGGGCGCCTCTGCAAACATATGGGGCAGTTGGATGGAGCGACTATCCCGGTATTCGGGGCTGGCTCCAGTGGGCTGGCTGCCGCAGAACTTCTTCGCTCCCAGCAAGCGACTCCGTTGCTTATTGATGAGCGTGGGGCGGGTAGTGGACTGCGGGACTTCCCGAGTGAAGAATGGCGCTATCCCTTTGCCGTAATCAGTCCCGGTTTCCCTTCCTCTCACCGATGGCGCCGGGAGGCGAGAAAAGTACAAGCGCTTCTGGTGGCTGAGGTGGAGTTGGGAGCTTCATTTTGGCAGGGCAAACTTCTTTGCGTGACTGGAACAAATGGAAAAACAACCCTAACCCGCTTGCTTGAAGAAGCACTCCGCGCAAATGAAGAGGTTGCCAACTCTTGCGGAAATATCGGAAAGCCACTTACAGCGCTAGTGGTTGACTTACCCAATTCAGCCAACACATGGGCGGTTTGTGAGGTGAGTTCATTCCAACTATACGATTGGGACAGGCCGAAACCGGATGTGGCCTTTTGGACAAATTTTGCGGAAGATCACTTCGATTGGCACGGATCGATTGAGGAGTATTTTTTCGCCAAGTGGAAATTGGTCGAGAGCGGATGTCGTGTTTATGCGGACATGACCCTCGGCAAATTGGCTGAAAAAATGGGACTGACCGTGCCGGATAACTTGCGGTTAGTGGGGGATCAAGGTCCTCTGCCCACAGGTGGAATATTTTCAGAAAAGCCGTTCTCATCATTATACAGCCTGGCACTACAGTGGTGGCTCGACTCAGGTAGGGATCCGGAAATCCTTAGCTCCACTGCAAGAAACTTCTCTGGTTTACCACATCGATTCGAGAAACTGGGAGTATCGGCCGGCCGTATGTTTATCAATGATTCCAAGGCTACAAATTTCCATGCTGCAATAGCGGCCTGCGACTCAGCGGATCGACCCCTGTGCTGGATCGGTGGTGGATCCTCCAAGGGTGGTGACCTGCGCGAATTCGGTCGGAGTCTCAGCCGAAGAATTGATCGCGCCGAGGTGTACGGTGCTACAGCACAATTGATCGGTGGTTTTTTGAAGGAGGAAGGTATTCCCACGGGTATCCACGACCGACTGGAAGAAGCCTTTGGGGCCGCCGTCGAAGGGCCGGAGACGAGTGGTTCGGTGCTTCTGAGTCCCGGATTTGCCAGCTTTGACCAGTTCTCCGGTTATTCGGATCGCGGAGATAGTTTTCGCCAAATGTATTTCGGGCTTTTAAAATCTACTGAATTTTCTTAAAATCCAATTTTACGTTTGCTACCTTAGCGCTCTAGCAATGATTCTATTATCCTCTCCAAATGAAGTTCTTTAAAGTATTTAGTTTCGTAGTCATCGGTCACGTTCTCTTGATCGGAGCCTTCTTTCTGCAGTCCGGTTGTCAATCGATTGACCGGCAGTGGGAAGAGCACCGTAGAGAGAAGCAAAATGTCACGGTCCCCAGGGAGGTTTTGGCCCAAGAGCAAGGCCTGCCAGCGGATTCGGATCAGATCGATCCATCTTTTAATAATGGCATGACGGGTGCCAGTAGCGGCACAAGACCCCGCGCACAACCAACCCGCCCCGCGGCGACAAATCAGTCGCAGCCTTCCCTCTTTGAAACGGAGTCTCCGGAGTCCTTGTTCAATCCGGGCTTAGCGGATGGTTTCAACAGCGGAGCCGAGCCCTTTGAGCCATCCCCAACCTCCGGTTACATGCCTTACACCGTGCAGAGTGGTGATACTCTCTGGGGATTGTCGAAGGAGTATAATGTCTCTTTCGCGTCCTTGCTGGAAGCCAATGGATTGAACCGCGACAGCCAGTTGAAGATTGGTCAGGAGATCATGGTGCCGTCCGGATACGGAGATATGGAAATGGTCGAAGTAGACGTTGAGGAAACCGCGGTCGTTGCTGGCACCACAATATACGAAGTGCGTCGGGGGGATACCCTTTCGGAGATCGCCGTTCGGGCGGGAACTTCAGTGTCCCGGATCAAAACTTTGAATAACATGAGCAGCGATCGCATTCGGATCGGCCAAAGGCTGATCGTTCCGGGCGAAGTTATTGTTACGGAAGAGACGGAGGCGATTATGGCGGTTGAGGTCGATCCTTCCGCATATACGGCAGTCCACGAAGTAATGTCCGGTGAGACTGCTTCGGGTATCGCTAATCGCTACGGGATGTCCGTGCCAGAATTGCTCGCAGCCAACGGGATCGATAATCCCCGTAATTTGCGCGCTGGATCGGAGTTGAAAGTGAAGCCAGCGGCCTCGCGGTCCAAGCTCTCCAACACGCCCGGATCAACGAGCGCCACATCCCTCTTACCAAATCGTGCTTCCAACCCAAGCGCTTCCGGAAATTTACCTCCACCAATCGTGGGTCCTAGCGAAGACGGTCCGACCGCCCCTGAAATTATCCCGGAATCCGGCGCACAACCGGTTGCACCAGAAGTTATCGATGATGAAGGCTTCGGGGATGAAATCTTCGGCGAATTCGATGTTATTGAGGAAGTTGAGGTCGAGCGTCGTGGTAGCGACGGGGGTTGAGGCGCGGTCCGCAATACAGTTTTCCCCTCCTAATGTCCGGTGAATGATGGAAACAAAGGAGGAGCCAACAAATGGAGTGGACTGGGTGGTTTTCCTGTCCGCGGGTGGCTCCTCATTTTTTGTGTTCTTGCGCTAACGTCGATTGGCTTAACGGTCTTGTTGAGCGCCGGTGGCTCATCGGGTCAATTCATCGGCTCCTACTTTTCGCGTCAGATCGTATGGTTGGTAATTGCTCTCGTAGCTGGATTGATAACTTTTCTTTTCGGTGTAAATCGGCTCCGGAATTTTGTCTGGCCTGCTCTCTTTGTGACGTTCGGTCTTCTTGTTTTGGTTTTGATTCCGGGCGTAGGGGTTGAAGTAAATGGAGCGCAACGGTGGATTGCTTTGGGACCGATGCGCTTGCAGTCCTCTGAATTCGCGAAGATTGGATTTCTCTGTCTTCTTGCTTGGTATGTCTCAAAGAATGCGCGGCGTATGAATCGTTTCTCAGCAGGATTCATCCTTCCCGGCCTCCTGGTTTTGCCCTTTGTAGTTCTCTTGCTGCTGCAACCGGATCTGGGGACGACTGTCCTCTACACTGCTGTTGCCGGTGCGATTTTACTCGCTGCCGGGGCTCCGTTTGGAGGTCTTCTGCTAGCTGGATGCGTGGCGATTTCCGGGGCGGTCATTCTCATTCTTCGCGATCCGGAGCGACTGCAACGGGTAACCTCATTCTTGGATCTGGAGGGCAATCGGTCCGAGGGAGGCTATCAATTATGGCAGGGGATTCTTGGTTTTAGCGTCGGTGGATGGGAGGGGGCTGGTCCCGGAAGAGGTAGGCAGCACCTGAGTTTTCTTCCCGAGGCACATACCGATTTTATTTTCGCCGTAGTGGGGGAAGAGCTTGGATTCATTGCTACCGGCAGTGTTGTTCTTTTGTTCGTCTTATTTACAGTTTTGGCGATATCCCAAATCCGAAAAGCACCGGATCTATTCGAATTTACCATCGTTTTCGGTGCTCTTCTTTTTGTCATTGGCCAAGCGATGATTAATATGGGGGTGGTAACGGGGCTTCTGCCAACGAAGGGCATGTCTTTGCCTTTCCTGAGCTACGGAGGATCCAATCTCGTAGTCATGTGTATTTTTACCGGCATAATACTAAGTTCGTTTCGCGAATGGGAAGCGCCGGCTATCCGACGTCCTGTGGAGATTTCGCAATGAGTCAGAAATTTCTTATCGTATGTGGGGGGACAGGTGGGCACCTGGCACCTGGGATTGCCGTTGCCGAGGAGTTGTTGGCGAAAGGGCATTCATGTTCACTCCTCATCAGCAACAAGCAAGTGGATTCGCGTCTCGTCCAGAAATACGAACATCTCGACTTCGTGCGACTCCCCGGTGTGGCTTTTGGGAAAAAGCCAGCGGAGCTGATCCGTTTTTTCGTTGGGCTGGGAAAGGGGTTGGCGGCGGGGTCCTCGATTGTGAAGCGGGAGAATCCGGATGTGGTGCTCGCCTTCGGTGGGTTTCTTTCCCTTGGTGTCGTTCTCTTTGCGGCGTTGCGTCGGATCCCAATCGCGATCCATGAGGCGAATCGGCGCCCGGGTCGAGCCGTGCGGTTTCTGAAGCGCTTTGCGACCCGGATTTATTTGCCTACGGGCATTCGGCTGAAGGGTGTGTCTGTGGGTACCGTTCGTTATTATGGGTATCCTGTCCGCAAGGAATTCAGAAAGTCCGCCCGGCGATGGGCAAGGGAACAACTGGACCTACCCACGGATGGTTTCTTGCTCACTATTTTTGGCGGCAGTCAGGGAGCCTCTTCGTTGAATCAATGGGTGGACAAACATTGCCGAAAATTACTTGCCGAGGGGATTGATATCTTCTGCGTTCGCGGTTTGGGGAAAGGTGTCGAAGGGGTTCTCGAAGAGAAGGATCAAAACGGCAACGTCAGACGATATGTGTCGGTTGGATTTTGTGATTCTATGCAGCGGGTTCTTTCCGCTTCCGATTTAGTCGTTTCACGAGCGGGTGCCGGATCGATTGCCGAGCTTACACGATGTGCCATCCCATCGATTGTCGTTCCATTTCCCTATGCATCCGATGGGCATCAGCAGGAGAATGCACGATATTTTGAAGCACAGGGTGGATGCATTGTCATTGAGGAAGAATACCTGGCCAACCTTCGGGATGAGGTGGTTTCACTTTATCGGAATCCGGAATCGTTAAACCGCATGCGGGCGAACCTCCTCCTGATTGAAGATGCGAACCGGAAAGAGGATCTAGTGTCAGATCTAATCCTTTTGGCTCAATCGGATACGCGGAAGAGTCGTCGGAAACCAGCGGGTTCAAAAGCCTCTAACCCTACAGTCCAATGAACCTGGAGGGAAAGAAACTCTTTTTCCTCGGTGTGGGTGGCATGGGAATGCTTCCGCTCGCTCTTTTTGCAGCAGAGGGGGGGGCGCGGGTCGAGGGCTTCGACGACGGCCTAACCCCGCGTGCTGAGGGCATCCTGAGTAGAGCGGGAATTGTTGTGCATGAAATTCCACCGCAGAAGCATCGGTGTGATACGATCATCGTTTCCAGTGCAGTAAAAGCCGAGCACCCCGTTTTGAAGAATCTACTCTCAGGAAGTTCACCGGAAGTCGTTCGTCGCGGAGAATTTTTGGCACAAGTGGCTTCATCCCGCCGTCTGCTGGCGGTGGTTGGGAGCCACGGAAAAACGACTACGACCGCCTTGCTCGCCCATCTGGCCGAACGAGAAAATTGGGCCGCCGATTTTATAATAGGTGGTTTGCCATCGGGTGATCTAATGCCAGCTCGCAACCGAAACGATGAATGGCTTATCGCCGAGATAGACGAAAGTGACGGGACGATTGAAGCCTTCTCTCCCGAGATCAGTCTTTTTTTAAATTTTGATTGGGACCACGCGGACCGCTACCGGAACCCGGAAGAAATTCACAAGGCTTGGGCTCGCCTTGCATCCCGCACGACCGGCACCGTGATCTTCCCGCAGACAGCCGATTTACCCTTCGAACTTGCCGGCGATCCATCGCACCGAGAAGCGAATTTTGCGACAGGCAACGATTTTCTCGAAACGAATTCTGCTGCTGCTGAAACCACTTACAGAATTGCTACAGGAAAAGAACCCCAGGCCTCCGCCCTTGTCGGTTTTCCCGGAGTGTGGAGGCGGCAGACCTTTCATGCCAGAGGGAATGATTTTGCCGTGATCGAGGATTATGCGCACCATCCGCAGGAGGTAGGGGCTTTTCTCACGTGGCTCGAAAGACAGGGTCTTCCCCAGCCACTTCGTGTATTTTTTCAACCCCACCGTTTTAGCCGAACGACTCGTTTTGTGGATGAGTTTGTGCAGGCACTTTCGCAACTGGATGAGGTCTATCTCCACTCTATTTATGGAGCGGGTGAGAAACCGGATTCAACAAACGATCCACTGGCCGCTATCAGTAGTGGTTTGGCTGCGAGGAACATTCGGGTAAAGTATGTGGCAAATTTGGGTGACTTTCCAGAGAGGAGAGGAACTTTTGCGTTTGTCGGTGCCGGTGATGCGAACGAGTGGGCTCCAATCCTCGCAGCTGTTGATAAAACGGATTCACCGGTGAGCACTTTAGCTGAGCTGTCGGATTCACTTCAGCTGAGTGGGGTTTATCGGAAAAATGAAAATCTGGGTCGCCACACCACGCTGCGGATTGGAGGAACGGTCGGACTATTTGCCCGCCCTGGAAGTGTCTCGGAGCTGCGTTGGCTCATTCGAACCGCAGGTTTGTTACAAGTACCTGTCGTTTTTATCGGGAATGGTTCGAATCTGCTAGTGTCCGATCATGGTTTCGAGGGAGTCGTGATCCACCTGGACGGTCTGGTGTGGGAGCGGAAGCAAATCTCGGAGGATCGCACTCTCTTACAGGTGGGCTCGGGCGTGTCCCTCCCGGGACTGGCTCGTTGGGCGGCAGGAGAAGGATTGTCCGGCTTCTCATTTCTCGAAGGCATACCCGGCACAGTTGGGGGCGGATTGACTATGAATGCTGGCTCGATGGGGGGTTGGGTCGGCGATTTGACCGAGTGGGTCGATGCAATTGATCCGAATGGAAGGTTGGTTTCTTTTTCTGCGGATCAGCTTTCCTTTGGGTATCGTTCTTGCCCTGAGTTGGAAGGCCTCTGCATAATTCTAGCTGTGTTTCGAATACAAGGTACAGATCGACCGGAATCCATCCGGAGCGAGATGCGGGAATATTCATCTCGTCGGAGGAACTCCCAGCCGGGAGGGCCCAGTGCGGGATGCCTCTTCCGCAATCCGGAAGGGGATTCTGCCGGTCGGCTTCTGGATGAAGCCGGGCTGAAGGGATATCGGACCGGATCCGTTCGAATCTCTGATAAGCACGCCAATTTTATTCAACCGGATCCCGGCGCAACTGCCGGGGACGTTATCGAGATCATGGCCTATGCCCGTGATCGTGTTTTGAGTTCACACGGGATTACCCTTGAGCCTGAGGTCAAGTTTCTGGGTAAGCACGGGATGCGTTCCGTCTTTGCCTCCGAGACTAAGATTTCGGATGACCCAGTAAGATGACTGAAGAAGCGACGATGATTTTCGTCCTCTACGGAGGAGTCGGATCGGAACGGGAGGTATCGCTGCGGACAGGTGAGGCAGTGATCGCTGCTTTGGAGCCAGTTTTTCCCTTGCGCCCTGTAGAGTTGACGGCGGCCAAATTACCCGAGGGTCTTGATCCGTTGGACGGCATTGTTTTTCCTGCACTGCACGGTGACTTTGGCGAGGATGGGCGGTTGCAGTCTCTTCTGGAGAAAGGTGGCTATGAATATGCCGGTTCTGATTCCATTTCGAGCGCTCTCTGCATGGATAAAGCCCAGACGAAAGAGCGCGCCATAGAGGCTGGGATCCTTTGCGCTACGGCCATCGTTACCGAACCGGGAGAAATTCCGGATGCGGTCGAAATATGTGAGCGACTTGGTAGAAAGGTGGTGGTCAAGCCAGTTGACGGTGGTAGCAGCACCAATCTTTACATTGTCGAAGGTGCTGGCGAGTTGCAGCGGTGTCTGGGCAATTTGCCGAACCGTCGGTGGATGCTAGAGACTTTTGTCGAAGGAAGAGAGGTTTCCATCGGTCTCTTGAATGGGGTAGGCCAAGGCGTGGTAGAGATCTTACCCGAGGGGGGTATCTATGATTATAAGCACAAATACACGGCCGGAATGACCGAGTATCGTGCGCCAGCTGTTCTGGATCAGGAAGAAGAGTCTGCCATTCGCAATGCGGCCGAGACACTGTTTGCCGTTTGCGGGTGCCGCGATTTTGCACGAATCGATTTCCGTTTAACCGAGAACGGACCGATTTTCCTGGAGATCAACACCCTTCCAGGTTTGACCTCGGAAAGCCTCCTGCCGAGGAGTGCCGGATGCAGGGGGTTGTCATTTGAGGATTTGGCCGTGGAACTGGTGCGTCCAGCGATCAACCGCTTTCGACGGAGGGGACGTTAGTGGCCAGGAAAGGCAAATCTCCCAGCCCGGTTCGGGTGCGTTCCTGGAAGAGTATCCAGCAGAAAGTTCCAAACTCGGTGCGATCGGCACGGAGTCGCCGTGGTCGTGACCTGCTCATCTGGGTGGGAGCGATATGTTTTTCCGTTGGATTGATCTTTCTCTCCTATCTTTTGCTATTCGAGCCCGAGCGCATTCTCGGATCGGGGCCGGAATTCCGGATCGAGTTGGTGGCTTACGAAACAGATGGAACCTTGGACAAGGATTGGCTGCTCGAACGCCTTGGACTGATGGAAGGTGCCTCTCTTTTGCAGACTGATATTTTCGGATTGCGGGAGAAGATAGCGTCACATCCACAAGTCAAAGGCTGTGTAGTTCGCAGAAAATATCCCGAAACTCTGCAAGTCATGGTGCAGGAATATAAGCCCGTTCTTCGTTTGCGGATGAAGGTAGACGGGAATTCAACAAACATCGCTACGGTCTTTGTGGCTCGGGATGGATCTGTCTTTCCGGGAATCGGGAGAGACGCCTCCGAGACTCGAAGGATGCCATTTTTAAGCGGTGTGGAACTGGTGGAAATGCCCATGGGATATGCGCCGATTCCCGGTTTTCGCAAGGTAGCCGACCTCGTGGATTTGGCGCAAAGTTCCTTTCCGGACGTATTCTCCTCCTGGAGAATTATCGATCTATCGCTCTACGATCCGAATCCCTCGGCATCCTTCTCGGCAATCCGGGTCAGAGCCACCAATGTGGGTGAAATTCTTTTCGGGACAGAGGATTTATCGGGCCAGTTATTACGGTTAAAGGATATCGTGACTCTAACTCGTGAGCGAGGAATCGAGAAACTTCCTCGTGTGGATCTCCGATTCGATGAATCGGTTCCTGTGGTGACAAGTGAGTCCAGCCAAGGATGATCATCGACAATCAAGCCATGATTTGGGAGAAAGGACAATAGATGTCGGGCAAAATTGTCGCAGCGATCGAAGTGGGCTGCCAGGATGTAAAAATTCTGGTGGGAGAAGTATTTGAGGATCAAAGCCTGAATATTATCGGTCGCAGCCAGACTGAATCGGTAGGAGTCACCAAAGGACGAGTCGTCAACTTTCGCGAGGCTAGCGATTGTGTGGGCGAGGCTCTCGACCTGGCGGAAACCAGTGCGGGGGCGAATATCGAAAGTGCTTATCTTGCAGTTGCCGGGTCGCATCTGGAGGGCCTGTCTCATCCGGCTACTACGAGAGTCCGCGGACAGGACAATCGAGTAACTCCGGCGGATGTGGAGCGGGTGAATGCGGAGGCTAAGGGGAAAGAAATCGCATCGGATCGCCTCTACATACACTTCATCCGCAACCACTATCTTCTCGACGGGAGGTTGATCGAGAACCCCATTGGATTTGAGGGCCATGAACTCGGCGTATCCTATTGGCTGTTGCATGGTGATTCGCAGGCTGTTTCCGAGCACATCCATGTAGTAAATAGCCAGAATATCAAAGTCGAGGATGTGATCGTCTCCAGCGTGGCCTCCGCCTGTATGGTTGCCTCTGAGGAGGAAAAGGCAGCCGGATGTTTGGTGATCGATCTGGGCAGGGGAACTACAGATTACGCATTTTATCGGAAAGGCTGTATCGTTAGAACCGGGTCCATTCCAGTGGGCGGCGAGCATTTGACCAACGATCTCTCTGTAGGGTTGCGCATTGTCAGGGAGGGCGCCGAGGATTTGAAAATCCGTCACGGCGCTGCGACCGTCATTCCCGAGGATAAGGGTCGGACTCATCATCTCTACGGCGATCTCAAAATTGGTGATAAATCGCTTTTCGCTTCCTCAATCAACCGCATCCTTGAGGTTCGCTTGGAGGAACTCTTCGAAATGGTTCGAATCGAGTGTGGTGAGGCAGAGCTGAAAGCGGGAGCCGTTCGGGCTCTTCTTACCGGCGGAGGATCCAGGTTGGAGAGAATTACAGATTTGGCAGAGCAGGTATTTGGGTTTCCGGCACGCTTTGCAGAGAATCCGGAATGGGTGGCAGATGAATTGAGGGGCGTGGAATACAGTACTGTTCTCGGTGTTCTTCACTACGCTCTTGAGGGTCAAACGGATGGTGGCGTTCGGTCCGCGCGGAAGCGACCGGATAGTGTGGTCAAGAGGTTCTCCCGATTGTTTAAAGGATAAGACATGAGTGAGGAAGAAACTCAGATACCATCCCAATCAAGAATATGTCTCGCCGGAGTCGGGGGCGGAGCCCTGGGCATCCTTGAACTCTTTCGCAGAAAAGCGATACCCGGTATCGACATAGTTGGGTTTGATACAGATGCCAGAGAACTTGATCGGTATCCGGAAATCCAATCCATACGAATAGGGCGTTCCCTTTTACGCGGTCTTGGATGTGGTGGCGACGAGGATGTTGGGCGACTTGCTGCGGAGAGTGACCGGAGCCAAATTAGTGAGTGCTTGGCTGGTTATGATCTTGCGATATTTATCGGGTGCCTCGGGCGCGGGTGTGCCTCTGGTGCGCTTCCTGTGATCGTAGAATTGGCGGGACAGAGTGGTTGCCCTACGGTATCCATCGTATCCCGACCTTTTGAGTTTGAGGGGAATCGACCCGGAACAGTGGCCCGGAAAGCGTTGGGCGAGGTGAGACGTGTATCGGATTGTGTTATCGAATTGCCCAACGACCTCATCTTCCAGGAGGCCGAAGACTCTGATCGGGCGGATCAGCTTTTTGCATCTTCCGACGAATGGATGTTTCGAGCCGTTTCGGCCTTGGTTGGACCACTTTATCGGCCCGGTAAGATGTGCGCTGATTTGGCGAGCTTTCGCAATGCCCTGAAAGGGGATGAGAGTCGGATTCATTTTTCTACCTGCCGAGTGCCCGTGGCGAATGCGGCCGAATCAGCCCAGCGAGCGATCTTCAATTGTCCATTTCGCTCTGCGGGGATTGAAAAAGTCCAGGCAGATCGCTTGCTAGTCAGCATAGGAACCGGGGGCGGTTTGACGGTTGCCGGATTCTCTGAGCTGACGGACACGGTAACCGCCTTGTTCGATTCCCGGGAAGATGCAGTTTTCGGGTTCTGGGAAGACGAATCCCTGGGAGAAGAAGTGGAGGTCACTATCTTCGCCCGGACGGAGCTGAGTGCGGCAGCAACGCGTTCACGCCTGCCACAGAAGGTGGACGTGCACGTCTCCAAACTTGACCAAAAGAAAGATAAAAAGACCAAGGATCGGGTTCAGACAGAATTCGACACACTCTTGGAACACAACGAACGCGGTCTATTTGGGCAGATGAACGTCGAAGCCTACAACGGCATCGATTTGGATAAGCCGACGTTCCTCCGGCGGGGGATCAAGATAGCCATGCCAAAGGGTTGAGGCGACTTGGGACGAATCAAATCTTGGTTGAATAAGCAACGCCCAGGATTTTACCATTGCCCTTCATCTGTCGATTCTCATTCTCATAAATTCTGGAACGGGCCGTGGCGCAGTTTGGTAGCGCACTACACTGGGGGTGTAGGGGTCGCAGGTTCAAATCCTGTCGGCCCGACCATCTAATTTTTTTCACGGCAAGGAAAAAGAAATTGAAGAGCCTCCTGAGCCGCACGAAGAGGGTCTACATCAAACCGTGGGGAATTATTATTTTTCATAGTATAATTGTTTATGGTTAACCGCATGTAGCGAGGACACGAAGTCGGTAATTTTGGAAGGATCTAAAGCCGTAAGCTCTGCGTTGAATGAGTTTCATTTTTCTATGGAAGCCTTCGGTGATGGCATTATTTTTGGTATATCGCCACATACAGGCGATAGGTTCGCTCCACTGTTTGAGCGTTTTAGCCAGAGTGAGAAGGTCGGGTAGTTGTAGTTGTTGTAGCTCATGGATGTTCTGGAAGAGTTCGGTGGCGTTTTGCTTGCATAATTTGGCGTTACATCTCTTTCTGGAGAGTAGAGAGTGAATTTGCCATTTTTTGAGGTAGAGAGACTCAAGGGCCGGGTATTTCCGGAAGAGCGCCTGCAGTCGTTCGAGTTGCTTGGGCGAGAGTCTGTCAGGTCTGGTTTTGATGATTCCGAGAAGCCCGCTTTGGCTGGTAATCTCGGGGGCGATGGATCGGCAGAGGTTGTTGAAGTGGAGACCCAGGACTCTGACGACATGGAATCGGTCTGCGACAATGCGGGCGTTTGGGAACCACCTGCGGACGATCTTGCGGTAAGAACTGGAGAGGTCGATGCAGACCACCTTCACCCGCTCACGGCCCTTTAAGGAGGCGAGGAAGGGAGGTGAGGGGAGTGGTTAAGGGGAGAATCTCTCAGGATGATCTGATCGTGGATGAGATGGGAGTTTGTCAAGAATCAAGGAGCTTTCGTCTTGTTGGTGTACCTGAATCTTAACCTTATGGACCGGACAGAGCTAAAGTGTTCTAACGCAAAAATGCGGGTGTCGGCCAGTTTTTACTGGTACGACAAGCCCGGTCGCAGGTGATTCAAAAAATCAAGCACCTGCGTTCAATCGGTTTTTCGCTTCAATCCAGCGACTCATGTATTCCGTGCTGCGGTGCTGATGGTGGCGAAGCATGCGACCCATGAAGTAATTTCGGCGGCTGTCGGTATTCAGTGATTCCATTCGAGCGATCAACCTGGGCTTCCATTCTTTGGCAAGGAAGCGCTTTTCAAGAATCCGGGAGCCCTGCTGCTCCACTTTGCCCCACAGCTCAGGCTGTGCGTAAACATCCACAGCAGTCTGGGCAAAACCAGCCGCATCGGCGTGGAGCGGGCAGCCCCAGTCAATGGGTCCGTTCATGGATTCCGCAGCAATCGGTGTGGCCACCGTAGGTGTGCCTGCACAAAAGCCGTCAGCGACCTTACCCTTCTGGCCGGCACCGAAACGTAGTGGCGCGAGGTTTACCCGGTAGCGCTCCAGCGTTTTCAAGGCATCATCCGCTCGACCGCAAATGTGGATTCCATTCGTGGTGTTCCCCAACTGGCGTGCTTTCTCCGGCTCATAGGAGCCATAGAGGTGGAGCTCTGCGTCGGGTAAATGCCGACGGATGACTGGCCAAATTTCGGCACAGCACCAGCGAACCGCATCCCAATTGGGAGCATGGAGGTAGTTGCCGATCATCACAAAATCTTTTCGGTCTTCATAGCTGGACGCGGATTCAGCAGGCGCATCCAGCATCAGGGGCAGATAACTCAGCTGAGCGGCGGGCACTTGAAAGACGGAGTGCAGGCATTCGATTTCAAATTCGGAAATGATCAGGCTCAGATCTGAACGAAAGATCGCAGCAATCTCGCGAAGCGCCACCTCATTAAAGAGATTCAGTGTCCCGCCGTGCTTCAACTGCTGCTCACGTGCTTCTCGTAAACAATGGAGATCAATTGTATCGAGAACGCGCAGTGCATTTGGACAGGTTTTCTCAATACGCCAGCCGAATTGTTCCTCCGTCATATAGCGGTCAAAAACGACGAAATCAGGCGCGAGTGTTCGCGCCCACTCATCAAAAACATCCTCATTGACCTGTATTTTTTTGATCGAGACGCCCCTTTTTACCAGATCGACTGAATGCTCGGTGGGCTGAGCCGTCGCCGCAAAAGTCACCGACCAACCGGCATCCAAAAATGAATCGATCAACCCCAAGGTCCGTGTGCCCGCCGCACTCGAACAAGGCTCCGGCCAAACTTTACCAATAACTAAGACTTTCATGGGATTCGGGATTAGATGAAATTAGATCCAGCCAAGCTGGCGACCGCTAATGTTCGCTAATAAACGCTTATGAATGATAGCTATGCGAGGGGATAAATCTGATTAAGTGCTGTTTGCTTTATTTCGGGATATATTCTTTCAAGATGAATCGTTTCCACTCCAATTTTTCGAGCGGACCGAAGTTCACCAAATATTCTGAATTTTGAATAGCCAATAATGAGGTAACTAGGGGCTGAATAATGAACCAGCAAGCGTGCAAAAATATAAGCGTCAATAAGGGAACATAAGCGGTTTCCGGCTACGCCGGATCGATGCAGCCCTATAAGGGTAAAATCGCGGAAAATTGGCGGTCCCCGGCTACGCCGATTCGAGCCGCTGGCTCGTGGTGCTTTACATTATCCTCCAAATTCGTGAAATAGGAAGCAATGAAGTCTACGATGGTGAATAGCAAGGAACTCCCTCAGGAGGTGTGGCGCGCCTATGCGCAACACCACTACGAGCGCGCGTTACAGTGGACAGCCCCCTACCGCCGAAGACGAGCGAGTCGAAATCTTCATCCCATTTACGATTTCCTGTTTATCTATTATCGGATCAAACCGACCCAGCTCGAAGCATGGCACCCGCAATATGGCATCACGCTCATGGAGGCTAGTCAGGAGCCGATCTACCAACATCACACCTATCGGCATGATGCAAATGGCACGACACTCGATCCAAGCACGATGGATCCCCGCGCCCACCACCGTCTTGAAATGGCCCTCCGATTATGTGAGGCAGTTTATGAACGACCTCCCCAATTTGGCTGCTTCGGGATGCACGAATGGGCGATGGTCTATCGCGGAGACGATGAGGGCGATGTCCGCCACGCAGAACAACTGCCACTCCGCCTGAGCCAGGAGGAAACCGACGCCTTTGTGCGGAGCCGACCGATCGCATGCAGCCATTCCGATGCGTTTCGATTTTTCAGCGAACAGGCGAAACTCTTCAACCGCATCCAACCGCGAAAGGAGACTCGCATAGACAATGAACAATGCGGGTGCCTTCATACCAACATGGATCTTTACAAGCTCTGCGGCCAATGCATGCCGTGGTTGGGGAGCGACCTCATGTGGCGGTGCTTCGAACTCGCGCTAGAGGCGCGCAAACTCGACATGCGAGCCAGCCCCTATGACTGCAGTTCTCTGGGTTTCGATCCCGTCCCGGTAGAGACGGCGGCGGGGCGTGCGGAATACGAGAGGCTCCAGCGCAGGCTCCACGATCAGGCGCAGCCTCTCCGTAAAGAGATGATCCACTGCATGAAGAATATCTTCAACGGTGTGGTTTTTAAAGAAGGTACTCGCGAATTTTAAAGATCAAACGGGAAGCTCTGATAGAAATGAAAAACACGCTTAGCGGAGCCATCGGCAAACTGGGACAGGCTGTTTTAGCTGCCTTTAGAATTTGTTAAAGCACTTTAGATCAATTAATTACTATCAATCGGTATTCCGCTAAGCGGGAAGCCGTTCCCAGTAGAAGGCATGATGTCCTTAAGTTAGCGCCATTCGCGTCTGACCCCATCCGCATTTCCAGGAAAGCCGTGAAATTGTACAGACCACCGCTGAGCAGCAGTTGCGTCTGATCGCTACCCCTGGGTTCACTCATTCAAACGTCATGCGGCAGAGAATGTGTTTAGCTCAAGCTTCACGGGCCTTGCGGGCATCTTTAAACGATTTCACGCACAGTGCGATAAAGGTGCCGCTGATCACCACCATCCCCACTAAGCAAATGCCTTTCAGGTCGAACTCAAATTCACCCCTGGTCAGTTGCTGAATGATCCGAGCCAAAGAAGCTAGCATGCCCAACACACCAAAAACTGCAGCGGCATGCATCGCATGTTTCAGGCAAGATTCTTTGAATCCAATCAGAGAAGCGATCAATATCAGTAAGCCGACAAAGGAAGGAATCAGCGCCGTCTTATGCTCCATATCTCCACCAATAAACCCAACAATACCAAGTGCGATTAACAACACTCCAAACACAGATCCAATCAAAGGCATATTCATAAGGGAACAGTTGTATCCAAAATGGAGAGAATGCAAGTGGCAACGTCTCCTCGGCGAATGAGGGGCAGGGTTCCCATAGTAGTGCGCTTTGTCCCTAAAGCGGAAGTCATCAAACTTGAAATCGATATTCACAAGCGGCAATACGTCGTCGTGCAGCAAGTCGAAGGCGAAGGGCCCAAGGCACCGTAGAAGTTTACGCCTCCGCCTCGCGGGCGACCCACTCACTCTGCTGGAGAGGATTGATTTTTTATCGATAAATATGGCATTATGAGAAGCTAATGGAGGGGGTGAAGTTGATGAAAGAAAGTGTTTCTGAGTGTCTGCGCGTTGTTGTCCTATCCGGGGCGGGGATGAGTGCTGAGAGTGGGTTGAAAACTTTTCGGGCTAGCGATGGTCTATGGGAGGAGCATCGAGTCGAGGATGTGGCGACTCCCGAGGCTTGGGAGCGCGATCCGGAGACTGTTCTGCGGTTTTACAACGAGCGCCGCCAGCAATTGCGAGCCGCCGAGCCGAATGCCGGACATCGGGCTTTGGCTGATCTCGAGAAGGAACATGAGGTGCAGATCATTACCCAAAATATTGATGATCTTCATGAACGGGCAGGGTCCGGACAAGTGCTCCACCTGCACGGAGAGCTGATGTTTGCCCGCAGTCAGGCGGATCCGGAGTCTCTCTATCCGCTGGGGGAAAGCGATATTGCCACTGGGGACCTTTGCGATAATGGATTCCAGCTTCGGCCTCATGTCGTATGGTTCGGCGAAGAGGTTCCGGCCATGGAGGAAGCGGCTAGGCTGGTGCAACGGGCACAGGTGCTTCTCGTCGTTGGAACGTCGTTACGGGTCTATCCGGCCGCTGGTTTGATCGACCTTGCCCCCAGCACCTGTCGGAAGATTTGGATCAATCCGGATGCACCGGTTGGTGGCGGGCTCTCGGGTTTCGAGTGTATCGCCTCGACCTCGGCGCAGGCCCTTCCGAAGCTCTTGAATGAACTTCGGAGTTAGGCCTTACGCCGCTGAGAGTAGACCTTTGCCAAGATCAGACCGAGACAGATGGGAGGTCCCAAATCTCGTCGGCATACTGTTGGATGGTGCGGTCCGAGGAGAATTTACCGACGCGGGCTGTATTGAGGATAGCCATCTTTGCCCATAGGTCGCGGTCGCGGAAGGCTTTGTCCACTTTGCCCTGTGCCTCGATGTAGGCGGCGTAATCAGCGCAGACCAGAAACGGATCACCACCCTGTAGGACACTGTCCACCAACGGGTTGAAGGCTCCTTTCTCTCCCGGGGTAAAGGCATCGGATCGCAGCCAATCGAGAACGGCGCGCAATTCGGTGTTGTTGTCGTAGTAATCGTAGGGGTTGTAGCCTATCGCACGGAGGGCAGCCACTTCATCTGCTTTTAACCCAAAGATGAAGATGTTGTCTTCTCCAACTTCTTCCTGGATCTCAACATTTGCACCGTCGAGTGTGCCGATGGTCAGAGCGCCGTTGAGGGCAAATTTCATGTTACCCGTTCCCGAGGCTTCCTTGCCCGCGGTGGAAATCTGCTCCGAGAGATCCGCCGCCGGTATGATCTTCTCCGCCAAGGTGACCCCGTAGTTGGGCAAAAAGGCGACTTTGATCCGGCCTTCGACACGGGGATCGTGGTTGATCTTCTCTCCGACCTTGTTGATGGCCCGGATGATGTTTTTTGCGAGGAAGTATCCGGGTGCCGCCTTTGCCGCGAAGACGAAGACGCGTGGGACCATGTCGTAGTCCGGATTGTGGAGGATCCGGTGGTAGAGCGTCAGGATGTGAAGAAGGTTTAGGTGTTGCCTCTTGTATTCGTGCAAGCGCTTGACCTGGGTATCGAAGATGGCCGATGGGTTCACGCTGATGTGGAGGTGCCGCTCAATGAACTCGGCAAGCTGTTCTTTCTTGGTATGCTTGATATCAAGGTATTCCTTGCAGAACGCCTTATCTTTGGCAAAAGGTTCCAATCCACGGAGTGAATCGAGATTCCTAACCCATCCATCGCCCACTTTGGAAGTGACGAGTGTGGAGAGCTCCGGATTGCAGGCCAACAACCAACGCCGGGGCGTGATTCCATTGGTCTTGTTCTGGAACTTGCCGGGATAGAGTTGGTCGAAGCTGTTGAAGAGGTTTTCGCGCAGCAACTGCGTGTGGAGGGCGGCAACACCGTTCACGGCATGACTCGCTACCACGGAGAGGTAGGCCATCCGGATCATTTGTGGGTGACCTTCTTCGATGATGGAAAGTTCCTGCTTCTTGGAATCGTCGCCGGGCCACATCGCATCGACTTCCTCCTCGAGGAATTGGCGGTTGATTTCGAAGATGATCTGCAAGTGGCGGGGCAGGACTCGTTCGAACAAGGGCACGCTCCATTTCTCCAACGCTTCCGGCAGAAGTGTGTGGTTGGTGTAAGCGAAGGTCTTTCTCGTAATCGGCCAGGCTTCATCCCATTCCATGTGATGCTCGTCCACAAGGATTCGCATCAGTTCGGCCGTAGCGACCGCCGGATGGGTATCGTTGAGCTGCACGGCAACCTTTTCGGGGAACTTGCTCCAGTCCGATTCCTTCTTTGTAAAGCGGCGGATGATGTCTTGGAGGGAGCAGCAGACGAAGAAATACTGTTGCACAAGGCGGAGTTCTTTACCGCTTTCGGTCGAATCGTTTGGATAGAGAACTTTGGAAATTGTCTCTCCGATCGCCTTGTCCCGGACCGCCTCGACATAGCCTCCTTGGTTGAAGACTTGGAAGTCAAACTCCTCGGACGCCTTGGATTCCCAAAGTCGCAGGAAGTTGACGGTTTTCGTTCCATAGCCGCAAATGGGGATGTCGTATGGAATGCCATTCACCGACCGGGTTTCTATCCATACCGGTTTGAAATCTCCCTTTTCGTCCACGCGTTCCTCAACCCGACCGTACAACCGGACTTTCTGGATGTATTCAGGGCGGATGATTTCCCAGGGGTTGCCAAATTTTTCCCAGTTGTCGGGGGACTCCATTTGGTGGCCGTTTTCAAATTCCTGCTTAAAGAGGCCGAACTCGTAGTGAATTCCATAGCCAATGGCTGGAAGGTCCAGAGTGGCGAGGGAGTCGAGGAAGCAAGCGGCGAGACGCCCCAAGCCTCCGTTGCCGAGTCCCATGTCATTCTCTTCGGAAGCCAACTCGTCGATATCCAGGCCAAGCTCTTCAAGTGCTTCGGAAACTTGATCAAAAACGCCCGCATTGAAGATGTTGTTTCGAAAAAGGCGACCCATCAAATACTCCAAGCTTAGGTAGTAAACGCGACGAACATTCTTCTCGTTGTGGACACCCATGGTATCGATGAACCGATTGAGGATTCGGTCCTGAACCGCTTTGGAAGTAGCAATCCACCAATCCCGCCGAGTCGCGGAGTGGGTGTCTCTTGCGAGGGTCTTTTCCAGGTGTGAAAGGATCGACTCCTTAATCTCTGCGGTCGACACAGGAGCTTGGCCTGGTGTGGTCAGTGGTTTTGTCGCACCCTTTTTTGAGTCGGTTTTGCTGGTAGTTTTCTTAGCGGCCATGGGAATGGTGATAGTTTTGGTTTTTAAAAATTTAAGTTGTAGCACTATCCGTAAGCGGGATTCGTTCCTAAGCGCAAACAAATCAATTGTTGTGGGGGTAACAAAAAATACACGAAGGGTGGCTAATCTCAGGATTTCTGCTTTCCGAACGACTAATAGGGTGGGGTTGCGGGGTTAATCATCTCCACGGGGCGACGGGTAAAATATTTTGAAAAAAATTATTCACAGATTGTTTTGATGGATTCATGTAATCAAGGATACTACCGAAAACGGCATTAAATTTGAAGGAGAGCTCTTATTTTTGTAAACTGCTGTATGAATGAAGATCAAAAAACAGGCATCGTCACCGGAGGAAATAGTGGAATCGGGGAAGCGATTGTTCGATCACTCGCCTCTCAGGGCATGAATTTGATTGTCGCTGGAAGGCGTCAGGAAGAAAACGAGCGGGTTGCGAAAGCAGTGGAAAGGGAATTTGGCATTACCGCGCTGCCGTTTTCGGTCGACGTTTCGAGAGAGGAGGATTGCCTTTCTTTATTTGAAAAGGCGGACCATGAGTTTGGTCGGCTCGACTTGTTGGTCAACAACGCAGGGGTCTTGGGTAGAGGTAAAATTGTCGAGACGGAAACGAGTGATTTTGACCGGGTTTTACGGACGAACCTCTACTCCGCCTATTGGTGTTCGCGGGAGGCTTACCGGGCCATGCTGAAAAACGAGCTCTCAAGGGAACATGGACTGCGGGGATCGATTATTAATATCTCATCGGTTTGTGGATTGGACTCATGGGAAGGTGTAGGACTCTACGGCACATCGAAACACGGGATGATGGGGCTCACACGTTCTTTAGCAGCAGAGGGGGCTGAGGACGGGATTCGGGTTGCCGCGGTCTGTCCGGCGATGGTTTCTACTCCGATGACGGAGGTCTCTGGACCCGACTATATTACCCCCGAAGATATCGCCGGGACGGTTGCTTATCTTCTCAGTCTGAGTCCAGCGGCGTGGACGCGCGAGATTGTGGTCAATCGGCGCGGCGCGGGGTGATCCCGGATTATTTTCGCCGACCAGAAACTCTCAGGAAATGGATTTCTTCGAAGGCTGGCCGATATCGCGCAAGCGTTTCCCGGCGTAGATATTCCGCTCGATTTCCTCGAGGGGCACGCCCTTGGTTTCGGGAAGAAACTTTGCGGCGAGGGCTAGCCCGAGGGTCGTGAAAGCAGCGTAGATGAGCGTCGTGGTGGTCATCCCCAGATCTTGTTTCATGAGGGGAAAAAGCTGGCTGACAAAATAGTCTACCAGCCAGTTTGCGGCGACTGCGATCGACATACCTATGCCTCGAAAGCGCATGGGAAAAATCTCGGATATAATCAACCAGCAAAGAGGTCCTGCGCTGATCGCGAAGCAAACAATGTATAGGAGGATGCTGGCAAAAATCAGGTAGGTAATCGTTTGGCTAGGCCTCGCGGCAGTTCCCTGAGTGGTGGTGGCTTCCGTTCCCAGCTGGTGAGTGTCGGATGTACCCTTATGGATTACGGCGCTTCCCGTGTTGGGGAGGACGTGCCTTTGACCAACCTCAGTCTGGGCTTGAGGTGCTTGGGCCGTCTCATTCTGTTGGTCGTACAAGTGAAAAAGATAGGATTGGACGCAGAGCATGACGACGATGCCGCTGACTCCGATCATCATCAACTTCCTTCGGCCCAGACGGTCGACGAGAAAGATGGATCCGATCGTGGCGAGGAGATTGACCGCGCCCATACCGACCTGTGCCCACATGCTTGCGGTTTGGTCAAAACCACCTTCGCGGAAGATCTCGGGGCCGAAATACATGTCGGCGTTGATCCCGGTGGATTGCTGGAAAAATTGAAGAAAGAACCCGAGGAGAATGATCGGGAAAATCATTTTCCCAAAAATGGCCCGCATGGAGACCGACTCGGTATTTTGTGAGGCAGTGTGAATCTCGCCAAAAGTCTTGCGTGCCTCCTTCCGGCTGACCATGCGAAGCAGAATCTCGTAACCGTGATGGAAAAACCCCTTCTCAATCAGCCACCTGGGGCTGTCGGGCATGCGCAGCATACCAAATAGGAATACAAAGGCAGGAACCAGACCGGCGGCGATCATGACCCGCCAGTTCAGATTGTTGTCGGTGATCAAGGTGTCGACAATGACTCCGATGATGAACGAGACCAGAATACCGACAACGATCGACAGCTGGTACATAAAGAGGATGCGTCCTCTGCTCTCTGGTGGAGCCACCTCGGCCATGTACATCGGCGTGATCACTGCGGAATTACCAATTGCCAATCCCATGAGAAGACGGGCGGCAACAAAGACCCAGAAGTTTGGAGATATCGCCGCAAGAGCGATCCCGGCAATAAAGAGAACCGCATTCAGGAGCAGTCCCTTTTTGCGGCCGAGAGCGCCAGAAACTCTGCCTCCAAGAAGGGCACCGAATAAGGCACCGAGTGGAACACAACCGACCCACAAGCCCATCAGAAAGGGTTGGTCAGTGATCCCGAAATGATTGTTCACCGCCTCCCCACACGCGGCTGCGATGGAGGCGTCGAATCCAAAAAGAATACCCGACATCGCCGCCACAATCCCAATGACAAACCCGCTCAGCGGCTTGAGCGTGGAGGTCTCGAAAGCTTTCTCAGCTTGGACAAGAACTTGATGAACCGATTCGGGCAGCGCGGATTCAGAAGAGGAGGGCGTTTCGTTCATATGCAGGGTTGGATAGATAGGGGGATATCAATGGGGCTTATCGATTGAACAATAAACTGAAGGCGAACGTAAAAGAGTAGGGCAAAATTCCGTGAAAGAACGATCAAAATATTCCTCTTCAAGGGAATTTCGATGGGGAGGGACTACCACCGCGTGGTCCGCACGTCGCGCTGGATCTTGCGTTCAAGAAACCACACATCATTAACTCCGTCCAAAGTGTTATAAGTAACCAGGTTAATTATAATTGACAAGTTGAGGCATTCGTAAAATGTTTACAGCTATCGAGTTAAGCGATTTTTGAGCATAGGGAGATAGCTCTCGTCTTTTTCAATACCCGCCCATTTTCGATCATTTCGTTGGCACGCTTCTGCCGTTGTGCCACTTCCCATGAAGGGGTCCAGGACTGGGTCGCCGGGGCGGGAGCTGGAGCGAACTAGCATTTCTATTAGAGCCAGGGGTTTCTGGGAGGGGTGGCCAATTTTCTCCTTTGAGTTTCCTTTTAGCGAGGGGACCCTGAGGATGTTGGTAGCGTATTTTCCTTTGTTGAGGTGCTCCAATCGGGCGGCCTTGTCTTTGTATCTCTTGTCGGCTGAATACTTGCGAATGGTATCTTCGTCGTAGGGGATGCGGACGGCGTCTTTATCGAAATACACTTTTTTGGCATCCGGATGGCGAAGGGCCAGAATCATCTCGAATTGCGGGGTGAAGGAGTCCCTGCGTTCGTTGTAGCCTACAGCCCGGTCCCAGATGATAAGATCGTGAAAGGAGAGGATGTTTATGAGCCGGGAGCACAGGTGCAGCCAGACCTGCTCTCTTTTACCCGGTTGGCCGAAAACGTAGAGGATGCCGTCTGGGGCCAAGTGTTTTGCGGCGGCCATGACCCAGTCGACGGTCCAATTTAGATACGCCTCCTCACTGGACCAGAGGTTGTCCCAGTCCTGCTCGACCAAGACTTGAAAGTAGGGTGGGTCCGCGATGATCGTCTGAAACGGATCACCGGAATAGCTGGCCAGTCCCTCCAGCACATCGCCTTGGTAAAACAGGCCACCGCAGTGCGGTTCCCACATTACGTTGGAAAGAAGGGATTGTGTTGGCATTCCTCAGCTACGGATGTCAGCGGGCCGTGACCGGGACAGAGAATCGTGTCGCCGGGTAAGGTCAGGAGATTTTCCCGGATGGAGTGAAGAGAGTGATCATAATCCGCCGCGCAGCCACCGACCGACCCGGCAAAGAGCGCGTCGCCTACAATACATAGTGATGGATCGACCCCTTCGATGAGAAAAGAGGTTCCGCCTGGGGTGTGACCCGGGGTAGAGAGGCAACGAAGCGATAGGGGTCCGATCCGGATCGAGGAGTTCCATTCCAGCGTGCGACTGCCGTTTACATTCTCGGCAGGATGGGCGAAAACCGGCCGATCCGGCCATACTTCTAGTATGGGTTTCAATGCAACAACGTGATCCGGGTGTCCATGGGTCAGGACGATTGCTTCCAGGCTGTAGTCTCGCTCGCGCAGAAAAGTTAGAATGGGATCCGGATCGACTCCGGTGTCAAAGAGAACGGAGCGCCCGTCGGAGGCCGTGTAGAGGTATGCGTTTACCGTCATCGACTTGAATTGGCTGATGAAACAATGGAGACTGGGAATGATTTTCTCCGATGGCATCCAATTTTTTGCTGCCGAAACAATCAGTCGGTCAGGATCCAGGTTCAGAACTTTTGCTATTGAGGCTAGTGCCTTTTCGTCAAAATCCCCATTTTTCAAAGCCTTAATGGTTCCAAGGTCGACACTACCTCGGTCAGCCAGTTCGCGGTTCGTAATCTGCAATCCGGACTGTGCTTTTGCGATTATGTCTTCGCTGAAATCTTCGAGATGGGTGTGAGGTGGTGGCATAGTTGAAATCGGTTGTCTCTCAGCACGTTCGCATGATTATGGGTAAATGGAAAAGGGAAAAAAAGCATGGCACTGGAAAGTAGAGAATACGGAGGAGGTCGCTGACTGCCGTGTTTTTTCGGTTATCCGTCAAAGAAGCTGCCACGAGGGAGATGGGCGGAAGAGCGATTGGTATGTAATCGATACTGATGATTTTGTGAACGTGGTCGCGCTCACGGAAGACAGCCGATTGATCCTCGTGCGGCAATTCCGTCATGGATCCAATGAAATGTCACTCGAACTACCGGGGGGGATGGTGGACCCGGGAGAGGATCCCCTGGATGCCGGGCAACGGGAACTTTTGGAAGAGACCGGTTATCGCGGCGAGAGGGCGCGGATTTTTGCCGATTGTCACCCCAATCCGGCAATCATGAACAATCGATGCCACTATGTTCTGATCGAGAATGCCAAAAAGGTGGCCGAGGTGGACTGGGATGAGCACGAGGAGATGGAAGTATCCCTGCTGCCACTAAGCGAAATATGGGAGGCTTGTCGCAAGGGGGAGTTAACCCACTCGCTGACGCTGGCGGCGTTGCTCAGGTACTCTCTTCTCTAAGAGACGTTCTGCTTTTCGGCGACCGACTTTTCTGTGCTAGCTTCGGGCGTCTCTTTCAGATCGTCCAAAGATAGTACCCGGGCGTCTTTCCAGAGCGCTTCGAGGCAGAAAAGATCTCTCATTTCCTCGGTGAAGATATGCACGACGAAGTCGACTCCATCGGTGACTACCCAACCACTCTCGAATTCATCCCTGTGCCGGGATACTTTTCCAGGACTATTTAGTAAAGCCTTTTCCACTGAAGTGCAGAGTGCGCGAAGGTGTGGTGAGGAGGTGCCTGAGCAGATGACGAGGAAATCGGTGATGGAAGACTTTCCCCGGACATCAAGTATTCGTAGATCCTTTGCTTTGCGGTCTTCGAGCGCTTCCGTGCAGACTCGTAATTCGGCCAGGATATCGGGGTCGATCCGAACTTTACTCATGATCGATTGATTTTGAACTGTTATGCATCCAATTAACATTCGAAAACGTGGTTGCGAAGTCAAGAAAGACGCGTGAGTCCCTGGCGTGCTTGCGCCGCACTTGAATCGGCTTCATGGTGAGCAATTATGGAATCGAGAGTCGTACTCCCAGAGATACTGGACACCTTGTCGCCGGAAGATCCCGGGGCTGTGGCCAACCGGAGAGATCTTCGACTCATCAATCGAATCATGGGGAACTGGCGCTGGATTGCCCGGGAGTTGCGCCGATTTCACCAACCTGGGCAGACGGTGGTCGAGGGGGGAGCCGGAGAGGGAGATCTGGGAAACTTTCTGGTCAAGGCCATACCAACGCTGCGCAAAGAACAGTATATCGGGCTGGATCTTTGGGGGCGACCTTCCGAATGGCCGAAAAATTGGGGATGGGAACAGGCCGATCTGCTGGAGTACAGCCCAGATAAAGTTCCGGATATTTTTATCGTCAATCTTTTGTTGCACCAGTTCGAGGACGATCCCATCCAGCGTTTGGGCGAACGGTTGGCGGATGTGCCTGTTTGGATCATCAATGAACCGCAGCGCACCCGATGGGCTATTTGGCAGTTGGCCCTGCTGAAACCCCTCGGCCTGCATCCGGTTTCATGGCACGACGGGCGGGTCAGTATTCGGGCTGGATTTCGGGGGGATGAACTGGCGAATTTACTGGGGGCGGGCAGAGCAGGGCGGCATTACAAAGTTTCTGTTGATCCCAGAGGGGGACATCGACTGATATCATGGAAAGAGAATTGACCATAGTAGGCGGTGGTTTGGCCGGATTGTCGCTGGCTGTTGCCCTTACTGAAAAAGGGATCCCGGTTACGGTTTGGGAAGCGGGTACTTTTCCGCGGCATCGGGTATGCGGAGAGTTCATTTGTGGCGTCCGCCCGAAGACACTGGAGAACCTTGGTGTGGCAGAAGATCTTTCCGACGCCCTGATTCACCGGAAAGCGAAGTGGTACGATCCACAAGGAAAGACTCTCTACGAGGGAGAATTGCCTCGAAACGCTCTCGGGCTCTCCCGTTATGCGCTGGATCTTCGCCTTGTGGAGAAAGTGGAAGCCAACGGGGGTCGCGTTCGGCTGGGTGAAAGATGGAGAGGTGATTCTATGGACGAAGGGGTCGTACTTGCCTCGGGAAGAACGGCTGAGCGAACGGATTGGATGGGCTTTAAGGTCCACATCTCAGGAGATCTCCCCCGGGATTTGACACTGTATTTAGGGGACGGGGGTTATGTTGGTCTTTCGCCGGTAGAAGGTGGGTATTGGAATCTTTGCGGACTCTTTCGCAAGCGGTCGAATGTGCGAGCGGGAAAGGAAGAGATTCTCGGGGCCTATGCTTCGGCTTGCGGGATGACGGCGGTTGAGGATCTTTTGGATCGCGCTCAAGTGCGGCCGGAGAGTGCCGCAGGGGTCGCAGGAGTCTCTTTTGCCCTGCCGGAGAAAGATTGTGCTGAGATGAGAATAGGGGACGCCTGGGGCGTTATACCCCCATTTACGGGCAATGGAATGTCGATCGCTTTCGAATCTGCTGAATGCGCCTTGGAGCCAATCCTCGACTGGCAGGCTGGTCGCGTGGATTGGAATACAGCACGCCAGAAGGTGTCCAGTCAGCATAATCGACTTTTCCGTCGCAGGTTTATTGTCGCGAATGGACTGCACCCCTGGTTGCTACGCCCCTCTCGCCGGATCTGGTTGAGGAGTTTGGCGAGGCTCCGAATTTTGCCCTTCCGAAGTCTTTTCGCACTGACCCACTAGAGGGGTTGGGGCAGGAGCAGTTTTAATATCATGGTGCACAAGAGCTTGGGGCTTTTCGAACCGGGGCTGAAGCCCCCGGCCACGGTGGGAGCGGGGCTCGGCTATAGCCTTGCCCATGGCAGGCGCGCTTTATGGATTCGGCCGGTTCAGCTCCATTTCTAGAACCAGTTTCATTGCGAGGTTTCGGGCAATGCCTGGTTTGCTCTGATCGCTTGGATTAGGGAAGGCGGTTTCTGGATCCGAATAGATTGCGTAGTCTGCAGTGAGCACATCATCATCCAGTAGATCTTCTCCATTGCTCGCGGTGAGCGATAGAACTGCGGAGAGAGTAACCCGTGCAGAAATTGCCTGACCTGTGTCGCTCTCCAAAAAGGCTACGGGTCGCTCCGTGTAATCGGTCAGGCGGATGTAGGCAGACATGTCCGCTGCATCAATATCCTCAACCAGGATCAAGTAGCGACTTTGCAGGATCATTTTCCTTAGCTCATTTTGAAAGATGGAAATGATTCCGGAAATGTATGCCTCGTTTTGTATCGGTTCGAGATAGACCTTTGCCGGCTTCGAATTGGGTAGGGCCCCAGCACGGTAGCCGGCGCAGCCGGATAGGAAAACCCCAATCGTCACCCAAACGGTGAGAGCAACAGCTCGGGTAGCGCGTTGTCGGAGGCTTGTCATAGTTCGACGGACTCCGGCCGTCTTTATTATCTGCCGTCCCGCAGCACTCCGTCGTTCTGGATGTCGTCCAGTTCACGGGTTGCCCAACGCTGCTCGAAAAAGTCCTGCACAGCGCCCGGGATGTCGTCGGTCTTCGGTTTGATCTTGAATCTCGGCGGAGCTTTCCCTGCCTCCATTCGTTCAATCCGTTGGCGGGCGATGTCGGCTGCTTCCGTGTTGGGAGCCACCGTAATGGTTTCGTTGTAGAAGACGCGGGCCGCTTCTTCGTTGTGGCGATTTACGTAGTAGAACTCTGCGGTGATCAGCTTGCTTTGCGCATAGATTTCACTGACGCGGCGCATTCCCTCCTCGGCTTCGTCCACGTATTGGCTCCGGGGAAACAGGATTAAAAAGTCCTGGTAATAATTGATGGCTTCGAGGGTGGAGCCCTGATCGTACTGTGGACCCTGGATCAAGCTGGCGAAAACCTGCGCCATGGCGAAATAGGCATCGGGCGTAAGTAGAGAGCGTGGGTAGAGGGTTATGAGCCGGTCGAGAGCGTCTATCGCCAATTCCTCATCGCTCTGTTTTTGAGAAATCAGAGCAATGTTCATTAGTGCGAGAGGTGCGTAGTCGCTGTAAGGGGAATTCTTGATCACAACCTCAAAGTATTCGACGGCAGTCTCCGGCTGTTCGAAGCCTGGAAACACGCCGAGAAAATTGTTTTTCGCGCCGCCCATAAAGAGAGAAGCGATTTCGAATTGGTTGCTAATGACAGCGTCGAAGCGTTCGTAACCAGGATAGCGGTTGACGATCTTCTGGAAGTGTTTGAAGGCGTTTTCCAGCTCGCCCATTTTCATTTCGATCTCGCCGGAGAGAAAAAGGGCATCCGCGGCAAAGGGAGTATTTGAATAATCGAGCAGTATTTTTCTCAGCGCTTTGAGAGCTGATTTTGATTTACCGCGATCCCAATCATCCAGGGCACTGGTGTAGAGCTGGTCAGCGGCGTCCAGTTCGGCACTGGTCGGAACCGAGTAATCGACCTGCTCATCGCTGCGGAACCAGTCGAATATCCCGAAAGAGGGAAGGGGAGCCAGGAGGGCGAGAAAAAGGATGGGTAGTAATCTCTTCATTTCGGTGAGTTCCATTTCATAAGGGTTGACCCCCAGGTCAGGCCAGCGCCAAAGGCGATCATGAGAACATAATCTCCATCGGAAATTCGCCCGCTGCGGATGGCTTCGTCGAGTGCGAGTGGAACGGAAGCGGCAGAAGTATTGCCATAGTTCTGCACATTGTTTGGAAATAGATCCATAGGCAACTTCAGGTGAGAGGCGACGCTCTCAATGATTCGGATGTTTGCCTGGTGAGGAATCACGCAGCCAACGTCCTTCATCTCGACCTCACATTGCTCCAGGATGTCATTGGCTCCCTTGACCATGGCGCGAACGGCGAGCTTGAAGACTTCCCGGCCATTCATTTTCAGAAAGTGCTGGCGAGCATCAATAGAATCGTGGCTGGCGGGAATGCGGGAACCGCCACCGGGCATATGAATCAATGGTGCGCTTTTTCCATCGGCCCCCAATTTGACGCCGAGTAATTCGCCTCCACCGACCGTTTCGTCTCTGGAGAGAACGACAGCGCCAGCCCCATCGCCAAAAAGTACGCAGGTTGCCCGGTCTTCCCAATCAATAATGGAACTTAGCTTCTCCGAGCCAACGAGAAGAATATTCTTATAGTGGGGGTTGCCCATGAGGATCCCTTTGCCAACCTCCAAGCCGTACATAAAACCGGAGCAGGCTGCATCCACGTCAAATGCCGGTATCGGCCCGAGCCCTAGCTCACGCTGAACCAAGCAGGCGGTGGAAGGAAAGAGCATGTCCGGAGTCAGGGTCGCTATGATAACGGCATCAATATCTTCTGCCGAGACTTTCGCCATCTCCATGGCTTTACGGGCGGCCTTTACCGCCATATCACTGGTCGCTTCGTCGTCGGCTGCGATCCGTCTTTCGCGGATCCCAGTCCTTGAAACGATCCATTCGTCATTTGTATCGACGATTTGGGAGATTTCCTCGTTGGTGAGGACTCTCTCTGGTGCATAGGAACCTGTCCCACGCACGAAAATTGAAGCACCCTGATTGGACATATGGGTTCAAGATTGGGAAGTTTTCTAAGAGGACGCCACCTCTTTTTCAGATCCTTTTTCCAATGCATCCCCACTGGAGAGGATTTGTGTCATCTGATTTATGTCTTCCTGTATATGCTCGGTTAAATCGTTTCTGAGAGCACTCCCCGCGATTCGGAGGGCGCCGGCGATAGAGTGGCGGTCCGAGGAGCCATGAGCCTTCAGCACGGGAGCGCGTAGTCCCAACAGGGGAGCACCCCCATATTTAGCGGGGTCGAGCTGTTGTTTGATGCTTTTGTAGGCTCCCATGGAGAGATAGGCACCCGCCTTGCGAAGCCAGTTGGCTGACAACTCGTCTTTGACATAACCGGAAAGCATTTTAAAGAGGGATTCACAGACCTTGAGAACGACATTCCCGGTAAAACCATCGCAAACGACGACGTCTACCCGGTCCTCGAATACCTGAAAACCCTCGATCAGCCCCTCGTATTGGATGACGGAGCTCAGTTGCTTTAGGCGATTGTGGGATTCCTGGATACGCATGCTACCTTTGCCCTCTTCCGTTCCGATGGTAAGGAGACCGACCCGGGGCCTTTCTTTCCCAATAGAGACCTTTGCATAATTTGCCCCTAAAATCGCGTTCAGGCACATCTGATCTGCGGTTGGCTCGGGGTTCGCCCCGGCATCGAGTAGAATGAAGCGGCTGTGGCGCGTCGGTATAATTGTGCCGAGAGCCGGGCGCTCGACGCCCGGAAGGGGTCGAATGCGAAGGGTTCCTCCAGCCATCAGGCTGCCGGTGTTTCCACAGCTAAGCAGGGCAGAGGCCCGTCCGTCTCGAACGAGTCCCAGCGCCTGAACCATGGAGGAATCCGGTTTCCGCTTAATGCTCTGTAGCGGTTTTTCATCCATGCCGATCACGGTGGGAGCATGATGCACCTCGACCCGTTTATCGCCGGAAACACCCGCAACGCGGAGGGCTGGGAAGAGGATGGATTCGTCGCCGACGAGGATCAATTCGTCGAAATCCGACGCAAAATTGGGATCTTTGAGGGCAAGGGCGACAGCGTGGGCAACTTCCTGTGGTCCCAGATCACCTCCCATTGCATCTATGGCGATGGATTTGGTTTTTGCTGCCGCAAACATACGATTTGGAACGGCCCAAGCGGCTGGGCTAGATACCCTTACAACTCAATGTCGATCACTTGGCGACCGCGGTACATTCCGTTGGATGGGTTGACGCGGTGAGGCAGAAAAGAACTGCCGTCCGTAGAGTCTTTTGCGAGCAAAGGTGCTTTGAAACGATTCGCTCCGCGACGTTTGCGACTTCTTTGCTTGGATTGTTTGCGCTTTGGTTGTCCCATGGTGTTGCTTCTAAAAGTGTATCTTTTCTTGGAAAACGGAAAAGTAAGCCTATCCAGAGTCTGGTTGTCAAGGCTTCCCGTTGGATAGATTGCAAATGGATTGCATTTTATTCTACCACGGTTTCCTGATGCTTCAGGGTGTCGATCAATGCTCTGTAAACTGAACCTAATTCCTCTTCGGTTCGACGGCGCTCGAGCACCTCAGGTGTGATGTCGCGTTCCACTGCGATAAAACCAGTTGGCTCACCGTTGGCATCGTGCAACGGGTCGATGGAAAGGTGTACCCAGTAGGGGTGATCATCTTTATGATAGTTGAGTATCTCTGCCTGGATCGGAGTGCGCTTGCGGATTGCTTCCTTGACGTTGTGAGCGGTTTTGCGGTCCGTCTGTTTCCCTTGTAAGAAAGAGCCAGGCTTCTTGCCCAGTACCTCTCTCCTTTCGTAGCCACATAGCTTAACAAAGGCGGGGTTCGTCCAAGTGATGCGACCGGCGCGATCTGCAATGACAATTGCGTCCGAGGTTTGCTCGGCTACTTTCTTGAAGTAGCGGTTTTCAAATGTGCGACTCACAGGTTATCGGGTTTTGTTGAGTTTTGGACCAAGGCTTTGACCTTTTGAAAACTATTTAGAGTGCAAGAATGGGTCAATGGCAAAAGGCGGATGAATAGTAAAATGAGCCCGTATTCCGAATGCTTGGAAATGAAAGAGTGCGAAACAACTGCAATGGAGTAGATGTCGCTTCCCATTCAAAACCCCGGAGTCGAGAGCGGTCCGCTTTCTGCGGATTTCATCCCGTGGTTTCCGTTGAAACAGGTTCCTCAGAAATTGTTGAATTGAGGGAAGTCCGCTGATGACAGGAGGTTAGAAATATAGGGTTGCGGAGAACGATAAAATTTGACGAGTTTGAAATATCGCGGAAACAGACGAAATTGTGGTTCCTGCTCTTTCGACCACTACATATAGTGGCTAAAAAAATAAAATATACCGTATTTAGTGTTTGACTGATCGGTTTTGAATTCGTGTCATTTGCGTTACATTGGCCTCCTTCCTGCGAAATCACCGATAAAAACGAGAATTAATTTCTTAATCGTATGCCATTCCAAGGAATACCAACGCATCCACTCGCGGGGTTCCTCCAGACCCTTCGTTCCCTTTCTTTAACGCAACTCATTCGAACCATCAAACACCACTCAATTCATGGAATCTACTTATAAAATCGGCGATCGGACCTTTGTCTTGGATAAAGATAAGGCGGAGGCGGCCTTTGCAGCCAAGAAAATCATTCTTGGTCGTGACACTATGACCTTCAATCTCCTCCCACTGAAATACGTGTGGGCTTACGATCTTTACCGCACCATGAAGGCGAATCATTGGGAACCGGAGGACATCCCGATGCAGAAAGATGTCGAGCAGTGGCGTTCTACGACTGAGCTCTCAGATGTGGATCGCTGGATCATCATGATGGGGTTGGGTTACTTTTCGGCGGCCGAAGGGATCGTCGGGGACAACGTCATCCACGTCGTTCGCGAATTGGTAACGGCTCCCGAACTGAAATTGGTTCTTGGCCGTCATGCACATGAAGAGAACATTCATGCCGACAGTCTCCTTTACATGATAAGCTCGCTCGGCGTAAATCCCCACGAATGTGAGGCGATGTTCGAGCAGATCGAGACGATCAAAAGGAAGAACGACTTTGTATCGCGCACCTCTCACGGCCTGCGGCGGGACATTGATCTAAATGAGACCGAAAACAAGCAACTCTTTGCAAAAAACCTCTTCGTCTTTGGTCAATGCATGGAGGGCACACAATTCTATGGTCTCTTTGGGATGGTCCTGAGCCTGTACCGGCAGAACAAGTTCCCGGGGATTGGTCAAATGTTCCGCTATACCCTGCGGGACGAGTCGAACCACATCGAGCTGTTCCGGAACATTCTCATGGATCTCATCGACGAGAACCCGGACATCTGGACTCCTGAATTCCGCACGGAGATGATCGATCTTATGAAAGAGGCGGTTGATCTCGAAAAGGCCTTCATCGAAGACTGCCTACCTGTGAACGGTCTCGGGTTGAGCTCGGAAGAGTTCCTCCAATACATCGATTACATTGCGGACCGCCGTCTCGAAGGCGTTGGCCTGGAGCCCCTAAATCCGGGTATCCAAAATCCGTTTCCGTGGTTGGCTGAGATGATGGACATTCAGAAGGAGCAGAACTTCTTTGAAGGCCGCGTCACAGAATACCAGAAATCCTCCTCCCTCTCCTCCGTCCACGACGACGAACTCTAATTCCACCCATACCCGACCAGATCATGATCTCCCGCATTACCATTGAAGAAGACAAAGAACTCAAACGCTTCGCGAGTGCCCCGCTCGAAGACAAGCCCCGTTTCGACTGGCGCGCATTAGTTCCTGATGACAGCGCCCTACGACCAGCCGTTAAGATACAGGACAGCACGGGTCTGCGAGACTTCAATTTGGCGGAGATCGCCGAGTGGGTTGGTGAGGCATTGACGAATCTTCTTCTCTCGCGCCAAGAAGAGAATATTTTCACCGACAAGAATAAAACCTTTGTGGCTCTGGTTGCGAAGGAAGTAGGGGAATGTCTTCACCTGCAATCTGCTGCCGGTCGTAAACTGGCTCTCTCGTCCAATGACATTTCCTTGCTAGTTGAGAAGGCGCTCATTGAAAACGAAGCGCATGATGTGGCCAAGAGTTTTGTCTTTTCCAGAATTGTCGGAGTCGATGACGGAACGGATGGAACAGACGAAACGCCCTCACCCGAATTGGCGCGCCTTCGATTGATTCGCAGGAACGGACAAGTGGTTCCTTGGAATCGCAACAAAATCGAGATCGCAGTCCGCAAGGCGTTCCTTTCTCTGGAGCTTGATTCCGAGTCGGCCATTCTCGTCGCGCGCGGAGTGACCGAGCGAATACTTTCTCTCGGTCAGGCATTCGTTCACATTGAGGACGTGCAGGACATCGTGCAGGAAGAGTTGATGCGTCAGGGTCACTTCAAGGCGGCCGAAGCGTACATACTTTATCGCGCCTACCGAGCCCGCCAGCGGGTGGAAGACGGCGAGGCTGAGGTTACAGAGGAAAAACAGGACGCGATGATCGTTGTCCGCAAGGACAACGGAGACTCTTTCTTTTGGGACGGGCTGGACCTGCGCAAGCGGATCGAGTTTGCCATGATCGGGCTAAACCTGGGATTGGACGCGGAGGGGATTGAAGCCGAGCTGCGTCGCTCCGTTTATGCGGAAATGAAGGAAGCCGACCTGCGCAAAACCATCATTCTCAACGCAAAGTCGATGATTGAGAAGGATGCGGATTTCTCCCGCTTTGCCGGCCGAATTCTTCTTACCTACATTTACGAAGAAGTGCTCGCCTGGGACATCGTTCGCGATGGCATTGCCTCGTTGAAAGACGTGCACACGAAAGCCTTCAAGCGGTACCTCAAGCGAGGTGTCGAAATCGAACGTCTCAACCCGAAGTTACTGGACTACGACCTGGACGCACTGGGTGCGGCCCTCGATCCATCGGCCGACCTCGATTTCGATTACCTGGGCGTGCAGACTCTCTACGACCGTTACCTGATCATCGACAAAAAGACCTCCAGGAAATCCAGATTGGAGACACCGCAGTTCTTCTGGATGCGCGTGGCTATGGGTCTCTTCCTCGGCGACGAAGAGGAAGGCCGGAAGGAGCGGATCACCGCCCTCTACGGTCTCTACAAAAGCCGCCGCTTCTGCTCCTCCACGCCGACGCTTTTCAACTCGGGAACCCTACACTCGCAGCTCTCCTCATGCTACCTCTACAAGGTGGACGACAGCATCGAATCCATCATGCACCGTGGAATTGCCGAAAATGCCTTCCTTTCCAAGTGGGCCGGTGGTTTGGGTGGCAGTTGGACCTCGGTTCGGGGTACCGGTAGCTACATTAAGGGCACCAACGGGGAAAGTCAGGGAGTCATTCCTTTCCTGAAGCTCCACAATGACCAATTAGTCGCCGTGAATCAGGGCGGTAAACGCCGTGGTTCCGGGTGTGCGTATCTGGAAACCTGGCACAACGATCTATTCGACTTTATCGAGCTGCGGAAAAACGTGGGTGATGACCGCCGCCGCACGCACGACATGAACACCGCAAACTGGATTCCCGACCTCTTCATGAAACGCATGGAGGAGCGGGGTGAATGGACTTTCTTCCAGTCGAATGAAGTGCCGGACCTGCACGACCTGTATGGAAAAGCCTTCGAAGAGCGTTACGTTCAGTATGAGCGCATGGTTGAAACGGGTGAGATTGGAGGCACAAAAGCGCCGGCGATCGAAGTCTGGAAGCGCATGTTAAAAATGCTCTTCGAAACCGGGCATCCTTGGATCACCTTCAAGGACCCCTGCAACATCCGCAGCCCACAGGACCATGTTGGAGTCATTCACTCCAGCAACCTCTGCACCGAGATCACACTCAATACGAGTGAAGACGAGACGGCGGTTTGCAACCTCGGTTCTGTTGTTCTCGACTCCCACCTGGACGATGAAGGCGAGTTGGATCTCGAAAAGTTGAGAGACACAATTCGCACTGCGGTTCGTGCTCTCGACAACGTAATCGATATCAACTTCTACCCAACGAAAGCGGCCGAAACCTCCAATAGTCGTCACCGTCCGATCGGCCTCGGCGTCATGGGCTTGCAGAATGCGCTCTTCCGCCGGCACCAGCCCTTCGAGTCCCAGGAAGCAATAGAGTTCAATGACGAATTCATGGAAGCCATCGCTTACTATGCCTATGAAGCATCGAGCGATCTGGCTGCCGAGCGGGGCACATATTCCTCTTACAAGGGTTCCAAGTGGGACCGTGGTATTCTACCTCAGGACACGCTTAAGATTCTGGAAGAAGAAAGAGGTCTGCCACTCGACGTGCCTTACGGGGGGAAGATGGATTGGCAGCCACTCCGGGACAAGATTGCCAAGCAGGGAATGCGAAACAGCAACGTTCTCGCAATTGCTCCGACTGCCACGATCTCAAACATCATGGGCACCTCGCCCTGCATCGAACCAACCTACAAAAATATCTTCGTGAAGAGCAATCTTTCCGGTGACTTCGTGGTCCTCAATGGATCACTGGTTCGCACCCTCAAGGAGCGAGGCCTCTGGAATAAACAGATCAGTGACCAGTTGAAGTATTTCGATGGCGAGCTCGCATCGGTCGATGGTATGCCGGACGACCTCCAGGCACTCTTCAAGACGGCCTTTGGGATTCCTTTCGAAGCCTTCATTGACGCAGCGGCCCGGCGCCAGAAGTGGATCGACCAGTCCCAGTCGGTGAATCTTTTCCTGGCCTCGCCGGATCTAAAAACACTATCCCATATGTATCGGGCGGCTTGGCATAAGGGTCTCAAGACCACCTACTACCTACGTTCTCTCGGCGCCTCCAATATTGAGAAGGCAACGGTGAGTGTGAAGAAGGAAGTCCGCGGTCACGCAGGGAAGAAGGAGTTTACCGAAGAGGAAGTGAAAGCATGCAGCCTCGAAGCTGCGATGAACGGGGAAGAGTGCGAAGCCTGCCAGTAAGCAATGACTGAGACTCCTCTTGGCGACCAGAACGGTGCCGAATTTCTGCGAACGGCGAGCCGTGAAGAGCCGCCGGAGCAGGCGAATCGTTTACGCCCGGAGGATTTTTCGTCCTTTACCGGACAGCGGAAAACCGTAGACCGGTTGCAGGTCATGGCTCGCGCGGCGAAAACCCGTGGCGACTCCCTCAATCACGTTCTTCTCAGCGGTCCTCCAGGATTGGGAAAAACCACGCTTGCCCACATCCTAGGGGCGGAGATGGGGGTAAATGTCCGGGTTATCTCCGGCCCGGTCATCGATAAGCCAAGCGATCTGGCTGGAGTTCTCACCTCACTGGAAGAGGGAGAGATTCTCTTCATTGACGAAATTCATCGGATACCGAAGACGGTCGAGGAATACCTTTATACAGCCATTGAGGATTTCTACATCGATATCCTCATCGACCAAGGGCCCAACGCCCGGACCGTTCGGCTCTCCCTCCCACGATTTTGTTTGGTCGGTGCGACGACGCGTGTAGGTCTTCTCACCGCTCCGCTCCGCAACCGCTTCACGCTTCAGTCCCGACTCGAATACTACAATCGGAAGGATCTCCTGACAATCGCCGAGCGTTCTTGCCGGCTCTTGGAGCTGGAGGCGGAAGAGGGCGGCCTTTTGGAGCTGTCTTCCCGGGCGAGAGGCACACCCCGAATCCTGAACAACCTGATACTTTTCGCCCGCGATTATGCGCAAGAGCGTGCGAACGGTACCCTCACCCGAGAGACCGCCGCCGCTGCCCTTGAGATGCTGGAGATCGATGCCAACGGTCTCGATGAAATGGACAAACGTCTCTTGCGTTTCCTGGCGGAGAATTATCGGGGCGGTCCGGTCGGACTGAAGTCCTTGGCCGTCGGAGTGGGCGAGGAAGTGCAGACTCTGGAAGATGTTCATGAACCCTTCCTCATCCAAGAGGGCTACCTTCAGCGCACCGCGCAAGGTCGCATGCTGACTGCCAAAGGATGGCAGACCATCGGCCTACCAATGCCGGAGGGCTTTCAGGGCTCTTTGCTCTAAGATTGATCGGAAGCGTGGACGGAACAAAACTCCAGCCCGTGGCGTGTCCGCTTGCGGACGCCAGCGTCGTGCTTGGCCCGCAGGGTGCTGGAACGCCTCACTCCACCGTAGCAGGCGCTCGCCCTTCGATCAACTCAGGGCCTTGAGCTTGTCGAAACGGCAAGCGAGCACGCCACACACCTCACGCCTATCTGATTTGAGTCGAAATCCGACTCAATCAAAATGCGAATTTGCGGGCCTTACGACCCACTTGGGATGCTACTTGTAATTCTAAGTTGCCAAGAGGGGATGGCATGCGGTGGGATAGTGATATGACCGCAGTGCCCCAATACGAACTGGCACCCATCGATCTCCTATTGATTGGGGTTTATTTTGTGATCGTTTTGGTGATCGGATTTCGTTTGGCGGGAAAGAATAAAACCGCCGAGGATTATTTTCTCGCAGGGCGGGGTATGCTCTGGCCGTTGATCGGGGTCTCGTTGTTCGCTTCAAACATATCCTCGACTACCCTAATTGGTTTGGCCGGAGACGCCTATCACACCGGAATCTCCGTCTTTAACTACGAGTGGATGGCCTCAGTCGTGTTGGTGGTTTTCGCGTTCTTCATGCTTCCTTTCATTCTTCGGGCAAAAGTCTTTACCTTGCCGGAGTTTTTGGAACGCCGATTTGACGGTAGAATTCGCCTCTACTTTTCCGGGCTTACCTTGTTTCTGAACATCATCGTCGACACGGCGGGAAGCCTTTTCGCGGGAGCGCTTTTGATGAAACTGGTTTTTCCAGAAATTGACATCAGTGTAACCATCGCGGTGCTGGCTATAGTGGCAGGTCTTTACACCATTGCTGGTGGATTGGCAGCGGTGATCTACACCGATGCCCTTCAGACCGTCCTCCTTCTCATTGGTGCGGTCGTGATCTCGGTCACAGCTTTCAATCAGGTCGGAGGTTGGGAAGGGATGACCGCCGGACTCGATGAAAGCCAGCTCAGTCTGATTCGACCTTTGGGGGATCCCGGCGTTCCCTGGTTGGGACTTTTGACGGGGGTGCCTTTGCTCGGCTTTTATTTTTGGTGTACGAACCAATTCATGGCTCAACGCGTTCTCAGCGCAAAAGATGTGAACCACGGGCGCTGGGGAGTGCTTTTCGCCGCATTGCTCAAGTTGCCAGTGCTTTTTCTCATGGTACTGCCGGGCACCATGGCAATCCATTTATTTCCGGAACTGCCGGATCCGAATCTTGTCTACCCGACCCTGATGTTTGAACTACTGCCCGCGGGATTGCTGGGGTTGGTGATGGCAGGATTCGTAGCGGCTCTGATGTCGCAGATCGATTCCACGCTCAATGCGGCGTCCACTCTGGTGACCATGGATTTCGTGAGAAAGTGGAAGCCGGGCCTCGACGGTCGGGTCCTGATGAAAATCGGGCGTTGGGTGACGCTGGTCTTTATGGTTTTAGCGGCCCTCTGGGCACCCATGATCGAAAATTTCAGCTCGCTCTTTAAATACCTCCAGATGGTTCTTTCCTACACGGTCCCCCCCATTGTAGCCGCCTACCTGGCAGGGGCGTTCTGGAAGCGTGCGAATGCCCGGGGAGCGTGGGCTGGGGTGCTCGTTGGAACGGGTTGCGGTGTGATTCTGTTTCTGGCTAACGGTGTGTTCGGCTGGACAGACCTTCACTTTCTCTATGTGGGCCCGATTCTGTTTCTAGTTTCTGCGGTAGCGCTAGTGGTTGGCAGCCTTCGAGGTGAGTCGCCCGGCAAGGAGCAGCAGGCGCTTGTTTGGACTATGGAGTTTTATCGTGCGGAGAGCCGTGAGATGGCTGGAATCTCCTGGTGGAAGAACTACCGTATCCTTTCCGTGCTGCTACTTATCGCAACTGGGGTTTTGGTCTTAGTCTTTGCTTGATCATTCGTGTCAGGATTAGAGCTCTCGGATCTGCATGTTTCGGATCCAGAACTCATCGCCGTGATCTTGGATCAGAATTGGGCCCTCCCAAGAACCAAAGCCATCGTGTTGGCTGTATTTACTGTTTTCGAAGGCAGTGCGCCATACGTCAGACCCGTATTCGACATCGATGATCAGGGTTCCATTCAT
>Ga0222662_1000194_pt1 | contig 56625 bp, 57 predicted proteins | sample AntAcemetagen600_FD_179821 | JGI IMG/M metagenome (GOLD analysis project Ga0222662, IMG submission 179821) | Saline water microbial communities from Ace Lake, Antarctica - #600 | ecosystem: Environmental > Aquatic > Non-marine Saline and Alkaline > Saline | place: Antarctica: Ace Lake... | reverse complement strand
CGGCGTAGACAACTACACGTTCAACGGCGGCGGAGCGTTCTGCCAGCCCGGCGATCTGGAGCCGCTGAACTGGGTCTCTGGCCGCGCGTTCGTGCCGCTCAGCGACGGCGTCTGCCTCAACTACCAGGAGTCCCAGCCGCCCCAGGCCGATGACTTCTCGGCGCAGTTCCTGATGGTGGTCGCCAACCCGTCGGAGGAGGAGGCGACCTTCCGCATCTCCGCCACCAACGTGCCCAACTTCCCCGAGCCGGGGATCCCGCTGAACCCGGCGATGGCGCAGCAGTCGCAGTGGCAGACCTTGCCGGGCATGCAGCGCACGGCCCCGCCGGCGAAGAAGCGCGCGCGCACCTCGGCGCCGAAGGCCTCGGGCCCCATCCCGTACACGGGCGTGCCGGGCAGCCAGATGCCGACGCTCTCGCGGCAGCTCGCCGACGCGATGGCGCAGCGCTGGGAGAACGAGCGCAACAACCCCGGACAGCCCGCGGGCTTCAACCCGCCGCAGCTGACCTGCGCGCCGGACCTGACCGCGGCCGACGTCAACAGCGACGCGCGCAACTTCTTCTTGCGCAACGAGCTCGAGTCCGAGGACCGGATCACCCGCGCGGCCAACCTGCGCGCTCTGGGCGACACCATCGCCATCTACGTCGATGAGGAGACGCCCATGGACGTCGACCTCGACTGCGACGATCCCAACAACCCGGTGGACGCCAATCCGCTGCCGGCGTTCGGATTCAACAACTGCGATCTCGAGCAGATCGTCGACATCGTCGACCAGAACATCTACCCGACGCTGACGTCCCTGTACGGCGAGCCGAGCGACGTGGACGAGGACTGCCGGGTGACGGTGTTCCTCAGCCACCGCCTGAACTCGCTGACCGCCGGGGAAGAGGACGCTGCGGGCAACGTCGTGCGCTCGTTCACCGAGCCCGAGATCGACCTGTGGGAGCGCAACCTGACGGAGAACCCGTTCAGCAACGAGGAGGAGATCCTCTACGTGTACGCGCCGGACCCGGTGGGCTTCTGGGGCAACCCGGTGCAGTTGGCGCAGTACCTCAACTTCCAGGTCGCGGGCTCCATCTCGGTGGCCCTGCAGAACCTCATCTCCTACTCGCGCCACCGCGGCGTGGCCAAGGAGCTGTTCGATCCTCTCGACGCCAACGACGTCGCCGCGCCGGACGCGGAAGAGGACTGGCTGAACGACGCGATGGGCTTGCTCGCCGCGGACATGGCCGGCTTTGGCTCCATCGCGTTCCAGGACGCGTGGATCTACCTGGATCGCAGCCACCTGTTCCCGCTGATCGAGGCGAATGAGATCGGTGACTTCGAGGACCGCGGCGGTCAGTACCTGTTCGCCCGGTACCTGTTCGACCTGTTTGGTGAGGTGGTGATCAGCCAGATCATCGACAGCGAGGGCACGGGCACGGACACGCTGGAGAGCATCATCGCTCCGATGGAGCTCGATGAGTTCATCCTGCAGTGGGCGACGGCGATGGCGGTGTCTGGCATCACCAACGATGCCGGCGGCCTGCTGGTGCCCGACGCGGTGATCCCGAACTTCAAGAGCAGCGCGAACGTGAACGTGCAGGACCCGGTGAACCCGGTGCCGGGCGAGCTGTTCGGCGCCAACGACTTCCAGCAGGGGTTCAACGTGCGCGGGATCAACCGGGTGTACGCCGGTGGCGCGGAGGCTGGCGGCGCGACGGAGCTTCTGGCGCGGCGCGTGCGCACCGAGAACCTCGACCCGCTGGTGTTCCACCCGCAGGCGGACTTCTTCGGCGTGGTGGCCGGGAACTACGGCGTGACGCTGGTGCTCATCTCCGGCCTCGAGCAGCCTGTGAACTACCTCATCGTGGAGACCGAAGGCGGCGCGGAGCTGCTCGGAAACGTCATCCGCATCGACGACACCGATCCCGCCGCCATGGCGGTGACGCTCGAGGACGTGGACGGCGCGAAGATCACGACGATCCGCGCGCTGGGCGACGCGGCGAACAACGAGCTGGATCCGACGGGCGCGGAGCGCCGGGTGATCGGTCGCATCGACGACAGCGGTCAGTTCGAGGTGTTGGTGTCGGCTGAGTCGCCGGATCTGCCGGACGGCGACGACGACGACAGCGCGTTTGGCGACGACGACGACAGCGCGTTTGGCGACGACGACGACAGCGCGTCTCCTGCCCGTGCCGAGGGCGACGACGACGACTCGGCGACCGAGGAAGAGGAAGTGGAGATCGCGGACACGGACCGGTACAGCTTCACGCTGTCGTCTACGACGACGGTGGGCGTGTGGGCGGACCGTCGGTACAGCTCTCTGAGCGGCGACACGGCGCTGGAGGACCCGTTCTTGGCGGTGATCCCCGCGACGGACGTGCCCGATGCGTTCAACTACCTGCAGTGGGACTTCGGACCGAGCTTCGGGGTGTGCCCGGATCCGGGCACGTACATCCCTGGTGAGAGCACGTTCTTCTACCCGCTGGTGATGCTGGACTACATCGCGGCCCAGGCCAACCTGAGCAGCAACCCGGTGGTGGAGGACGACTTCGATCCGATCGTAGGCAGCGGCCCCATCGCGACGTTCACATGCGACCTGGACCACGACCAGGACGGAGTGCCGGACGATCTCGAGGCCGCGCCGGAGTCTCTGGCCGCGCAGATCATCCAGCGTCAGGCGGAGAACCTGAACGACGACCCGAACTTCTACTTGGGCACGTTCGACCTGCTCCCGGGCCCGCTGGCTCGGGACGTGTCGGTGCCGTTCTTCGACGCCTCGTTCATCGACTTCGACTCCAACGAAGAGCCCGATGACGACCGCGCGACCGCGGCGTTCGCCGCCAACGTCGGTGGCGCGGTGGTGGCTGAGGGCGAAGAGGCCATGTGGCTCGGCACCCTGCCGCCGGGCGACTACATCGTGGTCGTCGGCGGCGCCGACGGAGCGACCGGACCCTACGACCTCTCCATCCGCGTCGTCCCCCCGACCTGGCTCAACTAGCGAGTTCCCGTCCGGGAATGCCCGATCCACCCGATCTCGTCGTCGAACTTCGAACCTGCGTCGTGCGGCGTACATGAGTACGCCTCCTCGCAGTCCCTCGTTCTCCTCGACCTCGGGCGCCTCGACCATCCCCGAACTGGGAACTACCGCCAGTCCACATCCGGCTTTGCCGGACGGGAACTAGCGAGTCCGCGCCCGCGGCGCCTACAAGCGTGTAAGAGCGGCCAGGGCTTCGCGATCCAACTCGACGTAGAGGACCTTGTCCTGGGTGGCGACGACGCTGCCGGGCTTGCTCCCCTTGGGCTTGCTGACGTGCTTGACCCGGGTCCAGGTCACCTCCTCACGCGCGCCGTCTGCGAGGCCGGAGTGGGCCAGGGCGAGCTGCGCGGCGAGCACGAGCAGTGTCGGTGCGGGGCTCTTCCCGGGATCGCGCACCACCACGTGGGCCCCCGGTCGTCCTCGGACATGCAGCCAGACGTCGTTCCCTCGGCTGTGACGTTGGGTGAGCTGGTCGTTGTCCGCCGCCCCGCGCCCGACCCGGATCTCATGCCCCGAAGGAGTCCGCCAGGCGGTGTAGGGCAGCCGCGGTCCCTCCCGGCGGCCCCGTGACTGGGCAGCGGCTCCAGGCAGAAGCTCGTCGACCATCTCGATGGCCGACTCCTCATCTTCCTCCATCAGCTCCGCCAGGGCCTCGACTTCCTCTAGCGCAGCCAGGGTGGCCCGGAGTCGCTCCTCCCCTGCAGTCTGGGCCCGCTCCGCCCGCCGGGCGCGGGAGAACGCACGGGCAACCAGCTGCGAGGGCTCGAGAGCGGGATCGGTCGGAACCGTGACCGTGGGCTGATCCGGCGCGGCCCAGTCCGTCACGTCCACGGATCGCTGGCCCTTGCGCAGGAGGTGGAAGCTCCCCTGCAGGAGCTCCGCGGTCCGGCGCAGTGGGGCGGGGGACCCGATCTTTTGCAGATCGCTGCGCTGCCGCTTGGTCAGACGCCGAAGCTCCTTCCGACGTCGGGTGAGGCGGCGGGTTGCCTCTGCGCGGGCCGCGCCGCAGTGTAGCTGCGTCTCCCGGGCGACGTAGACCTGGCGGACCGCGTCGTGGCCGTTGAGCCCCGCGCGACTCCCTATATCGGTCCACTCGCCGCGCTCCCCGGGTGGCTCCCACCGTTCGCCGCGTCCGGCGGACGACCCGGGCCGTCTGGGAGACCCGGCCCGCCCCAGAACCCGGTCCTCCCCATCGAGCAACACGATGTTTCCGCCTGCCCCATACAGCTCCAGAACGATGGACCTACGCGACTCCTCGCTCGCGATGTCGAGTCGCATGATCCGCTCCCCGGCGAGCTGGGCGACTCGCCGGATCGTGCCGCGCACCTCCTTGCGCAGCAGGCCCTGGAACGCCAGCGACTCCTTGGGGTTGGGGGGGGCCTTGTCGATCAGGTGCAACCGACCGAGCGCTGGGGCAGCGCAGAGCAGGAGCCACGAGGTGGCGCCGGGCTGCCGAAGCGCGAGCACGACGCGATCGCGATCGGGCACACGAGCCTGTTGGACGACCGCCCCGAGCAGCGTGTCGTGCAGCTCCTCGAGGATGGTCGCGAGCTCATCGCGTGTCACTGTCACGGCGCCCTCGCATTCTCGCTTGCTCTACCCTGCGCCGGTTCGGTGCTCCGTCGCGCCGCTCTTCGGGTACTGAGAGGCTTCATGATCGCACGCCGCATCCGCGTTCTCCTCCTCGCCGCGGTCTTGACCGCCGCGGGGATCGCCACCGCCACCGATCTGCCACCTCTGGACGCGCTGGTCGGGCGGATCTCGATGGCTCTGGGCGGGCCAAATGGCGGGCTCAAGACCTTGAATGCAGCGCCCGCGCTGGAGCTGGTCTTCCGGCGCACGGTTCGGGCGAGTCACAGCGCGACCGAGATCACCGCCGACCATCGCTACGTCGAGATCGGCGACAAGCAGCGAATCGATGTGCGTGTGGTGGATGGCAAGGGCAAGGACTCCGCCTCCGTGGTGGACGAGACAGCCTGGCTGATCGTGGACGACGAAGCCCACGACGCCGAGCCCTCGTCGGTCCGCGCGCAGCTGGGAGAGTTTGATCCTCGGCGCCTCTGGTCGGTGCCGCTGGCGCTGGCGGCGGAGGGGCGGTCGATCCTCCAGGCAGCCTCTCTCGAGGTCACCGGACGTGAGAAAGATGACAGCGGCGGCGAGCTGCTGGTGATGGTGGGCAAGAACGAAGACGGGGAGCAGACCTCCCGGCTCGTGGTGGACGCGAAGACCTACCGGCCGACCAACGTGCAGTTCGTCTCGAGCAGCGGAGACGTCGAGTACCGGTACAGCGACTACCGTCAGGTCGCTGATGGGCTCGTGGTGCCCTTCACCCGAGAGTTCTTCAGAAACGGCAAGCGCGTGAGCCGGACCGAGGTCGTCTCCCTCAAGCTGAAGGCCCCGCAGGACGAGCCCTCGCTCTTCGATCGCTCGGTCACAAAGCTGGGAGCGGTGTCGTCGCCAAAGGGCAACAAGTAGCTCCCGACTGGAGACCTGCCGATCGAACAGCGAGGTCGATCGCGCGCTTCGCCGAAGCCCGCTTGACACACCTGGGGGGCACGTGTAAAAGCCGTCGTCCACCGACTTGGCCTCTGTTCGCAGCGGTTTTTTCGGGGGGACGGCCTCAGCGGAGAATGACTCGCTGGCGTGGCTCAACTGGTAGAGCAGCTGATTTGTAATCAGCAGGTTACGGGTTCGAGTCCTGTCGCCAGCACCATTCGCAGCCGGTCGGTGCTCTTTTCAACACAGTTTTCGGAGGGATGCCCGAGTGGCCAATGGGAGCAGACTGTAAATCTGCCGGCGTACGCCTACGGAGGTTCGAATCCTCCTCCCTCCACCATCGAATTTTCATGCGGGAATAGCTCAGTTGGTAGAGCATCAGCCTTCCAAGCTGAGGGTCGCGGGTTCGAACCCCGTTTCCCGCTCCACATTTTCAATCCCCCAAATGCCCACGTAGCTCAGTGGTAGAGCACTTCCTTGGTAAGGAAGAGGTCACCGGTTCAAACCCGGTCGTGGGCTCCAGCCAACAAACGCGTAGTTTCCTGGAGTCGAGAAAGTCATGGCTAAGGCAAAGTTTGTCCGTAGCAAGCCCCACGTCAACATCGGCACGATTGGCCACGTTGACCACGGCAAGACCACCCTCACCGCGGCGATCACGCGGATTCAGTCTCTTCGCGGTCTCGCGGAGAAGATGAACTTCGATCAGATCGACAAGGCCCCCGAGGAGAAGGCGCGCGGCATCACGATCGCGACCTCCCACGTGGAGTACGAGTCTGAGGTTCGTCATTACGCGCACGTCGACTGCCCCGGGCACGCCGACTACGTGAAGAACATGATCACCGGTGCTGCCCAGATGGACGGCGCGATCCTGGTGGTGTCTGCGGCCGACGGCCCGATGCCCCAGACGCGTGAGCACATCCTGCTCGCCCGTCAGGTCGGCGTTCCGTACATCGTGGTGTTCCTCAACAAGTGCGACATGCTCGACGACGAAGAGCTGCTCGAGCTGGTGGAGATGGAAGTCCAGGAGCTGCTCGAGAAGTACGAGTTCCCCTCGGACTGCCCCATCGTTCGTGGCTCGGCGCTCCAGGCGCTCGAGAACGGCACTGGCGCGGACGACGATCCTGCTTCGATGCCCATCATCGAGCTGGTCAAGGCTTGCGACGACTACATCCCGGAGCCCGAGCGCGAGCTCGACAAGCCGTTCCTGATGCCGGTCGAAGACGTGTTCACGATCTCTGGTCGCGGCACGGTCGCGACGGGTCGCATCGAGCGCGGCACGCTGCGAGTCGGTGAAGAGATCGAGGTCGTCGGTATCCGCGCCACGCAGAAGTCGACGTGCACGGGCGTCGAGATGTTCCGCAAGCTGCTCGACGAGGGCCACGCTGGCGACAACGTCGGTGCGCTGCTCCGCGGTTTGAAGCGCACGGACATCGAGCGCGGCCAGGTCCTGGCGCACCCGAAGACGGCCACGCCTCACACGCACTTCACCGCCAAGGTGTACGTGCTGACCAAGGAAGAGGGCGGCCGTCACAAGCCGTTCTTCCCCGGTTACCGCCCGCAGTTCTACTTCCGTACGACGGACGTGACCGGCGACATCACCCTCGCTGAGGGTGTCGAGATGGTCATGCCCGGCGACGACATCGAGATCACTGTCAACCTGATCAACCACATCGCCATGGAGGAGGGGCTTCGCTTCGCCATCCGTGAAGGCGGCCGCACCATCGGCGCCGGCGTTGTATCCAAGATTATCGAGTAACTAGAGACGCAGGGTCGTAGCTCAGTTGGTAGAGCAGCGGATTCCAAATCCGCAGGCCCCGGGTTCGAATCCTGGCGGCCCTGCCATAAATCGAGGGCGAGAGCCTGAGATTTCGTAGCCCCGGAGACGGGAACTGCGATGAAGAGGGCGCCCGGAACTTCCGGGCGCCCGCTCGTCGCAGAGGGCCAAGAACGAAGGGACCATGATGAGCAATCGACGAGTGCTCCTCTTCTGCTGGCTGGCGCTGAGCGTCATCCTTTGGAAGGTCTTCGCTGACGGCCTGGGCTGGGGCTTCGGCTTCGCGGGAGTCGCGAACCCCAAGTTCGGCGCTGGGCTCGACGCCGCGGGATTGATCGCAGTGGCCGTGGCCGCGGCGATCGCGGTCGTTCTCTGGAAGCGCAAGGAGGTCTACGACTTCTGTTTTGAGACCATCGACGAGACGCGCAAGGTCGTCTGGCCGAACAAGAAAGAGACCCGGGACAACACGATCGTCGTCATCATCACCTCGGTGATCATGTCGCTGATTCTCGGCTTCTTCGACCTCATCTGGGCCAAGCTCAGCAACTTCATCCTGACCGCCTGAGCCTGAGAGAGACACATGGACGACAGCATGGCCTGGTACATCGTCAACACGTTCTCGGGATACGAGAACAAGGCTCGGCTCGCGCTCGAGGAGCGCATCCGATCGTTGGGTAAGGAGGATGACTTCGGTCAGATCCTTGTTCCCGAGGAGGAGGTGGTCCAGCGCACCAAGACCGGACAGACCCGCAACATCAAGAAGCGGTTCTTCCCGGGCTACATCCTCGTGGAGATGTACCTCGACAACGAGACGTGGCACCTGGTGACGAACACCGCGAAGGTGACCGGATTCGTGGGTGGCGACAGCCGCAACCCGCCTCGAGTGCCACAGCACGAGGTCGACCGCATCCTGGGCCAGATGGAGGAGGGCGCGGAGACTCCGACGCCGAAGATGGAGTTCGACAAGGGCGATCAGGTCCGTGTCGTCGAAGGCCCCTTCGCGAACTTCAACGGCGTGGTCGACGAGGTCCGGCCGGAGAAGGGCAAGTTGCTCGTCATGGTGAGCATCTTCGGGCGTGCCACGCCCGTCGAGCTCGACTTCCTGCACGTGCAGCGAACCTGACGCCCCTAACGAATTTCACCGAGAACAAGGAGAACGACCATGGCAAAGAAGGTCGCCGGATTCATCAAGCTGCAGATTCCCGCCGGAAAGGCGAACCCTTCGCCCCCCGTTGGCCCCGCACTGGGCCAGCACGGTGTGAACATCATGCAGTTCTGCAAGGCGTTCAACGCCGCAACTCAGGACATCGAGGCGGGTCTCACGACCCCCGTCGAGATCACGGTCTTCGCCGACCGTTCGTTTGAGTTCAAGACGAAGACGCCGCCCGCGGCCGTCCTCATCCTGAAGGAAGCGAAGCTCAAGAAGGGCTCTGGCGAGCCCAACAAGAGCAAGGTCGGCAAGATCACCGAGGCCCAGGTTCGCAAGATCGCGGAGATCAAGCTGCCTGACCTGAACACCACCGATGTTGAGCAGGCCATGAGCTCGGTGCGCGGAACCGCGCGCTCCATGGGCGTTCGCGTCGTCGGATAACAACCCCGTCGGCATCTGCCGACTCACCCATGCGGGAGGGCGCCCATCGAGGTGCTCGTTTGACCGCAGGAGGTAATGACTATGCCGAAGCGCGGCAAAAACTATCGCAAGGTCGTCGAGGGTTTCGACTCCGAGCAGACCTACACGGTCCCCGAGGGGGTCGCGATCCTGAAGAAGCTCCACACCGTCAAGTTCGACCAGTCCGTCGACATTGCGGTGCGTCTGGGCGTTGACCCTCGCCACGCAGACCAGATGGTCCGCGGAGCGGTGGCGTTGCCGCACGGCACGGGCAAGACCGTTCGTATCCTGGTGTTCGCCAAGGGCGACAAGGTGGCGGAGGCCCGAGAGGCCGGTGCCGACTTCGCAGGTGGGCCGGAGCTCGTCGAGAAGATTCAGGGTGGCTGGCTCGACTTCGACAAGGTCGTGGCCACGCCGGACATGATGGGCCAGGTCGGCCGCATCGGTCGGGTCCTCGGGCCGCGTGGCCTGATGCCGAACCCCAAGACCGGAACGGTCACGTTCGACGTGGCGCGGACGGTGGGCGAGCTCAAGGCGGGCAAGATTGACTTCCGGGTCGAGAAGGCCGGCATCGTGCACGCGCCTGTCGGCCGCATGAGCTTCAGCGAAGACCAGTTGGCAGCCAACATCAGCGTTCTCCTCGATACCCTGATGCGGCTGAAGCCTGCTTCTGCCAAGGGCACCTACATGAAGAGCATCACGGTTTCCGGGACAATGACCCCGGGGGTGCGAATCGACGCCGCTGGCGCCGCCAAGGCCCGGGCCTAAGGCCAGGAAGGGGATCAGACATGGACCGCACTAGCAAAGAGCAGTTTGTAGAGAGCTTCAGCGAGAAGCTCTCCCGCGCCCGCCTGGGTGTCGTCGCCGACTACAAGGGCCTCGACGTGAAGACCCTCACCGAGTTCCGTAAGCGCCTCGCCAACGAGGATGCGGAGTTCGCGATCGTCAAGAACCGGCTCGCCAAGCGCGCCGTCGCCGAGACCGACTTCGCGTCGATCAGCGAGTTCTTGACGGGACCCAACGCCGTGCTCCTCGGGTTCGACGCAGTCGTGGAGGCCGCCAAGGCCATCACGGAGTTTGCGAAGGACAACGAGGCCCTCGAGCTCAAGGGCGCCGTCCTCGACGGCAAGGCCCTGACCAACGAGCAGTTGATCGCGCTGGCGGATCTACCGAGCAAGGAGGTCCTCCAGGCCATGCTGCTCGGTGTCCTCAACGCTCCGGCACGCAACCTGGTGAGCCTGCTCGCCAATGTGAACCGGCAGCTGCTCAACGTCCTGGTTGCCTACAAGGACAGCCTGGACGAGTAACTCCGAACCGCCGGGAAGTCCCCCGGCTCCCTACCGCGTGGCCAGCATGGTGTTGGTGGCGCACACGCAACGGTGGATGGACTCTCGTTCCACCGCGCGAAGACCATAGCTGGACCCAAGGAGGCCTTAATCATGGCTATCGAGCGAACTGACGTGATCGACTTCATCAAGAACATGACCGTGCTGGAGCTCAGCGAGCTCGTGAAGGAGCTCGAGGATGTCCTCGGCGTCTCCGCCGCGGCCCCGACGGCCATCATGGCCGGCCCCGCCGGCGGTGGCGCTGCCGCCGCCGAGGAGCAGACTGAGTTCGACGTCGAGCTGACCGCGGCTGGCGACAAGAAGATCCAGGCCATCAAGGTGACCCGCGAGGTGACCGGTCTGGGGCTCAAGGAGGCCAAGGCCTTCGTCGAGGAGGCGCCCAAGGTCGTCAAGTCGGGCCTGTCCAAGGACGAGGCCGAGGCGATCAAGGCCAAGTACGAGGCGGTCGGCGCTTCCTGCACGATCAAGTAGTTGTCGGCGCTTCGGCGCTGATGCACGGCTCGGCGGGCCCTCGCATGTGTGAGGGCCCGCCCACCCGTCTCCAGTTCGCGGCATCGGCCGCAACTGAGGCACGCCTGGCAAGGCACCCTTTTTTGGGCTTTGGCCCACCCCGTCCGGGCGCGTCCCGGGCAACTCGCGGTGACTCGACCCTTACGTCACCGCTGCATTGACCCTTCAAGGGAGTCTCGATGCCCCGCTCGCTGCTTGCGAACAATGCCCGTTTCCGTCGTTCCTTCGAGAAGATCGAGAAGGTCATCGACGTTCATAACCTCATCGAGATCCAGAAGAAGTCGTACGCCGACTTCCTTCAGGCGGACGTCGACCCCGGTGGACGTGAGAACCATGGCCTTCAGGCCGTGTTCAACAGCGTCTTCCCGATCGAGGACTTCAACCAGACGGCGAGCCTGCAGTTCGTCTCGTTCACCTTCGAGAAGCCGAAGTACGAGGTCGATGAGTGCCGCCAGCGTGGCATGACCTACGCGGCTCCCCTCAAGGTGACCGTGCGTCTCGTCGTGTGGGACGTGGACGAGGAGACCGAAGCCCAGAACATCCGCGACATCAAGGAGCAGGAGGTCTACTTCGGCGAGCTTCCGATCATGACGGAGAACGGCACGTTCATCGTCAACGGAACCGAGCGCGTCGTGGTGTCTCAGCTGCACCGGTCGCCTGGCGTGTTCTACAACCAGCAGAAGAAGACCACCTACTCGGGCAAGGTCATGTTCTCGGCTCGGATCATCCCGAACCGCGGTTCGTGGGTCGACCTCGAGTTCGACAGCAAGGACCTGCTGTACGTGCGGATCGACCGCCGTCGCAAGCTGCCGATCACGGTGCTCCTGCGGGCCCTCGGATACGACACCGAGCAGATTCTCAACTACTTCTACGACACCGAGCGGATCTTCATCGAGGGCGACACGCTCTCGAAGGAGTTCAACCCGGCTCTGCTCGTCGGTCTCAAGACCCCGGTCGAGATCACTGGCGAAGACGGCACCGTGTTCGTCAAGGAAGGCAAGAAGGTCACCCGCGCCGCCATCAAGAAGATGACGAAGGCGGGCCTGCAGCGCATTCCGATGCTCGAGGACGAGATGCTGGGCGAAGACACGCCGGGCGGTCCGAAGGTCGCGGCGCACGACGTCGTCGACATGAACACCGGTGAGATCATCGTTGAGTGCAACGAAGAGGTCACCATCGAGGCGCTCCAGCAGATCCGCGAGCGCGGCATCACTGAGTTCGAGGCGCTGTTCATCGACAACATGAACGTGGGTAGCTTCCTGCGCGACACGCTGCTCATCGACAAGATCAGCAGCACCGAAGAGGCGATCATTGAGATCTACCGTCGCCTGCGTCCCGGCGACCCGCCGACGTACGAGACGGCTCTGGCCTTCTTCGAGAACCTGTTCTTCAACGAGGAGCGCTACGACCTGAGCAAGGTTGGCCGCCTCAAGGTGAACCACAAGCTCAACGTCGATGTGCCGCTCGAGCAGACGACCCTCACCCGCGACGACATCATGCGGGCGGTGCGGTACCTCATCGAGCTCCGCAACGGCAACGGCGAGATCGACGACATCGACCACCTCGGCAACCGCCGGGTGCGGCCGGTCGGCGAGCTCCTCGAGAACCAGTTCCGCATCGGACTGGTCCGTATGGAGAAGGCCATCAAGGAGCGCATGAGCCTCTCGGAGATCGAGACGCTGATGCCGCACGACCTGATCAACGCCAAGCCGGTGTCGGCCGTGATCAAGGAGTTCTTCGGCAGCAGCCAGCTCTCCCAGTTCATGGACCAGACGAACCCGCTGAGCGAGGTGACTCACAAGCGTCGTCTGTCGGCCCTCGGGCCTGGCGGTCTGACCCGCGAGCGCGCCGGATTCGACGTGCGCGATGTGCACGCCACTCACTACGGCCGCATCTGCCCCATCGAGACTCCGGAAGGTCCGAACATTGGCCTGATTGCGTCGCTCTCGACGTATGCGCGGGTCAACGAGTACGGATTCATCGAGACCCCGTACCGGATGGTTGGCGACTCCATCGTCTCGAACAACGTCGAGTTCCACTCGGCGCTCGACGAAGAGAACCAGATCATCGCGCAGGCGAACGGAAACCTCGCGCCGGACGGTCGCTTCATCGACGAGCGCATCTCCGCTCGTGGCGCGGGGGGTGACTTCACCATCGTTCCGCCCGAGGAAGTCACCCGGATGGACGTCAGCCCGAACCAGTTGGTTTCGGTGGCAGCGTCGCTCATTCCGTTCCTGGAGCACGACGACGCGAACCGCGCGTTGATGGGTTCCAACATGCAGCGCCAGGCGGTGCCTCTGATCAAGACCCAGGCGCCGTTCGTCGGGACTGGGATCGAGCGCTACGTGGCGCGGGACTCCGGCGTGACCGTCGTAGCCCGCCGCCCTGGCGTGGTCGAGTCCGTGGACGCGACCCGCATCGTGATCAAGACGGAGGACGAAGAGGATTCGAGCGAGGTCGGCGCCGAGATCGACATCTACAACCTCTTCAAGTTCCGTCGCTCCAACCAGAGCACCTCGATCAACCAGAAGCCGATTGTCCGCAAGGGTGACTGGGTCGAGGCTGGCGACGTCATCGCTGACGGACCGGCGACGGAGATGGGCGAACTCGCGCTGGGCGCAAACGCCCTCGTGGCCTTCATGCCCTGGGGTGGTTACAACTACGAGGACTCTATCCTCATCTCCGAGCGCCTCGTGCGGGATGACGTCTTCACCTCGATTCACATCGAGGAGTTCGAGGTCGCTTCGCGAGACACCAAGCTCGGCAAGGAGGAGATCACCCGGGATATCCCGAACGTCGGCGAAGAGGCTCTCAAGGAGCTCGATGAGTCGGGCGTCGTGCGCCTCGGCGCCGAGGTGAAGTCGGGAGACATCCTGGTCGGCAAGATCACTCCGAAGGGTGAGACCCAGCTCTCCCCAGAGGAGAAGCTGCTTCGCGCCATCTTCGGCGAGAAGGCCGGCGATGTTCGTGACACGTCACTGCGGGTCTCGCCCGGTGTGGTCGGCACGGTCATCGGTGCGAAGATCTTCTCCCGTGAGGGAGTGGAGAAGGACGAGCGCGCTCGTCAGATTCAGAACGCTGAGATCGCCCGCATCCTCAAGGATCAGGACGAGGAGATGCGCACCATCATCTCGTCTGCCGAGCGCAAGCTCGTGACCCTGCTGAGCGGCCAGAAGGCGGCGTCGGACATCAACGACGACGAGACCGGCGAGCTCTTCATCAAGAAGGGCGACACCTACACGCCCGAGTCGATTCGTCAGCTTCCTCTGTCCATGTGGCAGGAGGTCGCGGTCGTCGGCGGTGAGCAGGTCGAGGAAGACATCTCGCGTCTCATCGAGGCCGTCGGCGAGCAGCTGGAGCTGATCGAGATGGTGTTCGAGGGCCGCATCGAGCGTCTCAAGCAGGGCGACGAGCTGCCTCCGGGCGTCATCAAGCTGGTCAAGGTCTACATCGCCATCAAGCGTAAGCTGAGCGTTGGCGACAAGATGGCCGGCCGCCACGGCAACAAGGGCGTCATCAGCAAGATCCTCGCAACCGAGGACCTGCCGTACATGCCTGACGGTCGTCCGGTGGACATCGTGCTCAACCCGCTGGGCGTGCCTTCGCGCATGAACGTGGGACAGATTCTCGAGACCCACCTCGGGTGGGCCGCGAAGGGAATCGCGACCCAGCTGACCGACATGATCGAAGAGCACACGAAGCCAGCGGCGCTTCGGGGCTACCTGAAGGACCTCTACAAGGGGAACAAGGAGCTCATCGGCTTCCTGGACAAGTGCGACGACGACGAGGTCGTTGCCTTGGCCGAGAAGTGCGCAAACAAGGGCGTGTTCTTCGCGAGTCCTGTCTTCGAGGGCGCGGCAGAGACCGAGATTCGGGCGATGCTGACCCACGCGGGCTACCCGGAGACGGGTCAGGTCACGCTGTTCGATGGTCGCACCGGCGTTCCGTTCGATCAGCGCATCACCATCGGCGTGATGTACATGCTGAAGCTGCATCACCTGGTGGATGACAAAATCCATGCTCGGAGCATCGGGCCATACTCGCTCGTGACCCAGCAGCCGCTCGGTGGTAAGGCGCAGTTCGGTGGACAGCGTCTCGGCGAGATGGAGGTCTGGGCAATGGAGGCGTACGGCGCCGCCTATGGACTCCAGGAGTTCCTGACCGTGAAGTCAGACGATGTCGTGGGTCGTACGCGGATGTACGAGTCCATCGTCAAGGGTGAGAACGTGTTGGATGCGGGTCTGCCCGAGTCCTTCAACGTGCTCGTCAAGGAGCTCCAGTCTCTGGCGCTCGACGTGCAGCTCATTGAGGACAAGGACGCCGCCGTCCGTAGCTGATCGCTCTTCGGTTTCATCTTCTCAGACACATAACGCACCCTCTGGAGGGTCCAGTCTTGCGAGATCTCTACAACCTCTTCGACCGTCCGAAGAACCCGATCAACTACAGCGCCGTTCGCATCGCCCTTGCCAGCCCGGAGAAGATCCGGTCCTGGTCCTATGGCGAGGTGAAGAAGCCTGAGACCATCAACTACCGGACGTTCAAGCCGGAGCGGGATGGCCTGTTCTGCGCCCGGATCTTCGGACCGGTCAAGGACTACGAGTGCATCTGCGGCAAGTACAAGCGCATGAAGCACCGCGGCATCACGTGCGAGAAGTGCGGTGTCGAGGTGATCCAGAGCAAGGTGCGTCGTGAGCGTCTCGCCCACATCAGCCTCGCCACCCCCGTGGCGCACATCTGGTTCCTCAAGAGCCTGCCCAGCCGCATCGGCAACATGCTCGATGCGCCGCTGAAGCAGATCGAGCGCGTGCTGTACTGCGAGAGCTACATGGTCACCGACCCCGGTGCCAGCACGCTCGTCCCTGGGCAGATCGTGTCCGAGGAGGAGTACCAGGAGGCGATCGCCGAGTTCGGCTGGGACACCTTCAAGGTCGGCATGGGCGGCGAAGTCATCCGGGACATCCTCTCGGAGATCGACTGCGCTGCGCTGGCCGCCGAGCTCCGTCAGGACATGAAGACGGCGACGTCAGAGGCTGCGCGCAAGAAGCTCGCGAAGCGCCTGAAGACCATCGAGGCATTCCGTGACTCGGGCAACGAGCCCCAGTGGATGATGCTCGAGGTGGTTCCGGTCATTCCCCCGGACCTGCGTCCCCTCGTGCCGCTCGACGGCGGTCGCTTCGCGACGTCGGACCTGAACGATCTCTACCGCCGTGTCATCAACCGGAACAACCGCCTCAAGCGGCTCCAGGAGTTGAACGCGCCCGAGATCATCATCCGCAACGAGAAGCGGATGCTGCAGGAGGCCGTCGACGCGCTGTTTGACAACGGCCGCCGTGGCAAGACCTTCACGGGTCCCAACAAGCGCCCGCTGCGGTCGCTGTCCGACATGCTCAAGGGCAAGCAGGGCCGCTTCCGCCAGAACCTGCTCGGCAAGCGCGTCGACTACTCCGGCCGCTCGGTCATCGTGGTCGGCCCGACGCTGCGCCTGCACCAGTGTGGTCTGCCCAAGCAGATGGCTCTGGAGCTGTTCAAGCCCTTCATCTACAGCAAGCTCGAGGAGCGTGGCTTCGTCACGACCATCAAGGCTGCGAAGAAGTTGGTCGAGAAGGCCAAGCCGGAGGTGTGGGACATCCTCGATGAGGTCATCCGCGAGCACCCGGTGATGCTCAACCGCGCACCGACTCTGCACCGACTGGGTATCCAGGCGTTCGAGCCGGTCCTGGTTGAGGGCAAGGCGATCCGTCTGCACCCGCTCGTCTGCACCGCGTTCAACGCGGACTTCGACGGTGACCAGATGGCGGTGCACGTGCCCCTGTCGATCGAGGCCCAGATCGAAGCCCGCGTGCTGATGATGTCGACCAACAACATCCTCAGCCCGGCCCACGGCAAGCCGATCATCCAGCCGTCGCAGGACATCGTCCTCGGCGCGTACTACATGACCCGCGACCGCATCTTCGTGCGCGGCGAGTACGACCAGGAGCTGGCCGACGAGGCTGCGAAGAACGGGGAGCCCTACTTCACCGGCATCTACGGCTCGGTCGAAGAGGTTCGCCAGGCGTACGACGCCGGTGCGCTGCACCTGCACGCGCGCATCAAGCTGCGTCTCGACAAGGATCTGCTCGAGGAGGGTCGCGAGACCAAGGCGCGTCCCGTCGGAATGACGACCGCGATGATCGACACCACGTGTGGTCGTGCTTTGTTCTACGAGATCGTCCCGCGCCGCCTGCCCTTCTCCTTGTGCAACAAGGCGATGGACAAGGGGTCGCTCGGCAACCTCATCGACAAGTGCTTCCGTCTCGCCGGTCCGAAGGCCACGGTGCTCCTCGCCGATGCGCTCATGCGCCTCGGGTTTGAGCAGTCGAGCCGCGCTGGCGTGTCGATCGCGATCGACGACATGAAGATCCCGAGCACGAAGCAGAAGCTGCTCGATGAGGCATATGTCGAGGTGCGGGAGACCGAAGAGCAGTACGAGCTCGGCCTGATTACTCAGGGTGAGAAGTACAACAAGGTCGTGGACATCTGGGCGAAGGTCACCGAGGAAATCAGCAAGCAGCTGATCGATCAGATCGGCACCCAGCTGGTCCGTAGCCCTGACGGGAAGCGGGAGCGACGCATCCAGTCCTTCAACTCCATCTACATGATGGTGGACTCGGGCGCGCGTGGTTCCAACACCCAGATTCGGCAGCTCGCGGGCATGCGCGGATTGATGGCCAAGCCCTCGGGTGAGATCATCGAGACGCCCATCACCACGAACTTCCGTGAGGGGCTGACCGTTCTCCAGTACTTCATCTCCACGCACGGCGCCCGCAAGGGCCTCGCGGATACGGCGCTGAAGACCGCGAACTCCGGTTACCTCACCCGCCGCCTGGTGGATGTGGTGCAGGATTTCATCGTCGCGTCGACGAACTGCGGAACGCTGGACGGCATGTGGGTGAGGGCGCTGGTCGAGGCCGGCGAGATCATTCAGCCGCTGAGCGAGCGTATTCTCGGCCGAAGCATCGGCGAAGATGTGCTCGATCCGCACAGCAACAAGGTGCTCCTGCCCCGCGACGCGCTGGTTGATGAGGATGCCGTATTGGCACTCGATGCCGCAGGCGTAGACCGGGTGTTCATCCGCTCCCCGCTGACCTGTGAAGCCGAGCGCGGCGTGTGCGTGACCTGCTACGGACGCGACCTCGCTCGCGGCAAGCTCGTCAACATCGGAGAGGCTGTCGGCGTCATCGCCGCCCAGTCGATCGGTGAGCCGGGCACCCAGTTGACCATGCGCACCTTCCACATCGGTGGTGCGGCGACGTCGCGTGCGGCGCAGTCGACCCAGCAGGCCAAGAACAAGGGCCGGATCAAGCACATCAACGTGCGCACGATTCGGAACCGTGACGGCAAGCGGATCGTCATGAACCGCAACGGTGAGCTGCTCATCCTCGATGAGACCGGCCGTGAGAAGGAGAAGTACCCGGTGACCTATGGCGCCATCGTCCACCACGACGACGGCGACATGGTGAAGGCGGGCGAACTCCTCTCGGAGTGGGAGCCCTTCGCGGTTCCTGTCATCGCGGAGATCGCGGGCAAGATCGAGTTCGCCGACATGATTGAGGGCTCGACCCTTCAGGATGTCGTGGACGAGACCACCCACATCTCTCGTAAGGTGATCATCGAGTCGCGAGACTCGAGCCTGAAGCCGCGCCTCGTCATTCGTGCGGGCTCGGACGAGTCGGTCTACCACATGCCGATGTCGGCCAACCTGTCCGTCGAGAACGGCCAGGAGGTCCGCCCCGGCGACGTCATCGCGAGGATTCCGCGCGAGTCGGTGAAGACCAAGGACATCACCGGTGGCCTGCCCCGAGTGGCCGAACTGTTCGAGGCGCGCAAGCCCAAGGACGTCGCCGTCATCACCGAGGTTGATGGCTACGTCAGCTTCGGCAAGGACTACAAGGGCAAGCGTCGTGTCGTGGTCACCCCCGAGGGTGACGGCGAGCCCCGCGAGTACCTCATCCCCAAGGGCAAGCACATCGCTGTCCGCGAGGGTGACTACGTCCGCGCTGGCGATGCTCTGATGGACGGCGCGGTGAACCCGCACGACATCCTCAAGGTGAAGGGCGAAAAGGAACTCGCTCGGTACCTCGTGGACGAAGTGCAGGAGGTCTACCGACTGCAGGGCGTGAAGATCAACGACAAGCACATCGAGGTGGTCTGCCGCCAGATGCTGCGACGCGTGAAGATCAAGCGCCCTGGCGACACCGACTTCCTGGTCGATGAGACCGTGGAGAAGGCGAACTTCGAGGAGCACAACCAGAAGGCTCGCGAGAATGGTGAGGAGCCGGCAGTGTCCGAGCCCTTGCTGCTCGGGATCACGAAGGCGAGCCTCTCGACGGAGAGCTTCCTCTCGGCGGCTTCGTTCCAGGAGACCACCCGGGTTCTGACCCAGGCGGCTATCGAGGGCAAGATGGACTACCTGCGCGGTCTCAAGGAGAACGTGCTGATGGGCCGCCTCATCCCCGCAGGCACCGGTTACACCCGGTACCAGCAGATGGGTCTCGAGGACACCGAAGGTGCCGACAAGGCCCCCGCGGCCGCGCCGGCCGCGAGTTAGTCCAAGGAAGACGATCGTTTGACACCATAGGGTCTCCGCTGTACCTTCCGCGGGCTCTGGCCCACGGGTCAGTGGAGATTCGTCAAATTCCTGGTAATCACAGGGATTTTTCATAGAGGAGGCTCAGCCTCCAGGAGCGACAGGATGCCTACCGTCCAGCAGCTGGTCCGCAAGGGCCGTATCGACCGCGCAGAGCGCACTGCAGCGCCGGCCCTTGAGGCTTGCCCCCAGAAGCGCGGTGTCTGCACCCGCGTGTACACCACGACCCCCAAGAAGCCGAACTCGGCTCTCCGCAAGGTCGCTCGTGTGCGTCTCACCAATGGTGTCGAGGTGACCTCGTACATCCCCGGCGAGGGCCACAACCTGCAGGAGCACTCCGTGGTGATGATTCGCGGCGGTCGTGTGAAGGACCTGCCCGGTGTTCGCTACCACATCATTCGAGGCGTCCTGGACGCGACGGGCGTCAGCGCTCGTCGTCAGGGCCGCTCCAAGTACGGCGCCAAGCGCCCGAAGAAGTAGAGGAGTTCGAGATGCCTCGTCGTCGCGTAGTTCAAAAGCGTGAAATCATTCCCGATCCCAAGTACCAAGAAGTACTGGTCGCGAAGTTCATCAACACCGTCATGTTCGACGGTAAGAAGTCGGTTGCCGAGGGTGTCGTGTACGGCGCACTCGAGATGATCCAGGAGCGCCGCAACGAGGATCCGATTCGGATCTTCAAGAAGGCTCTGGAGAACGTGCAGCCGGTGGTCGAGGTGAAGAGCCGCCGAGTCGGCGGTGCCACCTACCAGGTTCCGGTCGAGGTTCGCCCGAACCGGCGGATGGCTTTGGCCATGCGTTGGGTTCGTGACTTCTCGCGCAAGCGGGCGGGTCGCTCCATGCGTGAGCGTCTGGCGAACGAGCTGATGGATGCTTCCGAAGGTCGCGGTGCCGCGGTCAAGAAGAAGGAAGACACCCACAAGATGGCTGAGGCCAACAAGGCGTTCTCGCACTACCGCTGGTAGCGAATCGAGTTCTTCAAAAGGGCCCCTGCTTCGGCGGGGGCCTTTTTGCGTTTTGCGACTGCTAATTTCCCGCCGCGTCGCTGGAGACGCGCAACCCCTGGAGGATTGAGCTGTGCCTACCGAGCTGAGCCGAGTGCGCAACATCGGGATCATGGCGCACATCGACGCCGGGAAGACGACGACCACCGAGAGGATCCTCTACTACACCGGTAGGTCGCACAAGATCGGCGAGGTGCACGAAGGCACCGCCACCATGGACTGGATGGACCAGGAGCAGGAGCGCGGGATCACGATCACGTCGGCCGCGACGACCTGCTTCTGGAATGAGCACCACATCAACATCATCGACACGCCCGGGCACGTGGACTTCACGGTGGAGGTCGAGCGCTCCCTTCGGGTCCTCGATGGCGCGATCGCGCTGTTCTCCGCGGTGGACGGCGTGGAGCCCCAGTCGGAGACGGTGTGGCGCCAGGCCGAGCGGTACAGCGTCCCGCGGATCGCCTTCGTCAACAAGATGGACCGGGTTGGCGCGGACTTCCCTGCAGTAATCGCTGACATGATCGAGCGCCTCGACGCCCGACCCGTCGCATTTCAGATCCCCCTCGGCACCGAGGACCAGCATCGCGGGGTCATCGATCTTCTGCGACAGGTGGCGATCGCCTATGACGACGACACCCTGGGCGCTGAGTTCCAGGAAGTCCCGATCCCCCCTGAGTTGATGGACGATGTGGCGGCGGCCCGCGAGACCCTGATCGAGGCGATCGTCGAGGACGACGACGAGCTCGCGATGCGGTACCTCGACGGTGAGGAGATCGCGGTCGAGGAGTACGTGACCGCGGCGCGCAAGGCGACGATCGCGATGCGCTTCGTGCCGGTCTTCTGTGGTTCGGCCTTCAAGAACAAGGGCATCCAGCCGCTGCTCGACGCGGTCATCGCCTACCTTCCTGCTCCCGTGGATCTGCCGCCCGTCAAGGGCATGAAGCCGGGCGACGAGAGCGTGGAGATCGAGCGGAAGCCTTCGGACGACGAGCCCTTCAGCGCGCTCGCGTTCAAGATCATGTTCGATCCCTTCGTCGGCACGCTGACCTTCATGCGCGTGTACTCGGGCACCTTCGAGGTCGGCAAGGCGGTGCAGAACACCTCTCGGGGCAAGAAGGAGCGCATGAGTCGTCTGCTCCTGATGCACGCCAACAAGCGCGAAGACGTCAAGGAGATCCGAACCGGCGACATCGTCGCGGCCGTGGGCCTGAAGTTCACGGTGACCGGCGACACCCTGTGCAACGTCGGAGCTCCGATTCTCTTGGAGTCGATGGAGTTCCCAGAGCCGGTCATCGATGTGGCGGTCGAGCCGCGCACAAAGGCTGATCAGGACAAGCTCGGCGAAGCGCTCGCGCGACTCGCGATCGAGGATCCGACGTTCCGCACACGTGTGGACAAAGAATCCGGACAGATGCTGATCTCAGGGATGGGCGAGCTCCACCTCGAGATCCTCGTCGAGCGTCTCAAGCGCGAATACAAGGTCAATGCGAACGTCGGCAAGCCCCAGGTCTCGTATCGGGAGACGATCGAACGGGTAGGGAAGGGCCAGGGCACGTTTGAGCGCCAGGCAGGCGGCAAGGGCCAGTACGGCCATGTCGTGATCGAACTTGAACCCGTGGACCAAGAGTTGGGTTTCTCCTTCCAGAACCTCGCTCCTCCCGAGCAGATCCCCACGGAGTATGTCTCCGCGGTCGAGACCGGCCTGCGGGAATCAATGGAGCGCGGGGTGCTCGCGGACTTTCCGATGGTCGGAGTCAAAGCGCGGCTACTCGGCGGCGCGTACCACGAGGTCGACAGCTCGGAGATCGCGTTCAAGATCGCGGCAAACATGGCCTTCCAGGAGGCATGCAAAGCCGGCTCTCCAGTGGTGCTCGAGCCGATGATGGCGTTGACGTGCACGGTCCCCGAGGACTTTGTGGGGAGCGTCATCGGGGACATCAACGCCCGCCGGGGCAAGGTCGACGGCATGACCCTCCGTGGAGGGTTGCAGGTCGTGGACGCCGAGGTTCCCCTCGCGGAGTTGTTTGGGTACGTGGGCGATCTACGATCGCTGACCCAGGGGCGTGGCAGCAAGACCATGCAGTTCCTCAACTACCAGGCGACTCCTCGCAGCGTGCAAGACGCGATCGTCATGCGGTTGCGAGGGGGGTACTGAGGTGTCGTCGGCCCTCAAAGTCGATGAGATCGATCTTTCGGGGAGCCCCGGCTTGACGTAGGCCGGCGGAACCAGCATATTCCGCGCCCCTCGTGCCCAGGAGCCCCTGAGCGCAAGGCAACAACACGAGGCCCTCGGGCTCTCGTAGCGTCCCTCACCAGTGAGAGGCGCCCTGACATCAGGCACTCCACCGGCAGGTCGGTGGACAGTGACGCGTCTCGGAGGAAGAGATGGCGAAGGCAAAGTTTGTTCGCAGCAAGCCCCACGTCAACATCGGCACGATTGGCCACGTTGACCACGGCAAGACCACCCTCACCGCGGCGATCACGCGGATTCAGTCTCTTCGCGGTCTCGCGGAGAAGATGAACTTCGATCAGATCGACAAGGCCCCCGAGGAGAAGGCGCGCGGCATCACGATCGCGACCTCCCACGTGGAGTACGAGTCTGAGGTTCGTCATTACGCGCACGTCGACTGCCCCGGGCACGCCGACTACGTGAAGAACATGATCACCGGTGCTGCCCAGATGGACGGCGCGATCCTGGTGGTGTCTGCGGCCGACGGCCCGATGCCCCAGACGCGTGAGCACATCCTGCTCGCCCGTCAGGTCGGCGTTCCGTACATCGTGGTGTTCCTCAACAAGTGCGACATGCTCGACGACGAAGAGCTGCTCGAGCTGGTGGAGATGGAAGTCCAGGAGCTGCTCGAGAAGTACGAGTTCCCCTCGGACTGCCCCATCGTTCGTGGCTCGGCGCTCCAGGCGCTCGAGAACGGCACTGGCGCGGACGACGATCCTGCTTCGATGCCCATCATCGAGCTGGTCAAGGCTTGCGACGACTACATCCCGGAGCCCGAGCGCGAGCTCGACAAGCCGTTCCTGATGCCGGTCGAAGACGTGTTCACGATCTCTGGTCGCGGCACGGTCGCGACGGGTCGCATCGAGCGCGGCACGCTGCGAGTCGGTGAAGAGATCGAGGTCGTCGGTATCCGCGCCACGCAGAAGTCGACGTGCACGGGCGTCGAGATGTTCCGCAAGCTGCTCGACGAGGGCCACGCTGGCGACAACGTCGGTGCGCTGCTCCGCGGTTTGAAGCGCACGGACATCGAGCGCGGCCAGGTCCTGGCGCACCCGAAGACGGCCACGCCTCACACGCACTTCACCGCCAAGGTGTACGTGCTGACCAAGGAAGAGGGCGGCCGTCACAAGCCGTTCTTCCCCGGTTACCGTCCGCAGTTCTACTTCCGCACGACAGACGTGACCGGCGACATCACCCTCGCTGAGGGTGTCGAGATGGTCATGCCGGGCGACGACATCGAGATTACCGTCAACCTGATCAACCACATCGCCATGGAGGAGGGGCTTCGCTTCGCCATCCGTGAAGGCGGCCGCACCATCGGCGCCGGCGTTGTCTCGAAGATCATCGAGTAGGCAAGGAATACCGACATGGCTCAGAAGATCCGCATTCGCCTCAAGGCGTACGACCACAAGCTGCTCGACAAGAGCGCGGTGGAGATCCTGGAGACGGTCACCCGAACGGGAGCCGCGGTGCGCGGGCCCATCCCGTTGCCTACCCGGATCAACAAGTACTGCGTTCTCAAGGGGCCGCACATCGACAAGAAGAGCCGCGAGCAGTTTGAGATTCGGACGCACAAGCGTCTTCTCGACATCGTGGACCACAACCAGCAGACGATCGACGCGCTGATGAAGCTCGACCTCTCTGCTGGTGTGGATGTTTCGATCAAGGTGGAACAGGGCCGCTAAAGCGGATTTCACTGCTCGGTTCTGCCGGGCGTGATTGAGAGGAGACAGGCATGGCGACCGTCACGGTCTACAACCTGAAGGGCGAAGAGACGGGCAGTATTGATCTGCCCGACGACATCTTTGCCAACGACAAGTACGACCATCTTCTACATGAGATGGTTCGATACCAGCAGGCCGCGCGCCGTCAGGGCACGCACGCCACCAAGGGTCGCTCCGCGGTCCGCGGCGGTGGTCGGAAGATGTACAAGCAGAAGGGCACGGGCCGCGCTCGTCACGGCGGAAGCCGGGCGCCGCAGTTCCGGGGCGGTGGCGTCGCCCACGGTCCCCAGCCGCGCGACTACAGCTTCAAGCTGAACAAGAAGGTCCGGCGCAACGCTCTCAAGAGCGCGATCGCCCGGCGGACGAACGGTCAGTCTCTGATCGTCTTCGATTCGCTGGACGTGCCGGAGCGCAAGACGAAGACCGTCGCGCAGCTGTTCAGCAAGTTGGGCATCGATTCGGCCCTGGTCGTCCTGCCCGCGGAGCACGAGAACTTCGCTTGCTCGGCGCGCAACATCCCGCGCATCAAGGTGCTCGGGGAGCAGGGGCTCAACGTGGAGGACATCCTCCGCCACAAGCACCTGGTCGTGAGCCAGGACACCGTCAACCGCATCCGTGAGAGGTTCTCGGCATGAGGCGCGTCGACCAAATCATCCTGCGTCCGTTGCTGACTGAGAAGTCGGCCCTGGCCACCGAAGCAAAGAACACGTACGCGTTCGAGGTCGGTGGGGATGCAACCAAGATCGAGATCAAGGAGGCCGTTGAGCGGCTGTTCGAGGTGCGCGTTGCGCACGTTCGCACCCTGATCGTTCGCGGAAAGCTCAAGCGTTTCGGCCGTCACTTCGGCAAGCGCCCGAACTGGAAGAAGGCCTACGTCACTGTCGAAGGTGACGCGGTCCTTAACGTGTACGGCGGCGCGTAAGCGTCCCCGCACCACGGAGAACTCCCATGGGAATCAAGAAGTACAAGCCAACATCTCCAGGTCGCCGCGGCATGTCCGGGTCCGACTTCGCCGAGGTCACCAAGACCACGCCGGAGAAGGCTCTGCTCGGCGAGTGGAAGCGCAGCGGCGGACGCAACAGCACGGGGCGCATGACGCTTCGTCGCCGTGGCGGCGGTCACAAGCGGCGCTACCGCATGGTCGACTTCAAGCGCAACAAGCCGGGCGTGCCCGCCAAGGTTGCAGCGATCGAGTACGACCCGAACCGCAGCGCGCGGTTGGCGCTCCTCCACTACGTTGATGGTGAGAAGCGCTACATCCTGGCGCCGCATGGCATCAGCGTCGGCGACGTCATCGAGACCGGTCCGGGCTCGGACATCAAGCCGGGCAACGCCCTGCCTCTGATGAACATCCCGCTCGGTACCTGGGTTCACAACATCGAGTTGAAGCCTGGCAAGGGCGGACAGATGGCGCGCGGAGCCGGGGCATACGCCCAGGTCATGGCGAAGGAGGGCAAGTATGTGCTCCTCCGCCTCCCGAGCACCGAGCTCCGCCGCGTATTTTACGAGTGCATGGCGACTGTCGGCCAAGTCGGCAACCTTCAGCACGAGAATGTGAAGCTTGGCAAGGCGGGGCGTTCCCGCTGGCTCGGCCGTCGTCCCAAGGTTCGTGGTGTGGCCATGAACCCCGTCGACCACCCGCATGGTGGTGGTGAGGGTCGTACTTCGGGTGGTCGCCATCCGGTGAGCCCCTGGGGCAAGCCGACCAAGGGCGCCAAGACTCGAAGCAATAAGCGCAGTAACCGCTTCATCGTGAAGCGCCGGAAGTAAAGGGAGAACTCATGGCACGTTCTCTGAAGAAAGGCCCGTTCGTTGATGGCCACTTGCTCGAGAAGGCGGCCGCCGCCAAGACGAGTGGGTCCAACAGGGTCATCAAGACTTGGTCCCGTCGGTCGACCATCATCCCGCAGTTCATCGGAATGACCTTCGCCGTGCATAACGGCAAGAAGTTCATCCCCGTGTACGTGACCGACCAGATGGTCGGTCACAAGCTGGGTGAGTTCGCCCCCACCCGGACCTTCTACGGCCACACGGCCGACCGAAAGTCGAAGCGGAGGTAGTCATGGCTGATAACGACACTCTCGCTAGCGCGCGTTTGCGCTACGTCCGTATCTCGCCCCAAAAGGTCCGTCTTGTGGCTGACCTGGTTCGTGGGCGCGACGTTGAGGATGCCCTCAAGGTTCTCAAGTTCACGCAGAAGCGTTCGGCCCCCATGGTTGGGAAGTTGATCCAGTCTGCGGTTGCGAACGCTACAGAGAAGGATCCGTCGGTAGATGCCGACGATCTCTTCGTCAAGACCATTTACGTGGACGGCGGTCCGACGCTTCGGCGTTTCCTGCCTCGCGCCCAGGGGCGCGCCACTCGTCTGCTCAAGCGGACGTCGCACATCACAGTCGAGCTCGGAGCTCGCTGAACGGTACGCCTGGCGATCTCTTCGTCCGCTTGTTTACAAGTTGACGAGGTAGGGGGCCATCCGTATCCTTGCGCGCCGCTGAGAATGCGGTTCGCTATTTTGGAGGTTGACGTGGGTCAAAAGGTACATCCCGTAGGGTTTCGCCTCGGGGGAATCCGGACCTGGGATTCGCGGTGGTACGCCGATAAGTCGTACGCCGATGACCTGCATGAGGACTTGCGAATTCGCAAGTTTCTCAAGAAGCGCCTGAAGGGCGCGCAGGTGTCCCGGATCATCATCGAGCGCGCTGCGAAGAAGGCCAAGGTCTTCGTCTATGCCGCCCGTCCCGGAATGATCATTGGAAAGCGGTGCGCGGGCCTCGAGCAGCTCAAGAATGAGCTGAACAAGGTCACGAAGACCGAGGTCTTCCTGAACATCATTGAGGTTCGGAAGGTCGAGCTCGACGCGCAGTTGGTTGCCGAGAACATCGCCGCTCAGCTTGAGAAGCGTGTCTCGTTCCGACGTGCGATGAAGAAGGCTGTCCAGGGCACGATGCGTGCTGGCGCCGGTGGCGTGAAGATCATGTGCGCGGGCCGCCTCGGTGGCACGGACATGGGTCGCCGCGAGTGGTACCGGGAGGGCCGCGTGCCCCTGCACACCCTTCGGGCGGACATCGACTACGGCTACGCCGTGAGTCAGACCACCTATGGAGTGATCGGCTGCAAGGTCTGGATCTTCAAGGGCGAAATCCTCCCGGGCGAGGAGCGGGTTTAATCCCCCGCAAGGAGTACTCCAATGCTTAGTCCCAAGCGTGTGAAGCACCGTAAGGTCCAGAAGGGCCGCCGACGCGGTTTCTCGTACCGCGGTAGCTGCGTCAGCTTTGGCAACTGGGGCCTTCAGGCCACGGAAGCGGGTTTCATTACCGCGCGCCAAATCGAAGCTGCTCGTATCGCCATGACCCGTCAGGCCAAGCGCGGTGGCAAGGTCTGGATTCGGATCTTTCCCGACAAGCCGCTCACCAGCAAGCCTGCCGAGACCCGCATGGGTAAGGGCAAGGGCGCGCCGGAGAAGTGGGTCGCGAAGGTGCGTCCTGGACGGATCCTGTACGAGATGGACGGCGTCCCCGACGAGGTAGCGAAGGAAGCCCTTCGCCTAGCGCAGCACAAGCTTCCGATCGCGACCAAGATCGTCAAGCGGGAGACCTGGGCATGAGTATCGAAGACGTCAGGACCCTGGACGACAAGGGTCTGCTTCTCCGCCACCAGGACATGGTGGGGGAACTCGCGAGCCTCAAGTTCCAGCACGCCACGGGGCAGTTGGACAACACTGCGCGCCTCAAGACGCTGCGGCGTGGTATCGCGCAGCTCAACACGATCATTCGCCAGCGGGAGGCCGATGCCGGCCTCCACAAGGGTGGACTGGTCAGCAAGATCGGCAAGCTCGATGAGGGCGAGAGCGCCTTCGCTGCCTTCCGCAACCGTATGAACGCGGTCGTGGAGAACGGATAGGACCATGAGCGAGCAAGTTACCAACACCGATGTCTCTGAGCACCGCCGCCGGCGTACGCTTCAGGGAGTCGTCGTAAGCGACAAGATGGACAAGACAGTGGTCGTAAAGGTCACGCGTCAGGTCAATCACCCTCGCTACAAGAAGATCATGCGCCACAGCAAGCGCTACAAGGCGCACGACGAGGTTCAGACCTGCGGTGTGGGTGACCTTGTCACCATCGTTGAGTCGCGCCCGCTCAGCAAGAGCAAGCGCTGGCGTGTCCAGAGCATCGACCGAAAGGCGGTTGGCTAGCCATGATTCAGGTCGAATCAGTCCTCGAAGTTGCCGACAACTCGGGCGCCCGCAAGGTGCAGTGCATCAAGGTGCTCGGCGGGTCGAAGCGCAAGTACGCCTACGTGGGCGACATCATCAAGGTGTCGGTCAAGGAAGCGATCCCGAACTCCAAGGTCAAGAAAGGGAGCGTGATGCAGGCGGTCATCGTCCGCACTCGCAAGGAGATTCGTCGTCCCGACGGCTCCTACATCCGCTTCGACAACAACGCGGCAGTTTTGGTGGGCGCCAACAAGGAGCCCATCGGCACGCGCATCTTCGGACCGGTCGCTCGCGAGCTTCGTGCTCGGTCGTTCATGAAGATCGTCTCGCTCGCACCTGAGGTGCTCTGATGGCAATCGCACTTCCCACCAAGCTGCGCGTAGGCGACGACATCGTCGTGATCTCCGGCGCGCACAAGGGCTCTTCCGGCACCATTCTCCGCTTCAACGGTGACCGCTCGCGCGTCTTCGTCGAAGGCGTGAATGTCATCCGTCGTCACGAGAAGCCGGTTCCGGCCCTCGGGCGACCGGGCGGCATCCGTGAGAAGGAAGCCTCCATTCATATCTCCAACGTGGCCTACCAGGGTGCCGAGGGCGGAAGCCGTCTCGGCTACAAGCGCCTGGATGACGGCACGAAGGTTCGCGTTTACAAGAAGACCCAGGAGGTCATCTAGCCGCTCAGCGGCAGTGACCCCCGCTCAGGCGTATGACCTGGCGCGTAAGGCGCCCGGCCCCAACACCGCAGGAGTGATTCTCATGGCACATGTCCCGCGCCTTCAGGCGAAATACCGCGAGGAGGTCGTGGCGAAGCTGACGGAGGAGTTCAACTACTCCAACCAGATGCTTCTCCCGAAGCTCAGCAAGATCGTGGTGAATGTCTCCCTCAAGGAGGCGATCCAGAACGTCAAGTTGCTGGAGACCGCGTCGGCGGAACTCGCGACGATCACTGGCCAGAAGCCGGTCATCCGGCGGGCTCGGCGCTCGATCGCGAACTTCAAGCTGCGTGAAGGCATGCCCATCGGCACGTCGGTCACGCTGCGCCGCCAGCACATGTGGGAGTTCCTCGATCGGCTCATCTCGCTGACGATGCCTCGTATCCGCGACTTCCGCGGCATCTCGCGCAAGGCGTTCGATGGACGGGGCAACTACTCCATGGGTCTCAAGGAGCAGATTGTGTTCCCGGAGATCGAGTACGACAAAGTCGACCGCATCCACGGGATGAACATCACCTTTGTTACCACCGCGGACAACGACGCAGAGGCTCTCGCCCTGCTCGAGGCCCTCGGCATGCCCTTCAAGAAGAAGTAGCGAGGTCGAGATGGCCAAGAAGTCAAAGATCGCAGCGGCTAAGCGCACCCCGAAGTTCCCCGTTCAGCAGCGCAACCGCTGCCGAGTCTGTGGGCGCCCGCGCAGCTTCATGCGCAAGTTCGAGATGTGCCGCATTTGTTTTCGGAACCTGAGCCTCGAGGGAAAGATCCCCGGGGTTGTGAAGTCTTCCTGGTAGCAGGAAGCACAACGTCAGGCAGTCCCGCGCGAGCGGCGAAACCCTAGACGTTTTGGAGTCAGTGCAATGATGACCGACCCGATCGCGGATCTGCTCTCGCGGATTCGTAATGCCCAGTCAGCCCGTCACGAGATCGTGAGCGCGCCGGCCTCGAACATGAAGAAAGCGGTGCTCGCCATCCTCAAGCAGGAAGGCTTCATCGAGGACTTCAACTTCAAGGCGAACGAGCACCAGGGTGAGCTGAACGTCTTTCTCAAGTACGACAAGATCGGCAAGCCGATCATCCTCGGCATCAAGCGTGTGAGCCGCCCTGGGCGCCGCCGTTATGTCGGTCGTAAGGACATTCCGAAGGTCCTCGCTGGCCTCGGTGTGGCCGTCATGTCCACCAGTCGCGGCGTGATCACCGATCGCGAGGCCCGCAAGCTCGGCGTTGGCGGCGAAGTCGTCGCGTACGTCTGGTAGGAGCGGAACACATGTCTCGTATCGGCAACTACCCCGTCCCCGTCCCTGGCGGTGTGACCGTCTCCCTCAAGGGAAGCACGATCAGCGCGAAGGGCCCCAAGGGCCAGCTCTCCATGCCAGTGCCGGACTTCGTCTCGTACGAAGTCGGTGCCGACCAGGTCGTCGTGAAGCGGGCGAATGACAGCAAGCCCGCACGAGCGCGTCACGGTCTCGGCCGCGCGCTGCTCAACAACATGGTCGTGGGCGTGAGCACCGGGTTCGAGCGCAAGCTCGACATCGTCGGCGTCGGCTACAAGGCTGAACTGCAGGGCAGGACTCTGGTCATGCACCTCGGTTACAGCCACCCGATCAACTTCGCGATTCCTGACGGAATCGATATCACCGTCGTGAAGAACACCGGGCTTCTGGTCTCTGGAATCGACAAGCAAGCGGTCGGCCAAGTGGCCGCGGTTCTGCGCGGATACCGCAAGCCTGATGCCTACAAGGGCAAGGGCGTTCGTTACTCGGACGAGGTTATCCGCCTCAAGGCCGGCAAGTCCGGTAAGTAGAAGGAGGGCGACATGAGCAAGTTGAATCCTCGCGTTCGCGCCCGCCTGCGGCGGAAGACGCGCATCCGGCAGAACCTGAGCGGGACGGCCGAGCGGCCGCGCCTCTCAGTCTTCCGCTCGAACAACCACATCTACGCTCAGATCGTTGATGACGCTGCCGGCAATACGCTGGCGTCGGCCTCGACCCTGAAGCTCGACATCGAGGGCCACAAGAGCAACATCTCTGCGGCCACTGAAGTCGGTAAGGCGATCGCCGCCGCTGCGACAGAGGCCGGAGTTTCCTCCGTGCTTTTCGACCGCAACGGATACAAGTACCACGGCAGGGTGAAAGCCCTCGCCGAAGCCGCCCGCGAGGGCGGACTCAAGTTCTAGGGGTTCGACATGGCTCGTTTCATGGATGGCGACGTCGAGCTCATCGACCGAGTGGTGGACATCAACCGCGTTGCAAAGGTCGTCAAGGGCGGCCGGCGTTTCAACTTCTCTGCTCTGGTCGTCGTTGGTGACGGCGAGGGTCGGGTGGGTGTGGGTCTCGGCAAGGCTGCCGAGGTGCCCGAGGCCATCCGTAAGGGTGGTGAGCGCGCTCGCAAGGCGATGGTTCGGATTCCGATCACCGACGGCGGATCGATTCCGCACGAGAGCCTGGGCCACTACGGCGCAGGTCGCGTGTTGCTCAAGCCCGCATCTGAAGGTACTGGCGTGATCGCCGGTGGCGCGGTGCGTGCGGTGCTCGAGTGTGCGGGTGTTCAGAACATCCTCACAAAGTGCATCGGTAGCAACAACCCCCATAACGTTCTCCGGGCCACGATGGAAGCGCTCAACACGCTCCAGAGCCCTGACGAATACCTCCGGCGGCGTGGTGCCCCGGGCATCAACGCCTGAAAGAGAGGCATCTGATGGCAACGCTCAAGATTACGCTCAAGCGCAGCGCTATCGGCCGAAACAAGGGACAGCGGGCAACGCTCCGCGGTCTCGGACTTCGCCGACTGCACAGCACCGCGGAGCTGGAGGACACCCCCTCCGTGCGCGGCATGGTCAAGAAGGTCATTCATCTCGTGGAGGTTCAGGAGCAGTCCTGAGCTGACCATAGTGTCCCGGGCGGCGAGTCGCCCCTCTCGCGAAAGCGGGCAGTCCGGGATCAATCAGGGGCGGCGGGAGCAGACTCATGGATCTGAATTCTCTGAAGCCGACGGCGGGTAGCCGTCGTCCCCGCAAGCGTGTCGGCCGTGGCCAGGGTTCTGGTCTCGGCAAGACCTGCGGTCGTGGCCAGAAGGGCCAGAAGTCCCGCAGCGGCGGTGGCGTGCCCGCCTGGTTCGAAGGTGGGCAGCAGCCCATCCAGGCTCGGCTTCCTAAGCGCGGGTTCTTCAACCGTGGTCGCAAGATCATCGCTGAGGTGAACGTCGGCCAGCTGGACGTCTTTGAAGCGGGCAGCGTGGTCGACGTGAAGGCGCTCGTCGGCGCTGGACTCGTCGGCAAGGTCGGCGATGGCATCAAGATTCTCGGCAACGGGGACCTCTCCCACGCGCTGACCGTCAAGGTGCATCGCGTGTCCGCAGGCGCCCGGGCGAAGATCGAGGGTGCCGGCGGCACCATCGAGCTCATCGCGCCCAAGGCCGAAGCCTAGAACCCAGAGGCGGAGAGCCCCGAATGTCGTCTGGCGTCTGGCAGATCCCGAAGATCCCCGAGCTGAGGAATCGCCTTTTGGTGATGATCCTGCTGCTCGGCGTCTACCGGATTGGGGTCTTCATCCCCAACCCCGGTGTCGACCGTACCGCGCTGCAGAACTTCTTCCAGAGCGCGGGGAACACCCTCTTTGGGATGTACGACATGTTCGCGGGCGGTGCCCTCGAGCAGTTCTCGATCTTTACGCTCGGGATCATGCCGTACATCTCGGCCTCCATCATCATCCAGCTTCTCGCTGTGGCGGTGCCGCAGCTCGAGCGGCTGCAGAAGGAGGGCGAGGCCGGGCGCCAGAAGATCACCCAGTACACCCGGTACGGTACGATCGCTCTGTCTTTGATTCAGGGAACGGCCATTGCTTTCGGCTTGGAGAGCATGCGTGCTCCGGGCGGTGAGGCCGTGGTCATCGACCCGGGCTGGTACTTCCGCTCGCTAAGCGTTCTCTCGTTGACCACAGGCACGTGTTTCATCATGTGGCTGGGGGAGCGGATCACCGACCGCGGCATCGGTAACGGCATCTCGCTGATCATCATGGCGGGGATCGTTGCCCGGCTTCCTGCGGCGATCTACGGAAGTCTCGAGCAGGTCCAGCGGCAGGAGTTCAACTTCCTCCAGGTGTTGCTCTTTGGTGTCTTCGCCTTTGTCGTCATCGGGTTCATCGTCTTCTGTGAGCGAGGGCAGCGGCGGATTCCGATCCAGTACGCAAAGCGGGTGGTGGGGCGCCGTGTCTACGGCGGGCAAAACACTCACCTGCCGTTGAAGATCAACATGGCTGGGGTCATCCCGCCCATCTTCTCTTCGTCCTTGATGGTTCTGCCGGCGACACTCGGCTCGTTCGCCCGCGACAACGCGTTCCTCGCGGGCCTCTCGAGCGCCTTCGTCCCGGGGACCACGCTGTACCTGGTCACCTACGCCGTGATGACCATCTTCTTCTGTTACTTCTACACGTCGGTCACGTTCAACCCGGCAGACGTCGCGGAGAACCTGCAGAAGCACGGCGGGTACATCCCAGGCATTCGTCCCGGAAAGTCGACGGCCGAGTACATCGATCGTCTCCTCACTCGGCTGACGCTCGCCGGTGCGCTCTACATCACCGCGGTGTGCATTCTCCCGGATATGCTGATTCAGCAGGCCCGGGTGAACTTCTACTTCGGTGGTACGGGATTGCTCATCTGCGTGGGTGTGGCACTCGATCTGGTCTCCCAGATTGAATCGCATCTGCTGACCCGGCACTACGACGGGCTCATGGGCTCGGGCGGGACTGTTGCTCGCGGCCGCAGGGCGGCGCGATGAGCAACCTCATCTTCTTCGGCCCTCCAGGGGCCGGTAAAGGCACGCAGGCTAAGAAGCTGGTCGCGGAGCGGAAGATCCCCCAGATTTCGACGGGGGATATCCTTCGGAGCCATCGTCGCGAGGGCACGGCTCTCGGCAAGAAGGCTCAGACCTTCATGGACGACGGGCTTCTTGTTCCGGATGACCTGGTGATCGACATGGTCGATGACCGGCTCGGCAAGGACGACTGCGACGACGGATACGTCCTGGATGGGTTCCCGCGGACGGTGCCCCAGGCTGTGGCGCTCGACGAGCTCCTGGGCCGCCGCTCGTCGCGTATCGATCGGGTATTGGTGCTGCGCGTGCCAGACGAGAACATCATCGCGCGGATCGTGGGCCGTCGGGCCTGCAAGAGCTGCGGTGAAGTGTTTCATTTGAGTTTTCGACCGCCGAAGGTGGCCGGAGTGTGCGACGTGTGCGGCGGTGAGCTGTACCTTCGCGCGGACGACACCGAAGAGAAGGTGCGCGTCCGTCTAAATGAGTACGCACACAGCACCGCCCCGGTGGCTGCGTACTACGAGCAACGGGGAATTGTGCGTGAGATCGACGGGCTGGGTGACATCGACGATGTCTACGCGCGGATGATCGAAGCGCTAGAAGTCTGAGACGATTGGAAAAGGAAGGGGTCGTCCTTGATCTCATCCCCAATCGTATGTATAGGGTGCGGCTCCTTTCAGGGAGCGTGATCACGACCCACGTCGGCGGAAGCCTTTCGATGGGAATTGTGCGGTTAATTCCGGGTGATCGAGTACTCGTGAAACTAAGTGACGTAGACCCTTCACGGGGTCGGGTAGTTCGGCGGTTGCCGCCGAAGCAGGAGCATGGGCGATGAAGGTTCGAGCCTCCGTCAAGAAGATTTGCGATAAGTGCCGAGTGATCAAGAGGCGCGGAGTGATCCGCGTGATCTGTGAGAACCCGAAGCACAAGCAGCGCCAGGGCTAATAGGAGTATCCGATGGCACGAATTGCTGGCGTAGACATCCCGCGACACAAGCGGGTCGAAATCTCACTCACCTACATCTACGGGATCGGCCCCGCCATCGCCAAGCGCATCTGTAAGGATGCCGGCATCGAAGGCACGGTTCGGACTCAGGAGTTGACCGAGGCCGAAGTGGCTCGCATCCGCTCCGTGATTGAGGCGAATGTGAAGGTTGAAGGAGATCTCCGTAAGGAGGTCGCCATGAACATCAAGCGTCTCATGGACCTGAACACGTTCCGTGGCCTCCGCCACCGCCGTGGTCTTCCGGTCCGTGGGCAGCGCACTCACACGAACGCACGCACCCGTAAGGGTCCGCGTCGCGTGGTTGTGAAGAAGAAGGGTAGGTAGTCCGAAATGGCTAAGCCTCAGCGTCGCATCAAGAAGAGCGAGAAGAAGAACGTCCCGGTGGGCATTGCCCACATCCACGCGACGTTCAACAACACGGTGGTCACGATCACCGACCCCAACGGAAACGCCCTCGCCTGGTCGTCCGCTGGTGTGCGCGGGTTCAAGGGCTCGCGTAAGAGCACCCCATTCGCGGCCCAGTTGGTGGCCGAGGACGCGGCGCGCAAGGCGATGGACCACGGTGTCCGCACTGTCTCCGTTGAGGTGAAGGGGCCGGGGAGTGGCCGAGAGTCTGCCCTGCGCGCTCTCTCCACCGCCGGTCTCAAGATCACCCTGATCAAGGACGTCACCCCCATCCCGCACAACGGTTGCCGCCCGCCCAAGCGGCGGCGCGTCTAGAGCGGGAGGAGTAAGACCATGGCTCGCTATACAGGACCCGTGTGCCGCTTTTGTCGGCGCGAGGGCATGAAGCTTTTCCTCAAGGACATCCGTTGCACGACGGATAAGTGCTCGTACGAGCGGAACCAGTACCCCCCCGGCCAGCACGGCCAGGGACGTATCCGGGTTTCGGAGTATGGCCAGCAGCTTCGTGAGAAGCAGAAGGTCAAGCGCTTGTACGGACTGCTCGAGAAGCAGTTCCGCGCCTACTTCAAGAAGGCGAACAACCAGAAGGGCAACACGGGTGAGAACCTGCTGACGCTTCTGGAGCGACGCCTCGACAACACCATCTTCCGGATGGGCTTCGGCGGCACGCGCTCCGAGGCGCGGCAGCTGGTGAACCACGGGCACTTCCTCGTCAATGGCCACAAGGTCGATATCCCGAGCTACCAGGTGAGCGCGGGTGACGTCATTGTGCTCAAGGAGAAGAGCCAGAAGAGCGAGCGGATTCAGGATTGCCTGTCGCGCGGTCAGAACCGCCCGCAGATGTCCTGGCTGGAGATCGACATCGCGTCGTTCACCGGCAGCGTCACTGCCCTTCCCGTGCGAGCCGAGCTCACGCTTCCCATTCAAGAGAACCTGATCGTCGAGCTCTACTCCCGCTAGGCACCCGCCTGCGTGAGGTCCGGTTCCGCAAGGTGTCCGGGCGATGGCCAATGGCCATGGAGTAGTCGCGACCCACCACGAAGTCGGCCAGGCCGACCGAGGTACTTCACAGATGACCGAGAACCACCGGAACTGGCGCACCCTGATCCGCCCCCGTCAGCTCATTCAGGAGGATCGCCCGAACGCCGAGCGATACGGCAAGTTCGTTGCCGCTCCTCTGGAGCGCGGCTTTGGCGTCACCCTCGGCAACGCTCTGCGGCGCGTCTTGCTCAGCAGCCTTCAGGGCACGGCCATCACGGCGGTGCGCATCGATGGAGTCCTGCACGAGTTCTCGACCGTTGAGGGCGTGATCGAGGATGTCACCGACATCATTCTCAACCTCAAGGGCGTGCTCGTTCGCATGCACACCTACGAGCCCCAGACGTTCGTGCTTGAGAAGTCGGGCGTTCGCGGAGAGCAGATCGTCGTCACCGCCGGTGACATTCAGACGACCGGCGACTCGGCGATCGTGAACCCGAAGCACCACATCTGCACGCTTGCGGGTGAGGGCCATCTCCGGATGGAGCTGGTGGTGAAGAAGGGAGCGGGCTACGTGCCCGCTGAGGGCAACAAGGACCCAGAGGCGCCGATCGGGACCATCCCCATCGATGCCATCTTCTCGCCGATTCAGCGAGTGAACTACACCGTCTCCAACGCCCGAGTGGGCCAGCGCACCGACTACGACAAGCTCGTCTTCGAGGTCTGGACCGACGGCACCGTGCCCCCTCCTGATTCCGTCGCCTTTGGCGCGAAGATCATCAAGGAGCAGCTCCAGATCTTCATCAACTTCGATGAGGAAGAGGAGCCGGTCGCCGAGGAAGAGGATCCGCAGGAAGAGTGGAACGAGAACCTGTTCAAGACGGTCGACGAGCTCGAGCTGTCGGTTCGGTCCGCTAACTGCCTGCAGAACGCGAACATCAAGTACATCTACGAGCTCGTCGAGAAGACCGAGGCGGACCTGCTGAAGACCAAGAACTTTGGTCGGAAGTCGCTGAACGAGGTCAAGGAAGTGCTCGCAGAGATGGGGCTCACGCTCGGCATGAAGCTCCACAACTTCCCGCGGATCCGCGAGCAGCAGTAGCTGTGCCCCGGCCCCTAGAGGGCCACGGAGTTCATCATGAGGCATCGTCATTCAGGCCGTCAGCTCGGCCGTAACTCATCGCACCGCAAGGCGATGTACCGCAATATGGCCACCAGCTTGCTGGAGCATGGCCGCATCAAGACCACCGAAGCGAAGGCCAAGGAGCTGCGCAAGGTGGTTGAGAAGCTGATCACGCTGAGCAAGCGCGTGCCCGTCAGCGCCATCGAGGGAGCCAAGACTCCCGAAGAGGCCGCTCGACTCAAGGCGCAGCGTGTGCACGCAGTCCGACAGGCCCGTCAGTGGGTCAAGGACCGCGATGTGCTGCAGAAGTTGTTCAGCGAGTACAGCGCCCGGTTTGAGGAGCGTCCTGGTGGTTACACCCGGATCCTCAAGGTCGGACGTCGCGCGGGCGACAACGCACCGATGACCATCATCGAACTCGTCGAGGCCATGGGCTCGAGCGGTTCGAAGACGGTCCAGGCTGCGCCAGAGGCAAGTGCCGCTCCGGAGGCCTTGGAGGCTGACGAGCCGGTGGCCGATGCCGCGGCGGACGCTTCCGACGACGAGGCTGAGAAGGCCGACGAGTAGGTAGCGCAGATGTTGAGGTCCTGAGAGGGACCCGAGCGAGCCGGTGGTTTACCACCGGCTTTGTTCGTTCTGGGTCTACTTGCCCTTCTTCTGGCACGTCGGGCAGACCCCGAAGAGCTGCATGCGGTGGTCGGTCAGAAGGAAACCGTGCTCCCGAGCGACTTGCTCTTGTAGAGACTCGATCTGCTCGTTCTCGAACTCGATGATCCGACTGCAGACAGTGCAGATGATGTGGTCGTGGTGATCCTCGTCACCTGGCTCAGCGGGTTCGTACTGGGCGGGCCCGTCACCGAAGCTGTGCTCATGGGCGATCCCCGCCTCCACGAACAACCGCATCGTGCGGTAGACCGTGGCGTGGCCGATCCCCGAGTGCAGCTCGCGAGTCTGTTGGAGCAGCTCGTCGATCGCCACGTGCTTCTGCCCGTCCAGGAACGCCCGCAGGATCGTCTCCCGCTGGCGTGTGAGCTTGAGGCCCTTGCCGCGCATGTAGTCCGTCAGACGGTCGTGTGCAGTCTCGTAGCTGGTCGCCGTCAACAGGATCCTCCAGGGGCACTGTAGCTCGGTTGGTCGGCCCGGCACCGTGGGCGGCGTCACCGGTGTCCGGAACGAACTCGGGGAAGCCATTTCTGACTTCCCCGAGAGAGATGCATGGTGCGAAAGGGGGGACTCGAACCCCCACGGCTGCAATAGCCACTAGGCCCTCAACCTAGCGTGTCTACCAATTCCACCACTTTCGCGTGGTCACATCTTTGACGCGCCGACAGTGTCGTTGCGTCCGAGGGAGCGGGACACTAACACCCGTTCCAGAGGGAGACAAGCTCCCCAAACTACTCCGTTGCTTCGTCCTCCGGAGCATCCGCATCGGGGGCATCTTCGGAGTCGAGATCGACGTCGCCGGCGGGTGCCTCAGCGCCGTCCCCAGCGCCATTGGCCTCGTCACCAGCGCCCTCGCCACCCTCAGCAGGGGCGGGAGCGGGAGCCTCGTCCGGAGTGTCCGGGGCGGCGTCCGGGGCCTCTGCGCCCTCGTCGTTGCCCTGCTCGGCCTCCTGCTCCAGGAGCTCCTGCTGCAGAGCGTCGTCGCTCATGACCGAGGTGCGTCCCTGGTTGCTGAACCAAGCGAGCGACATCGACGTCACCATGAAGAGCGCAGCCACGACGGCGGTCAACTTGCCGATCAGCGTCGCGCCTTGCGCCGCAGAGCCGGTCTGCCCCGTCGAGCCGCCCATCATCGCGCCAAAGTCTGCTCCCTTTCCGGGCTGCAGCAGCACGACCAGGATCAGAAACAGGCACAGGATGACGTGCAGTCCAGTTACAAATGCTTCCATCTCGCTCTTCCCTTCGTGGCTCCCGCAGAAGCCGGTGCGCCCGGCCCTGGGCCGGCGCGCGGTGCTACCAGTACTACACGGACTCCTGGAAGCGGACGATCCCGGCGAATGACTCCGCTTTCAGGCTCGCACCGCCAACCAGAGCACCGTCAATGTCAGGCTCGGCCATGATCCCGCGGACGTTCCCGGGTTTCACTGAGCCGCCATAGAGAATGCGCATCGCTCGTGCTGCGCCGGCATCCCAGGTCAGCCCGAGCCAGGCGCGGATCGCCGCGTGCACTTCCTGGGCCTGCTGGGGACTCGCCACGCGACCCGTCCCGATCGCCCAGACGGGCTCGTACGCGATCACGACCCGCCCCAGCTCCGTTCCGGTGAGGGCTCCGAGTCCGTCGGCGAGCTGAGACCGCACCACGTCGAGCGCCGAGCCGGCGTCACGCTGCTCCAGGGTCTCCCCACAGCAGAACATCGGGGTGAGGCCGGCACCGAGTGCCGCGCGGACCTTGGCCGCCAGCATCTCGCCGCTCTCCTTCTCGTAGGTGCGCCGCTCGCTGTGCCCGACCAGGGCGAGACCGCAGCCCGCGGCCTTGAGCATCGCGCCTGAGACGTTGCCGGTGTACGCGCCGCTCACCTCGGCGTGCAAGTCCTGCCCGCCCACGCCGACGTCGGTGTTCTTCAACACGTCGACGACGGCTGCGATGCTCAGGAACGGAGGAAACACCGCCACGTCGACCGCCGGGAGGTCCAGCAGCTCGGCCCGCAGCTCTCGCGCGAGCGCGGCTGCCTCGGCCACCGTGGTGTTCATCTTCCAGTTGCCGGCGATCATCGGCCTGCGGGACATCTAGTTCTCCTCCAGTGCGGCGAGCCCCGGCAGGGTCTTGCCCTCGAGGAACTCCAGGCTCGCGCCACCGCCAGTGGACACATGGCCCACCTTGTCGGCCAGCCCAAACTTCGCGATGGCGGCTGCAGAGTCTCCGCCGCCCACGACCGAGTACGCCTCGGACTGCGCGACCGCCTCCGCCACGATGCGCGTGCCCGCAGCGTACGCATCCTTCTCGAACACCCCCATCGGGCCGTTCCAGAAGATCGTGCGTGCTTGCCGCAGCTTGTCCGCGTAGCGCTTCGCGGTCCGCGGTCCGATATCGAGCCCCATCCAGCCTGGCTCGAGCTCTGACGTGGATGTCGCGTCCTCATCAGCGTCAAAAGCCGTGGAGACGATGTGGTCGTCCGGCAGCATCACCTGGACGCCGACGGTCTCGGCCTTCGCGAGGAGCTTCTTCGCCAGCCAGACCTTGTCCCGCTCCACTCGCGATGAGCCCGTCGGGATCTCCTGGGCGTCGAGGAAGGTGTACGCCATGGCGCCACCGATCATCAGCACATTCACTCGGTTGAGCAGCGCGTCGATGACCCCGATCTTGTCGGACACTTTCGCGCCGCCGAGGATGGCCACGTACGGCCGCGAGGGCTTGTCCAGCAGCTCGCCCAGACGCTTCAACTCCGTCTTCACGAGGAAGCCTGCGGCGCGCTTGCCGACGAAGTGCTGAGGGACCAGCGCCACGGAGGCGTCGCCCCGATGGCACGTGCCGAACGCGTCGTTCACGTAGAGCTCACCGAGCTCGGCGAGGCTCTTGGCGAAGCCCTCGTCCGCGCCCTGCTCGCCTTCGTGGAACCGGGTGTTCTCGAGCATCAGGATGTCGCCGTCCGACAGGTCGCCCGCCAGCTTGCGCGCCCCCCAGCCGATGCAGTCATCGGTGTGGATGACCTCGTGCCCGAGGAGCTCCGCGAGCACGCTCGCCGGCGCGCGGGTCGAAAACCGCGACTCCGGCTTTCCCTTGGGACGGCCCAGGTGGGACATCAGGATGATCCGCGCGCCGTTCTCGAGCAGGTGACGGATCGTCGGGACCGCCGCACGCACGCGCGTGTCGTCCGCTACGTCGCCGTTGGCGTCGAGTGGAGTGTTGAAGTCGACCCGCACGAGCACGCGCCGGCCTTCGACATTGAGCTCCGGCAGAGCGCGGATCGTCACTGGTTAGCCCACCACCACGCGAGCGAGGTCGGCCATGCGGCTCGAGAAACCCCACTCGTTGTCGTACCAGCTGAGGACCTTGAGCAGGTTCCCGCCGACGAGGTCGGTGGAGAGCGCGTCCACCGTCGAGCTCGCCGGGCAGCCGACGTAGTCGGTGCTCACCAGGGGCTCGAGGGAGTACGCGAGCACGCCCTTGAGCGCGCCATCAGACGCCGCCTTGAACAGCCCGTTGATCTCCTCGATCGTCGTGTCGCGGCCGGTCTGCACGGTGAGGTCGACGAGGGAGACGTTCGGAGTCGGAACCCGAACCGCCATGCCGGTGAGCTTTCCTTCCAGCTCGGGGAGCACCAACGAGACGGCCTTCGCCGCGCCAGTGGATGTGGGCAGCATGTTCATCGCCGCGGCCCGCGCCCGACGCAGGTCCTTCTTGTGGTAGCGGTCGAGGATGTTCTGATCGTTCGTGTACGAGTGAATCGTCGTCATCTGGCCGGCCACGATGCCGACGGTGTCGAGCAGGACCTTGGCCACGGGGGCGAGGCAGTTCGTCGTGCACGACGCGTTGCTGATGATGTGGTGCTTCGAGGCGACGTAGTCGTGGTGGTTCACGCCGTACACCACCGTGAGGTCCGGGTCCTTCGCGGGAGCGGAGATGATGACCTTCTTCGCGCCGCCAGCGAGGATTCGGCTCGCGCCTTCCCGGCTGGTGAAGATGCCCGTGCACTCCATCACGACGTCGCAGCGGTCCCAGGGCACGTCCTCGGGGTTCCGATGCGAAGTCACGGGGATCTTCACGCCGTCCACCGAGATGAAGCCGTCGCCTGCACCGATGTCGTTCGGCAGCTTGCCGTGCACCGAGTCGTACTTGAGCAGCGGAGCGAGCTGCGTGGCGGGGGCGAGATCGTTGATGATCACCGGCTCGAAGTCGTCCGAGGCGAGGAGAACGCGGAGGACGCACTTGCCGATGCGACCGAAACCATTGATGCCGACACGGATGGCCATTGGGAAACTCCGGGATGCTGGGGGCGAGACGAAGAAGCGTCTTCGTGGCGCGCGGGGCGAGATCCCCCCTCGCGCGGGCGCGCAACCTATACGAAGGCCCCTATCCCCGCAAGCATTCAGGGGGTGGCCGGCGGTGCCGTCTGCTACAAGTGCCGGCCGTGCGCTACCGCATCACCGGACTCGCCCTCAGTCCAGGAGTCGTCGACGACGGCCGCCAGCTCAACGCTGCGCTGGCCCGGATCCTCGGGGTCTCCACGACTGAGATCCACAACCCGATCGTCATCAAGCACTCGCTGGATGCGCGCCGGCGACCTGCGCGCCACATCTACTCCCTCGAGGTGGATGTGCCCGACGCCGCCACGCCCCGTCCGCGCCCGCCCCGAGGCGCCAACGTGCGGGTCGTGGACGAGGACACCGAGCCCGCGGCACTGCGTGCGTCCCACGTCATGGCCGACGCGCCCTCGCTGGCCACGCTCCCCACGGGCTTTCGGCCCGTGGTGGTTGGCGCAGGGCCCGCTGGCCTCTTCGCCGCCCTGGCTCTCGCGAGACTCGGCACCCCCCCGGTGATCCTGGAGAGGGGGGATCCCATCGAGAAGCGCGCGGAGCGGGTCGCCCGCCTGTGGGACGAGGGCGAGCTGGACCCCGAGTCGAACGTGCTCTTCGGCGAAGGCGGCGCAAGCGCCTTCAGCGACGGCAAGATCTACACCCGCACCCGCAATCCACAGGTCAGCTCCGTACTCAAGGAGCTGGTCGAGATGGGCGCGAACCCGCGCATCCTCGTGGACGCCCGTCCCCACATCGGTGCTGACGTCCTCAAGCGCGTGCTGAGCTCGTTCCGGGACCGCTTGATCGGCCTCGGCGTAGAGTTCCGCTACCGGAGCAAGGTCGTCGGCCTGTTGCGCGAGGGCAAGGCCATCGTCGGCGTGCAGATCGAGGGCGGTGAGGAGCTCCGCGCCGCGCCGGTGCTGATGGCACCCGGCCACTCCGCCCGGGATACCTTCGAGCTGCTGGTGGAGGCCGGGATCCCGGTGGAGGCCTGGTCGACCGCGCTCGGTGTCCGCATCGAGCACCCCCAGCCGATGATCGATCGCATCCAGTACAAGTCGGCGCATCCGCGCTCTGAAGGCCTGCCGCCGGCGGACTATCACCTTGCGTGGCACGGGCGGGGGGGCCGGGGCTCGTACACGTTTTGCAATTGCCCCGGCGGGCGCATCGTCTCCGCGACGAACACCCCTGGGCACATCGTCACCAACGGCATGGCCAACGCAGCACGCGACGGTGCCTTCGCCAACTCCGCGGTGGTCGTGCAGGTGCGACCGGACGACTACCTCCCCTACGGCAACCCGACCGACCCGCTGCGCGGCTTCGCGTTCCAGGACGTCTGGGAGGAGAAGGCGTTCGCGCTGGGCGGCGGCGGCTACCGGGCCCCCGCGCAGCGAGTCGTGGACTTCCTCGACGCTCGGCCCACCACGATGCCGCTGGAGACGAGCTACCTGCCCGGCATCACGCCGACCAACCTGCGGGACTGCCTGCCCGAAGGGGTGGCGGACGCCATCGCCCAGTCCCTGGTGAGCTTCGGCCGGCGGCTGCGGGGCTTCGACGGGCCGCTCGGAGTGCTCGTGGGCGTGGAGTCCCGCACCAGCTCCCCGGTCCGCATCTTGCGCGACGACGACTGTCGCGCCCTGGACGTCGAAGGCTTCTACCCGGTGGGCGAAGGCGCTGGCTACGCCGGCGGCATCGTCAGCGCCGCGGTCGACGGCATCCGCGCTGCCGAGTCCATGGTCAAGCGCGCCCGGAACCGCGTCGCCCAGCCCTGAGCTACTCCTCGGGGCAACGCTCCAGCAGCCACCGCGCCACGTAGGGCCACACATACACCGGCGCCTTCTCTCCCAGCACGATGTCCAGATGCCCCCAGTGCACCTCTTCGTTCACCGGACTGAAGAGCTTGTAGGTCTTGTCGGTGCTCCGGCTGAGGTCGTAGGCAGGGCGCGCATCGGCGGGCGGAAGCAGCCGGTCGCGGTCGCCAGCGATGACCAGCAGCGGGAGATCCAGCCGACTGAACTCCTCGCCGTAGTCCACGCCGCTCTCTCCGAGAAAGCTGCCGTCCGTCGCCCACTCCAGCATCGTCAGCAGGATGTTGAGGCCGGTCCAATCAAACCCTCGCGTCAAGCGCTCCTGGAGCACGTGGGGCTCGGTGGAACCAGGCACCCAGCCCGCCATCGGGAACATCCCGAAGAGCCGGTCCGTCGCGTCCAGACGATCCGCGATGGCCCGCCCGAGGAACCGACTGGCGATCCCCGCGCTCAGCTTGCGCACCCACGGAGAGAGGGGCTTGAGCCGCTCCACGAATCGGGCGATTCCCCGCGTCACCGGGTTGGCGCCGAACGAGTACAGCCCCGCCACCGACACCAGGCCGCGCACCCGGTCCGGCGCCTGGGTCGCGGTGGCGTAGCAGACCGCTCCTCCCAGGCTGTGGCCCACCACGAACATGTCGCTCAGCTCAGCCCAGGTGCATAGCCCTTCGAGCACCGAGGTGGCGTCGTCCACGTATTCGTCGAAGGAGGACGCGATGGTGCTGCCGTACTCCCGGCTCCGGCCGTGCCCGGTCAACTCGAGGTTGAACACGTCGAGCCCGCGATCAGCGAGGTAGTTGACGAAGCTGCGGGTGGAGAGGTGCCACGAGTAGCGGTTCTGCGCGAACCCGTGAACCAGCAGCACCGCGCCCCGACGCACAACGTCACCCCGAGACTTCCGGACGACAGCGAGCGCCCTCCCCGATGGAGCGGACGCTCGAAGGATCTCTTTGTCGAACCGACCGAAGCTGCCACCGTCGATGGCTTGCTCCACGGTGGTCCGCTGCACCAGCTCAATGCGAGCTGCAGGACGGCTAGCGGTCATGTCGCCCCCCGAGTCGGAGGGACCGACTCAGCCGTTGCCGAGTCGCTTCTGACGCCGCCGCTCCTTGCCCTTGAGCTTCGCGGTCAGGCGACGCGACTTGCTCGGCTTCTTGTTGCGGGACTTGTTCTTGCTGCGGGGCATGCTGCGCTTCTGAGCGGCCATGGCGGACTCCTGTCTACGGGGCGCGGGAAAGTACGGGGCGACCCGTGGTGTGTCAAGGCCGCCCAGAGTGAGGACGCCCGTGGCAGTCATCCACCGTCTCCTGTGGACAACCTGGGGACTGACGGTGGGTAGCGTGATCCAACCGCCGAACAACACGCGGCTTTTTCCGGAATGCCCGATAATCCGGCTCCCGTCGCCACCACCCCGTTGGCTGAAGAGACCGCCCGTCCCGCGCCGGACCGATCGGGTAGAGTTCGTTGATTGACTCGTCAATCGGTGGAGCAGGGGCATGGCGAAGGCGAAGAGAGACGCGGTCAGCTACGAGGAGCGGCGTCGCCAACTTCTCGAGGCAGCGACCATCGTGTTCGCCCGGGGTGGCTACCTGGGCAGCCGGGTGGGGGACATCGCCAAAGAGGCCGGCGTCGCCTACGGCCTCGTCTACCACTACTTCAAGAACAAAGAAGCCATCCTCAACGCGCTCTTCCAGGAGAACTGGGGGCTGGTGCTCAAGGTCGTCACGGACGCGCATGAGCAGGGCGGCACGCTGCGCAGCAAGCTGGAAGGCATCGCGAGCTTCCTCATCGAGGCCTGGCGACTGCGCCCCGAGCTGGTCGAGGTGGTGATGCTCGAGGTCGTGCGCTCGCCGAAGTTCCTGGAGGAGGCGAACCTGCACGCGTTCTTGGAGCTGCTGGGTCGGCTCGAGGAGATCTTCGCCTACCACCAGACCACCGGAGAGGTGCGCAGCGAGGTGGACCCCAAGCTGTCGGCCATCCTCTTCCTCGGTCAGCTCGAGGTGTTGCTCACGGGCTTCGTCGCCCGCCAGTTCCTCGCCAACGACGACCCCACCTTGCTCGATCGTTCCCGCGTCGCCGTCGTCGAGACGATGCTGCGGGGCGTCTCCACCTGAACGGCGCGCCGCGCCCCGGAGAGTCATGGACTTCAGCTTCACCGATGAACAGGTCGCCTTCCGCGATGCGGTCGAGCGCTTCGGCCGCGAGTCGCTGGTGCCCAACTGGTCCCAGGAAGCCGACGACGGGAACATCTTCCTCACCGACTCCTGGAAGGCGATGGGGGAGTACGGGATCCTGGGCCTGCCCTATCCCGAGGAGTACGGCGGGAGCGGCGCGTCCGCTGTGGACACCTGCCTCGCCAGCGAGGCCTTGGGCCGGGCCGGAGTGGACGCCGGGACCACGCTGTCCATGGGGGCTAACACCATCCTGTGCGGCGTGCCCATCTGGAAGCTCGGCACCGAGGAGCAGAAGCGCAAGTACCTGCCCAAGATCGCGAGCGGCGAGTGGATCGGCGCGTTCTGCCTGACCGAGCCGGGCTCGGGCTCAGACGCCGCGGGCATGGCCACGCGGGCGGTGCGGGACGGCAACGAGTGGGTGATCAACGGCAGCAAGACCTGGATCACCAACGGCCCGTATGCCCATCAGTTCATCGTGACCGCGGTCACCGAGCCGGACGCCAACCCCCGGAGCTTCGGCATCTCCACCTTCATCGTGGACGCGGACGCGCCGGGGTTCCGTGTGGGGCGCAAGCTCGACAAGCTCGGGTGCCGCACCTCGCCGACATCCGAGATCTTCTTCGATGACTGCCGCGTACCGGCGGACGCGCTGCTCGGACCGGAGAACATGGGGTTCGCGCTGGTGGGCAAGCTCATCCTCGGTTGGGAGCGCACCTGTTTGATGGCCCCGGCGCTGGGAGGGGTGTGGCACGGGATGGCCACCGCCTGCCGCTACATGCATCAGCGCAAGCAGTTTGGGCGTCCGCTGGCGAAGTTCCAGGCGCTGCAGGAGAAGATCGCCGACATGCGGGTGGCGTACGAGACGAGCTGGGGGCTGCTCTACCGGGTGGCCGACCTGCTCGACCGGGACGAGCCGGTGATGGTGGAGGCGGCGATCCTCAAGACCTACCTCAGTGAGGCGGCGATCCGGGTCTCCGAAGACGTCATCCAGATCCACGGCGGATACGGGTTCTCCAAGGAGTACCTCGTCGAGCGCCACTGGCGAGACAGCAAGCTCGGCACCATTGGAGCCGGCACGTCCGAGATCCAGCGCGGCCTCATCGCTCGCGCCATTGGGGGGTTCTAAGCCGCCATGGACTTCACCCTGAATGACGAGCAGCAGGCGTTCTCCTCAGCGTTTGGCCGCTTCATCGACGAAGAGATCGTGCCTCGCGGCGAGGCGGTGGACCGGAACAAGGTCTTCCCGCGACAAGGCTACGAGGCCCTGGCGCGCATGGGCTATCTGGGGCTCGGCATGCCCGAGAAGTACGGCGGCACGCCGGTGGACCCCATCACCCACTACATCGCCCAGGACGAGTTGGCTCGCGGATGCGCGTCCACGTTCCTCAGCGCTGGCGCCTCGTGCGGGCTGTTCGGCGTGCCGGTGCGGCTCTTCGCGAGCGAGGAGATGCAGAGCGAGATCTTGCCGGGCCTCATCGCCGGCGAGCTGGTCGGCGCCTGGGCACTGACCGAGCCTCACTGCGGTAGCGACGCCGCCGCGATGACCACCCGCGCGCGCAAGACCGACAAGGGCTGGGTGCTCAACGGCGCCAAGATGTTCATCACCAACGGCAACTGCGCGGACTGGATCGTGGTCGCCGCGAAGACCGACCCCGAGGCCGGCTACGGCGGCGTCTCCAGCTTCCTCGTGCACAAGGACACCCCGGGCTTTCACGCCGGCACGTCGCTGGAGAAGATGGGCTGCCGAGGCTCCCCGACCTCCGCGCTGCACTTTGACGACTGCGAGATCCCCGGCGAGTGGCTGCTCGGCGCGGAGGGCACCGGCTTCCTCCAGGCGATGCAGACACTGGAGTACGGCCGCGTGGGCATGGCCGCGTTCGGTACCGGCATCGCCCAGGCCGCCCTGGAGGAGTCCATCAAGTACGCCAAAGAGCGCAAGGCGTTCGGCAAGCCGATCATTAAGTTCCAGCCGGTGCACTTCAAGATCGCCGACATGCGCGTGCTGATCGACGGCGCGCGGATCCTGGGGATGCGGGCGAGCTGGATGCACGGCCAGGGAACCTGCCCCCAGTCCCTGTTCAGCGCGGCGAAGCTGTTCGCGACGGAGGCGGCGGTGACCTGCACGGACAAGGCTGTGCAGATCCACGGCGGCTACGGATACATGGCCGAGTACCGGGTGGAGCGCTTGTATCGCGACGCGCGGCTGGGGCCGATCGGGGAAGGGAGCTCGGAGATCCAGAGGCGGCTGATCGCTCAGGAGACGCTGGCTATGTTCGCGGGATGAGCGCCCCGCTGACCCGCATCGACGCCGTCGTGCTCGATCTCGACGACACCCTCATGGACACCACGGGCCAGCTGATGGCGCCCGCCCACCGTGAGGCAGCGCAGGCGATGATCGACGCCGGGCTCCCGGCCGATCTCGATGGGCTGCTGACCTTGAGGTTGGAGCTCCAGCGAAGCTCGCCCGATGAAGACACCAACGTGCTCGCTGCCAAGGCCTACGGGCACCCCGCGGACTCTCCCATCGTCGCGGCGGGCCGGGACACCTACTACCGACGCCGCATCGAGAGCCTCGATCCCTTCCCCGGCACCCGAGGGATGCTCGACGCGCTGCACGGCCGCTGCAAGCTGCTGCTGCTGACGACCGGACACCCCGGCACCCAGCGCAGCAAGGTCACCCTGCTCGACATCGCCAGCTACTTCGACGACATGGTGTTCCTCCCCATCGACGAGGCGGACAAGCGGGCGGGTCTCGCCTCGCTGCTGCGCTTCAACAAGGTGAAGCCAGCGCGCACCGTGGTGGTCGGAGACCGGATCGACCGGGAGATCTCCGCGGGCCGCCGGCTCGGCACCTGGACCGTGCGCATGGACGGCGGCGAGGGCGCAAGCCTGGTGGCCGCGGTGGAGCACCAGCGGCCGCACTACACAATCGGCGCCATCGAAGCCCTCCTTGACGTCGTCGCGGACATCGAGGAGGGGGATGAGGAGCCGGAGATCGCGGCCCCTGTCGGCGAGGGATGAGGGAGCATCCTCCAAAAAAGTGGGGTTGAAGGGTTGACGAAGCGGCTCGTTTTTCGCAGAGTGCCGCTCCGAAACTATGCGGGACTAGCTCAGTGGTAGAGCACTGCCTTGCCAAGGCAGGGGTCGCGAGTTCGACTCTCGTGTCCCGCTCCATTTTCAAGTGCAAGCCTCGGGTCTCCGGACCCGGGGCTTTGCATCTTGGGGCCCCCATCTCGCCAGCCCCGCGCCGCGGGCGCCGCGCCCCGATCGTTTAGAATCTCCGCGTGCGCGATGTTCGACCCGTCCTCATCTCTGTAGCCCTGTTGCTCCTCCTCTCGGGGTTGGTGCGCTCGGGGCATCGGCATGTAGAGGCCTGGGCGCCGCGCGAGGCGGTCACCGAGGCGATCCGATTCCTGCCCTCGGGCAAAGCCCTGGGCGTCGTGGCGATGGGGTACGAGGAAGTGCTCGCCGACCTGCTGTGGGTGCGCGCCACCGTGCTGTTCGGGGACCGCTTCGGGCTCGACGAGGATCCGGGTTGGTACACGTGGATGTACTACATGGTCGACCTCGCGACCGACCTCGATCCCGGGTTTGTGCTCGCCTACAAGTACGGGGGGATCATGCTGAGGGCGGATGGACAGTTTGTGGACCAGAGCACCCTGCTGTTTGCCAAGGGCATGGAGGCGGTGCCCGAGGAGTGGTACTTCCCCTTCGGCATCGCGATGAACTACTTCCTGCACAAGGACAGCCGTCGGCTGGCCGCGCCGTACATGCAGCGCGCCGCGTCGCTGGGGACTGGGCCGTTCTATCTGACCAATCTCGCGGCCTCGCTGATGGACGAGAGCCAGGAGCTGGAGACGACGCTCGCGTTTCTGGAGGAAGAGAAGGCGAACCTCCAGGACGAGCGCATCCTGGGGGCGGTAGACGCAAAGATCTTCGAGACCCGCTACCAGATCGCCGAGCGTGACGCCCAGCGGGTCATCGGCGAGTACCGGCGGATGAAGGGCGAACTTCCGAGTACGCCCGAGGCGGTGGGCGAGGCCGGCCTGAGCCTCCCGCAGGATCCTCTGGGCGGGACCTGGGTGTGGAACCAGGAGCTGGACGCGGAGCTCGGCTCGGTGCACAGCTCGGCGTACTATCGCGCGTTCGCGGAGCTCGCGAAGCGGACCGGGCTCGGCGCCCAGACCCCGGACTCCACCGATGTGGTGGGTGTGGGCCGCGGGGACGCGCCCGCTCCGGAGCCGCAATAGCTCCCGCCGACCGCGACGCGCTGCTCGTGGCGGCGCTCTTTGCTCTCTTCATGCTCGGCGTCGCGCCATCCGTGGATTGGCTCGATACGGGCTCGTTGGCCAGCTCGGCGTGGATGCTCGGAGTTGCGCACCCGCCGGGTGAGCCCGGGTGGTTGGCGCCGGCGCGCCTGGCGATGCTGGTGCCAGTCGGCGATCTCGCCTTTCGGGTCAACGTGCTGTCTGCGCTGTGCGTCGCGGCGTGCGCGTGGCCGCTGGTGTGGCTGACCCGCGCGGCCGTGGGGCGCGATGTCGCGCTGGGGCCGGCGTTCGCGGTCGGCGTCGGTCTGCTCGGCTTTGGCGCCCGGATGCAGGCCCATCGCGCCGAGGTGTACGGGCTGGTGGCGCTGCTGCTTCTGCTGGCGTTGGCTGCGTCGGTCTGCCTGGCGGGTCGGCGCGCCACTGCGGCGCTCGCGCTGCTTCTGGGCATGGCGGCCGCGGTGCACCCGCTGCTCGCGGCGGCGGCGACGCCAGCCCTGCTGATCGCCCGGGGGATCAGGTCGGCCTGGGGGATGCGCGATCTGCCCATCGCGGCGGCGTTCGGGCTGACGAGTTTTGCGGCCTACGGCTGGCTGCCGGTGCGGGCCATGGCCAACCCGGCGCGGGCATGGGGCGTGCCCGACAGTCCCGGCCGATTCGTGGACGTGCTCCTGGGACGTGCGTTCGCCGGGAACTTCGGCGGCGAAGCCGGCTCGTTGTTGGACAACCTCGGCGTAGTGCTCGGGCGTCACGCGCTGTCGGGGACGCTGACTGCAGCAGGGTTTGCTGCGGTCGGATGGTTTGTCCTTCGGGCGACAGAGCCGAGCGACGCCCGGCGCGCACTGCTGTGGGCTGCGCCGCTGTGGGTGCTGGGGAATGCGATGACCATCCTCCCCCAGAACAAGGTGTTCGGCAGCAACCCCGACGTGCTCGGCTACCTGCTGGTCGGCGCGCTGGCCGTGGCCCCGCTCGGCGGACTCGGGGTTCAGGCCCTGCGGGACGCGCCGCTGGCCCGGTTCAAGCCCGCCCTCCTCGGGCTCGCTGCCCTCGCGGTGGGGATGCAACTGTTCGCTGGGTTCTCGGCCCATCGCACCACGAGCCACGCCGCCCGGCAGTTCGCGACGGCTCAGTCGCACGCGCTCCCCCCGGGAGCAACCCTGTTCACGTCGGGCAACAACACGGCGTTCGTCTGGACCTACCTGCAGTCCGTGGAGCGCCGCCGCCCCGACATGACGTCCTTGCACCGGGTTCTGCTGGGCCACGAGCACGAGCGACTGCGCTTGCAAGCGGCTCTGCGCAGCGCGGGAATCCCGTGGACGCCGGTTCTGCGGGCCCAACCAGCCAAGGTCCTGGTGACGGTGCCTGATGTGTTCATCGAGGTCCGGGACCCGGAGCGCGCCATGCTCCACCAGCGGCTTCGCCCTCACGGGCTGGTCTGGGCAATGCACGGTCCTCGAGAGTCACCCGAGCTCGCCGCCTTGCGGGAGCGCACCGTGGCGGCGATGGAGGCCTCGCACCGCGACGATGAGGCCCGGGCCGTGGCGGCCCTCTTTCGGGCGAATCAGGGAGCGCCGCGCTGATGGAGCAGAGGCTCTTCTACGCGGTCGCGGCTGCCGTCTTCCTGCTCAACGTGGTGTTGGCGGCGCCCGGGATCACCTGGTTCGACGGCGGGGAACTCGTGGCCGGAGTCGGCTCCATGGGGGTGACCCATCCGCCGGGTCAGCCGGCGTACATGGCCCTGGCGAAGATCGCCTCGCTGCTGCCGGTGGGGCCGCTCGCGTTTCGGCTGACCCTGTTCTCCGCACTCTGCGCGGCGCTCTCCGCAGGATGTCTCGCGGTGATCGTGGCGCGCTTCGCGGCGCGGATCGAGCCTGGCCGCCACGGCGTGCTGGCGGGCGCGGTGGCCGGCGGCATGCTCGGCATGAGTCCAGGCCTGACCCTGCAAGGCGTGCGTCCAGAGCTGTACGCCCTGGCATTGCTCCTGGGCCTGTTGGCGGTGCTCGCGGTGCAGAGGGGAGGCCGCCGGGGCCTCGCGTTGGCGGTGTTGCCGCTGTGCGTGGCCGGCGCCGTGCACCACGCGATGCTGGTCGCGGCGGTGCCCGGGTTGGTCTTGCTGGCACTGGGACGAGGCCGAGGCAGCCTACGCGCCGCGCTCACCACCACCGCGGTGCTGCTCCCCTTTGGCTTGCTGCAGTTCTTGTGGTTGCCGCTGCGCTCACTGACCCGGCCCGAGGTGGACGCCGGGGTGCCGCGCACTCTGGAGCGCGTGTTGATGGCCGCCACCGGCGCGTCGTACTCGAACTCGTTCCGGCTCGAGGAGGGACAGCTGGTGCGCAACCTCGTCGAGCACTGGGGCGTGTTCGTCGCTGACCTGGGCTGGGTGGGCTTGGCGCTCGCGGCCGTCGGCACCGGCTGGCTGCTGGGGACCGGTCGGTACAAGTCGGTCCTCATCGGGGGCGCGTTTGCGTTGGCCGGCCTCGCCCCCACCGCGCTGCAGGGCGCGTTCTTCCCCGACAACCCCGACGCCCACGGCTACCTCCTCGGCCCCATGGCGGTCTGTGCGGCCGCCGCTGGCATCGGCGTGTGGGTGATCACAAACGTCGTGCAGCGCAAGAGCGACGCCGCGGCGGTGCTCGGCTGGGTGCTGCTCGTGGGGGTGGTGTCCGGCCCGCTGGTGGCGTCCGTCTCCATCGCGGATCGGCGAGGGCTACACAGCCCCGCGCGCCTCGCCGCCGAAGCCCTTCACGATGCAACTCCGGGTGCGCTCGTGCTGCTGGGGGGAGACTCGTGGCTCATGCCGGCGCTCGCGCTGCGCGTGTGGGAGCGGCGACGTCCCGACCTCGTCGTCACGGGCATGCACCAACTCGACGGGCTCGTGCTGCCCGACCTCGCGGCCCGCACCTCTGCGATCCCGACGGACTGGACCGCAGCCGAGCGCGCCCGGATCGTGGGCGCGAGGCCAGGGCTCCAGCACGAGCACACCCTGCCGGTGCTCGTGGGGCGCAACCCGCCGGTGGACATCTTCGTGAACGACTACTTCGTCGCGCCGGAGCTCCTCGACGCCCGGGAACCGTTTGGGTTGCTGCTCCGGGTACACGCGGCTCCGGGGAGCGCGGCGGCGCCATCGGCCGCGACCGCTGAGGCTGCGCTGACCCAGCGTCTGGTGGCGGGCCTGGAGCGCGGAGTGGGCTGGAGTCGAGACCGCCAAGGCCGCGAGGCCCTGTCTCGGCGCGATCTATCCCGTGCAGGGTTGTACCTGCAGCGGGGGGACCGCGAACTCGCCCTGCGGTTGCTTCAGCGAGGGAGCGCCACCGCTGCGAACCCGTGGGACTTTGTGCATCTGGCCCGCCATCGCCTGGAGACGGGCGAGGATATGCCGGGCCCGTGGGCGACGGACGCCCAGGCCAAGCGCGCGGGGCAGGCGCTCATCGACGGAGACCTGAGCGGCGCGCGCGCTGGCGTCGATGCCGTGCTCTCCGTACAGCCCACCCACCCGGTGGCGCTGTTGACGGCCGAGCGGCTCTACACCCTGGGCCACCACGTCGCCACGGAGGTCGCAGCGCCATGAGCGACGGTCCCGAGGTCACCGGCGGGTATCGCCCCGGCCGGGAGATGTCGGAGCACGTGGCGGCCCAACTGCGCGAGCGGCGCGATGGGTTTCTCTCGCGGTGGCGGCGGGATCCGGGTCGGGAGGCCTCGCTGGTGCTCATCTTCGTCGTGACCTTGGCGACGATCGTGGTGGCGGCGTTCTCGGCAAAGGTCGGCACCTACGCGGGGCTGAGCGGGGACGAGGACGCCACCTACTGGATGGAGTCCGCGCAGCGGTACCGATACGTCGAGATGGTCGCGGCGGGTGAGGAGATCCCCGCCATCGACGCGCGCATGCAGGCGCCCGACGGCTACCCAACCCGCAGCGACACCATCGGCCAGGAGATCCTCTATGGCACCTTGGCCAGGGAGCGCCCCGAGGACTGGTCCGTCGCGCGGTCGGTCCGCTACCTGACGCGACTCTTCTCGGCCCTCGCAGTGATCCCGATGGTGTGGCTGGGCTGGGCTCTGACGCGACGGCGCGACGCCGCGCTTTTGGCCGGTCTGCTCTACGGCCTCGCCCTGCCCGTCGCGGAGCGTGGAAACGGCGCCGTGCTCTTCCGTGAAGACCTCGCGGTCCCGGTGCTGCTGCTGCACCTCGCGGCGCTCGCGGGCTGGGCGCGCAAACCCCACTGGGCTCGCGCGCTGCTGGCCGGGCTGCTGCTCGCCGGCGCCATGCTCCTGTGGAAGGTCGTCACGCTGTACAGCCTGCTGCTGCTGGGCTTCCTCGCGACCGCGTGGTGGTTCCGCCGGGTGGAGCCCATCCGGGTGGCCGGCGGGACGTTCTTTCTGTTTGCTCCTGCCGCGATCGCCTCGGTCGCGCCGTGGAGTCTGCACTACGACCAGTTCCTGGCCTCGAGCCCGGCGTTGGCTGCCTTCGGGGTGACCCTGGGCGCGCTGGTGGCCGCGCGATCGCCGCGCACCCCGCGGTGGGCCGGGCCTCTCATCGTCATCGCGGTCGTGGTGGTGGGTCGCCTCGCGCTCCCGGCGGAGGCTTCGTATGAGCACGCGTGGGAGACGATCCTCGCCAAGATTCGCACGTTGGACAGCAAACCTCTCGATCCTGCCGAGCTGTCATTCCATGCCCGCCACTACTGGACCGGTAACTACGAGAGCCCCACCCTTCGCCGCCTGGCCCGGGACTGGCCGTGGCTCGCGGTCGTGGCGCTGCCCGGTCTCATGGCCCTGGTGGGTCAGGTGCGGCGTGGCGGTGTGCCGTGGTCTGGCCGGGTGCCGCCGCCGCCCACCAAGCTGTTGGAAGGCGACGGGCCCAGTGACCCGATGTCTCCGCTGCTGTCGTGGTTCGCGGTGTGGTTGGTGCTCTCGTTTCTCGGCTCCTACCTGCTGTTCGTGAAGTTGACCTTGTTCGCAGCGATCGCTCTGGCGGCGGCCGGCGCGATCGGCTGGGCGTACGCACGGCGGCTGCGGCTGCTCTTGCGACTCGCGATCGCTCCGTTCGTGCTCGGCGTGGCGCTGCACGGACTCGGGGTGGTGCCCGCGCTGGAAGGCTTGTGGGCCGAACAGATCCGCCAGGACGCAGACGACGTCAGCGAGGTCGTGGTGTTCCCATCGGCCAGCTTCGGCGAGCTGAGCGAGTGGATCGGCAAGGGCACCCGGCCCGACGAGGCGATCCTCGGGTCCTTCACGATCAGCCCGTTCCTGCTGACCTACCTCGACCGTCCCACCGTCATGCACTGCTTCTTTGAAGGAGACATGCTGAAGCGCCTCGAAGAGGTGGTGACCGCACGCTTCGGCGACGAGGAGGGTCTGTGGCGGGTGGCGCAAGCCTACGGGGCCACCTGGTACGTGCACGAGGCCCAGTTCGCGCTGCGCACGGATCCGCGCATGAGCCAGCGGTATGTAGCGGGCGCGATGGAGTGGCCTGCCGACAGCGTGACCACGCGCATGCAGTACGCGCCGGAGACGTTGACGCGCTTTGAGCTCGCGTACGAGAACGGCTGGTTCCGCGTCTTCCGCGTGCTCCCCGAGAGCAAGACAGCTCGCAACAGGTCGGGCGCCGCGGACCGCCCGCTGTGGAGCCGTCCCCTGTTCCGCGGGCTGTTCGGAGATCCGCTGGGGCCCTTGGGTTCCACCGAGGCCGGGCGGGGGCTCGAGCCTGATGACCTCTTCTACGCGACCATGAAGGCGCATTCGTGGATCAGCTTTTCGTCCGCCCACGTAGACCCCGAGAATCCCACCGCCAACTTCCCGGAGCGGGAGTACGGGTTCAGCAAGGCGAGCGAGATCGCT